>Ga0181579_10003711_pt1 | contig 12043 bp, 9 predicted proteins | sample 071ome_24_FD_132996 | JGI IMG/M metagenome (GOLD analysis project Ga0181579, IMG submission 132996) | Coastal salt marsh microbial communities from the Groves Creek Marsh, Skidaway Island, Georgia - 071402CT metaG (megahit assembly) | ecosystem: Environmental > Aquatic > Marine > Intertidal zone... | reverse complement strand
GGCAACCGTCAATCACACAACCCAAAGCGGGACCGTGGCTTTCACCAAAAGTCGTCACCGTAAACAATTTGCCAAACGTATTGCCAGACATGCGCGCCTCCGGCGGCAATTATAGGATGCCAGCAGCGCTCCAGTCCCGTAATTCCTGCGCACTCGCCACGGCGACTCCCGCACCACCCTCCGGTAAATCAATCCACGTGAACGGCACCCGAGGCAAGTGCTGCTCCAGCACCCGGAAAGTCTCACCCACCTCGAAGATCAATAGTCCCCGCTCGCTCAGTACCCTTGCGGCACCACGCATTACCTCGATGACGAGTGCCGTCCCCTCCTCAGGCGCCTCCAGCGCCCAACGTGGCTCATGCGCATATTCCGCAGGCAATTCCGTCATCTCGTCGGCAGAGACGTAGGGGGGATTCGCAACGAGCAAGTCGATGCTACCGTCAGCCAGCGAGGCGACGAGGTCTGCTTGCGCTACCGACACACGCCCCTCCAGCCCATGGAGCGCGATATTCTCCTGAGCCAGTGTCAGCGCTTGCGCGTCCAGATCAGATAGCACCACCTTAGACGCCGGGAAAGCATGGGCCGCGATGATCCCAAGACTACCCCCGCCGCAACAGAGATCCAGTATCGTCCGCGGCTCCAGCCCATCTACAAGCCACGGCTCGCAACCCTCCGCGAGCACGTGCGCGATGGGCGATCGCGGCACCAAAGCGCGCCGATCCGCCTTAAACCGCAATCCCGCAAGCCATGCCTCCCCAAGAACATAAGCTACCGGCATGCGCTCAACACACCTGGCGCTCACGATTTGTTGCAGCCGAGGCTCAATCGCCTCGGGAAACCCCTCTACGAGCAGGGACTCCGTTTGGCCAGGCGGCAACGCCGCCGCACCGAGCACCAACGCCACCGCTTCATCGTGCACCGACTCATAGCCGTGGCCGCAAAAAACCTCGGCACTCACTAGAGATGCCATCGTCTCCTCAAGCTTTTTTGCGAACGTATCCATCGGCGTGTCCAATATTATTGACAACCTATGATACCCTGTTAGATCGACACCAGCAGACTGGCAAGGCCGGGCAAACGCACAGGGGAACTCGCTCAGCGGCAAACCCCCAGCAAACCCGCATTTTTAATCGCGCCCAGGCGATCTGATTAGAGGCCCCGCCGGTACAAAGTAGACAGCAGGTGAAATCACCGGAGACAGGTCACATGCCAATCAATTCTCTAAAAGCCAGCGCCCCCACGACGTTGCCGGGTGCGCTGACTCCAGAAGCTATTGCGGTCAGGGGCGCTTTGCTGGAACGCGGGCTAGAAACACCGATGACCACCAATGACCTGACCCGAGACCAACGCTACGCGCGAATTCGCGATGCTTTCAGCCAGGTAATGGAGACCCTCGGACTTGATATGCGCGATGACAGCCTAGAGGAAACACCGCACCGCATCGCCAAGATGTATGTTGACGAAATCTTCAGCGGCCTCGATTACTCCCAATTCCCTAAAATTACGGTGATCGAGAACAAGATGAACGTGGAAGAGATGGTCTGCGTCGAGAACATTGATCTCACCAGCACCTGCGAGCACCACTTCGTCACTATCGACGGGTCAGCGAAGGTAGCGTACATCCCAAAAGATACCGTGATCGGCCTCAGCAAGATCAATCGCTTGGTGAGATTCTTCTCCCAGCGGCCTCAGGTACAGGAACGCTTAACGCAGCAGATCTTAGTGGCCATGCAGACGCTGCTAGGTACAGACGACGTTGCTGTGACCATTAACGCCGTCCACTACTGCGTCAAAGCCAGAGGCGTTCAGGACGGTAATAGCAGCACCCGAACGACGTCACTGGGCGGCGTCTTTAAAACGGATCCCGCCTCGCGCGCAGAGTTTCTGGGCTAGCCCACCCGCTCGACTTGCTGCCCAATAAACTGGGCGATACGGGGCCCGATCGCCGAGGCCCCCTGCTCCATATGGCTGTGATGTCCGCCGGGCATTGATTCCAGAACGCAATGATTCATGAGCGCCGCCGCGTTTTCCGCGCTGCCTGCGCCCAAGCGGGTGCTTAGCCCTTCCTCCGCCATGAAGAGCAATGACGGCGCAGTCACATCCCGATAAAACGATTCGCACATCGCCGACGTCAGCTTGATTGCTGATGCGTGATTGAGCCGGGGATCATGCACTAACTCCAATCCATCGCCACACTGGCGTAGCGCCCGAGGTGCCAGGGTTCGCGCGCTCGCGCGGGAGAAGCCCAGCTTCTGTCGCGCAATTACAAAGGCTTCTACATCGGGGAAACGCCGCGGGGTGTAGCGCTCCAGATTGAGGTGATCCTTTTGTGCTTGTCGAAACTGCTCAGGCGCTGAGAGCTCGCCCACAGGAACAGGCAACATGCCGTCAAGGAGCACCAATGCGACACACTGTGAGCCCAGAGCTGACGCCAAGAGTGCCGCAATCGCCGCCCCTCGGCTGTGGCCTATCACGCTCACCTGCTCGACACCCAGTTGATCGACGATCATCAATAATTGGGGGATATCATCCCAGATATGATAGGTCGCGTCGGGCGAGCGATGGTCGCTAAAACCTTGCCCGGATAATTCGAGAGCGATGAAACGAAAATCCCGCAGGAAAGGCGCCAAGACAGAAAAAGACAGCGCGTTATCGAGCCAGCCGTGCAATGCCAGAATCACTGGACCCTGTGGGTTGCCCCACTCGAGACCCGCGTAACGCAATCCATCCGCGGTAAAACTGACCTCAGTCGAGTTCAACGCTGCGTCTGTCACGGGCACATGATGGGATCGGGCTCAATGTGCAGAAGTGTTGCTCCCCCGCGACTAAAATCGCCCATAGAAAGAGTCGCCCACCCACCGGGACTGATCGGCGCCAGCGTGGGGTCATCACACCACAGCGCCACTGCCCGCGAAACGAAGGGCTGATGAGAAACCCATAGAACGTGAGCTTCGGGCTGCACCAACACCTCTCGAAAAAAATCAGGCTGTGTCCCGGGCGCTAACACATCGTCGGCCTCTGCCTCGGTAATGGATAGCTCCGACTGCAGGATCGCCGCAGTCTGCCGCGTCCGAACCGCCGGACTAAATCTCAGTGCAGTGATCGAAGGATATCCCCGATTCGCCAGCAAACCGGCGAAGCGACGAGCCCCTGCAACAAGCGACCGCTCACCGGCCGGGGTGAGCTCGCGAAGCATGTCGACGCGCCCGGGTGCTGCCTCTCCATGGCGCCAGAGTGTTAACAGCACGTCAGTCGGAACTCATCTCCACAAGCAATCGGTTTAGCCGGGCAACATAGGTAGCAGGATCATCGAGCGTGGAACCCTCGGCGAGGAATGCCTGGTCGAGCAGAATTTGGGCCAGATCAGCAAAGCGATCCTCATCGCTCTCCTGGTCGAGTCGCTTCAACAAAGGGTGCTCGACATTAATTTCCATGGTCGGCTTGGTATCGGGCATTGCCTGTCCTGCCGCCTCCATAATTTTCCGCATTTGCGCGCCCATTTCGTGTTCGGCGACCGTCAAGCAGGCAGGAGAAGCTGTTAGGCGAATCGTCGGACGGATCGTCGCAATCCGCTCCCCAAGCACCGCCTGCATGCGCTCTATCAATGGCGCACTTGATTTCTCTGCCTCCTCCAGCGCCTTTTTGGATTGCTCATCGCCCTCAAGATCTTCCCACTCCCCCTTAGCGCAATCCTTAAAGGGCTTACCGTCATATTCCCCAAGATGACTCATCAACCACTCGTCCACGCGATCAGAGAGCAACAGCACTTCAATACCGCGTTGCCGCAATGCTTCGATGTGCGGACTATTTTTTGCAGTCGCATGGTTCTCTGCGACAACGTAGTAAATCGCCGTTTGCCCGTCAGCCATGGCCGAAACGTAATCCTTTAAAGATATTCGCTGCGACGCGGCATCGTCCCGAGTGCTCGCGAATCGCAGCAACTCGGCGATTTTCTCTCGATTTGCGTAATCCTCTGCAGGACCTTCTTTAAGCACCACGCCAAAGGTGTCCCAGAACCGTGCGTAATTGTCAGCGTTCTTGCTCGCCATTTTTGACAACATGTCGAGCACACGCTTGGTCAGCGCATTACGAATAGACTCTACTTCTTGGTTCTGCTGCAGTAGCTCCCGAGACACATTGAGCGGCAAGTCGTTGGAGTCCAAAACACCTTTTACGAATCGCAGGTACATGGGCAGAAACTGCTCTGCCTCATCCATGATAAATGTGCGTTGCACGTAGAGCTTAAGTCCGCGCGCGCCCTCTCGGTGCCAAAGATCAAATGGGGCTCGCTGCGGGAGATATAGCAGCGAGGTGTACTCCAACTTGCCCTCAACCGCGTTGTGACTCCACGACAGCGCATCTTCAAAGTCATGAGAGATGTGCTTATAAAAAGCTTGGTATTCCTCATCCGTTACTTCAGACCGACTCCGTGTCCACAGCGCCTTTGCTTCATTAACGGCCTTCCACTCTATTTCGACTGCAGCTGCTTCAGATTCCGCGACATCGTCCTCGCCCCCTTCGTCCTTCGCGCTGGCTGGCAGAGCCTCAGGCATCATCACCGGCACAGAAATATGATCAGAGTATTTTTTGATGACGGATTTAACCCGCCAGCTGTCTGCAAACTCCTCGGCATCACTCTTCAGGTGTAACGTTATGGTAGTGCCCGCGGCTTCGCGCTCAGCATCGGCAACCGTAAACTCATCCTCTCCTTCTGATGACCATAGGGTCGCACTTTCCTCACCCGCTTTTCGGGTCAATACATCGACTCGGTCCGCCACGATAAAAGAGGAATAAAACCCGACGCCGAACTGGCCGATGAGCTGACTGTCCTGTTTTTGATCCCCACTCAGCTGCTCCATAAAGGCCGCGGTGCCGGATTTAGCAATCGTGCCTAGATTATCGATGACCTCCTCTCTGGACATGCCGATTCCATTGTCATCAATGGTGATCGTTTTTCCCTCATCATCCGTGGCGACGCGAATCCGATAAGACGCCACCGAGGCGCCGAGCTCCGGGTCGGCGATGACCGCGAAGCGATGTTTGTCGATGGCGTCTGATGCATTGGATATCAGTTCGCGCAGAAAGATTTCGCGATTCGAATACAACGAATGAATCATGAGATGCAGCAGGCGCTTGGCCTCTGTCTGAAATCCCATCGTTTGCGTGTTGGCTGCCGTCATAATGGTCACCGAGTTTTCGTCGTTCACGGAGAGGTGGGGTTAAACCTCGAAATTTCAAGGGATGGTTTCCACCAAAACGAAAAAGCCCGCCTGATGGCGGGCTTTACGGTCGCGCTAACGCCCGATTACCAACCGGTTACGTCAGTCAACGCACTGCCGATCTCGGCGAGAGAACGCACGGTTCTCACACCGGCCGCCTCTAGAGCGGCGAATTTTTCATCGGCTGTTCCCTTGCCGCCCGAGATAATGGCGCCAGCATGGCCCATACGCTTGCCCTTGGGCGCCGTTACGCCGGCAATATAGGAGACCACCGGCTTGCTAACGTGCTGCTTGATGAATTCCGCGGCCTCCTCTTCGGCCGTACCGCCAATCTCACCGATCATTACGATCGCCTCGGTCTGCTCATCTTGCTCAAACAGTCCGAGAATATCGACGAAATGGGAGCCCGGAATGGGGTCGCCTCCGATACCGACGCAGGTCGACTGACCGTAGCCCACATCCGTGGTTTGCTTCACCGCTTCGTAGGTCAGAGTTCCTGAGCGAGAGACGATACCCACTCGACCGGGGAGGTGAATGGCGGCAGGCATAATGCCAATCTTGCACTCCCCTGGGGTAATGACCCCTGGGCAGTTTGGCCCGATCAGGCGAACGCCCAGCTCGTCACACTTCACCTTGGCATCGAGCATGTCTAGGGTAGGCACGCCCTCCGTGATGCAGACGATCAATTCGATTCCACCGTTAGCCGCCTCGAGGATCGAGTCCTTGCAAAACGGCGCCGGCACATAGATCACCGATGCCTGCGCACCCGTTTGCTCAACGGCCTCGGAAACCGTATTAAAGACGGGTAAATCGAGATGGCTCTGCCCGCCTTTCCCAGGCGTGACGCCTCCCACCATTTTGGTGCCGTAGGCAATTGCCTGTTCGGAATGAAAAGTTCCCTGGGAGCCGGTAAAGCCCTGACAGATAACGCGAGTGTCTTTATTAATCAGGATGCTCATTGTGCACCTCCGGCAGCCGCAACGACCTTCTGGGCAGCATCAGTCAAACTCTCTGCTGCTTGAATATTCAATCCGCTAGCGGCGAGGACCTCACGCCCCAAAGTCGCGTTATTTCCTTCTAACCGGACCACCACCGGCACACTCACCCCGACCTCCTCAACAGCACCAATCACACCTTCGGCGATGAGATCGCAGCGGACAATTCCGCCAAAAATATTAATGAGTACGGCGCGCACATTGCTGTCAGACAAAATAATTTTGAAGGCCTCTGTGACACGCTCTTTAGTCGCGCCGCCGCCGACGTCGAGGAAATTCGCCGGCGCACCGCCATGCAGCTTGACAATGTCCATGGTGCCCATCGCGAGACCCGCCCCGTTCACCATGCAACCGATATTGCCTTCCAGAGCCACATAGTTCAGCTCCCACTCCGCGGCGTGGGCCTCGCGTTCATCCTCCTGTGAGGGATCATGCATGGCCTCCAGCTCGGGGTGTCGATACAGCGCGTTGGAGTCAACCACCACCTTTGCGTCGAGGCAGTGCAGATTCCCGGCGTCGGTGATCACCAGCGGATTAACTTCGATTAACGCCAGATCTTTGTCCTTGAACAACTGGGCGAGCCCCAGAAAAATTTTAACGAACTGGCTAATCTGGGCACCGCTCAAGCCGAGACGAAAGGCCAAGTCGCGGCCTTGAAACGGCTGCGCACCGACCAGTGGGTCTATTTCGGCCTTCAGAATCTTCTCTGGCGTTTCCTCAGCGACCTTTTCAATCTCAACTCCGCCTTCGGTTGAAGCCATAAAAACGATGCGGCGGCTTGCACGATCAACGACGGCCCCCAGGTACAACTCATCGGCGATGTCAGTGCAAGACTCGACCAAAATCCGGGATACGGGCTGTCCAGAGGCATCTGTTTGGTAGGTCACGAGACGCTTGCCAAGCCACTCCCGAGCGAAATCGCCGGCAGCCTCGGGCGAGTCGACCAACTTCACGCCACCGGCCTTGCCGCGACCGCCCGCATGAACCTGAGCTTTTACCACCCATCGGTCGCCGCCAATGGTCTGCGCTGCCTCCACCGCTGCTTCAACGGAATCAACCGCGTGCCCCGTCGACACAGGCAGCCCATATTCGGCGAATAACGCCTTTCCCTGGTACTCGTGCAGATTCATATCACCCTCATTACTCGATCCCGGTTGACATCGGCGCCTCGCGGCACCGGGTTGCCGCGTGGCATCACTCAATACCCTAGCGCTTGGCGCGATTAACCATATGGATGGCTCTGCCATCTACCGCCAGCGCCGCTTCGTGAACGGCCTCGGACATGGTCGGATGACCGAAGACCATCAGCTGCAGGTCTTCTGTGCTCGCCGCCATCTCCATTGCGATAACAATTTGCTGAACCAAATCTGCGGCGGCGGGACCGACCACGTGCGCTCCCAGTATCTGATCAGAATCGGCATCAGAAATAATCTTGACCAAGCCCTCGGTCTCACCCGCGGCTTGCGCTCTTCCTATCGCAGCAAATGGGAACGTGCCCGCCTTAAAGTTGACACCCTCAGCGCGAAGCTCTTGTTCAGTTTTGCCGACCGCGGCCACTTCGGGGTGGGTATAAATAATGGACGGCACAACGTCGTAATTCATTTGCGCGGACTTACCGTGAATACGCTCCGCAACCATGACACCCTCTTCCGAGCCCTTGTGCGCGAGCATAGGACCGCGAACGATATCGCCGATGGCCCAGACTCCAGGCGCCTCGGTCGCGCAGAATTCGTTAACAAAGACAAAACCGCGCTCATCGACCGTCACGCCGGAGTCCGCGGCAAATAATTTGTCCGTTCTGGGACGCCGGCCGACGGCGACAATGAGCTTGCCAAAGACCTCTGTGTGAGCGGCATCACCGAGCGTATAGTCGACAGAAACACCATCCCCGTCCACCTTCGCGCCTGTCACCCTAGCCCCCAATCGGATATCGAGGCCTTGCTTGCCAAAGATCTTGCTGGACTCTTTCGCGACCTGCTCATCCATATTGGGCAAGAAGGTATCCATCGCCTCGAGCACCACGACCTCAGCACCGAGCCTCGCCCAGACACTGCCCAGCTCCAGCCCGATCACCCCGGCACCAATGACGCCCAACCGTGACGGTACAGCGTCAAAACACAGGGCTCCCGTGGAATCCACAATGCGGTCACCATCGGTCGGCGCTGGCGGTATCTCCACCGGTTCGGAACCCGCCGCGAGCACCACGTGGTCTGCAGTCAATAGCGTTGGCGACTCTGCTCCCTGAGATACTTCGACCTGTCGACCTGCAAGCAGTTTGGCGCTGCCCGTGACGACAGTGACGCCATTGTGCTTGAGCAAACCCGATACGCCCCCCGTCAACTGCGCGACGATCTTCTCCTTGCGCTTCATCATATTGGCGATATTGAGCGATAAATCTCCGATGCCAATGCCGTGATCATCTAGGTGCGATCTGGCCTCCGCGTAACGGTGCGAACTGTCCAACAATGCTTTCGAAGGAATGCATCCCACGTTGAGGCAGGTTCCCCCCAACAGCGGCTGCTGCTTGTCGTCAACATTTTGCTCAATTACAGCCGTATTCAGCCCCAGCTGCGCACAGCGTATGGCACAAACATAGCCCGCAGGGCCCGACCCCACGACGATCACATCATAATGATTAGACACTCTCTTCCCCCTGTTTAGAGTTGCAGAAGAATCCGGGCGGGATCCTCTATCAGCCCCTTTATGGTGACCAAAAACTGAACTGCTGTTTTGCCATCAACCAAGCGATGATCGTAGGACAACGCCAGATACATCATCGGCTGAATAACGACTTCTCCGTTCAGTGCAATGGGTCGATCCTGAATCGCGTGCATGCCCAGAATGCCGGTCTGCGGTGGGTTGAGGATCGGCGTGGACAGCAGCGAACCGAAAACACCGCCGTTAGAAACGGTAAAGGTGCCTCCCGTCATTTCCTCGATAGTGAGTTTCTTATCTCGCGCCTTGATTCCAAAATCATAAATAGCCGCTTCAACGTCAGCAATGCTCATAAAGTCCGCATCACGTAGCACGGGAACCACCAAACCCTCATCTACCGACACTGCCACACCAATGTCTTGGTAACCGTGATACACCACGTCGTTACCGTCGATAGATGCGTTGACTTCGGGGAAGCGCTTAAGCGCCTCGCAAGCCGCCTTGACAAAGAAGCCCATGAATCCCAAACGGGTGCCGTTATGCACCTTCTCGAACTGATCGCGATACTGACTCCGGAGCTTCATCAGCGGCGCCATGTTGACTTCATTGAAGGTTGTCAGCATGGCGGTTTTTTGCGTTGCTCCCAGCAGCCTCTCCGCGATACGCGCACGCATTCGCGTCATGGGTACGCGTTTTTCTATTCGCTCACTGGTGGGACCACTGATATCTAGAGCATCGCCTGACGGCACCGGAGGCCGCGAGGGCGGAGCTGCCGCCGCAGAACGTTTGCGCTCAACGAAGGCCAACACATCCTCCTTCAACAGCCGCCCCCCCTTGCCGGTCGCAGGCACCGCACTCGCAGCCAGCCCATGCTCATCAAGCAATGCGCGGACTGCGGGCCCCATAGGAACCTCGTCATGCGTCTCCTGATCCTCCGCGGCTGCCATGGCACTACCCATGGCATTACCCGCCTCTCCGCCGCTGGGCGGCGTGGCGTCCGTGCTCACTGCGCCAGCTGAGAGCGTCGCCAACGGCGCCTCGCTGACAATCGTCTCACCGACCGGCACGATGATCGTCTCAATGACACCCGACTCAGGCGCGACCACCTCCATCACAACCTTGTCTGTCTCGATCTCGACCAAGAGCTCATCTCGGGCTACGGTATCTCCCGCCTGCTTGTGCCAGACCGCGACTACTCCGTCTGCGACCGACTCTGGAAAGGCAGGCGCTTTGATTTCAATCGTCATGAAATCGTCCTCACACTTTGAAAGTTAAAAGCCCCAGGGCATAGGCCCCAGTGCCTCATCAATAAACTGGTCTTGCTCGCGCAGATGCAGCGCTGAGTAACCCGCAGCTGCAGAAGCGGAAGGCTCCCGCCCCACATAGCGAAGAAAAACATCAACTTTGTGGCGCTGCACGACCGAGCGCATTCTGCTCTGCATGGCGTACCATGCGCCCTGATTCTTGGGCTCCTCCTGCAACCAGACGGCATCCTCGATATTGGGATAACGAGAAATCACTTCGAGCAGGTCGATCCGCGGAAAAGGGTACATTTGCTCGATACGAACGATGGCGATGTCGTCGATGTCTCTCTCACGCCGCGCTGCACGAAGATCGTAAAACACCTTGCCTGAGCAGAAGATGACTCGCTTTATCGCCTCGGCATCCAGCGCATCCGTCTCGTCGATGACGGTCTGGAATGCCCCAGTTGTCAGCTCCTCTAACTGCGAGACCGCCTCCTTGTGACGCAACAGACTTTTCGGTGTCATCACAATCAGCGGTGTCCTTAACGGACGGATCGCCTGGCGCCGCAGCATGTGGAAAACCTGAGCGGGCGTACTGGGGATACAGACCTGAATATTGTCCTCGGCACATAGCTGCAAGAAGCGTTCCAGTCGCGCGGAAGAATGCTCGGGACCTTGCCCTTCGTAACCGTGCGGCAAGAGCATCGTCAGACCGCAGAGACGACTCCATTTATTTTCACCACTGGAAATAAACTGGTCGATGACCACCTGAGCGCCGTTCGCAAAGTCGCCAAACTGGGCCTCCCAAATGACCAATCCGCCAGGAGAAGTGGTTGCATAGCCATATTCAAATGCAAGCACCGCCTCCTCTGATAAGAGCGAATCAAAAATCTGAAACGACGCCTGCTCCTCACTCAAGGACGCGAGAGGAACCCACGTCCCGCCCCCTTTTTGATTATGTAAAACAGCGTGGCGATGACTGAATGTCCCCCGCCCCACGTCCTGACCTGTCAGGCGCACCGGGTAACCCTCTGTCAGCAACGAGGCATACGCCATGGTCTCAGCGAAACCCCAATTGATTTCCTGCGCCCCAGCACCCATCTTCAGACGGTCATCCATTAACTTCCGCACAACACGGTGCACGGAGAATCCGTCAGGTGGCGCATTGATGCGCTCCGACAATGCTTTGAGTTCGCTCAACCCCACAGCGGTATCAGCGGCGACATCCCACCGATGTCCCAGGTACGGCGACCAATCCACAAATAGCGCCTTATTGGGCTCCGACACCAGCGAGCTCACCAAGGGCTGGTCTTGCAATAACGCCTCTCGATAGTGCGATACCCAGGCTTCATCGTCTTGCTCGGTCAGCAAACCTGCGGAAACAAGGCGTTGCGCATAGAGATCGCGCGTTGTCGCATGCTGCTTGATGGCCTCATACATACCGGGCTGCGTCACCGAGGGCTCATCCGCCTCGTTGTGACCTCTGCGCCGGTAACACACCAGGTCAATCACCACGTCCTTGTTAAACTGATTGCGGTAATCCACTGCCAGCTGAGTCACGAACACAACCGCCTCCGGATCATCGCCATTCACGTGGAAAATCGGCGCCTGGACCATTTTCGCGATGTCCGTGCAATATTCGGTTGAGCGGGCATCGGTTTGCTCACTGGTGGTAAAACCAATCTGATTATTCAGCACAATGTGCAGCGTTCCACCGGTCCGGTAGCCACGCGTCTGGGACATTTGGAAGGTCTCCATAACAACGCCCTGCCCAGCAAAGGAGGCATCGCCGTGGATGACGATAGGTACTACGGCTTCACCGACGGGGTCGAGACGACGGTCCTGCCGCGCTCGTACGGAGCCTTCAACTACCGGCGAGACAATCTCAAGGTGGGACGGATTAAATGCGAGCGCCAGATGCACTTCGCCG
>Ga0181579_10003709_pt1 | contig 12047 bp, 11 predicted proteins | sample 071ome_24_FD_132996 | JGI IMG/M metagenome (GOLD analysis project Ga0181579, IMG submission 132996) | Coastal salt marsh microbial communities from the Groves Creek Marsh, Skidaway Island, Georgia - 071402CT metaG (megahit assembly) | ecosystem: Environmental > Aquatic > Marine > Intertidal... | reverse complement strand
GGGCTTCCCCAGCGGGCTTTGAGTGGTGGTGCGGTCGAGAAGACTCGAACTTCCACGGGATTAACTCCCACAGCGACCTCAACGCTGCGCGTCTACCAATTCCGCCACGACCGCTCGGTGGCAGCCGAATAGCAAATCTGGTTCGCCGCATCAAGCCGGACGGCCCAGACTTCCTTGGTTTTCGGGGGTTTTGTTCGGCTAAAGAATTTCGTTGATGCCGACGGTGTCTGTAATCGTAATGGCAACATGATCATCGACGATCATGACCTCGCCGCGGGCGATGACCCTGTCATTGGCGAGGAGCAGCGCCGGATCGTTGACCGTTGTGTCCAATTCGATAACCGCGCCCCGGCCCATCTTAAGGAGCTGGTTGATCGGCATATTGGATCGACCGAGAACGACCGATAGTTCGACACTGACGTTATTGACGGCACGCGCCATAATTCAATCCTGGCCAGAGGCCTGTTTCCGTATCAACCGACAATTAGATGCTATTCCTCAAGGAATAGTTAAGAAAGGCCCGTGGTAAGGTGCCCCGATGAACGAAATCGAGTGGCAGATCAGCGAAACGGCAGTCGACTACCCCGATGCCGTGAGGACCATGGAGCGCCGCGTCGCCCAGATTCGCGCGGGTACAGCCCCGGAATTGGTTTGGCTCCTGGAACATCCCCCGCTCTATACCGCCGGCACAAGCGCAAAGGCCACCGACTTGCTTGAGGCAAACCGATTCCCTGTTTTCAACACCGGGCGCGGCGGCCAATACACCTATCACGGGCCTGGCCAGCGCATCGCCTATGTCATGTTAAATTTGCGTCGGCGCGACCGCGACGTGCGGTGCTTCGTGCGCAATCTCGAAGAATGGATCATGGCCACCCTCGCTGGGTTCGGGATCGAAGGAAAACGCGAGGACGGTCGTATAGGTGTATGGGTCGACCGGGGCCAAGGACGCGGCATCGGCAAGGTTGCTGCGGTCGGCGTGCGCATTCGGCATTGGGTAACCTTCCATGGGATTTCACTCAACGTCGACCCCGACCTGAGCCACTACGACGGCATCGTGCCTTGCGGCATCGACGACGCGGCCGTGACGTCGCTGCTCGATCTCGGCGTTACCGCGACGATGGCGGAGGTCGACGCCGCACTGCGATATTGTTTTGATAGCGTTTTCTCACCTGAAACCGTCGCAGCCCCCCCAACGGCGTTCGACCGGTTTGCAGCCGCCGGACGTTGACGGCCCCTACTTAGATGGTCGGACGTTGCACGAACCCGTCGGCGAGGTCTTTCTCGGGCGGCGGCGCTTCAACGACGGTCACCTCTTCCACCCGAACTGCCGGCGGCCCCTTGCCACAGGCAACGATCATCTCGTCGACGGCGATCGTCGGTCCATGAAAGAGGGATTCAACTGAGCCATCTCGACGGTTGCGCACCCAACCGGAAAGCCCAAGCGAACGCGCGGTCTTGACCGTCCAACCGCGAAACCAGACGCCTTGAACGGTACCGGTGATCCGAATAAGTCGAGTCGCCGCGTCGTTCGCTTGGCTCATTCAAACTCAAGAATGATCTGATCCACCGCCAAGCTATCTCCGGCCGCCGCGTGGAGTTCCTTGACCGTGCCGTCGCGTTCCGCGGTCAGCACGTTTTCCATCTTCATGGCGTCGACAACGGCCAGCGCGGCTCCGGCCTCAACCGCCTGTCCTACCGCGACATTGATTGACACCACCATTCCCGGCATCGGCGAAAGAAGGAACTTGCTCATGTCGGGCGGTTCTTTGACCGGCATCAGGCTCATCAGTGCCGCGACTTTCTCCGGACGCAGGACGACCGGAACCGACACGGGCCCCAGCGTAACGCGAACGCCTTCTCCCAGCGCATCGATTTGCGCCACCACGGCGTCGCCACCAACCGATCCGGCGAAAAGGGCGTCGCCCGGCATCCAACCGGCCACGACCTCAATCTCCCTGCCATCGACCGCCAGCGAGACACCTTCTTCGGTGCCGACAATCGTCAACGGCACCTGCGTCGCGCCAACAACCGCAACCCAGTTGCCGGCAGGCCCCGGCACGCCCCGAATCGAACGCCGAAAATGGGCGAGGGCCCCGATTGCTGCTGCCGTGGCGATCTGATCATCGCTGGGCTCGGGCTGGACGTAGCCATCGGGCCAAGTTTGATCGATGAAGCTGGTAGAGAGCGCCCCGTCAATGAACGCAGGACGTTCCACCACATCGCGCAGGAATCGCACGTTGTGCGAAATGCCACGGACATAAAACCGATCCAATGCCGTCGCCATACGGGCGGTCGCCTCGGCGCGATCCGCCCCCGAGGCGACGAGCTTGGCGATCATCGGATCGTAAAACCGATAAATTTCGCTGCCCTCCTCAACGCCCGTGTCGACACGCACCCCATCGCGTTCTTCGGGTACGTCATAGCCCGTGAGGCGTCCGATCGAAGGTAGGAACCCCCGCAGCGGATCCTCTGCGTATATCCGCGATTCGATCGCCCACCCCTTGAGTTGAATATCATCTTGCGTGACTTGAAGTTTTTCGCCGGCGGCAACCCGGATCATTTGTTCGACGAGATCGAGACCGGTGATGCATTCGGTCACCGGATGTTCGACTTGGAGGCGGGTGTTCATTTCCAGAAAGAAGAAATTTCGCTCCGGATCAACAATGAACTCGACGGTGCCCGCAGAGACGTAACCGACCGCCTTGGAGAGCGCCACGGCTTGTTCACCCATAGCACGCCGCGTGGCTTCATCGAGAAACGGACTGGGAGCTTCTTCAATGACCTTTTGGTGCCGCCGTTGAATCGAACACTCCCGTTCCCCGAGATACAGCACGTTGCCATGCGTATCGGCGAGGACCTGGATTTCGATGTGGCGGGGCGTTTCGACGTAGCGCTCGATGAAAACGCGGTCATCACCAAACGACGACTTGGCCTCGCTCACGGCGCGTTCGAAGCCTTCGCGAACCGAGTCGTCGTCGCGAGCGATACGCATCCCTTTGCCGCCCCCACCGGCGGACGCCTTGATCATCACGGGATACCCGACGTCACGCGCGATCTTCACCGCCGCGTCGGCATCCGGCACTTCGCCGAGGAAACCCGGCACCGTCGACACGCCCGCTTTGTCAGCCAGCTTTTTGGATTCGATCTTATCGCCCATGGCGGCGATGGCATCGGCTTTGGGCCCGATGAAGGTGATGCCCTCCTCGTCCAACGCGTTCACAAAGTCGGCATTTTCCGAAAGAAAACCGTAGCCCGGATGGACCGCATCGGCGCCGGTTTCTTTGATTGCTGCGAGAATGGCATCGACCACCAAGTAACTCTCTGCCGCCGGGGCGGGCCCGATCCGGATTGCCTCATCCGCCAACTGAGTATGAGGCGTGCCGACATCGGCATCGGAATACACCGCGACGGTCGCGATCCCCATCCGTCGAGCCGATCGAATAACCCGGCACGCAATTTCGCCGCGGTTGGCGACTAGTATTTTCTTCAGCATGAAAAACCGTTTCTTTTCAGTATTTTATAGGCTTGCCGTGGGCCTAGGCTGAGTGGAAATCTATAGCGGAATGTTGTCGTGCTTCTTCCAAGGATTCTCGAGTTCTTTCGTCCTGAGCATGTCGAGAGCGCGCGCAATTCTGAGACGCGAGTTATGCGGCATGATGACATCGTCGAGAAACCCGCGGTGAGAGGCAATGAACGGGTTGGCAAAGCGAGTCCGGTATTCCTCGGTCAGCTCGTCGACCCTGTCGGCATCGCCGGCTTGATCGCGGAAGATAATTTCGACTGCGCCCTTGGGCCCCATCACTGCGATTTCGGCCGTCGGCCAAGCATAGTTGATGTCGCCCCGTAGGTGCTTCGACGCCATGACGTCGTAAGCGCCACCGTAAGCCTTGCGGGTGATGCACGTGACCTTGGCTACGGTGGCTTCGCCGTAGGCAAAGAGCAACTTGGCGCCGTGTTTGATAATGCCGCCGTATTCTTGATCCGTCCCGGGAAGAAATCCGGGCACATCGACGAACGTCACGATCGGGATGTTGAAACAGTCGCAGAACCGAACGAAGCGTGCGCCTTTGCGCGACGAGTTGATGTCCAGGCAACCGGCGAGGACCATCGGCTGGTTGGCCACGATCCCCACGGTCTGACCGCCGATGCGGCCGAATCCAACGACGATGTTGCGGGCGAAATCCGGCTGAATTTCAAAGAAGTCCCGTTCGTCGACAACCTTCTCGATGAGTTCTTTGATGTCGTAGGGTTTCGACGGATCGGCCGGCACGAGGGTATCCAGCGACATTTCGACGCGATCGATGGGATCGTCGGTCGCCCGGATCGGCGGATCTTCGCGGTTCGACAACGGCAAGAAATCGTACATCCGCCGCGTCTGAATCAGAGTGTCGATGTCGTTCTCAAGCGCAAGATCGGCCACCGAGGACTTCGTGGTGTGCGTCACCGCGCCACCGAGCTGCTCCTGCGTCACCACTTCATGTGTCACGGTTTTCACCACGTCGGGACCGGTGACGAACATGTAGGACGTGTCCTTGACCATGAGGATGAAATCGGTCATCGCCGGCGCGTAGACGGCGCCGCCGGCACAGGGCCCCATGATCACGGAGATTTGGGGGACCACGCCGGAGGCGAGAATGGTTTTCTGAAAGACGTCGGCGTAGCCACCGAGCGACGCGACGCCTTCTTGGATACGCGCCCCTCCGGAATCATTCAGACCGATGACCGGCGCGCCGACCTTCATCGCCTGGTCCATGATCTTGCAGATCTTCTCGGCATGGGTTTCCGAAAGAGAGCCACCGAATACGGTGAAGTCTTGACTAAACACAAAGACCAAGCGGCCGTTGATCTTGCCGTAGCCGATGACCACGCCGTCCCCCGGCACCTTTTGATCGGCCATGCCGAACTCGGTTTCGCGGTGTTCGACAAACATGTCGAACTCCTCGAACGTGCCCTCATCCAGCAACACCTCAAGGCGTTCGCGCGCTGTAAGCTTGCCCTTTGCGTGCTGCGCTTTGATTCGGCGGTCGCCACCGCCTTGCCGAGCCGCTTCTCGTTTGGCTTCGAGTTGCCGGATAATGTCGTGCATGAAAACCCCAGAACGCTAAGAATGCCCGGCATCATAACCGCCCGACTCAAATCCGGCACCACGTAAGGACAGTCAATTCTGGGATTATTCGGCGCGCACCAGCGAGAGAAATCGCGTCGACGCCTCTAAGTCACCCCTAGCGCGAGCGGCTTCCGCGGCAGCCTCGGGGTCTTCACCCCACTGGCTGGCTTGAAAGTCGTGGTCGATCCGGCTGACGTGCCAGGCGCCCGGCCCATCAAGACGCCCGGCGCTGACGGCTAGGCCGATCACTAGTGAGCTGCTGATGCTGACCACCGTGTGCAGCGCCGTCAGGGCGAACGCATCGTGCGCCGCAACCGCAGTTCTCAGCGCCGCAATACTTTCCCGCGGCTGTTGAATCGGCATGATCCCCGCCGCAACCGCCAATCGAGCGCCAAAGGCTTCTTCGGCCCAATCCAGTAAGGGCTGCCAACCGGCTGCTTGTTTTGCGACAAGCGTTTGTGGTGCTTCGGCCCAGTAGCAGGTCAAATCGGTTTCGGCGTATCGGGCGATCTCCGCAACGACTTGATCGAAATTTTCGCGCACACCGTCGATGGCCGTGTAGGCATGGCGCGTGAGCGGCATCGTTGTTGTATCGATTTCCTCGATCTGCGCGGACCACTCCGCTGCAATAGCTTTTGCGAGCGCCGAGGAGGGCAGCGCTATCGGGTTCTTGGCAGGGGTCAGCATGGCGCGACCGTCGAGTTGAACGGTGAACCCCTCGTCGCGCTGGGCGACGTCGGCTTGGTCGTAAAAGCGCTTCATTCCGGATCGCTGCCGAGGAGACGGCCGATGCCTTTGCCGACGCCGCGGATGACGCCTTCGACCGGACCGGTCGATTGCGCCTCCCCCGACTCGGCTTTCTCGATGGCCACGAGACAAGGATTTTTGTCGGCGGTCACGCCTTCAATCACCGGCACCAACAGCACCAGCGGATTTACAAAGATACCCAGCGTCGTGACCACTTTTTTCGCCGTACCCCCGGCAGTCGGCAACGCCGTCGGCGCATGGAGCGGACCGGTTACGGAAACCGGGACAGCGAGATCAAGAAGGCGTACCTCCTTCGGGCGCGGCGTGAGGGTGAGGTTAAACATTTCGTCGCCGAGGTCGATCGTGCCCTTGCCCGCAATACTCAAGAACTCTGCGTCGAGAAGCATCGCGCGCGAGGTTGCGATGCCTGCGTCAATATCGAAACGAGCTACAAAGCAATTTATGTTCGTTAGGTCACTGGCTTCCTTCGCCCAGGGCGTCAGTTGCCGTAACAGACCCTGGTCGATAAACCTAAATCCCTTTTGACGAACGGACCCCTTTCCGCCGGTCACGCTCACCACGCCCTTTGCGGTCGACGCGACGTCGTGGGGAGACCGGCCATTTCCTTGCAACTCGATATTCAATTCGATCGGCAAACTGACCCGCCGGGCCAAGTCGCTGGACCCGGTAACTTCGCTCGCGAGGCGGCTTGCATCGAATGGCCCGCCCGCGATCGAAGCCGATAGGGACGCCTCTTCCCCTCGCACGTCAACGCGCGCCTGCCCCGTCAGAGGGCGTTCTTCCAAGGTTACCGACAACCGATCAAGAATCAGAAGACCGTCCCGACCCGAAAGCACAATATCGAGATTCTTCCCAGAAACACTACGCCCGGAGAAGGTTTCGACCGCAACGCCGATATCCAGATCAAGACGCCGCAGCGCCGCAAAGTCGATCGGGGTCATCGAAAACACGGGACCTTCCGCAGGCGACGCCGTCGGCGTCGGTGTGATTGTGGGTTCTTGGCCCGGATCAGCGTCATCTACACGGATAAAATCGGCCAGGGCGAAGGTCTGCGACTCGATCCGGCCGACAATGCGGCGAACTGCCCCCGTCATTTCAACAGAAAGCCGTCCGGTAAGATCCGAGCTGCCGATCGAAATATCCAGGTCGGTCACCTCAAAAGACTCTTCGCCCATTTCGACCGCCCCCTGCACCTGCCAAGGCCCATCGGCGTCGAGCGCCAAACCGGCAGCGTAGGCCGCTTCGCGAACGATCAGCCCCTCGGCATCGATAGAAAAGCGCAAATCCCGCGGCCGGTTGCGATCGGGTGCGGTGCCTGCAATCCGGACTCGAGAGGATGCCGTCGCCAGCGAAAGATCGAGCGCCACCGGTTGCATCAATCGCAACTCCGCCACGGGCGCCAGAGTGCCACTGACCTCCAATGCTTCGCCACCAAGCATGCCCTGTGAATCGAGTGTCACCGGTTGCCCCGTACCCGTTGTCGCAACGCGAAACGAGTCCAGCGTGATCGGGTCGTGAACCAACCCATCGTCGGATTTGAAGGCAAGGCGGAAGTCGCGCGCGACGATCTCGCCCTGCAGCGCATCGACAAGTTCGAGAACGGTGCCCCCAACGCTTGAAACGTCCGCATCAAGCGTGAGAGTGCCGACCTCGACACGCTCGGCGAGATCCGACGCCGCAAGCAGCGCCATGGCGTCGACCCCATTAATCTCGCCGGCTGCCGACACGGCGAGGCCCCCTGGCGTTTGCTGGGCGCTTCCGGAGGCAACAATACCTTTGCCGTTGAGGTTCGCCGTTAACCGTTCTACGCGCAGCGCATCGGAATCGGTTCTTAGGGTCACAGAAACATTTGCGAATTGAACAGTCGAGGTCGCTACGGTAGCGGCGGTGATGTTGATCTCTGAGTCGATCGCCAAGAACGGCGCAATCTCTAGAGGTGTGTCATTCGGAACAACACCCGCACCTGTGTCGGTGGGCATCGGTTCGCGCTCAGTGCCTTCGCTCAACACCGTTAGATCGATGAACTCTGCGCGAAAATCCGCAACGGCCACGAGTCGGTCCGCCGCAAAGGACAGTGACGCATCGCCCTGCAAGTCGCTTTCGCCGATACGAACAGTAGCGTCGCGTAACTCAACCGTCTCTTCGGCGAAGGAAATAACGCCTTTGATATCATAAGGGCCAACCGAGGGAAGGTTTGCCCCCGTGACATTCGATAGATCGGAAAGCCGCGCCCATTGATTGCAGCACGCAAGCTTAAGCCGTCGACCATCGCGGCCCGCATATCAGTTTGCACCTCAGCCGTCGCGCCGGCCCCGGTAACAGTAAAACGAAACGTGTAGGGCGCACCGGGTTGGTAGGCAGCGAGCGGATCGAGGCGACCATCGACTCTTACTGTTTCACCGCGAACGCCGCCTTCGGCCGTGATGTCGATTGGTTGGTCCCGGCCGGCAAACCGCGCCGTCGCCGCCCCCAGAACGAGCGTGGCAGCGTCGTCAAACACGACGGAGAGATCCAACAGCTGGACCGACGCCGTGATGTTGTCGACGAAGTTTCGGATAGTTGTGCCCTGGGTGTTGAGTTCGAGACTTGCACCGGCGCGTTGGTTGGAGGACCCGGGAATATTGAACGTTTCCAATACCTTAGAAACCTCCAACCCGCTTACCTGTACGCTAAGGGAGAGGACCGCTTGGTCTGTCCTGGCATCAAGTTGCCCGGAGGCCGTGAGCCCGCCTGAGTCCGTGGTTGCGCTCAACCGATCGATCGACGCAAGACCGCCGTTGCTACTAATCTCGAGGGCGACGTCATTGAGTTGCAATCCAAACGCCGCCGCGCGCGTCGCTTCAATCGAAAAATCAGCGTCGAAAAGTTGCAGCGCCTCGAACGGCAGCGGCGCATCCGTCAGGATCGGACCCTCGGACGATGCGGCACTATCCATTGCCGCTGGCGACCCCTCACCCGATAGGTGCGAGAGATTGAGGACCGGTGACTGGAGTTGAACAGACAAGCGCGGTCGCGCGCCGGTTGAGTCGAACAATGCCTGCCCTGTCAGCTGGGTTGGCCCCACGGAAATAGCGATGTCTCGAAGCGCGAGTGCATCGACCGGTCCTTTGAGGCGCGTGGCAAACGCAAAGGGCTCCTCGATCGACACTGTTGCACCTGCGACGCCCGCCAATGCCGCCAGGGACGCACCTTGCGCCGATAGCGTCAGATCGAGTGCCGGCGCCTCGCCAAGATTTTGGATGGCGCCCCGGACCTGGAGAGTGCTGTCGGCGGCCTCAACCGTTAGGTCGACGGGGAAAGGCTCAGCAGCGGTCAAGGCGAGGAGGCTACCGGTGCGGGCCCGCGCCGTAACCCGTTCGCCGTGCCGAATCATCGTCAAGTCGACCTGAGTTTCCGCATCGCCGGTCGGTCGAATCGTGAGCCCAGAAAATTCGAGCACCTGATCACCCGAATCGTCCCGGCGCACGACGGTAATATCGCCAATGCGAATGAAGTCGGGTAGCGATACCTCGGCTGACTCATCCGGCTCGTCGGCGCTTTCCGGCGACGCGAACGCCAGTGAGGCGGTTTGGTCGGCCCCTTCCTCGACCAGCACGCGGACACCACTGGCTTGGATTTGCCGCACGTCAACGGCACCCGTTAGTAGAGGCAACCACGCGACTTGGGCCGATACGACATCAATCGTCACGACATCCGGTTCTGAGCCGCCAATCACATTGGATAGATGAACACCGGTCGCCGTCGCGCGCGGGCGCGGGAAGAGCGAGAGCTCGATATCGCCGTCAATGGTGAGTTGCCGGCCCGTCGCATCAAATGCCGCTTCGGCAAGGGTGGGCTTCAAACTGTTCAGGTCGAAGAACAACGACACCAATCCGGCGCCAATAACGCCGAGGACGAACAGCGTGAGAACGCCATAAAGGAACAGCCGGAGGCGCTTCATAACCTAACAGAATCTATCCAAAATCTTTCTAGTCAGAGCCGAAAAATCGGGTGCGATTTCCTGGGCACCGGCGCTTAGGAGGCTCTGAGGCTCATGATACCCCCATGCGACACCAATGGGAGTCACGCCTGCGTTCACGGCCATTTCAATATCAAATCGGGTATCCCCGATGACGACGGCGTTATCGGGGTCCACGCCCGCCTCGGCAAGGCTCGCTAGGACCATCGAGGGGTTGGGTTTGCCTGGGTGGCGGTCGCCGGTTTGCAAGTTGACGAAAAATTGGCGCAGGTCGTGCCGCTCTAGCGTCGCAAAAAGGCCTTTGCTGCTTTTGGCCGTCGCGACCGACATCAGAATGCCCGCACGATCGATCGTTTCGAGGCAGTCGCGGGCGCCGGGGAACATCGGTTCCGGCGGATCCCTGCGGCTTAGGCGATGAAAGCGGTAGCCATCTTCCAGGGCGACACGAACGTCCGGCGGGGCACCCGGGGCGAGCACCACGATCTGCTCGGCAACCGAAAGACCGATCATCCCACGCAACGTGGCCTCAGACGGCGCAGCCAAGCCGTGGTCGCGAAACGCGGCCACCATTGCCTCATGGATTGCGACGAGGCTATCGACCAGCGTGCCGTCACAATCGAATATCGCGAGACGGAGATCCGGCCGGGTCATGGGGACCGCCATTCCGCCGGCGGCACAGGGGGTTCCGCCCACCCCAACGAGCGCCAGCTTTGCGCCATATGCGGCGGAAGGGGCGCCGTCACCGACAAGTGTCCGCCTTTGGGATGGGGAATCACCAATTGACGCGCATGAAGGTGCAGACCACCACCGAACGACTCGGTCTTCTTAATGGTCGATTGCCCGTAACGTCGGTCGCCGATGATCGGAAAACCCGCCTCGGCCGTTTGGACCCGAAGCTGATGGGTGCGGCCGGTCAGCGGCGTCAAAGCAAGCCATGTCACGCCAGGGTCGCCGCGCGCGAGGCATCGATAAAGCGTTACTGCGGATTTTCCAGATGAATCAGATGCCATCTGTTCGCGCCCACCCCTTGTCGCAACCTTGCTGAGGGTCGAGTCGAACCGACCTTCGTCTGCGTCCGGTCCGCCATTCACCAACGCCCAATAGGTCTTCTCGGTCGTCCGATCTGCGAACGCTGCGGTTGCGGCTGTCGCCGCGGCCCGGGTTCGAGCGAGGACGAGAACGCCGCTGGTATCTTTATCTAGCCGGTGCACGAGGCGGGGGCGTTCGGGCGCATCGAACTGCAATGCGTCGAGCATGCCGTCGAGATGTCGCGCGATGCCGCTGCCGCCTTGTACGGCTAGGCCCGCAGGCTTGTCGATTACGATGAGGGCGTCGTCGCGATACAAGATCCGTTCGCGCAACGCGGCGGCATCGGCCGGTGAAACCGGCGCATTCGCCGCTGCATCGACCGATTCGGGCTTTGGAAGCGGCGGCACCCGGACAACCATGCCGGCGACAAGCCGGAGATTGGCACGAACGCGACCGCCATCTACCCGAATCTCGCCCTTGCGCAGGAGCTTTTCGAGGCGGCCGTGCGTTACATGGGGAAACTTCGACCGGAACCAACGGTCGAGGCGCAATCCCTCTTCGTCAGTCGAAACCGTGACTTTTTGAACGCTCACGTCAAGATTTGTCGGAATAGCCACAGCCCGAAGAACAACGCAGCAATCGAAAGCCCCACCGACATCAAGACATAGAGTGCCGCAGGCAATAATGCCCCGCGCTCGCCCAAAACCGCGACATCGAGCGAAAACGTGCTGAACGTCGTGAAGGCGCCCAGCACGCCCACGGTCATGAAGGCCCGGAGTTCGGGTCCAACGTTCCAGCGAACCGCCATCAGTTCCACCAGGGCGCCCATCGCAAAGGAACCGACAACGTTGACGGTCAGCGTGCCCCAGGGAAAACCGCTGCCGAGCAGACGGAGCATCTGGGCACCGACCATATGTCGGGCCACCGCACCGACCGCGCCACCAATCGCAATTGCCGCAATAATCTTCACAGACCTACCGTACGCCGAAAATCCATCCCTCGGTCTGCCGCACCGTAGCGTCCATGGCGGATGGCCGCCAGAGCGCGGCCATGTCCGCCCAAGCCCTTAACGCTGCGGCAGTGACCAGCGCATCCGTCACATTGTCGTCCAGCAACCCTGGTGTCGTCGCAGATCGAGTGCCATAGCCGCCAAGCACTTGGTTGAGGGATTGGGTGACCCGCACT
>Ga0181579_10003708_pt1 | contig 12048 bp, 9 predicted proteins | sample 071ome_24_FD_132996 | JGI IMG/M metagenome (GOLD analysis project Ga0181579, IMG submission 132996) | Coastal salt marsh microbial communities from the Groves Creek Marsh, Skidaway Island, Georgia - 071402CT metaG (megahit assembly) | ecosystem: Environmental > Aquatic > Marine > Intertidal zone... | reverse complement strand
TTTGAATATCAACATGGCGACTTCTTGATCCGCCATGAGCCGATTGGCGTTTGCGGGTTGATTACCCCATGGAACTGGCCGATCAATCAGATCGTCTCCAAACTCGGGCCTTGCATCGCCTCTGGTTGCACGGCGGTGCTGAAGCCTTCAGAAATCGCGCCGCTTTCCGCGATGGTGATCGCTGAGGTGATGCATGAAGCCGGCACGCCAAAAGGGGTGTTCAACTTGGTCAATGGCTTTGGCCCCGTGGTGGGTGAAGCGATGTCGGCGCATCCTGATATCGATATGATGTCCTTTACGGGATCGACCCGTGGCGGGATTGCGGTGGCGAAAGCCTCTGCCGAATCGGTCAAGCGTGTTTCGCAGGAATTGGGCGGTAAATCCGCCAATATCATCCTTGATGACGCGGTCTTTGCGGATTCGATCACCGCTGGCGTTGATGGCTGTATGAACAACACCGGACAATCTTGCAACGCGCCAACGCGGATGCTGGTGCCGGCCTCACGCCATGATGAAGCGCTTGAGATTGCCAAAATCGCGGCGGAAAAAACCGTGGTGGGCGACCCCGCCGCTGAAGATACCGTGATCGGTCCTTTGGTCAGTCAGGTGCAATTCGATAAAGTGCAAGCGCTGATTGAAAAAGGCATCGAAGAAGGCGCGACCTTGGTCACCGGCGGAACAGGTCGTCCTGAACACCTCAACCGCGGCTATTATGTAAAGCCAACCATTTTTGGCCATGTCACCAATGATATGACGATCGCGCGGGAAGAAATCTTTGGCCCGGTCTTGTCGATCATTTCTTATGATGATCTGGATGACGCGGTAGAGATTGCCAATGACACGGTTTATGGCCTTGCGGCTTATGTGACGGGCGCGGATAAAACCACTTTGGTCGATGTCGCGCGTCAGCTGAGAGCCGGTCAAGTTCATCTCAATTATGGCAGCGGCGGGGCGGATGCGCCTTTTGGCGGATATAAGCAATCGGGCAATGGCCGCGAAAAAGCCGAATGGGGTTTTGAAGACTATCTCGAAGTCAAAGCCATTCTTGGCGCGTAACCGAAAGGCTGTCTCAATCTTTGTTGCGTGAGGCGATGGCAGGCCATGGCAAAACTGTATTTTAATTACTCCGCCATGAATGCCGGCAAATCGACGGTGTTGCTGCAAGCCTCACACAACTATATTGAACGCGGCATGACCACCTTCTTGCTGACGGCGCGGCTTGATGATCGTGCTGGAGAAGGGGTGATCGCCTCGCGCATTGGGATTGCCGCCGATGCTGGCCGATTTGACGGCGATGATGACCTTTTGGAGATGGTCAAACAACGCCATCAAGATCAGAACCTTCATTGCGTGCTGGTGGATGAAGCGCAATTTCTGACCGAAGATCAGGTTTGGCAATTGGCCGCTGTCGCCGATAACCTCGGCATTCCCGTGATGTGCTATGGGTTGCGCACCGATTTTCAAGGCAAATTATTCCCCGGCAGCGCGGCTTTGCTCTCGATCGCCGATGATCTGCGTGAAATCCGAACGATCTGTTGGTGCGGCAAGAAGGCGACTATGGTGGTGCGTCTTGGCGCCGATGGCCAGCCGCTTGATGATGGTGATCAGGTCGATATTGGCGGCAATGACAAATATATTTCGCTCTGCCGCCATCATTGGAAGACTCGAAAATTGAGAGATGATTGATGGCCAAACCCACCGCCAGCGCTGTTGATCAAGACATCCAATCGCGCGACGTTTTTCTAGGAGCATCAGCGCTTTTTACTGAGATTGTCTTTTCTTTTGGCATCGCGATTTTTGTCAAATGGCTGGAGCCGAGCCTCTCGATCATCGTGATTTTATTTTTCCGATATTTATGTTGCTTGCCGCTTTTGTTCGCCTATGGCCTTGCTTCGCGGGGGCGGCAGGTCTTGCAAATCAACAATAAAAAAGTGCTGACTTTACGCACACTGAGTGGCTTTCTTGGCTTGTCGGGGTGGTTTTTGGCGGTGTCGCTGATCGACCTCAGCCTCGCCACGGCTTTGGCGCAAACCATGCCGATTTTCATCACGATATTGGCGGCGGTGATCATCGGTGAACATGTTGGCCTCCACCGCATTGGCGCGGTCTTGGCGGGGTTTGGTGGGGTGATGATCTTGCTTGGCCCCACTCAAATCGCAACCCCGGAATGGGGGGTATTTTTTGGCTTGGCCTCACCGTTTTTTACCGCGTTGATGTTTGTCTTCTTGCGGATATTGGGGCATGGCGATGCGGCGGTATCCACCGCGCTTTGGTATAATATTTTCGGCACGGTGGCCGCGGGTTCCTTGGCCGTCATTTTAGGCGTGGATTGGCCCGATGCGGAATCCTCTGTGGCGATATGGGGGATGCTGGTGGCGGTTGGGGTGCTGGCTTCGTTTCAGCAATTGTTGATGGCGCTCAGCCATCGCTTTGCCCCAGCCTCGGTGCTGGCGCCCGTGCATTACACCTCGATCCCCCTTGGGGTGTTGATTGGCGTGTTGTTTTTTAATGAGCAAGTGACGTCACGCTTTATTCTGGGCGTGGTGATTATTCTTGCCGCGAATTACTATATCCTCATCCGTGAGCGCGGCCGCGCGGCGCGTTAACCGCCTCTTCTATGATTGGGTTTGAGGAGATGGATTTGGCATCTCTGTAGATGTATTCCCGGGTCATCGGCATGGGGCTGTTTTTCTTGCGCAGCTGCACTTGAAATACCGTCATTTGCTTAGCGCGAAACGCCGCTTCGCAGCCTGCGAGATAACATTCCCATATGCGGACAAACCGCTCATCATAAAGCTCAATCGCTTTGTCGCGATTGGCCAAGAAGCGTTCCCGCCAATGACGGAGCGTTTCGGCGTAATGCAGGTATAAACATTCGATATCGGTGATCAGCAAATCAGTTTTGTCGATGGCTTTGGTGATTTGCGACAGGCTGGGGATACCCGCCGGGGAAGATGTATTTCGTGATAAAGCGGTTCACCGGTTGCGGTTTTGTGGGACGGCCAATGGTATGGATCAGCGCGACGCCATCATCCTTGAGGTTGCGGTCAACCTGATCAAAAAACCGTTGAAACATGGCTGGCCCCACATGCTCAAACATCCCCACGGAGGTGATGCGGTCAAATTGGCGGGTTTCAAGGCGATAATCTTTCAGCGCAAAATCCACCTCTAGGCCGTAATGCTCCTGTCGGCTTTGGGCGAGGGCCAATTGTTCTTCGGAAAGCGTCAGCCCCGTGACCTTGCCGCCCGCCCGCGCGAGTTCAAAACTCAAGCCCCCCAGCCGCAACCGATATCGAGGCAACGCATGGCGGGTTTGATCTGCAATTTGGCGATGATGTGCTGTTTTTTATGCTGTTGCGCTTCGTCGAGGCTGGCATTGGGATTGGCGAAATAAGCACAGGAATATTGCAAATCCTGATCCAAAAACAGCCGATACAGATCATTGCCGAGATCGTAATGAGCATGGACATTGGCTTTTGAGCGTTTCGGCGTCCAGCCGTCTGCCCAAGCCAAAAACGGCGCCATAAGCCGCCGCCATGTTTGAGCAAGACGGAAAGCGCCAGGCTCACCGCTCGCCGCCATTAAGGTAAGGATCGCATCATAAATCCGGCCGTTCTCAATGCTCAAATGGCCACCGGCAAAGGCTTCACCAAAGCACAATTCAGGATTGATCATGAGCCGCGTAAAATCCCACCAGCGGTGAAAGTGTAAGGTCGGGTGAGGCGGTTGCGGCGCGACAATAAGCGACCCATCTGGTGAGCGTAGACCGACACCAGCATGGCGAAAAACATCACCCAGAGCGTGATCGATAAAGGCGTTTCGCATGCCATTATGATCAACAGAGAGGGTGATTTCGACAAATCACAATATTGTGAATGTTGAAGGCTGTGAATGATAAGCTGCTGATGACTTATGCGTTATTGACCAGATCGATGGAAAACTTGCGGTGACGTTGCATCAATTCGCGCAAATCCATGGTGGTGAGTTGCCCGTCGCGCACCACGGCTTTGCCATTGATGATCGTGTGATTGGCTTTGACGGGGCCGCAGAAAATCAAGGCGGCGATGGGGTCGCTATGGGCGCCGGCAAAATCAATAACATTCAAATCAAAAGCAGCCAAATCAGCGGCATAGCCCGGCGCTAAGATGCCGATATCATCACGGTTCAGCACTCTTGCGCCATCGCGTGTGGCCATTTCAAGCGCATCGCGCGCGGTCAAGGCCGCGGGATTGCCGCCGACACGTTGCAGCAACATCGCTTGCCGCGCTTCGTTGAGCATATGGCCGCTGTCATTAGACGAAGACCCATCAACGCCAAGGCCGACTTTGACGCCATGATCGCGCATTTTACGCACCGGCGCGATGCCGCTGGCCAACCGCATATTCGAGCAAGGGCAATGGGCAATGCCTGTGCCGGTGCGGGCAAAGAGATCGATTTCATCTTGGTTTAACTGCACGCAATGCGCATGCCAGACATCATCGCCAACCCAGCCCAAGTCTTCGGCGTAATCGCCGGGGCGTTTGCCGAAATGCGTTTCGGAATAGTCGATGTCTTCGATGTTTTCCGCCAAATGAGTGTGTAAACCGACGCCTTTGTCGCGCGCTAAAAGAGCGCTGTCGCGCATCAAGCCGGTGCTGACCGAAAACGGTGAGCAAGGCGCCAAGGCGACATGAGTCATGGCGTAACGGCTCGCGTCATGAAAGGCATCCACCAGACGCGCGCTGTCTTTCAAAATAAAATCTTCATCTTCGGTCAAGAAATCCGGCGGCAGGCCGCCTGCCGATTCACCGATGCTCATCGATCCGCGGGTGGCGGTGAAGCGCACCCCCACATCACGGGCGGCGGCGATGCTGTCATCAAGGCGCGCGCCATTGGGGAAAATATACTGATGATCCGAGGACGTGGTGCATCCGCTTAGGGCAAGTTCAGCCAAGCCGAGCGCAACCGCGGCGTAGAACTGATCAGGCCCGATCCGTGACCAAATGGGGTAGAGCGTTTTCAGCCAGCCAAAAAGCGTTTCGTTTTGCGCGGCGGGAACAACGCGGGTCAAATTCTGGAACAAATGATGGTGGGTGTTGATCATCCCCGGGATCACCACATGGCCGCGTAAATCAATGACCTCATCAGCGTCATCAGGCAAATCCGCCGCCTTGCCAATGGCTTCGATCACGCCGTCACGGATAAAAAGACTCGCATCGGTTAATTCTTGGCGATCATCATTCATCGTCGCGAGATGATCTGCGTTTTTGAGCAACAGGGTCGCCATTGGACACTCCATTAAAAAAGCCGCACCCTTTATACGAGGGTGCGGCTCAAAGTTCAAATATCCCTTTATAGGGATAAAGGCTTAGTCTTCGTGTGGCAGAACCAAATTTAACACCACCGCAAGGAAAGCCGCAGGCAATAAGCCTGATGCCAGCAAGACTTGCGCCGTTGATGGCAGATGCTGAAGGGCTTTTGGCTCCAGATGAAGGCCAAGACCAAAGGCCAAGGACAAAGCCAGAATCATCATGTTGCGACGATTCCACACCACATCAGAAAGCATATTCATGCCCGCCGACGCCACCATGCCAAACATTACGATCACGCCGCCGCCCAGCACTTGGATGGGCATGGCCGCGATAATCGCACCAACCTTTGGCACCAGACCACAGATGATCAGGAAGACCGCGCCAGTGGTCACAACCGCCCGGGACATCACGCCGGTCATGGAGATCAGACCAACATTCTGACTGAAGGAGGTGTTGGGCAGACCGCCAAAGATGCCGGCCACCGCGGTACCGATCCCATCGGCAAAGGTGCCGCCGGCCAGTTCTTTATCGGTGGCTTCGCGGTTCGCGCCGCCCTTGGTGATGCCTGAAATATCGCCGACCGTTTCAATGGCGCTGACGATCGACATCAGACAAATCCCGATCACAGCGGCGATATTGAAATCAAAGCCGTATTTGAACGGTTGCGGGATCGCAAACCAAGCGGCATTGGCCACGCCGTTAAAGTTGACAATGCCCATGATGATCGCCACCACATAACCGGCCAAAAGACCGATCAAAATGGCCGCTGATGATAAAATGCCCGTGGTCATGAATTTCATGATTAAGGCCACGATAATCACCAAAAGTGCCAGCCCCCAACGGGAGAAATCGCCCCATGCGGGATTGTTGATCTGGAAATCAGCGGCACCGCCAGCGGCGTATTTAATGCCAACAGGGATCAATTCGATCCCGATGACCAAAATCACCAGACCAGAGACCAGCGGCGGGAACCAATGGCGAAGCCGGCCAATGAAGAAGCCAAGGCAAGCGTGGAACAAACCGCCAATAAAAATGGCGCCGAATAGCGCCCCAATACCGGCTGATTTCACCGCTGGAATCATCACTGGAATGAACGCAAAACTGGTGCCCTGCATGACCGGTAGGCGTGCGCCCACAGGCCCGAGACCAACGGTTTGCAATAGTGTGGCAATGCCAGCGAAAAGCATCGACATTTGGATAAGGAAAACCGCATCCGCACCACCAAAGGCAAAGCCAGCGGCGCCACCAATGATAATGGCGGGTGTGAAATTACTAACAAACATTGCTAGGACATGTTGAAGCCCTAGCGCCATACGTTCGCCCATCGGCGGCACGTAATCAGGGTTTCGCAGGTCCGCTGCGCTCGGTTTCGTTGTACTCATCATTATCCCCCTTTTGATAAATGATGAATAAGGCTACATCAAAAGACAGAAAGTTACAATTTCTAGTTGCATAAATGTTATTTTCAACAAGATTTAGTATTTTGACCTTTTTTTCCGCTTTCTCGCGCCGCGTCGTAATTCAAGGCAAGATGGTGGATTTTTCGGGACTTGGGCTTGCCCGTTTTGATCAATAGGTCTACATCCTTGGCAGGTAATTTTGCTGTGAGGTAAACCATGTCTGAAACCCCGAAAACCGTCGTCAATAGTTGGAACGAATGGGACCCGCTGAAACATGTGATCGTTGGCCGCGCCGATGGCACCTGCATCCCTTCTCCTGAACCTGCCCTTGACGCGAAAGTGCCTGAAGATTCAGATATGCGCGGCCAGTTCGGCCCACGGCCGCAAGACACGGTGGATTTGGCCAATGAAAAATTGGATCAATTTGCCGCCCAGCTCGAACGCCTTGGGGTGCGAGTTGATCGTCCGACGCCGCTTGATTTCAATCAACGCACCGGCACGCCGGATTGGGAAGTTGAAACCATGTTTGGCTGTATGCCGCCACGCGATGTTCTCCTGACCGTGGGCAAGGAAATGCTTGAAGCCACCATGAGTTATCGTTGCCGGTGGTTTGAGTATCTTTGCTACCGCCCTCTCTTGCAGCAGTATTATATGGAAGACTCAAAGATGCGGCATGAATCGGCACCAAAACCCCGCTTGACCGATGAAGATTACCGCCCCGATTACTTGTCCGATAAAATCGGTGAGCAGAAACGTTTGGAATGGACAGCGGAAAAATTCTTCGTCACCACTGAAGAAGAGCCGCTCTTTGACGCCGCTGATGTTTTGCGTTTTGGCAAAGACCTTGTGGTTCAGCATGGCTTCACCACCAATTTGAAGGGCATCGACTGGCTCCAGCGCCATTTCCCTGATCATCGAGTGCATGCGGTAAACTTTCCCGGCGATCCGTACCCGATCCATATCGACGCGACCTTCACGCCCCTGCGCCCAGGCTTGATCTTGAACAACCCTCAGCGCCGCTTGCCCGATGAGCAACGCAAATTGTTTGAAAAGAACGGCTGGGAAATTGTCGACGCGGCTCAACCGGCCCATAACAGCCCACCGCCGCTTTGCTATTCGTCGGTGTGGTTGTCGATGAACGTCTTGGTGCTCGACCCGAAAACCGTCTGCGTTGAAAAGAGTGAAGTCTATCAAGCGGAGCAAATGGATAAACTGGGCATGAATGTCGTTGAGGTTGACCTGCGTGATGCCTATGCGTTTGGCGGCGGCTTGCATTGCTGCACCGCCGATGTTTACCGCGAAGGCAGTTGCGAGGATTACTTCCCCAACCAGTAACGTTTTTGTCCGCGGATGCCGTTATTCCGTGATGATGGGATGATCCGGCATAAAGGCGTGATAGACAAAAGCAAAAGTGACATCATAAGCGACATCTTCGGTTTCCCCGGAGGTGTCGTTTTTTTGGGTCACGGTCACGGTTCCCACATCACGGCCACGGGTGATATCACGCTGATCGAGGGCTGAGTTCTGCCCCGGCTTCCAAGTAATCGTGACCCCATCGCTGACCAATGGCGATCGCTGTTTGACGATATCCAAGGACCAAGCCTTGCCATCAACCACCACGACGCGATCGAGCGGCGCGATGCCTTCGGGAACATCGCCATCATAAAGAAAGGGGAAACCGCTGGTGTCATAGCCGCGATAGGGATTGGCCCCATAGGGGCGGAATTGAGGGTTGGCCATGGTCATCACCGTGCCATCAGGATGACGGGTTTTGAAGGATTGCCAGTCTTCCAATCGAGACGCGAGGACGTTTAATTTGTCGCCGGCGCGGCGGCCGATGATGGCTTCGCCGGTATATTGCTGCCACCATGTTTCGGTTTGCCGATCATACATCACCAAATCCGAATGGCGAAGATTGCCGGTGGTGCCAAAATCAAGCACCTCCCCATCATGGCGGCGATCAAACACAATCGCGGCATTGCATAAAGGGCAATAAGTGGCCGCTACGGGCACGCCGCCAATCTCATCATTGGCGATCTCATGCCAGATCAAATACCGCAACGGCCAAGCACGCGCCTCGCCATTGATGCTGAGGCTGATCACGGGTTCCGTGTCGGCCAGCGTTCTCTCATTGGCCACGGGTTGTATCATAACGTGATCAACGGCGGGGATGCCATCACGCCCCGGCCCGCCCGATCGAATTTCCGCAAGCGAGACGGTGCATTTGGTGAAATCCGTTTCCGGCCATTGCATCAGCGAAAAGCCATCGGGCTGACCGCAATCTTGGCGCTCTTCCACCGCAAGGGCAGGCGCCGTCAGGCTGATGGTGAGGGTTAAGATGATCGTCTGAATAACGCGGGCGACAACACTACTGGATTGAAGCCAAGTCACGGGCATGGCGTCCTCCTTCGTGGTTTACGCCATTACCTCATAAAAAGATGGCGGGATTATGAAACCGCTTTACGTCGCCGTTTGGACGACACGGTGTTCTGCCCCAAATGTTCTTCGCCGCGTTGATTGGCGAGGGCTATTTGCCGTTGCCGTTCGCGGAATTTTTCTTTCTGGGCGTCAGAATACGTGTTGATGCAGCGGTGGCAACTGACGCCATCTTCAAAGCCAGGTTGCGCGCGATCTTCTTCCAAAAGCGGGTCTTTGCAAGCAAAGCAAATGTCATAATCGCCCTCAACCAGCCCATGTTTCAGCGACACACGTTCATCAAAAACGAAACAATCGCCTTCCCACATGCTGTCTTCTTGGGGGATGTCTTCGAGGTATTTCAAAATCCCGCCTTTGAGGTGGTAGACATCTTCAAACCCAATTTGCTTCATATAGGCGGAGGCTTTTTCGCATCGGATGCCGCCGGTGCAATACATCGCCACCGCTTTCGGGCGATCTGGGTCTGCGCGCAATTGATCAGCCCATTCTGGAAAAGCGCGAAAGGTGCGGGTTTCGGGGTCGACTGCCCGTTCAAATTTGCCAATCCGCGTTTCATAGGTGTTGCGGGTGTCAATCACCATGACATCTTGGCGCGAAATTAGATCATTCCAATCTTTCGGCTCCACATAAGTGCCGACATCTTTCAAAGGGTCGATATCGGGCTTGCCCATGGTGACGATTTCTTGTTTGACCTTCACCTTCATGCGCAGAAAGCCGCGGCCCGTGGATTGCGAATATTTTACGTCAAGCCCGTTGATTTCAGGCCAAGCATTCAGATAGGCGATCAAGGAGTCAATCGCATCCGGAGCGCCGCATACCGTGCCGTTAATGCCTTCATGGGCAAGCAGCAAAGTGCCGCGTATCCCTTTTTCGAGGCAAAACGCTAACAGCGGCGGTTTTTTGGCGTCGGGGTCAGTGATGCGGGTGAAATGATATAGCGCGGCCACGCGGCTTGGTTGATGGGTGGTCATGTCTTCTTCCAACACTATCGTTCTCCCGATCCCCTACATGATTTTAGCGCAAAAGTGAAGATCAACCATGGCGTGGGTTTGCCCTCAAAAGTTAACAAATTATTAAAAAATATTTTATTTCATAGGGTTAAGGGAAAATTAACTTCTTCTTTCTATACTCTCACCCGAATCATCTTAACCCGGTATTTGCTGGATGGGGTGATGAGGGACGCTTTTGCCGCCTTTACCAATCGCAATTGGCCAATTCGTCAATTCGTATAAAATGCAATGTGTTAGACTGAAGGAGATTTCATTGGCGGCAAGCGTACGGTGTTGAGTTATATTCTCTCGCCAATCGAGCGCGCGCAACAAATCGCCTTTCGGGAAAAGTAATCCCATTGGTGAGAGTAATCTAAGCAGGTCAATCCTCTTTGCATCAACTTAAACAAAAAGGCAGGTCTTCGGGCTTGCCTTTTTGGTGAGGGCATCGTTACGCTAATGGCCTGAGTATTCTTTGGGATGCTCAGTCCATTCAGCATAGGAGATGGAAATGGCATCACATGGTTACGCATCGGGTCGGCTTAATTTACCGTTTGTGGGGCTTTGCAGTTTTGGCAAATACCCTTATGTCGGCGATTGGGACGCGATTGATGCGGATATTGCCATTCTTGGCGCGCCGTTTGATTTTGGCACGCAATATCGTCCCGGCGCTCGGTTTGGCCCCCGCGCCATCCGCGAAGCCTCAACCTTGTTTTCTTTTGGCCATGCGGGGGCTTATGACCATGAAGATGACATCACCTACCTCACGGAAGATCAGGGGCGGATTGTCGATATTGGTGATGCCGATATCATCCATACCGACACGCAACAAAGCCATGCCAATATCGAAACCGGCGTCCGCGCTATTTTGAAGGCGGGGGCGATCCCTGTCGTGCTTGGCGGCGATCATTCGGTCAATATCCCCTGCATCAACGCGTTTAGCGAAGAAGAGCCTTTTCATTTGATCCAAGTCGACGCTCATCTTGATTTTGTCGATGAACGTCATGGCGTCACCGCGGGGCATGGCAACCCGATGCGGCGGGCGGCGGAAAAAGATTACGTCAAAGGCCTCAGCCAAATTGGCATCCGCAATGTTTCTTCAACGGCCAAAGAAGGTTATGACGATGCCCGCGCTTTTGGCAGTGATATTATTTCGGTGCGGCAATTCCGAGCCATTGGGGTGGCTGCGGTGCTGGATCGCATCCCCAAAGGCGAGCGGTATTATGTTACCATCGATATCGACGGGTTTGACCCTTCTATTGCCCCGGGCACGGGTACGCCAAGCCATGGCGGTTTTCTCTATTATGAAATCTTAGAATTGATGGATGGTCTGGCGCGCCAAGGCCATATTATCGGCCTTGATTTGATGGAAGTGGCGCCAGATTATGATCAAACCGGCTCGACCTCCACTTTAGCCGCGCAGATTTTGCTCAATACGATTGGCCGTATTTTGTATCACCGTTAAGGACCGATGATGAAACAACGCCTCTAATGCGCAAAGAATGGTGTGATATATCTCCATTAGGTCGGATAAAGACAAAAATTTCTTGCGTCATCGGCCATTGTTCGCTTGTATAAAGAAACTTTACGATCATTTTAACGCTGTATTGTAATGATGAATTTAGCGTCATTTAATGTTGCATTTTATCATGACGCGAAATAACGAGGCCATTTTAGGCAGGGGATAATATGTCATCTTCAGGTCCATTTGTACGCTACCAGAACGTCCAGAAAAGCTATGACGGCGAAACGCTGGTGGTGAAAAATCTTAATCTTGATATCGCCAAGGGTGAATTTGTCACCATGCTTGGGCCATCAGGGTCCGGCAAGACGACTTGTCTGATGATGCTGGCCGGCTTTGAAACCGCCACTCACGGGGACATCATGCTCGATGGCAAGCCCATCAACAACATCCCGCCCCATAAGCGTGGG
>Ga0181579_10003687_pt1 | contig 12084 bp, 12 predicted proteins | sample 071ome_24_FD_132996 | JGI IMG/M metagenome (GOLD analysis project Ga0181579, IMG submission 132996) | Coastal salt marsh microbial communities from the Groves Creek Marsh, Skidaway Island, Georgia - 071402CT metaG (megahit assembly) | ecosystem: Environmental > Aquatic > Marine > Intertidal... | reverse complement strand
CTAGCGGGTAAACTCAACCCCGCTAACAGCGAGTATGTGTTGGCCACGTTGGCACAAGCGGCTGACATGGCGCTTAGGAATGAGGTCGACGCCATGGTGACTGCCCCTGTAAACAAGGGTGCCATCAATGACGCTGGCATTGCCTTCACCGGCCACACTGAATTTCTTGCTGAGCACTGCCAAACGAAGCTGACGGTAATGATGCTCGCTACTGAAGGCTTACGCGTGGCTCTGGCGACCACGCACCTGCCGTTAAAGGACGTGGCAGACGCCATCACTGATAACAGCCTGACCGAGGTACTGACAATTTTACATGCAGACTTACAGAGCAAGTTCGGTATCACCGAGCCGAGGATTCTTGTCTGCGGTCTCAACCCCCACGCTGGCGAGGCCGGTCATCTTGGCCGTGAGGAGATCGAGGTGCTTGAACCGGTACTGGAAAAAATGCGCGCCAGGGGCATGGACTTGAAAGGCCCACTGCCCGCCGACACCCTGTTCACCGACAAGTACCTCAGAGATGCCGACGCCGTGCTCGCGATGTACCACGATCAGGGCTTGCCGGTGCTTAAATTCAAAGGCTTCGGCAACGCCGCCAATATTACCCTGGGCCTGCCTATCATTCGCACTTCGGTCGATCACGGTACCGCACTGGAACTGGCGGGTACTGGCAAGGCCGACAGCGGCAGCCTGCACACCGCCATCACTACTGCCACCGAGATGGTCAAGGCCCAATCCAGAACTCAGCCCAGCGCAAACGCCAAGGCAAACTAATTTCATGCCAAAAAAATCTTCACCGGTGCGACTCAGCAACGGCAAACTCCATCAGGCGCGTAAACGCTTCGGCCAGAATTTTCTGCATGATCAGCAGGTGATCCAGCGCATCGTCGATGCGATCAATCCCTCTGCCAGCGATCGCCTGCTGGAGATTGGCCCCGGGCAAGGCGCTATTACCGATTACCTGGCAGAATCCGGTGCTAGCCTGGACTGTGTAGAGCTGGATCGCGATCTGGCGGCCTTCCTCGAAAAGCGCTTTGCCAACAGCGATAACGTCACTATTCATCAACATGACATTCTCAAATTCGATCTCGCGACACTCTCAAGATCTGACAACGAACCCGAAGCGGGCGGAGAAGAAAAGCGACTACGGGTAATTGGCAACCTGCCCTACAACATCTCGACCCCGGTCATGTTTCACCTGCTGCAGAGTCATGAGCTGATCGAAGACATGACTTTCATGCTGCAGCTGGAAGTGGTGCAGCGCCTTGGCGCCCAACCCGGCAACAAGAACTATGGTCGCCTCGGCCTGATGGTGCAGTACTTCTGCGAGGTGGAGCACCTGTTCAATGTGCCGTCCGCCGCCTTTACCCCCCAGCCCAAGGTGAGCTCGGCCATCGTGCGTCTCAAGCCCCATCGCCAGCGTGCGGTGACCGCTCGCAGCGTGGCAGCGCTGCAGACCGTGATTCGCACCGCCTTTAATCAGCGCCGCAAGACCTTGAAAAACAGCCTCAAAGCCATCATGTCTAGTAATAGCCTGGCGCAGGTGCCGGTCAGTTTGAGTGAACGCCCGGAAAACCTTAGCCTCGCGGATTACGTAGTAATCAGTGACATTCTTACCCAAGAGTTGAATGAAGAAAAATCATGACGGATGCAGACCACACCATCGAAATTGAAGTAAATACCCAGTACTTACAGGAACAGTCTGATCCGGTAAGCGGACGCTATGCTTTCGCGTACACCATCGGCATCACCAACCTCGGCGAAGAAACCGTCACCCTGGTCAATCGCCACTGGCGCATTACCGATGACAATAACCGGGTGGAAGAGGTAAAGGGCCCAGGTGTTGTAGGTCAACAACCCGAAATCGAGCCGGGCCAGTCATTTCAATACAGCAGCGGCGCCATCATCGGCACCGAGACCGGCACCATGGAAGGCAGCTACGAAATGGTCGCGGCCAATGGCGACAAATTCCTGGCGCCGATCCCAGCCTTTCTGTTGGCACCGCCCCATACCATTCACTAACAAACGCACGACTGAAAAAAGGGGTTGAAAAAAGGGGTCAGAGTAAAAATACAGTACTGTATTTTTACTCTGACCCCTTTTTGCGAGCAATGCAGGTGCCCGCAATAGGGTGAATGCTATACTGTCGCCCGTTGCAAAATTCATTGGACAGTCATGAGCACGTATGTAGTAGGAGATATTCAAGGCTGCCTCAAGCCGTTGCGAAAACTCCTGAAGAAAATTGACTTTTCCCACGCTAACGACACCCTCTGGTGCGTCGGCGACCTCATCAACCGTGGCCCTAAATCCCGGGACACTCTGCACTTCCTGCAAGATATGGAAGACGCCACCCGCATCGTGCTGGGCAATCATGATTTACACTGTATCGCCTTGAATGAGGGCGCAGCACCGGCTCGCGGCAAGGACAACCTCGATGACATCCTGGAAGCACCAGACAGCCAGGAACTGAGCGACTGGCTCCGCAGCAAACCCCTGGCGCACCATGAGGCACTTGAAACCAGGTCAGGCGTTGAGGACTTCCTGATGATACATGCAGGCATTGCCCCCAGCTGGTCTCTGCAAACGACTCTAAACCTCGCCGCCGAAGTTGAACACGCCCTTGAAGACGACGACTACAAAGACTTTCTGAAGAATATGTACGGCGATGAGCCAATACGCTGGAGTGACAAACTGCGCGGCACTGATCGCCTGCGCACCATTACCAACTACCTGACCCGCATTCGCTTCTGCGATGACATTGGCAGCCTGCGCCTGGATATCAAAGAGGGTCTGTGCAGCGCACCCAGCGGATTCAGACCCTGGTTTGAATATGAAAAGATTACGCCAGCGGCTACAATTCTGTTTGGGCACTGGGCTGCACTGGAAGGTGTGACCAATCGGCCCCATGTCTATGCCCTCGATACCGGCTATGTCTGGGGGCGTTCCCTGACAATGTTACGGCTGGAAGACAAACAGCTCTTCGCTTTCTCAAATTAACTCAATCCCTGGTTAACAAGCCATGCAAACATACCTGGTTGGTGGAGCAGTTCGCGACAATCTCCTGGGCCTGGCCGTAAAGGACCGGGACTGGGTGGTGGTGGGCGCCAAACCAGAAGAACTAACTGACCAGGGCTACCGCCAGGTGGGACAGGACTTCCCCGTGTTTCTGCATCCAGAAACCAAGGAAGAATATGCCCTGGCCCGCACGGAACGCAAAACCGGCCACGGCTACAAGGGTTTCGATTTCGATGCCTCCGCGAGCGTCACTCTCGAAGAAGACCTGATGCGGCGCGACCTCACCATCAATGCCATGGCACAGGATGATAGCGGCACAATCATCGACCCTTATGGGGGACAGCGGGATCTGGAACACCGGATACTGCGCCATGTTTCCGACGCCTTTATCGAAGATCCCCTGCGAGTATTGCGGGTTGCCCGTTTTGCCGCCCGCTTCGCCCACCTTGGCTTCCAGGTTGCGGAGGAGACTATCCAGGTGATGCACAGTATCGCCACCAGTGGCGAGCTGGAGCATCTGGTGTCTGAACGGGTCTGGCAAGAGTTAGAACTGGCGCTTATCAGCAAGACCCCGTCTGAATTTATTCGCGTGCTAAGCGACTGTAGTGCCCTGCCAGTAATCCTGCCGGAAGTTGAGAACCTGTTCGGTGTACCGCAGCCTGAGAAGTACCATCCGGAAATCGACACCGGCGTGCACATCCTCCTGTGCCTGGCCCAAGCCAGAAAGCGTAGCGATGACAGCGCCGTGATATACGCCACCCTGGTCCACGACGTGGGCAAGGGCGTTACCGATCCAGAGAAATGGCCTAGCCACGTTGGCCATGAGTCCGCTGGGCTTGAGTTGCTCGGAGCGATCGAATCACGCCTGCCGGTGCCGAAAGAGCATGCCGCCCTGGCGCGTCTGGTGTGCGAACACCACACCAAGCTGCACCGGGTCAAAGCGCTGCGCCCCAGCACCGTGCTGAAGCTGCTGGAAACCCTGGATGCCTTCCGCCGACCAGAGCGACTGGACAAATTCTTGCTCGCCTGCGAAGCCGACGCCCGCGGCCGCACCGGTCTTGAAGACCGCGACTACCCCCAGCGCGACTATCTCACTGCCATCCTCAATGCTACCAGCGGCATCGACAACAAGGCGGTAATTGCAGACAGCAAGGCCGGCCCGAAAGAAGCCATTGCCGAGGCGCGCCTGCGCGTCATCACCGATAGCATCGAGACGCTTCGCCATGAATGAAAGCAGCTTGAATGAGACCACCATGAATGACCAGGATCATGCCGGCAGCCCCGTGGCTCTGATCACAGGCGCTGCCAAGCGCATAGGTGCAGCCATTGCGCGCCGCTTTCATGCAGGGGGTTACCGGGTCATTATTCATTACAACGGCTCTCAGGCCGAGGCCGAAGCGCTGGCTGCTGAACTCAACGCGGTGCGCGCCGATTCCGCGCACTGCGTACAGGCCGCCCTCACCGACAGAGAACAGGTCGATCGCCTGGCCGAAGAGGCACTGGCCAGTTTCGGCCGACTCGACCTGCTGGTTAATAATGCCTCGTCGTTTTATCCAACGCCGCTTGCTGAATCCAGCCAGGCACAGTGGGATGACCTTATAGACAGCAACCTGCGTGGACACTATTTTCTCAGCGTGACGCTAAGCGAAGCGCTGAAGACGCGCCGCGGCAATATCATCAACATCATCGACGCCATGATGGAACAGGCTATTGCGGACTTTCCGATCTACAGCATCGCCAAGGCTGGCCTATTAAACATGAACAGAGTGCTCGCCCGAGAGCTGGCGCCTGAAGTGCGCGTTAATGGCGTGTCACCTGGCGCTATTTTATGGCCTAGTCATCTTGAAGACCCGCAGGACGAGGCCGCGGAAGCGGCTCGCGCTAAAGCACTGGCCGGTATTCCATTAGGCCGAACCGGCGCAGTAGAAGACATTGCTAACGCCGCCTATTTTCTGGTGACGCAAGCAACCTATGTCACGGGCGCAGAGATCAAGGTGGACGGCGGCAGATCGCTGCGCTGAAACCACAGTAAATCGCTCACTAGCTTAGACCTAGGTGGCAGGTCGCAAGTGGCAGGTGGCAGGTCGCAGTGACAGGGGACAGGCAAAAGCACCGAACTCTCAAGGAAATAAGCATGATGAAAGTCTACGGCGATATCTATTCCGGCAATTGCTTTAAGATCAAACTGCTCATGGCCCTGCTGGGCATCGAGCATGAATGGATTGCAGTGGATATTCTTGCCGGTGAAACCCACACCGAAGAGTTCAAGCAGATAAATCCCAACAGCCGCATCCCGGTGCTGGAGATCGATAACGAGACTTTCCTCTGCGAATCCAATGCCATCCTCAACTATCTGGCCGATGGCTCTGAACTGCTGCCCGAGGACCGTTATGCCCGTGCCCAGGTGCTGCAGTGGCAATTCTTCGAGCAATACAGTCACGAACCATTTATCGCCACCGCACGCTATATCAACAAGTACCTGGGATTACCCAAGGAAAGAGAAGCGGAATACCACGCCAAGCAGGAAGGTGGGCATAAGGCTCTGGGGATCATGGAGCAGAGACTGACTGACTTCGACTGGCTGGTGGGCAATAACCTGACTATCGCCGACATCACGCTATACGCCTACACCCACGTGGCCGACGAAGGCGGATTCGAGCTCAGTGGCTATCCGGCGATCAACGCCTGGTTCAGCCGCATCGAGTCACAGCCCGGCTATATCGCCATGGCCGACTAGGGCCCTATCCCAATGCGCCCAGCCAATCGAACTCGCAGCGCCAGAGCTGCTGTCCACTGCGGTCATATTCCAACCAGTGCTGCGCCAGCGGCCTCCCGGTAACGGGATGGGGCATGTCTGGTAGCAGTTCCGCCATGGGCTGCAGCACGAATGCGTTTTCCAGAATCTCACCCCGCGGCAGGGTCATCCCCCCATGCTCACCGCAAAGCTCACCAAACGTCAGGATGTCGATATCGATACTCCGGCTGGAGAATCGAGCCTGGCTGCGATCCCTGCCCTGAGCATCTTCCAGCGCCTTGATCTCGGACTGAATGGACCGCAGCGGCTTATCGGTTTCCACCGCCGCCACCAGATTCAAAAAGTTCTCACCCTCGAAGCCCACCGACTCGCTCTCATACACCGAGGAACAGCGCAACCCTGAATACTGCGCCCGCAGCGCACGCACCGCAGTGCGGATATTGGCTGCGGCGTCGATATTGCTGCCGAGGCTAAGGGTTAGAAGTGGCACTTTATTGACTCTCTATCAGGCCGTCTACTTGACCGCCTATTACACTGTAGAACTGTTGAGCTGTTAAATTTAGAGCAACGCAGAAAAGCCGAATCAAGCGGGCTTCGACCCACGCTCAATAATCACACCCACGTCTTTCGATCCAGTCACGGCACCTGGCTTACCCAGGCGCAGCTTCACCCAGGGCACATTGAATTCCTTGAGAACAATCTCAGCCACTTGCTCCGCCATGGTCTCCACCAGATAGAATTCCGAACTCTCGATAAAGTTGATCAGACGTTTCGCAACCGCCTTGTAATCCAGCGCATTCTCGATCGTATCGGTGGCCGCAGCCTTCGCGATATCAGAACCCATCTCAAGGTCAAGACTCACTATCTGTTGCTGCTCACGCTCCCAATCGTAGATACCGATGATGGTGCGAATCTCAAGTTCCCGAATATAAACGATGTCCATGACTGTTCCTTGACTTACAAATTCTCGAATAAAAAGAAGCTATGGCTTAACTGGCGGCAGCGTCTCCAGATTCCAACGCGGCTGCGCCTTGATGGCAAGATCCTCGGCCTGCCCCGCCAATAAGCGCTGTGCTCCGGCATAGGCGATCATCGCCCCATTATCCGTACACAACTCTGGCCTGGCGTAGAACAGTTTGCCGCCCTGCTTCGCCAGGCTCTGCTCCAACACCGCGCGCAAACGCAGGTTCGCGCTCACGCCACCGGCAATGACCACCGACTTCAGGCCGGTATGCTCCAGCGCCCGCCGACACTTAATCGCCAAGGTGCTTACTACAGCCTCTTCAAAGGCAAAGGCGATATCCGCCCGCGTCTGTTCGTCTAGCTCACCACTGGTCTCGCTATTCGCCTCACTATTCGCCTCACTCCTGGCTTTTACCTCATCGGCAATGGTGTTGCGCACAAAAGTCTTGAGCCCGCTAAAACTAAAATCCAGTCCCGGGCGATTCGTCATCGGTCGCGGGAACTTATAGCGCCCCGCCGTGCCGGACTGCGCCAGCTTCGCCACATGGGGACCACCGGGATAAGGCAATCCCAGCATCTTGCCCACCTTATCGAAGGCTTCACCCGCCGCATCATCCAGCGACTCCCCCAGCAGTTCATAACGCCCAATCCCCTCAACCCGGACCAGTTGCGTATGCCCACCAGATACCAGCAAAGCCACAAACGGAAACGCCGGCGGCTCATCTTCCAACATCGGCGCCAGCAGATGCCCTTCCATATGATGCACACCCACCGCTGGCACACCCCACCCCATGGCAAGACTGCGCCCAATAGATGCCCCCACCAACAGCGCCCCGATCAAGCCAGGCCCAGCCGTATAAGCCACTCCCTCAATCTGCGAATCCTCAATCCCCGCCTTGGCGATTACCTCCCGCACCAGTGGAATAGTCTTGCGAATATGGTCACGCGAGGCCAGCTCCGGAATCACCCCACCCCACTCCGCATGAATCTCCACCTGGCTATACAAAGCATCCGCCAACAGACCGCGCTCAGTGTCATAAAGCGCGACACCGGTTTCATCACAGGAGGTTTCTATTCCAAGTACGATCACGGGCTGTTTTCTAGGGCGAGTGAGTGGAGGACGCAATCATGCCTTAAATCACTTAGGAGCCCAAGTTTGAGATCGGTGGGAGTCTGTTTGGGTAGAGGTCTCTGGCTAGCCAGAAACCTCTACCCAAACAGCCTCTTCAACATTCGAAGGCAAGTCCCAACCCCTCACTCCCCCAAGGAAATGCAAACACCAATTCAAAGAAGGAATTCGACACATGAATTTGACGGACCGCTTCCTGCTAGGGTGGAACTAGACCACCCAACTTCCACACCTCTCTCAACTCTCAGCACTCTCAGCACTCTCAGCACTCTCAGAACTTTCACCCAACAACATTTTCCAGAAGCCAGCTAGAACACCAGTCCCTAAGCGGCTCGCGCTGGCGAGTGCTGAAAACAACAATCGCGCTGTCTCAGAAAAAACAGAATCTCCCCTCGACTAGCACAGGCGGGTGGTGGCTTGGGGGCTTCGTGCCCACAATCAGGCCACGTCTAGCGCGGTCCACCGAGGCGGAACCAATGCGAGCACTGTCCGAGTCCCGAGCGCGCAGCGCGAGGTCGAGTTGCGCAGCATCCGCCTCGGCGGACCGCGCTGTGGCCGTGGGCACGAAGCCCCCAAGCCACCACCCGCCCCCACTACAGGAAAAACAACCAAAAAAAGGCCTCAGATGCCTCGATTCCTTTGCATTTACCCCCCCAAATCTATAAGATACGCGCTCTCTGAAATAGGGTAACTGTCAATTCAGCGTCCCGACGAAATTTAAAGAAATCGCTCTAGAGCACAGCCCACGGGCCCTCTAGGCAGATGGAGTCAAAATGCCCCAGGTTAGACTAAAAGAAAATGAGCCCTTTGATGTCGCGCTGCGCCGCTTCAAGCGCTCTTGTGAAAAAGCCGGAGTTCTGGCCGAAGTACGTCGTCGTGAGTTCTACGAGAAGCCCACGTCAGTGCGTAAGCGCAAGGCTGCAGCCGCAGTAAAGCGTCATCTCAAGAAGATCCAGCGCGAAAGCCGCAAGACCCAGCGTCTGTACTAGGCGCAATAAGCTCTAGCGCCCACTGGACCCGGTGGGCGTCAAAACATCCCGATCCTGCACTCAACCGTCCCAGGTGTGCCATGTCCGAAAGTCCACTGAAAGCTCAAATCACTGAAGCCATGAAGACCGCTATGCGCGCGAAAGATAAAGAGCGCCTCGGCACGATTCGCCTGGTTCTTTCCGAGATCAAGAGAGTGGAAGTAGACGAGCGCATCGACCCCGATGCAGCCCGCATCACCTCCATCCTCGACAAGATGGTCAAACAGCGCCGCGACTCCATCAAACAGTTTACCGACGCCGGCCGCGACGAACTGGCCGCCAAAGAACAGGGTGAGATCGAAGTCATTCAGGAATTCCTGCCCAAGCCCTTGAGCGACGAGGAAATCAACAGCCTCATCGAAGAGGCCGTCGCCAGCACCGGCGCCGCCTCCATGCAGGATATGGGCAAGGTCATGGGGATGCTCAAGCCCAAGATGGCTGGCCGCGCCGACATGGGCAAAGTCAGCGGGCTGATTAAAGCACGTCTCGGCTAGACCCCGCCTGAACCAAGCACAAGACCCTGCGTTTCCAACATTCAGCATGTAATGCACACACAGTGCGACGTCTGTCCGTGCGTTGCTACTGCCGACTGGCTTACAATGCGCAATCAGCGTCCAGCTACCCAATGACGCTTACCCATAACAATCCAGGAAACTATGGCCGGCCTCATCCCCCAATCCTTCATCGATGACTTACTGCATCGCACCGACATTCTGGAGGTGGTGGACAAACGGGTACCGCTGAAAAAGTCCGGCAAGAACTACCAGGCCTGCTGCCCCTTTCATAACGAGAAAACCCCTTCCTTCAGCGTCCAGCCCGAGCGCCAGTTTTACTATTGCTTCGGTTGCGGTGCTGGCGGTAACGCTATCGGATTCGTGATGAATTTCGATCATGTGGACTTTCCCCAGGCGGTGGAAACCCTCGCCCGCGATGCTGGCGTCGAGGTACCCAGGGAAGAGTCCAAGGCCGAGACCCGGCGCCAGTCCGAGCACGCCAAACTGCTGGATGTGCTGGAGCAAGCAAGCAAGTTCTACCAGTTTCAGCTACGCCAGCACGCCGAACGCAAGCGCCCCATCGAATATCTCAAGACCCGCGGCGTCAGCGGCGAGATCGCCCGGGACTTCGCCATCGGCTATGCCCCGCCGGGCTGGGATAAGCTGATCGAAGCCATCGGCGTGGATGCGCAACAGCAGAAGAATCTGTTGAAGGCCGGCATGGTAATCGAGCGCAATAAACCTGAGGGTGAAGAAGTCCGGAAAGACAATGATAAACGTTCGCCTTACTACGACCGTTTTCGCGATCGCATCATGTTCCCGATTCGCGACAGTCGCGGTCGCACCATCGCCTTCGGTGGCCGCGTGCTCGGCGATGACAAACCCAAGTACCTGAACTCACCAGAGACCCCGGTGTTTCACAAAGGCGCTGAACTCTACGGCCTGTATGAATCAAAGAAATTCGGCGATAAGTTCTCCAGCCTGCTGTTGGTGGAGGGCTATATGGATGTCATTGCGCTGGCGCAAATGGGTATTCGCAACGCCGTGGCCACCCTCGGCACCGCCACCAGCGACCGTCACCTCACCCGTATGTTTCGTGCTGTGTCTGAAGTGGTGTTTTGTTTCGATGGTGATGCCGCCGGGCTTAACGCCGCCTGGCGCGCCCTGGAAACCAGCCTGCCGTTGATGGAAGACGGTCGCCGCGTGCGCTTCCTGTTTCTGCCTGAAGGTGATGACCCTGATACCCATGTTCGCAAAGTTGGCAAGGACAAGTTTTTGGAGCAGGTGGAACAGGCCGTGCCCCTGGAGCAGTTCTTCTTCGACAAGTTGTCCGAGGATCTGGATATTGATTCTATCGAGGGCAAGGCCCGACTCAGCAATCTGGCCAAGCCTCTGATTCGGCAACTGCCGAAGGGCGTCTATGGCCAGCTGATGCTGGACCGGCTTTCCGACACCCTCGGGGTCAGCAGCGAATCCCTGGATCAACTTATGGCCACCGCGCCGGACCCGGCACAACAGCCACCACCACCTGAAATGGCGCCGCCGTCCGAAGACTATGGGGCGCCGCCTCCTTACGGCGCTACCCAATCCCGCCCAAGCGATCGCGGCCCCGGCGCGGCCCTGGCGAAAATCCGCAAGCCTGCCAGTATCAAGGCCATTGAGCTGCTGCTGCGAAATCCAGAAATTGCCCTTGCGCTCGAAGCCGATCTGGAGTCCTTGCGCTATGCCGAGGATGAAAGCCGAAAGCTCCTCTGCACCCTCATTGAAAAAGTACAGAACGAACCCCAGATAGAAACCTACACTCTCCTTGGTTACTGCTACGGCACCCACCTAGGTGGCCAGCTAACCCAGCTGCTGCAGGCCGAGAAAATCACACCACAGGAGGGGCTTGAAGAAGAGTTCAAACAGATAATTGACAATATATTGTCAGATATACAGCAGAAGCTGCACTTGCTGCGCCTGAAGGACGAGTTGAAGTCCCGGATTTCGGCGGCCAATGAGTCGAACGCAGAAGGCCCCGATCAGGTCTAAATAGCTGTATTCAGCAGGTTGTGGATAATCAGTTTGAATCCCTGGTTTAAACCCCGGTTTAAACCCTCGTCTTAACCCGGAAAAGCTATCCAAAATCAGTGCTAAGTCGATATACATAGTTGCCAGTCGCCGCTATAATGCGCGGCTCGCTTTTATTTACCCAATTTCTATCCCTGATTAGCCTCAGGGGAGCTGAGAGTTTATGGCCGAAGCAATCGCACCACAGTCCAGTCTTAAAGCCCTCATCGCCAAAGGCAAGGAGCAAAGCTACCTTACCTATGCCGAGGTCAACGACCATCTGCCCGAGTCCATCTCCGACCCGGATCAGGTTGAAGACATCATTCAGATGATCAACGACATGGGCATCAAGGTCTTCGAGACCGCGCCCGATGCCGATGCGCTGTTATTGAACGAAGATGAAGGCGACACCGGCGCTGACGAGGTTGCTGCCGCAGAAGCGGCTGCTGCCCTCGCTGCGGTGGAAAACGAAGCTGGCCGCACCACCGACCCGGTGCGCATGTACATGCGCGAAATGGGTACCGTGGAACTGCTCACCCGCGAAGGCGAGATTGTTATCGCCAAGCGCATCGAGGAAGGCCTGCGCGAACTGATGAAGGCCATGGCCCTGTTCCCCGGCACGGTGGAGCATATCCTCAATGAGTATGCGCTGAT
>Ga0181579_10003683_pt1 | contig 12087 bp, 5 predicted proteins | sample 071ome_24_FD_132996 | JGI IMG/M metagenome (GOLD analysis project Ga0181579, IMG submission 132996) | Coastal salt marsh microbial communities from the Groves Creek Marsh, Skidaway Island, Georgia - 071402CT metaG (megahit assembly) | ecosystem: Environmental > Aquatic > Marine > Intertidal zone... | reverse complement strand
TCTAGCGAAAGAAGTAATAACGATATTTTTAGTGGTTCTCCTGGTGAACGCGCAAAAATGACTGGCATGCCTGTCAGGAACACAATGAAGGACGACTTCGGTTTGGACATTCCAACTGAACTCGTCCCTCTTCCGTCTTTGGGTAAGGTATATCCTGAAGGAAGTTCTTTGCACGGTAAGCAGGTCATTGAAATTAGACCAATGACGGCAAGAGAGGAAGATATTCTTACCTCGCGTGCCTTGATTAAAAAAGGAACTGTTATCACAGAGCTGATCAGATCCTGCCTAATCGATAAATCAATCGATCCGGATTCACTCATATCAGGTGACAGAAACGCAGTTATGACGTCTCTTCGGATTACTGGTTATGGTTCTGACTACGCAACTGAAGTAGACTGCCCAGAATGTGGAGAAAGATCTAAGCAAAACTTTGATCTTACCCAGCTTCCTATCAAAAACTTGGACGAAGATCCTGTGAATACAGGCGAGAATGTCTTTGAATTCGTTCTTCCGTATACAAAGAAAAAAGTTAAGTTTAAGTTTCTTGATGGCAATGACGAAGCGCAAATCAATAAACTTCAGGACCGATCAAAGAAGTCAGGAGCAAAGAACTCTAATCTGATTACTTTAAGATATAGATTCCAAATCCTCGCTGTTGATACTATCACCGACAAAACAAAGATTCAGATGTTCACAAGAAATATGCCTGCAAGAGATTCTCGAGCACTGCGAGCATATATTGATTCCATTGAACCAGGTATCGAAATGAAAAGCTGGATGGAATGTCCCATGTGCGGAGAAGAGTCGGAGGTGAAGATGCCATTAGGAGCATCGTTTTTTTGGCCTGACGCCGAATGATAAGGAGTATATCCTTGAGTCGGTTTTCGGACTGATGTATTATATGGGTTTTAGCTACATAGAGGCTTACAACATACCGGTTTGGCAAAGACGTTGGTTTATCCAAAGACTTAATAAGGAATTTGCTAAAGCGGCAGAAGCAAACCAACCAGCAAAGTCTAAGGCAGCCCATACCAACACACCAGAGGCTAGATCCCTAATGGGTAATCATAGAGCCACAGTTCCAGCTAAACTCAGAAGATTCACCTAGATTATGCCGCTATACGCGGCATTCTTTTTTTGAATTTTTGGTATTGGCATAATTAATGTAATAGGAGGAATGTTTTATGGAACCAAAGAAAATTATAAGCATAGTTGAATTCATAAAGGGCAATTCCAAATCAAATTTGGTTGTAGAAAATAAGCGTCACGCTAAGCCTTTGGCTAGAGTACTTTTTGAGTCAAAGGTACTGTATGATCTACTTCATAGTGATGCCACCTTGGATGAAGTCACCAAACAGATCTCTATAAAGAATGAAGCAGCCAGAGAATATGAGGCAGCGACTGGAATTAAGTGGCCCTTTTAGGATAAAAAACTATGGCAAATGAAGATCTAGGCCAACAACTAGCGTTTCTAACGCAGATGAAGGACATGCTCGAGCAGATCCCAGCTTTGTTTGAAAAGATGGGTGGGGCTATCGGGAAGCAGACTAATTCTCTTCGGGAATTAGCAGGCAGCATGGACGAGGCAACTGATCCTTCAAAAGTCAAGGACATGAACGGTGCTCTAGAGGAATTAGCCGGCAGATCTGATAAAGCTACGAAAGGTCTTTCAAAACAACAGAAAGCTATGATGGCTATTGGAGTTGCTGCAGCTGGCGCTAAGGCTGGATTCTCGGCCTTTAGCAATACTCTGGGCGGAACAATCAACATGGCCAGTGGTCTTGCTAGCACATTGATGAATCTGGCTACAGGAGCATTTGGCGCTCTCATGGGCATGTGGGAAGGTCTGCTAGGAATTGCCCAGTCCGGCGGTGGCGGTGGTGGGCTTCGAGAGGAATATGAAAAAGTCCGGGCTGAGTTTGGTAACATCGCAACAAACGAAGGTAAGCAAGTAATCGATACCTTTAAGCAGATAAGGAGCGGTGGTGAGTTTGCTGCAAAGTCTGGTTTAAGTCTTAGAAGGGTCTTCGGAGGCATTAAAGAACAGATGGCCGGTATTCTAGAACTGGCAAAAGAATTTGGCGCACAGTTCGATCGAATGGCTGACGACTTCCAAAACAATGCTGCGGAACTTATTATTCTTAATAAGGGTCTTGGCCTAACGGGTGATGCGCTGGTAAACCTGACCGATATGGGAAGACAGTCTGGCGAAACCATGACAGAAATGTTGAACCATACTGCTCAGGTTGCTGTCCACATGGGAAAACAATTCGGAATCAGCAGTAAAACTATCGGTAAAAATATGAATGAACTCATGGCCGATATGGGCAGTTTTGGCCATCTTTCAATTGAGGCTTTAGGAGCTACCGCCACATATGCTGCCAAATTAGGGGTTGAGATAAAAACTCTTTCCGGCATGTTCGATAAGTTTTCCAATTTCGAAGATGCTGCTATGGGAGCTGCTAAACTCGCTGAGTCTTTCGGCATGAACGTCGACGCGATGGAATTGATGAATGCAGAGAGCCCTGCGGAACAGATGGATATGATGAGACAGGCTTTTCTAGAAACAGGAAAGTCTCTTGACGATCTTTCTCATCAGGAAAAGAAATACCTCGCAGAACAAATGAATGTCGATCCTAACGATCTGTACAAAATGTTTGACCCGGCAAATGCCGATCTATCTTTCGATGATATGATGGCCGAAGCAGAACAGGCCCAAGAGCAGGTTTCTCCAGAAGAGGCCATGCTTGAAGTTGCAAAAAATATAGAAAAACAATTCCAGTCTGGCATGAAGGCTTTCAAAGGATTCTTTGATGCATTTATGCAAGGTCTTGAAATGGGTATCAGAAGAACAGAATTCTTCAGAGCTGTCATGAGATCGATCAGAGAGGCGCTTAGAAAAGTTTATCGAATAGGTGTAAAAACCGGTCAGGCACTCTTTGGTCCAAAGGGAGCCTTTGGAAAGAAACAAGCACAGATCCTGCCAAAGATAAAGAAATTTCTTGGCGAGATCGTAGAGTTCTTTGAAAAACTTTCTAAAAATATCATAAAATTAGCAGAAGGAAAACAGAGTCTTGGTGACTTTTTCCGGAATATGTATGATGCCGCTATAGATTTCTTTAAGTCCGAGGGTTTCCAAAACATGGGAGCCATGCTGATAGAGGGAGTTTCTTCTGCCATTGAGACCCTTATGAAAGAGCTACCTTCTGTTTTTGATGCTCTCACGCAATTTATAGATGATATTCTTACCGGCAATACTAGTCCGTTTGCGGGCTTCGAAATATTTGGCGACAAAGATAGTCCTATTAATCAGGCGCTAATGAAAGGATTTGAGGCTATTCAGGAAGCCTGGCCGGCGCTAGAAAAATCTATTATGGCACTGCTTGATAAGGTCGGTGAGGCAGCCTTGACTTGGGCATCTAATAATAAGATGTTGATAGCCAAGATCGCAGCTGTGCTATTTGGACCGGCAATTATAGCGGGTATGGTTGGATTATTTTTTGGTACCCTTAAAGCAGCCATAGCAACTTTATTGCCGCTTGCCATTAAGGATCTAATGAAAGGATTTAAACCGGTTGCGCAAGGTGGATCTAAACTAGCCGAAACCTTCTCAAAAGGCTTTTCAAAGGCCAGCAAAATTCTGCAGAAAATTATGAAGCCAATACAGAAAGGTTTCAGCGCGCTTGTGAAAATTATCACTAAGTCTTCTGGTGCAATTACAAAATTAGGGGGAGGAGCTTTAAAGATTTTTGGAACCGGTCTTAAAAAGATCTTTGGCCCTCTACAGCTTATCATATCAGGCTTCAAGGCTCTATATAGATTCGGTGAAGACGTTATGAAGATTTTAGATGGTGGTGGCAGCGCTTTTCAAAAAACCGGGCTGATTATCGAAGCATTCTTTGGAAGAATTCTTTTCTTCGTAATGGACTTTGCCGCTAGCTTCACAGATCTGTTTGATCTGATCGTCGGTGGCATACTCGGTATGTTTAACATAAAGGTACCTTCACTTACGGAATTTATTTTCGGGAAAGGTGGCCCAGAAGAATTGTATAACATGTTTATAGAATTTGATTTTGAGTATTTGTTTTTCGATCAGATTCTTAATCCTATAGGTGAAGGCTTCACAAACATGGGTAATGCAATAGGTGGTTTCTTCACGGAAACATTGCCTGGGGTCTTTTCAAGTGGTGTAGAGTCAGTTTCTAAATTTGCCACAAACGTTGGTAACAAAGTTATGGAAGTGCCAGATAAATTTAAAGAAATGATTGAAACTTCCAAAAAATATCTTTCTCCTAAATTCTGGCTTGAAAAAGGTAAAAACGTTGTTGACGGCCTGATGAAAGGTGTCGGAGACTTAGGAGAGAAATTTAAGGAAAAAGCTAAAGCGGCACTTGGTATTTTTGGAAAAGTATTCAGACTAGCGTCACCTTCGAAAGCAATGGAAGAAATGGGTGGAATGATTACCGCCGGACTTGAACAGGGTACAGAGGGAATGGAAAATTCATTGCGTGCTCCCTCTCAAAAGTCTATCGATAAAATGGCAGCCGATATAAGCAAGTTAGATACATCGAAATTAGCAGGCGCAGCAGACCAGCTCGCTGGCATTACTGAAATGTCTGAATCTGTTAAAGAACTTAGTGACAACCTTAACGATATATCTATAGGTGGCGGAGCAAAGAAAATGGCGGAAATAGGCACTGAACTTTCTGGAATCCTGCCTGCAGCTATTTCAACAGCAGAAAGCCTACAGAATTTTGTCATTGAATACGGTACCGATAAACTACAAAGTTTAGTTGCACATGTTAAAGCCTTTACGCCTCCGCTACTGACTCTTACCAATATGGTCTTGTCCATGGCAACCGGTCTGACCGACATGGTTACTGCTATATCAGGTTTATCAACAGCTGTGGCAGCAAAATCTCCAGAGACTCTAAAGACTACACTTATGGATACACTTGGCGAAGTATTTGGAAAAGATGGAGAAGGTGGCCTGATTCCAGAATTGTCAACATATTTCCAAGGGCTCGGCGAAGAAAAGATTAAAGGCCTCAACACAAATTTGACCTTTTATGCTAAAAGAGTACAGGCAATCGCAGACAATGCGATATCAATATCCGAGAATCTGAAGAATATGAACAACGCTTGGGAAACAGTTCCTGAGGTTACGGCATCTGCATTAAAAGTCCAAGAAAACATTGTGAAGCTTGTCGAAGAGATCGGAAAAGTTAATACTGCACTGTCTGGCTTAGACACTACCGAAGCTGTTGTAAGTGTTCAACAGGTTGCCGAGGGACTAAAGGGTGATGGAACTATTACCGTTCAACATGAATCTTTAAACATTGTATTCCAAGCAACGATCAATATCGATTCAAAAGAATTGGCCGGTGCTCTTTCTGAAGGCCCACAAGGTCCTTACTTTGTAATTAACACTGGACAGGGCGGCGGTGCCGGAGAGTCTGAGAGCGCGGGAGGATAGTATGCCAACTATAGGTGAATTGCTAGCACAGATCAGAAACGGTGGTATGAACCCTGAACCTTCAGGAGATTCTCCATACGGCGGAGTTCAACCCGGGACAAATTCCCCCATATCTCAGCCTGGCATTGATGATCTAAAAGAAGAAACAAAGGTCGCAATAGGCGATTATCTTTCCCAGCGAACAAAGGGTTTTGAACAGCTCGAAGAACAGAATCGGTATCCTTTAGAACCAGATCAGACTTCTACTAGATTAATCGATCCGAATACCGGCCGGCCAGCTCCTCTTACAACTATTTCTGCTCCCCAACAATCTTTTGTCAATGCAGAGCCTCAAAACGCAGAAGAGCTTTCAGTCAGAGACGGCTTTGAAATACTTAAGAGGCTTGGGTTCTTTACCGATCTTGAAGGAGACGACGGACCGGAATATGACAAGAATGCTCAAACTGATGGTCACACGCTCCTGAACAAAGCAGAAGTACGTACAAAAATATCGGGAGTTCTTGCAACAAATCGATTTTCTGCCCTGACTAGTCCTGATGCTCCATTTGCTACGCCGACAGAAGATACGGATGGATACGAATTTGTTGATGAAAATGGTGTTCCAAAAGATCATCCACAAATCGAGAAGATAAAAGAAATAGCGGCATTTGTCCTCAACAATAATAAAAGAGCTCGAGAAGCTTATCCGGATGCAAAGTTTACTTTAGCAAGGGACCCTGATGCAACAGGCATAAGTGCACTAGGAGAGAGCGCAAATCTAGATTATGGTGATTTAAATCAAGAGATAGGAATCGACCCAGCTTCGGCATCTCCAGATTCAACAGCGGAAAGTGAAAGCTCTGCCGGTGTTTCTAATACACCTGATTTCCCTTTTGGAATCGACTCAAACCCCCTTCATGTTAGTATTGTAAAAACCAAACTGGATTTGATCGTTGAAGCTGTAGACCCAGCAATCCAATTGTTAAATGGTTTATTTGGCCTATTTGGATACAATGGCGTGTATACAAATATTCCAGGCAATCCTGATTCTTTAACTGCAGGTATGAGGTTTGGGTTTGGTGGATTTCCTTTGCCAACCGAAACAGATTTTGGTACTGGTGAATCGACCCCGCCTACGTTCCCAGCCGCAAATGCAGGCTATAGATTTATTCAAACACTTAATGTTCCTTTACCTAGGCACTTAATAATGGCTAGTGGATCCCCGGATGACTTGGTCAAAAAAATGGTAACTGTCGGGGTGCAATACATTAAAGATTTGCTTGATTCTGATCCAACATCGATGAATCTTTGGAAAAGTTTTGTTAGAAAAAGTATGAGACTGTTTTCTCTCGAGAATAATTTTGGCTTACCAGTGATTCCTACGGTTCCAAACATGTTCTTGCTGACTACCGATCAAAAGTTTCTTGGAGAATTACGAGACTCTCCTGCAATGCAATTTATTAGATCAATGGCTGTCATTTCAGAAACTGCTGCTGCATCTAGCGTAAGCTCTGGAACAGATCCCTCTCGTGGTTATCGTTTCGGCAGTCGAGATTTGAATTCGTTGGTCAATAGTGCAGTAAACAGACATGCTTCTTACGCTAAGAAAGGCTATAGTAGAAAAGCCGGATTAAGAAATATTCCGTCAATGATGTTATTGCCGGCTTCATTTGCTTCTGGGATAGCTTTATACAGGGGTAACGGTGTGGGAGTTTCGATCGGATTAGACCCAAATACTGAGACCAATGTTAATTATCTGAGTCTACTTCAGGATCACGCAATTCCTACGGTAACCGGTGAAAATGGACCGGTCCCGGCTGTTGAACCCCATGGAGCCATGGCCTCAAAAATAGGAACACCAGCTCAAGTCGATTCCCATCGATTCTCTCGTGCAGAAGTTGAAGCAATCGAAAATATTTTAGAAGCAGAACATGTTCCTTTTTACTTTCACGATTTAAGAACAAATGAGATAGTTTCTTTTCACGCTTTCTTAAACGCCTTGTCTGATAGTTTTTCGCCTTCTTACAATGCCTCTAGTGGCTTTGGTAGAATCGAAGATGTACAAATATATCAGAAAACCCAACGCGCAATCCAGGTTGATTTCACTATGGTTGCAATGTCTAAAGAAGACATGCAAGAAATGTATTTCAAAATGAATAAACTAGTTTCGATGGTGTATCCACAATTTTCTCGTGGTACAATGTTAGAACATAAAAATTCAGCCGGCAATACAACTAGGTTTGTTCAACCCTTTTCTCAGGTTACGACTGCAACCCCAGTGATTCGTCTTCGTGTTGGAGATTTAGTTAAGTCAAACTATTCACGTGAAGCAATTGCAAGACTGATGGGCGTGAACGATCCGGACTTCGAGATATTAAGTCCTGCTGATCCTGCATCGACAACAGCTCCGTTGCCGTGTCAAACCATTGTGCAGAACATCATACAGTTGGTGACACCCAAACCTCTTAGAACAGACGGAACCTATGACCCATCGATCGGCTGGCCTGTAGGTAGTACCGTCATAGTTGATCCCAATTACGGTAGAGGTGCGGATGATCCACTGGTTGCTTTTGATCCGGAAACAAACTCTGTCGGTTCAGACTGGTCTGCTGATATTATTCCTGGTAAAATCGGCGTAAAAATTCTAAGCTATCATACTTTTAATAATCCGCTTGGAGGCAGTAATCCCAATTTGGAAGAAATTGTAATTAAGTGTGAATTAGTACCATCATTGCCAATTGATTTCTTTCCGACTAAAGACCGCATTGCAACCAGGACTTCGACTGGCGAAAAAATCCTGGTCGGTTATCTATCTTATAATGATATACAAATCGCGGAATCTGCAGAACTTTATTGTCATGGTATCAATATTGATTTATTCGATGACCAAGGTACATTAGATACGGTAGAGATAGTACCTCCAGCTGAAGGCGCTGTCGGCGAACAGCCAACTGATTCCGACAGAAGGGAAATGAGGAATAGACTTTTTGGAGAAAAAAATCCTATTATGAAGTCTTTTGAGACCACTGCTGGTAGAGGTCTTGCTGGTGTTATAACTTCCTTAAATTTTGATTGGGGGCTTAACGGAGAAATAAATTGGGACATAGAGTCCGGTCCGGGATATAAAGCACCTCAGGGCTGCAAAGTTTCAATATCGTTCACCCCAATTCACGACATTACTCCAGGCCTAGACTCAGACGGAATGATGCGCGCACCGGTATTCAATGTAGCTGGTGCTTCCCCTCATGGAAACGAAGATCCGCATCCTAGAGGTTATGCACGAAGAGTAGCCACGAATGATGCGCAGACGCCTCAGGCCAATCAGACCGGCGGCGGCGGATCCGCATAGGGAGAAATTAAATGAATAGATATAGATCGGATAAAAGAATCAAGGGTGGAAAAACCCTTGCAACAAATCAATCGGTGAATAGAATAAAGAATGCTGTAAGGAATAAGACCCTTAAAGTTCGTCGATACACCACGAAGGAAGGTGACCGATTAGATAAGCTTGCTGGCGAATTTCTTGGCGATGGCAGACTGTGGTGGGTATTGGCCGCATGCTCAAAAATAGGTTGGGGTTTACAAGTTCCTGCTGGAACGTTAATTTTTATCCCTCAACAGATAGAAAAACTTAACGCACTATTATAATAACATGTCAAACAATTCTGACCATATTAGAAAAGCAGTAACCCGTCTAGGGTTTTTTACAGGTGACATCGGCGAACATCAGTTTGTTGCTCGTCTTTTAAATTTGGCTGCTACTGGGGATGGGTTAGATCCCTCTGCAAGCATAGATGCGTTTGAAGCAATGGACTCTGAGGTTGACACTAGTCCGGACAGCCCCCTTGAAGTTTTAATAACAGCTTTAATCGGGATGACAGATGGAGGAACGTTCCTTAGTAATTTTATTGCTTCTGTTAGTGATTTCTTGGCGGGAGCAGAAGATTCCCAAGATAAACTAGTCGAAGCTTTAAAAGGTGATCCAGATCTGGGAAACAGGCTTTTTACTGTTACGGCTGAGGAAGTCCATGAACCAGGAAAAGAATTTTGTGGCCAAGTTAAACTTTCTAGTATTTTGGCTGACAGCCAATTTAATTCTAACTTTGAGTCCCCAACGAAAGAAAGTCCAAACATAGGGGTGGTTCAATTTCATAATCCCGCACTAAACTTTGCAAACAGAAGTTCTGGAATTGCTGGTGTATTCATGAACCTTCTTCCAACGATAGAGATCTCAAAGTGTCAGCCTTATGTGGACATCAAGCTTTTGACAAAAACTCCACAGACTCAGAACGTAGGCGGAGAAAATAAAATAGGTGACGGCATTTCTTTGCTACGGTTTCTAAACGGAAAATCAACCGTCGATGAGAACGATCCATGGGCTTATGCTTTACCTATAGGATTAAATTTACCAACCCAACAAAAATTAGACGAGAATGGTAATCCCGAGTATGACGAAAATGGGCAGCCGGTTACAGAGGCTTCTCCTGCTACCGTTGCTGGAATGGAGGTTTTTACTAGTCCTCAAACGCTTGTGAATGGAAATGAGCCACATTATGATATAGGTCCGGAAAGACTTACGCCGGCTGGCAGACAAGCTAGCGTTATAGATAAATTTCGGCCATTCATGACGCTCAAGTCTTTTGATGTGAGCGTTGTTCCTGCTCGTGGGATGATTTCAACAAAATCCGCCAGTATCAGTTTAACATTACATGATCGATCCAGACTAGCAGAAATAGGTCAGCTTGTTAAGCCGGACGGTCTTGCAGACATTGAAATTCTTGCAGAGTATGGATGGTCTCATCCGGAAGGATTCGGCTCCTCAAATGACTTTGCTACTATGCTAAATGCTTTAAGAGTCAAAGACAAGTATATGGTAGTCAATTCCAGCATGTCATTCAATGAGGTTGGCGAGGTTGATATAACTTTAAAACTGGTTTCCAAAGGTGACAACGATCTTACTTTCAGGATGGTCACGGATGCCGAGGTTGCCCAAACATTCGACCAGATTAATCTGTTGTTTAGAAAAATCAGAGAATTGAAAAGATCGATCAGGGCTGATCTGGTTGAGAACGAAGAAATGATCGGTTCACAGATAATGGGAAAAGCTAACAGCGTGTCAGCAATTCTTTCTATGAGTGCTGAAGAATTTTCTGATTTGCAAAAAGCTATCGATCAAATGATTGACAACGGTGGCAGCGGAGAATACACCGACTTGGCAAACAGCATGCAGGAAGCAATCGTCGGCGCTCAAAGTCTTGAGTCCCAAATCCAGGCAGCCATGAGTCAAAAAAAGAATAAGATAAAGACCGGCATTGATCCATTTGCGAAAGCCTGTGAAAGCCAAGGGATAGTTTGGGAAGAGGTGGAAGAAGAACCATCTGGATACAAATTGAAAGACCATGCTTCTTTTGCCAAGATAGCTTTAGAATTTATTGCTAAACCACTGGCCGCTACCAAAAAATTCGAAGAAGTCCAACTTTGTTTTTACCCGATCAACCAATACGCAACGTTTGCTAGAGATGACGATGTCGGATCATTTCCTATCAACGTTTCTTTATTTGAAAAAGTACTGACTGAGAAACTGAAGAAAAATCCTGCAATGACCTTGGCTGCCTTTGTAGGTTTTATGAATTCTACTTTCTTTAATAACCAGGCTGCAGATATCTACGGATTCGGATCGATATACGAGAGAGATCCTAAAACTGGAAAATCCAAATTAAGATCTCGGTATGAAGAGAGCCAAGAGGCAAGAACAAGAATTCCTAACGAGAAGAAAGCAGTGTTCGAAGCAGCCTATGGACCTGGTGCTGAGCAGAAATTCACTAAGCCATCTGTGCAAATGTATCTAGAGTGTGTGCCCGGTACAGACACAGACAATGGTGGAGAGAATGCCAGCATTCTCAGAATTCATTTCTTTGATCAGGCAGCAACTTCTTATTCTGGATTTGCGGACATGTGGGAATCTTTAAGATCTAGCCTATCATCTTCGATTAACATGGCGGCCGTAGCTGCTTTTAGAGCTAGGGAAAATCCTCCTGATCCGGAATCTGGACAGGCAATCCAACTATCTAATTATGCAGCCCACTTCTCTGAACAGATGTCTTTATTGGCCGAAATGGATATACTAGAAGGGGTTGATTCTGACGGAAACTCTGTTCCCATCGATCAGCTTTCTCCTGCCTTTGATGCCGTCGCAGGGTTAGAAACTAGTGATGCAGAAATAGAGGCAGTACAGCAGAATATGAACATTGAATACGTTCGTATAAAAGGCGGGCCCGCTGGTTTGAAGTATATGTTCCACAGGAATATGCCTTCTATAAAATATGGATCTACATATAGCGCGATAATGAAAGCCAATCTTTCGACCCAAGCAGATAGTAGAATGGCTACGATTCACATGCAACGAGCTCAAAAAGCAGGAGCCGGACCGGACGGCGGTGGAGACGATGGTCTGCCGATGAGAACATTTCCAGCACAGCTTTCTTTAGATATGTATGGATGCCCAGTAATTAATTTTGGACAACAGTATTTTATTGACTTTGGAACCGCCACAACTTTAGATGACATATATGGTGTAACCGGCGTGGATCATAAATTTAGTCCTGGTGAATTCACTACTAGTGTAAAGCTTG
>Ga0181579_10003679_pt1 | contig 12098 bp, 12 predicted proteins | sample 071ome_24_FD_132996 | JGI IMG/M metagenome (GOLD analysis project Ga0181579, IMG submission 132996) | Coastal salt marsh microbial communities from the Groves Creek Marsh, Skidaway Island, Georgia - 071402CT metaG (megahit assembly) | ecosystem: Environmental > Aquatic > Marine > Intertidal... | reverse complement strand
TAGATCAGGTTATTGTATCCACCGGATGTAAATGCGCCCTCATCGCTATCGTTGCTGTCATTAAAGATTCCAGGTGCAAGCATTTCGCGGGTAATGGAACCGGGTGCAATCGGATGCGTCCGGTTAAGATCATCACGCACATCAGCGGGTAACATCTCACGGGTAATCGTACGATTTAGATCACCCCGTACTTCCGGAGCAAGCATGTCACGGGTGATTGGACCGATGGGTGGTGCAGAGCGGTTAAGATCGGCCAAAATATCAGCAGAAAGACGGTCGCGGGAAATGGTACGATTAAGATCACCGCGCACCTCATGGGACAACATATCGCGGGTAATGGGGCCGATTGGAGGAACGGAACGATTAAGATCGGCCAATACATCTGGAGACAGACGGTCACGTGTAATGGTACGGTTCAAATCGCCACGAATATCCTGAGCAAGCATTTCACGTGTGATCGGACCGGAGCGGTCAAGATCTGCGAGAATGTCGGGGGAAAGCATATGCCGACGAATGGCACCGGGACCAATACGGGCAGAACCGGCACTCAAGGCATAGGGAACGGATGCAAAACGCTGACGGGGAAGCGGATCCCCATCGATCGACAACTGAATCCAAGCCTCTGGGTTATCCCGGAGTGCTTGTGCCAGACTGGGAACGCTCTGTTCACCAAACTGAAAGGCATAGTGACCATCAATTACCTCGATCTCACCAATTTGCTCAGAATAAATTGCTTCGCCAGCCTCTGCGTCCAAGGAAGGAAAGACCCGGAGGAATACAAAGACTTGTCCAGTAACCGGTTCTCCGTCTGAATTTAACAAACGGCCATTAAAACTCACCAGGGATGGAGGAGATACTTGAGTAGAGATTTCATCATTTTGATCCTCAAAATTTCCGTCTTCGTTATCAAACTCACCTACCCAATCATATTCCCCTAGAAGGAAGTCATCACCTCCATCAATGAAGTCATCACCTGTACCTCCGCGCAAAGTTTCAGCCCAACTCTTGCACAAATAAAAAAAAGAAAAAAGAGAAAGAAGGAAGAGAATTTGTCTGTTCATGGTAAAAGCATTGTACTTTTTATCGAAGGGAAATGGAGATTTCATTTACTAGAACTTACCCAACCATGATTTACAAGAGAAATTCCTAAACTTATATAAAGACTTATTAACAATTCAATCGGTCGATCCATAACCCAGCTCCAGAAGAGGAATCAAAAGTGCAGATAAGAACAAGATATTCGGGGAAAACTCTTCACAAGGTGGTTACGATGATTTAGGGTATTCTCTCCATGTCCGAAGAAATCATACCCCTGATCGAAAAGATTGCCCAAAACGCAAGGGCTGCGTCCCGAAATGTAAGTGCATCGACCACCAAGCAAAAGAACGATGCCCTGAAAGCGATCGCCAATGAACTGGAATCAAACCGTAAGATCCTGATCGAGGAAAATGAGAAGGATTTGCGGGCCGCAAAAGAAGACGGATTGTCAGAGGCAATGATTGACCGTTTACGCCTGACCCATGAAAGAATAGACGGCATGGCTCAGGGCCTGAGGCAACTGGTTGACCTGCCTGACCCAGTGGGGCAGCTGATCGAAGAAAAAAAACGCCCGAACGGTCTGAAAATCAACAAAGTTCGCACCCCCATCGGCGTTATTGGAATTATTTATGAGTCCAGGCCAAATGTTACGATCGATTGTGCCGGATTGTGCCTGAAATCTGGAAATGCTGCAATCCTCCGCGGAGGAAAGGAAGCCCTCCATTCCAACCGTGCCTTAGCCAACTTTATTGCATCTGCCCTCAAAGGCACCGAATTGCCCGAAAATTCCGTTCAATTAATTCCCACCACTGACCGGGCAGCCCTCAATCATCTGCTTACATTGGACGATTATGTACATTGCATTATCCCCCGTGGCGGAGAAGGATTGATCAGGTTTGTGGCGGAGAATAGCAGGATTCCAGTAATCAAGCACTACAAGGGAGTATGCAACCTCTACCTCGACGAGAACTGTGACCCGAAAATGGCTCGAGAAATTGCGGTATCTGCAAAGTGTGGAAGGCCGGGTGTTTGCAATGCGATCGAAAATCTCATCGTTCACAAGTCCTTGCTTACTTCCCTGCTTCCCGAAATTGCAGCAGAATTAGTTAAAAATGGATGCACTCTTTTTGCTGACGAGGAGGCACGCAACGCATTGGGTGACACCTCAAATAAGCCCGCAACGGATGCAGAATTTGCCGAGGAATTTCTCGATCTTCGCTTGGCCATAAAGACAGTGAACTCAGTGGAGGAAGCGATCTCATTTATTAACCAGTTTGGGAGCGGGCACAGTGAATCCATCCTCACTCCGTCTGCAGAAAATGCACAGAAATTCCAACGGGAAGTCGATGCCTCCTCAGTCTACTGGAATGCAAGCACCCGATTTACCGATGGGTTTGAATTTGGACTGGGGGCAGAGATTGGAATATCGACCGATCGTTTGCACGCCCGAGGCCCCATGGGCCTGGAGGAACTATGCACCTACAAATTTTTGATCGAGGGCAACGGCCAGTGGAAATAACCAACGCCTTGCCCCTATCCTCCACCCCTCACCTCTTCGATTCATGAGCGATTTACTGATCACCGGTGCCACCCTGATCTCCGAAGGCAGGCAGGAACAGGCAGATCTCCTCATCAAGAATGGAAGGATCGAAAAGATTGGTCCCTCCCTTTCCCACTCCGGAAATGCCCGGGTGATCGAAGCGGATGGTAAGTGGATCCTGCCAGGGTTGATTGATGACCAGGTGCATTTCCGCGAACCCGGGCTAACCCACAAGGCATGCATTGCCACCGAGGCACGGGCAGCGGTGGCCGGCGGGGTGACCACCTTTTTTGAAATGCCCAATGTTTCCCCCCCCACCCTGGACATGGAAAGACTGGAGGAAAAGCGAGCAATTGCCGGGCAGAAATCGGCTGCAAATTATGCATTCTTCCTCGGGGCGAGCAATGATAACATTGAGGCGGTCAAAGCAGCCGACCCCACCCGTATCGCGGGGGTCAAAGTATTTATGGGATCATCGACCGGTAATATGCTGGTGGATGAGGAAACGGCCCTCGAACAGATCTTCCGTCATGCCCCCACCCCTATTGCCACCCATTGTGAGGATACCCCGACCATTTTAAAAAATGAGCAACTCGCCCGGGAAAAATATGGTGAGGATGTCCCTTTCTGGGAACACCCGAATATCCGCTCCCGGGAAGCATGCCTGCTCTCTTCCACCCTGGCCACTGAATTGGCAAAGCGGGAAAATGCCCGCCTCCATGTTTTGCACATTTCCACAGAGGAGGAACTGAACCTCTTTACCCCGGGCCACCCACGCATAACTGCGGAAGCCTGCGTGCACCACTTATGGTTTGAGGAGTCTGGCTACAAAACCCTGGGCTCTCAGATAAAGTGCAACCCGGCCATCAAACAGCTAAGCGACCGCGAAGCAGTAAGAAAGGCAGTGGACGATGGGCGAATTTCGGTACTGGCCACCGACCATGCCCCCCATACCTGGGAGGAAAAACAGTGCACTTATTTTCAGGCACCCTCCGGGCTGCCCCTGGTACAGCACACCCTGCTCCTGATGCTCGAAATGGTCAAACAGAAGTGTTTCCCGATTGAGACTGTGGTGGAACGGGCATGCCATGCCCCAGCCCGAATATTTGATGTGATCGACCGTGGACATTTGCGCGAGGGCTACTGGGCAGACTTGGTAATCGTAAACCCAGGGGCCGAAACGGTGGTCAACGACACCAAGCTATACAGCAAATGTGCATGGTCCCCATTTGCCGGGGAGAAATTTTCCCACCGGATCGAACAGGTAATCGTTTCCGGAATATCCGCTTACGAAAACGGCAAGGTGCAAGAGGACTGCCAGGGACAGGCAGTGGAATTTGCCAGGGATCGAAGGTAAATAGCTACGCTCAGGGAAGCCAGGGATATTTGTCGAACTCGGGCTTTCTCTTTTCCAAAAAGGCTTTTTTGCCCTCTGTGCCTTCCTCGGACAGATAGTAAAGAAGGGTGGCATTGCCCGCGAGCTCCTGCAAGCCGGACTGCCCATCGCAATCTGCATTGAATGCGGACTTTAGGCAACGAATGGCAAGCGGGCTTTTTTCGAGAATTTCCGAGGCCCACTGCACCCCTTCTGCTTCCAACTGCTCCACCGGGACAACCTTGTTGACCAATCCCATATCAAGGGCTTCCTCGGCCCCATACTGACGGCAGAGAAACCAGATCTCGCGGGCCTTTTTCTGGCCGACAATCCGGGCAAGGTAGGACGAACCAAACCCCCCGTCAAAACTGCCCACCTTGGGCCCGGTCTGCCCAAAAATAGCATTGTCTGCGGCAATCGATAAATCGCACACCACATGGAGCACATGCCCCCCACCAATCGCATACCCAGCTACCAGGGCGATCACCACCTTGGGCATGGAACGGATGAGTTTTTGTAAATCGAGCACATTGAGGCGGGGCACCCCCTCGTCATCCACATAGCCAGCCTCCCCACGCACGCTTTGGTCACCCCCGGAACAGAAGGCATACTTGCCATCGGTATGCGGGCCCGCACCGGTCAAAAGAACCACCCCAACCTTCGGGTCTTCCCGGGCATCAAGAAAGGCCTGGTACATCTCGTTGACAGTCTTGGGGCGAAAGGCATTTCGTTTATGAGGACGATTAATGGTAACCCTGGCGATCCCACCCGATTTGTGGTACAAAATGTCCTCGTACTCTCCGGCTTTTTCCCAGTTCATGATTCCTCCTTATCCTGGCTGGCTGACTGGGCCTCACCTGGCTCCACCTGGCGGCCCTGCATGCCCCATTTCTTACGCAGATAGAGGCGTTCCTCCTTCCAGTCAGTAAAAGGCTTGCCACGCATCGACAACAAATCGTCGAGATTTTGTTTATCGAAATCGTCGGCTCCGGATTGATTCAGGGGTTCAGTCGGCTGATTTTCCATTGGTCGTTTGTGAGTTCGTAAAGAAAGCGGTCGTGCAAACGGTTGGGCCCACCCTGCCAAAATTCAACACTTTGCGGTAGCAGGTAGTACCCACCCCAATGAGGGGGACGGGGAGGGTGCTCCCCGTACTTCTCCTTGGCCAAAAGAAAAGACTTCTCCAACGATTCCCGTGAATCGAGGGGCTGGCTTTGCTGGGATGCCCAGGCCCCGATTTGGCTAAGGTAGGGGCGGGATTTAAAATATTCTTCTGCCAGGGAGTCGCCCACTTTGGAGACCTCCCCTAGTACGGTTACTTGCCGCTGCATAGAGAACCATGGAAAGTGCATACTAACATGGGGGTTCCCCCCCAGATGCCCAGCCTTGCGAGAATTGTAATTGGAATAGAAAACAAAGCGACCCTCCTCCAGCCCTTTGAGAAGAACGGCCCGGGCACATGGCCGACCCGAGGAATCAACCGTGGCCAGGCTGCAGGCATTGGGGTCGTACAATTTGGCATCGATTGCATCCTGCATCCACTTTTCAAACTGGGCAACGGGATCGCTCGAGAGCTGTGCCCGGCGCAGGGGCTCCTGATCGTAGCTCTCTCGTAAATCCTGCAGGCTTTGGTTGAAGTCTTTCATGCTAAATGATTAATCCTAAACAAAAGAAGTCATTCGGCAAAACCCTTTATTGAAAATTCCGGCAGGCGGTTTTGCTCACCTGCTCGCGGGCAACTGCGGCAGCAAGCCCGGGCGAGCGCTGGCGCATCTTTTGCCTCCACTGCATATTCCAGCGGATCAAACGGCGGGCTATGCGACCACGGATTGTTTTTTTGATCCAATGGAGCTCATGCACGGGCTCGGAACGGTTGGCATAGCGTTCCTTGTAAATAAAAGGAGCAGGCAAAAAATCCAGCACCCTGCCCTCTGCCCAGCAGCGCTTCATACAATGTTGGAGCAACTGCTTGCCCGGGGATACTTTTTTCCACCCCTCATCATAGGCGATGTGGTGCAGGTAGGCTCGGGTAGGACCCAGCAATTCTACCTGCCAGGCAACCGGATGATCCCCCACCCTCAAAAAGGACAGGCGCACACGGCCGGCACGGGCAAGCTCGGGAAAAAGCTCGAAAAAGAAACCCCGCTTCCCTCGTATGGTGTAAAGACCAATGTTTTCCAGAGCCTTGGCTGATGCAATTTCCACCACACAGGTGGAGGGCATTGCAGAACGAACATCCTCAAACCGGGTGTGGGTCTCCCAGCTTACTTCGCCCCGTGAGCTTAAGGCACGCTGGTCATAACGAAAGGATTTGTGCGACTTAGGCCCCTGCTTTTCTTCCCAAAATTGCCCAAAAGACTGGCCCTCCACAGGCTCGATCAAAGAGGATGAACGGTGGCTACGGGTGATGGTTAAGCGATTGCCCCGTTGCACCAAGCCCAGCATGTGGGACTGCCAAAAAGAATCTGGAATCTGAGGAGTCCAGATAAATAAAAACGAACCGAGCAGCTTCTCCAAGGATTCGACCAAAGAGGTGGCTGCTTCCGAACAGCAGGTGGGGAAGTGATAATTTGCTTCGTCGTAAACAAAGGGCCACAACCCCCTGCTCCCAAGAAGCCCGGGCCGTTCAACAAAGGGCCAGTAGCCAAGCAGCTGACCCTCCCCACAATACGCCAGCACAATGAGGGGTGCACGGTCCTGTTTTTGGCGCTTCCACCAGGAGCACAGCCACTCGGGGGAAAAGTAAGGGTTTACCCAATCTGCCCGCCGGGCGAGCGACTCGTACTCCTGAGCGATTAGGCCCAGGGAATCTGGACTGCGTGAAATCTCGATTTTCACCGACTTTTCAGCCATGAGCACAGCAACTTTTAGAGCAGAAATCCCCGGCAGCACTGGCGGGAGATCAGCACCACAAATTAGACAACGAGGTTCGAAAAATCCTCGTACTCGGCACGGAACCCACCATCCACTCCCCGGCAAAGAACAGCCACTGCATCGTGGGAGTGCAAGGATTCAAAGTGGGAACAAACGATCCGGAAATCAATAATGCGGGGCTCCTCGTTTAATTGTTCGTAAAGCAGGCGTGCAGCATCCTCCACAAATTTAATTTTTGCCCCGTTGAGCTCTGCGAAGGCCTGTTCGTCCTCCCGCTTGACCATAACCTGAGTCTCGGTGCCCAGGCCATTGATGCACATGTCTCGCAGGTCGAGCATAGAGAGCTCCCGGTCGGGATGCACCTCCACACTTACGCGGGCCAAACTGCGCTGCGAGTGGGGAATGGCAAGCAGACCACGGGTTTGCCGGGCATGCTCGGAGAGCTCGGAGGCACAGGGACAGGCAGAGGAGTAGACGAAATCGAAATTGATAATCTTGCGGACACGGTCTGCCCGGTCGATTATTCCCTCGAAACTGCAATTATAGTACTGATAACCCTCCAGCCCACTGCGCAGACTTTCCTGCACCATAGGGTAGGAAAAATCAACTTTCAAGCGGGCTTCCCGGGAATCGAGCTTTTCTTTGTAATGTCGAAGCACACGGTCCAAAGTTTCCGGGGAAAACACTTCCTTCTCGTACTCATAAAAGATGCGAATAATGCGGGACATGTTGATGCCCTTTTTGTCTGCATCGAGGCTGACCGTGCCAGTCACGCGGGACTCCAGGGTAAGATCCTCCCCGTCCGGCCCAACATAGCGCAAAGGCAGGCGAAACCCGGATATACCCACCTGTAAGATGGGCACATTGGCACCCTGCATATCCGAGGATCCAGAATTTTGTACATCGGGCAGAGAGCTCCGGTATTCCGGAGTAATCTTAAAATTCGGGTCGTACTCGCGCTTGAGCTTTTGGGGAGTGCCGGACTTGGTATCCATAGAAATTATTGTTGCTGATTTTTGGAACCGATGCAAACCGGATGATCAACCAGCCTTACCCTGATTGGCCACCGCTTCCATGGCTTTGGCCACTGCCTCGGGGTCTCCGAGGTACTGGCGACTGATGGGCTTAAGATCGGCATCGAGCTCATATACCAAGGGCATGCCCGTGGGCACATTCATACCAATGATATCCTCCTCAGTCACACCGTCCAAATATTTAATAAGGGCACGCAGGGAGTTGCCATGAGCCGCGATGAGCACATTTTTGCCTGCCTTAATCTGGGGGGCAATAGTCTCGGTCCAAAGGGGCAGGAAACGGGCAACAGTGTCTTTTAAACATTCGGTCAGAGGGATATCGGAATCATTCAGGTTGGCATAGCGACGGTCTTTGCCGGCATAGCCCTCGTCTTCCTTGGACATGGCAGGGGGTGGAATATCGTAACTGCGCCTCCACACAAGCACCTGGTCTTCCCCGTGTTTCTCAGCAGTTTCCGCCTTATTCAAACCCTGAAGGCTACCGTAGTGGCGCTCGTTGAGGCGCCATTCACGGTACACCGGGACCCACACCTGATCAAGCTCGGTCAGGGCAAACCATAAAGTCCGGATGGCCCGCTTGAGCACCGATGTGTAGGCAACATCAAACTGAAAACCAGCCTCCTTTAGCAGACGACCGGACTCGCGTGCCTCCCCCTCGCCCTTTTGGGTAAGGTCCACATCGTGCCATCCGGTGAAGCGGTTTTCCTGGTTCCACTGGCTCTCGCCGTGACGTAAAAGTACTAATTTGTGCATGGGTATATGATTGAGTAAAGCTGAGCATTATATCTTATGGAGGAGTTGGGGTCACGAATTTTCCGCCCCTCTCCCACCAACACCAAACGAATGGGTATAGCTTGAGAAAACCCAATATTTCTGATTGAATGGGCTTATGTTTGGTAGGATGCTGCTTCTTTTTATCTTTCTCCCCATGGTGGAGCTTTACCTCCTCATTGTGCTTGGCTCCCGCATTGGAGCGATGCCCACCATCGGACTCATTGTGCTAACCGGCATTCTCGGAGCATCCCTTGCCCGTCAGCAGGGCCTCTCCGTACTCGCTAAAATTCAGCGGGAAATGGCAGGGGGCAAACCACCCACCACTGAACTGGTGGAAGGGGCAATGATTGTGGTGGGAGGCATTGTGCTGCTGACCCCGGGCATCATTACCGATATCTTTGGATTTTCTCTGCTTATCCCCAGCTTTCGCAAGGCATTGTGCCGCAAACTGACCGAATCTTTCACCAAAAGGGCTGGCAAGGTGAGCGGGTTCACCCATTCTTCGAATAATTTTTCCTCGTTTCGCAAGGATGCCGAAGATGTGATTGATGTGTAGACGGGGCATCTTTTTCCTTCCTACCCTTCTCTGCCTTTTGTTGTGGGGTTGTGCCGGCCCAGAAGAAGGTCTGTACTCCGGAAGCATAGGCCAAAAGAAAGAGGTGACCGTGCGGGTGGATAAATCGGGGGAGATCAGCCTCGATGGCTACTGGCAACAGACTCTGCGGGGCAGGCACGAGCGTGGCTCCCTTAAAGGCGAAGATTTGGACGCCCTCGTTTTTGAGGGGCCCAAAGAAAAGAATTTTAAATTACGGATCCTGTACGAGGAAGACAGCAGTGGCTTAATTATAAGAGCCATACAATCTCGAACTTACGGCCCAGGTGCGAGATATGTGCCCACCGAGAAAGATGGGGTGTTTGACCCGCCCCCACACCTCGACCGGGTGGGCGGGCAGGAATGATCAATCCGTATCCCGGCTTTCCTCGATCATTTTGTTTAGGGCGTCCCGAAACTCCGGCCCCAACCCTTCCCGCCTGGCGATCTCCAGGTAAAATGGAACATAATCATTTTGACCCAGGGCTTTGAGGGCGATGTTGTGAAAAGGCTCCTTCGAGGAGATAAAGTAGGTTGCCTGCCCAAAAGAAAGGGTAATGCCCGAATCGCTCCGAAAAACTCCCAACCTTTCGTGTCCATCCTGCATACTGGCCTTGGTAACCCAACACCTCCCAATGATCAAGCCCGGGATTGCTACCTGGGGAACATCGCTGTACCCTAAAAAACGATGATCTTTTTTCCCTATCGGGACGATAACCCCACCCGCTCCTTCCCCCTGGTCAATTGGATGATTATTTTGGGAAACTTATTTGTGTTCTTTGCTTGGCAACTCCCCCTTGGACCCAAAGAACAGGAGGCATACTTTGCATATTTTGGGTTTATCCCCGCAGCATTTTACGGACAATTTTCCCTGCAGGACCCCATGGCCATTGCCTGGGAGTGGGGATCCGTTGTAAGTTCAATGTTTAGCCACGGGGGATTGATGCACCTTCTGGGCAACATGCTTTTTCTCTACCTTTACGGGGATAATGTGGAGGATGCGATGGGCAAGGTAAAATACCTCCTTTTTTATCTGTTTTGCGGATTCTTTGCCGCCATTGCCCAGTCGCTCATCAACCCCCTTTCGGAAGTGCCCATGGTGGGGGCATCAGGGGCAATCTCAGGAGTAATCGCCGGATATCTGTTACTCTACCCACGGGCAAACATTCGTATATTTTACTGGTTTTTTCTCTTTATTGGCACACTCTACCTGCCCGCTTACATGGTGCTGGGCTTGTGGGTATTTGAGCAGATTATAGCCCTGCCTGAATCGATGAAGCAAGCCGGCGGGGTGGCAATTGCCGCCCACCTGGGAGGCTTTGCAGCGGGTATCCTTTTTACTCCTTTTTTGAAAAAACCCGGGGTCCGCTTGTTCCAAAACGGTCGCACGCGCTCTTTTACTCGCCAACCGCGAGCATTTAGATAAGATCGATCGCTTTCGAGCGAGCATATGGAAAAAGCATACCAACCAAAAGAGGTAGAGGACCGCCTCTACGAATTCTGGGAGAAAGATGGTTTCTTTGAGGGACGCCCCAATACAGACAAACCGGCCTACTCTATCGTGATACCCCCACCCAATGTGACAGGCGTACTGACGATGGGCCATGTGCTCAACAATACCATTCAGGACATTCTTGCCCGGCGTGCCCGGCAACAGGGACACTCCACTCTCTGGCTCCCCGGCACCGATCATGCTGGTATCGCCACCCAGACCAAGGTGGAGCAGCAACTGCGCACCGAAGGAAAAAATAAGCACGACTTGGGCCGTGAAGGTTTTATCGAACACGCAAAACAGTGGCGCGACAAGCACGGAGGGATCATCCTCAAACAACTCCGCAAACTAGGATGTTCCTGCGACTGGGAACGCACGGTTCATACGCTTGATCCCGATTATTCCAATGCCGTACTTGAGGCCTTTGTGAGGCTGTTTGAAAATGGATATGTCTACCGGGGAAAAAGAATGGTCAACTGGTGCCCAGTCAGCCGGACCGCCCTATCTGACGAAGAGGTGATCATGAAACCTCAGAATGGAAAACTTTACAAAATCCGGTATGAACTCACGGATGCTCCGGGAGAGTACCTCTATGTATCGACCACCCGCCCGGAAACCATAATGGGGGATGTGGCCCTGGCCATCCATCCGCAAGACGACCGCTGGCCCGCTCTGGAAGGCCGAAAAGTACGCCGACCCCTGCAGCCCACAGAAATCCCCATAATTGCAGACGAAGCGGTGGAAAAGGACTTTGGTACGGGCATGCTCAAAATCACCCCTGCTCATGACCCTCTGGATTTTGAGATTGGGAAAAGACACGGGCTGGAAACAATCGATGTGTTTAACCCGGATGGGACCCTCAACGAACTGGCAGGGCCCGAATTTGCATGCATGGACCGTTTTGATGCCCGCAAAGCAACCGTGGAAAAACTCCGTCAACAGGGCGACTTAATCGATGAGGAAGACCATGCCAACAATGTGGGGTTTTCCGAACGGGCCGATGTACCGATTGAGCCCCGTCTTTCCGAGCAGTGGTTTCTGCGTTACCCACGGGTGGAGGAAGCCAAGCGTGCGGTGTCCGAGGGATTCATTCGTTACTTTCCCAGTCGATGGAGCAAAACTTATCTGCACTGGCTGGAAAACATTCAGGACTGGTGCATCAGCAGGCAGTTGTGGTGGGGGCACCGCATCCCGGTTTGGTACCGCAAAGGAGAAAACCGTAGGGACCCACAAAACTGGCATGTCTCGGTGGACGGGCCCGTAGATCCGGAAAACTGGGAACAGGATGAGGATGTGCTCGACACCTGGGCCTCCTCCTGGTTGTGGCCGATCGCCACTATGGGCTGGCCCAATGAAGAAGCCATGAAGGAGCAGGGCCT
>Ga0181579_10003676_pt1 | contig 12106 bp, 8 predicted proteins | sample 071ome_24_FD_132996 | JGI IMG/M metagenome (GOLD analysis project Ga0181579, IMG submission 132996) | Coastal salt marsh microbial communities from the Groves Creek Marsh, Skidaway Island, Georgia - 071402CT metaG (megahit assembly) | ecosystem: Environmental > Aquatic > Marine > Intertidal zone... | reverse complement strand
CCGGATCGGCGGACCAGGCCTCGGGCGAGTCCCGGTAGAGGTTCCGCGAGAACTGGTCGATCAGGATGATCAGCGCCAGGCAGCCACGCGGTGTCGCGGCCCAGTCGTCGAGGCCGCCGGCACGGGCCGTGTCGACCGCGCCCGCGAAGCGTTCGCGAATCGTCGCGTCGAACGCGTCCGAGCGCTCGAACCAGTCCGCGGGGCTCGCCTCCTCGAACCAGAAGTCCAGAATCGTGTCCGCCGTCACCTGCATCGTTTCGTCTCCATCTCCGCCGCGGTTCAGTTCCCCCGCCCCGGTTGATATACACCCACCATGCCGCCTGCACCGGATACGAAATGACCAACAAGCTCAACCGGGATTCCATCCGCGACGGGGAAGTCTATCGCATGCTCAAGCAGCAGGAGCATGTGACCAATATCCGTCCACTGACCGACGCCGAACGCGCCGCCAGGCTCGCGGAGTTCTTCGCGCGCGCGCCCGGGCGCGACGTCTGGGTCTTCGGCTACGGGTCGCTGATCTGGAACCCGGCCATCCACTTCAGCGAGATGCGCACCGCCCGTGTCTGGGGCTACCACCGCTCCTTCTGCCTGCGCACGACGCTGGGCCGGGGTTCGCCGGAGATGCCCGGACTGGTCCTGGCGCTCGATCGCGGCGGGTCGTGCAACGGCGTCGTCTTCAAGCTGCCCGAGGGCCGGGAGAAGGACGAGCTGTCCATCGTCTGGGATCGGGAGATGGCAGTCGAGAGCTATGCCGCCGCCTGGGTTCGGGCGATGACACCGGACGGTCCGGTCAACGCCGTCACCTTCGTCATCAATCGCGACAACGAGCGCTATGTCGGCAGGCTGCCCGAGGAAAACGTCGTGGAGTATCTGGCGACGGCCGAGGGCTATCTGGGAACGTGCGCGGAGTATCTCGAGAACACCGTCGAGCACATGCGCGCGGCCGGCATTCGCGACCGGCAGATGTACCGGCTCCACGAACTCGTGCGCGCACGCCGGCAACGGGACCCGGCGGCGACGTCAGAGGAATAGGCTTCAAGGGTTGGCTGGGGCGGCAGGGTTCGAACCTGCGATCACGGGATCAAAACCCGATGCCTTACCACTTGGCTACGCCCCAACACCGACCGTCTGGATTATATCGCGCCTGACGACGCGATCCGCAAGCCGCGCCGATCAATCGAAGCTCTTGTGGATGTCGCCGTCCGCCCGCATGAGATCGAGATCCGCCTCGACCATTTCCTTCACGAGCTGCGGGAAGGGCGTCGTGTGCTCCCAGCCGAGTTCGCGTTTCGCCTTGGACGGGTCGCCGAGGAGCAGATCAACCTCGGTCGGACGGAAGTAGCGCGGGTCGATCGCGATAAGCGTCTCGCCCGTCTTCGCATCCTCGCCGACCTCGTCGACCCCCTCGCCATGCCAGGCGATCTTGCGGCCGACCTCGGCGAAGGCGAGTTCGACGAACTCGCGCACCGCATGAGTCTCGCCGGTCGCGAGGACGAAATCGTCGGGCGTGTCATGCTGTACGATCCGCCACATGCCCTCGACATAGTCGCGCGCGTGACCCCAGTCGCGCTGCGCATCCAGGTTGCCGAGGAAGAGCTGCTTCTGAAGCCCGAGCTCGATCGCCGCGACCGCGCGGGTGATCTTGCGGGTGACGAACGTCTCGCCGCGGATCGGGCTCTCATGGTTGAACAGGATGCCGTTCGACGCATGCATCCCGTACGCCTCGCGATAGTTCACCGTGATCCAGTAGCCGTAGAGCTTGGCCGCGGCATAAGGGCTGCGCGGGTAGAAGGGCGTGGTCTCGCTCTGGGGCGTTTCCCGGACCTTGCCATAGAGCTCCGAGGTCGAGGCCTGGTAGAAGCGCGCCGTATCCTCGAGCTTCAGGATCCGGATCGCCTCGAGCAGGCGCAGCGCCCCCATCGCGTCCGCGTTGGCCGTGTACTCGGCCGTCTCGAAACTGACTTGCACGTGACTCTGCGCCGCCAGGTTGTAAATCTCGGTCGGCTGCACCTCCTGGATCAGGCGGATCAGGTTCGTCGCATCCGTCATGTCGCCGTAATGGAGATGGAACGCCACGCCGGCCTCGTGCGGGTCGCGATAAAGATGATCCACCCGGCCCGTGTTGAACGACGACGAGCGGCGTTTCACGCCGTGGACCTCGTAACCTTTCTGCAGGAGCAGCTCGGCCAGGTAGGCCCCGTCCTGTCCGGTCACGCCGGTGATGAGGGCAACATTTTCGGCCATGAAAAAGGCTCCGTTTCGAGATGCTGTCCAGCATACATATGTATGTACCGGGCGACTGGCGGCGCGACTATACGTGTCCCCCCGAAGCGCAGACAAGACCAGAGCCCGGGCCGGTGGATTGTGCCCCCGGGCCTTCGAACGTCTGCTCCCGAAATCGAGAAACCGATGCCCTTAACCTGCCCCCCGCCCGTCCCGCGGATGGGCATCGTGCGGGACCATGCGTGGCGGCGCATGAGGTCCCACATCCTCTCGCACGGATCCGAAACGAACCATGTCCGGCGGCGCCTCGACCGGCGGTCCGGACCGCGATCCGGTCAATTATTGTGCAACGAGGGCAATAAATTTCGGTGCGCAACCGGTCGTACCCGGGCTGACCGCCCGGAATCCCGAAATCAGGTGCTTCGGCGTGACAACACCGGAAAACCGGGGAAAACCGCGGTCATGCCGGTTCGCAAACCCGGTATGACGGACAAAACGTGACCATTCGAGCGCCGGAATTGCCTCGCTGCCCTGATTCTGGAGGCACTACTTTGGCTTGCGCGAACGTTTGGTTGCGGTATGACTTAGCCATTCAAAGTGGAGGAAGCTGTTGATTCCATGCGAAGACTGGGTTCGCGGGCGTTTTCAAACCCGCGAAGGAAGTGCATCAATATCTCTGCAGCCCGGATGTCTGGCAATCGACGGCGAACTCCCCATATCGAGTAGGCGTATGACCGGATTCACGAAGGTGTCATACATGGCCCTCTGCGGGCACGACGTGTTGAACGAGCGGGATCACTCATTTTCCGATGGCCGTTAACTCACCCTGGAGCGTAAAGGGCGTCGCCCCGGAAGCGCGCGAGGCTGCGAAGATCGCCGCCCGCAAGCAGGGCGTGAACGTCGGCCAGTGGTTGTCGCAGACGATCCTCTCGGCCGCGTCCGACGAGTTGCGCTCGAAACGCCAGGAACCGGACCAGGGCTATGCCGATCCCGGGCCGGCCGCGAACGAGCCGCGCGAGGTGCACCGCGAACCGCCGCGCGAGGTGTATCGCGAACCGCCGCGCTACGATCCTCCACCGAGCGGCCCACCGGCGCTGACCCCCGAGGCGGTTCTCGAGAGCATTCAGAAACTGGCCACCCGCATCGAGCAATCCGAAACACGGACGACCGAGGCCATCCAGCCGATCGCCGAAAAGGTTGGCGAACTCGGACACCAGATCGAAGAGATCAAATCCAAGTCGGGCGGTTCGACCGCGCCGGTCGAGCGCGCGATGATGCGACTCTCGGAACGCCTCGACAGGATGGAGGATTCGTCCAAGGGACCCTCGCGTCCGAGCCGGACCTCGACCGAGTCCGGCAGCGGACTCATCGGGCGTCTGTTCGGGCGCGACTGAGCAACATCACACGCGCCGCATCGCCGGCCCGGCATCGGTCCCGGGGAGGTGTAACGGACGCGGTTTCAAACTTCGGGAGATCGGCGAAGCGACCAAACCACGGATCGGAATTCACACCGAAGTGCCGACCCGAAACCGGAATGCCTTTGCCCGACGACCAAGACCATGGCCGATCGCGAAGACCAACGCCCCGCCTCCCCCGAAGCAGAAATCGCGCGGCTGCTGGAAGAGCTCGGCGCGCGGATCGATTCCCAGGCCGACCGAATTTCCCAGCAGCTCGCCCCGGTCACCAAATCGGTCTCGGAGATCGAGCGGCATGTGCGCGAACTCGAGCGGGAGCTCGACGGCACTGTCGAACTGTCGATGGAACGCGCCGAACCTTCAGAGCGAAATCGCCACGAACCCGAATCCTTCGACCGCCCGTCGAACGAACCGGAGCCGTCCACATCTGACATCATCCCGCTCCCCCAACCGACCGACGCCGAACCGGCCAACACCGAAACGTCCCATCCGGAACCCGTCGAACCAGAACCTGTCGCACCAGAGCTCATCGAGCCGGAACCGGCCGCAACCGACGAGGCATTGTCATTCGATCGGGCGCCCGACGAAGCATCGCCGCGGGACGCGGCCGACGAGGCATCGCCGCGAGACGCGGTAGGCGAAGACATCGCGCAGGCGAACGCGGACGACCCGGCAACCGAATCCTACACCGACCGGAAGACCGCCGCACGCCGCGAACGCATGCGCCGGCGCGAGGCGCTCCGGCGCGCTGTGCACACCGTCGAGGACAGCACTCCCGGTGCCGATTCCCGCGCCGGCTCGATCAACGACAACCAATCGAGCACGCCCGGGCCGGATGAATCGAACCCACGGCCCGCGAACGACCCGGGCGAGGTGTTCGGCGACCGGCTCGAATCGGAGATGCGGGCCAACGACCTCCCGACGGAAGACATGCCCTTCGCGGTCGAAGGCGTCACGGAGGAAGACCTGAGCCTCGCGGACGAAGCGCTCAAGTCGGAACTTGTCGGCCTGTTCGACGATGGAGACCACGCGAGCCCGGACGATGAACCGGCACCGCTGCGCGCCGAACGCCCTCGGCAGGCGGATCCGAAGCCGCGAAAAGGGAAGAAACGCAAGGCGCGCCACAAGAAGGCCGAGCGTGCGGAACCTCCGGCGCACGCCCCCGACCCGCTGGCGGCTCCCGGAGCGTCGATGGTGCCGCCAGCCCTGCCCCGCGCGCCGGGGCGTGGCCGCAGGCTGGTTCTGTTCGCGGTCGCATTGCTGTTTCTTGTCGCTGTCGCGGGTGCGGGCGTTTTCGCCTGGCGCGAACTCTCGAACCCGGACTCGTTCCTGTCGGCAAAGCTCCTGTCGATTGGCGACCTGTCTCTCGACGCGCTATCGGGCACGGACGAGGCGGACGTCACGAACAACACGACCGCCAACTCTTCGGCAACTCCCGCATCCCCTCCGCCCGCCGCCCAGGCACCCGCCACTCCGGCCCCCAAAGCCGCACCGGCTCCGTCGCAACCCCCACACGAAACGGCAGCAGCAGCACCCCCTGCGCCCCGGCCCGAAACGTCGCAAGCCGCACCGGCCAGCGACGGGAATGTGAGCGACCTGCCGGAGCCATCCCTCGCGACGGGCGGCGCGGGCCCGGCAAAGCCGGCACCCGCCGAGCCGGCCGAAAGCATCAACCCGGAGATCGACTCCCTGCGCGATCTCGCGGCTGCCGGCGATGCCCAGGCACAGAACGAACTGGCGATCCGGTACCTGACGGGTCGCGGCGTGAGCCGGGACTACGTACTCGCGGCGAAATGGCTCCAGGAAGCCGCCGCCGGCGGTGTCGTAAGCGCCCAATACAATCTCGGGGTGCTCTATGATTCCGGCCGTGGCGTTGCGGCCGACCCGGTCGAGGCGCTGATCTGGTTCCACAGCGCGGCCGAAAAGGGTCATGGCCGCGCGCAATACGCTCTCGCGGCGGCATATGCGGCGGGCCGGGGTATCGCGCGCGACGGCGACATGGCGCTGAAATGGCTCCGCCGAGCTGCGGACGAGAATGTCGTCGAGGCACAAACTTCGCTGGCGAACATCCTGGCCACCACACCGGTCTCCCAGGAGAGCCTGACGGACGCCTTGTTCTGGTTCCGGGTCGCCGACGCGAACGGCGCGCGCGATGCCGCCGAGCGTGGCGACCAGGTCGCCGCCCGGCTGACGGCCGAGGAACGCGCGGCCGTAAATCGTCGGGTCTCGGCGTTTATCGCCGACAAGATCACCGGCAAGCGGCCGGCCCCGAAGCGCCCCGGAAGCGCCGCGCCTGGCACGTCGCCCGGAACAGCCGCCGCCACGTCGCCCGCCGGCTCCCCGGCCACAAGCAGCACCGGCAATGTGAGCCTGCCGCCGCCGCCCCCACCTCCGCCGCCGGCCCCGACCGTCGCGCCGCCGCCGACCATCACTCCCGTCCGGCCGCCGACCACACGGCCCGAGACCGGCGCCACGGCACCCGCGACCCCCGAAGCGCCACGGAGCGAACAGCCGAAGAGCGAACCACAGCCGGCGGAAACAGCCGCCGCCCCTGCCGCTTCGGCAACGGGCGAAGGTTCAGACCAGATCCGCCGCATCCAGGCGATGCTGACATCGCTCGGCTTCGCACCGGGTCCGGCCGACGGCACGCTCACGCCGACGACCCGCGACGCAATTCGCGAATATCAGCGCGCGCTCGGGCTCGACATCACGGGTGAGCCGTCGGAACAACTGGCGGCGCACCTGCGACAGCTGACCGGAAACAAAAACTAGGCTGCGTCCGCGCGTGTGCGCGTCGCCCGCACCCACCAGCCCGGCGCGGCGGCGGCGATCGCATCGCCGGCCCGCGCGCAGGCTTCCGGATCGTCGAAGATCGCAAAACAGGTCGGCCCGCTGCCGCTCATCCGCGCAAGCCGGCATCCGTCCTGGCGCCCAAGCGCGTCCAGGACCTCGCCGATCGCCGGGCAGAGGGCCTGCGCGGGTCCGGCGAGATCGTTGCGCTGTCCCCCGAGATATGACACCAGCTCGGACGGGCTGCGAAGATCGGGCAAGACGTCGGACCCGCCCGCCAGAGCCGCCGTGGCGTCGTACGCGCCGAAAACCTCGGCGGTGCTCAGCGGCAGGCCTGGATTGACAAGAAGAAGATCCAGGTCCGCGACGTCGGGCATGGGCCGCACTTGGTCTCCTCGGCCGCTCACCCATGCCGTCCGGCTCGACAGGCACATGGGGACATCCGCGCCGAGACGCCCGGCGAGCGCGAGAACCTCCGGCGCGTTCTCCGACACGCCCCATTCGCCGCATACCAGCCGGATCGCCGCGCCGGCATCGGCCGAGCCGCCACCGAGACCGGCGGCGACCGGAATGTTCTTCTCGAGCGCAACGGCGAAATCCCCCGCGCGTCCGTAAATTTCGGCGACCCCTGCAATCGCGCGCACGGTCAGGTCGTCGGTCGCCCCCTCCGGCAACGCATCCGCGAAGCGTCCAGAACGCGTGAATTCGAAGCGCCCGGCCGGCGCAAGCCGCATGCGGTCCCCGAACGCCGTGAAAACGACAAGGCTTTCGAGCGGGTGGTAACCGTCCGCGCCACGCGGACCGACATGCAGGAAGAGGTTGATCTTCGCCGGCGCGGCTGCTTCCCGCGCGGTGCCGCCGGGCGTCGTGTCGGCCGTGCGGGACACGTGCCTAGAGATCGCGTTTTTTGCCGGGCGGCGGCGGCTCCGGCATCTTTTTGCCGTCGAGCTTCAACCGGATCTCGCGTTCGACGTCTTCGTCGGGCTCGAGGGACAGGGCGCGCAACCACTGGAAACGGGCCTCGAGTTTGCGGCCGACCACCCAGTAGGCATCGCCGAGATGACCGTTGATCACCGGATCGCCGGGCTCGAGCGCCACCGCGCGTTCGAGATGGACCACCGCATTCTCGAAATCTCCCAGCCGATAGAGAACCCAGCCGAGCGAATCGGTGATGTAGCCATCGCGCGGGCGCTTCTCGACCGCGGTCTCGATCATCTTCTTCGCCCGCTCGAGCTGCACACCCTGCTCGACCCAGCTGTAACCGAGATAGTTCAGCACCAGCGGCTGGTCGGGGGAAAGCTCGAGCGCCCGCAGGAAGTCATCCTCGGCCCGATCCCACTGCTTGGACCGCTCCAGTGCAATGCCCCGCGTATACAATAGCCCCCAGCCGGGCGCGCCATCGAGCCGGCCGATGGCAAGGTCGTAGGCGTCGACCGCGGCCTCGAACTTCCGGGTCACCCGCAGCAGGTCGGCCATCGCGCGCGCCGCGTCGGCCCGCTCGGGCCGCTCGGACGTCATCTTCCGCAGCAGGCGAATCGCGGCGTCGCTCTCGCCGTTCGCATGCATCGCGTCGGCAATGCCGAGCCGCGCATACCAGCCGTAGGGCGAGTCAGGATCGATTTCCTCATACGCCTCGATTGCCAGGTCATCGCGATTGCGCGCCTCGAAGAGCTGGGCGAGCGAGAATGTCGCGGACGCGTCGCCCGGCGAGAGATCGAGCGCCATGCGCGTGAACAGCATCGCCTCGGTGCGCAGTTGCTCGCGGTTGAGAAGGCTCGCAACATTGGTGAACACCTCCGCCACGCCCCCGCGCACCTCAGTCACCGGCCGCACGGGCGCCGCCCGGCCCTCGACGACATCGCGTACCGGGTCGATGAGCAGCGTTTGCGGATTCCGATCCGCGAAGTCCGCGACCAGCGCAGCGGCCTCATCGCGGTTTCCGGCACGCACGAGAAAACGCGCAAACGCATCGACCAGTTGCAGCGAGGGCCGGCCGCCCGAAGCGGCCAGTGTCTGCCGGAACGCCGCCTCCGCGCCGACGGGATCGCCGCCAAGGTCCGCGATCAGCGCCCGGTGGAACCCCGCGACCGGCGCGAGGCCCGCATTGGCGGCCATGGTCTCGAGCGCCGCAATACCGTCGGTCGTCCGACCTTGTCCGGCAAGCGACCACGCCCTCAGCAGGGGCGCCACAATCGTGTTGATCCCGGAATCGGGAACGGCGTCCAGGAGCTCGAGAATGCGCCCGTACGCACCGCCCTGGAACGCGCGCACGACCAGTGTGTAGACCACCAGCGGGTCGTTCGGGCGCAATGCGATGAGCTCGTCGGCGATCGCGGCCGCTTCATCGAAGCGACCGGCGCCCATCATCACGAGATGGGCACGCCGCTGCATGATTTCGCTGTTGGGCACCGCGTCCAGGACCCCGGACGTGATTTCCGCCGCAGCAACCAGGTTGCCAACGGATTCGGCATGCCGGGCCGCCAGGAAACGTCCGGCCACGGAGAGCCCGGGTTCGAACGGCGCGCCCTCTATATCCGCCTGAAATCCCGGCGGACCCGCGCGATTCTCCGTCGCGGCAGCGGCGGGCAAACTCGCAAGCAAGGCGATGGCGAGACCGGCCCAGAAAGTTGGTTTCATGCGCATCACGTATCCAAGTCGTCCCGAATATCTATGCCCGACGAGCAGCCGAGTCGAATCTAGCGGCACCCCGCGGACGGGGTGCCACAACTTGTCGTGACGGGCACGTCATCTACATATTGGGATAGTTCGGCCCGCCGCCACCCTCGGGCGCGACCCAGACGATGTTCTGGGTCGGATCCTTGATGTCGCACGTCTTGCAGTGAACGCAGTTCTGGGCGTTGATCTGCAGCCGCGGGTTGGAGCCGTCGTCGTCGCGCAGGATCTCGTAGACGGACGCCGGACAGAAGCGCTGCTCGGGCGCATCATACTGTTCGAGGTTCACCGCGATCGGAACATCCGGGTCCTTGAGCGTGAGGTGAACCGGCTGGTTTTCCTCGTGGTTGGTGTTCGAGATGAACACCGACGACAGCTTGTCGAAGCTCACCTCCCCATCGGGTTTCGGATAGTCGATCGGCTGGTGCTTCGACTTGGGCTCCAGCGCCTCGTGATCGGTATGCCCGTGCTTGAGGGTCCACGGCGCGCGGCCGCGCAGAACGACCTGGTCGAGGCCCGCCAGCAGGGTGCCCATCATCAGGCCGAACTTGAAGGCCGGCCGGAAGTTTCGCGCCCGAACGAGTTCCTTATAGGCCCAGCTTTCCCTAAAGGCCGCGGTGAACCCCGACAGGACGGGCGTGGCGGTCGTGTCCGCGAGGGCCTCGAATGCGGCGTCCGCGGCGAGCATCCCGGACTTCATCGCGGTGTGGGTGCCCTTGATCTTGGGCACGTTCAGCGTGCCGGCCTCGCAACCGATAAGGGCGCCGCCGGGGAACACCATCTCGGGCAGGGACTGTACGCCGCCTTCGTTGAGCGCGCGGGCGCCATAGGAGACGCGCTTCCCGCCCTCGAAGGTGGGCCGAATGGCCGGATGGGTCTTGAAGCGCTGAAACTCGTCGAAGGGCGAGAGATAGGGATTCTTGTAGTCGAGCCCGATCACGAAGCCGACCGCCACCTGGTTGTCCTCCAGGTGATAGAGGAACGAGCCGCCATAGGTGGCGCGGTCGAGCGGCCAGCCCGCGCTGTGCATCACCAGGCCCGGCCGGTGTTGCGCCGGATCGATCTCCCAGAGCTCCTTGATGCCGATGCCGTAGGTCTGCGCCTCGGCGTTGGCGCGCAGGCCGAACCGGTCCATCAGCTGACGGCCCAGATGCCCCCGGCAACCCTCCGCGAAGAAGGTGTAGCGGGCATGCAGCTCGATGCCTTGCGCATAGTTGGCGGTCGGCTCGCCGTCGGCACCGACACCCATGTCGCCCGTCGCAACACCCTTCACGGCGCCATCCGCATCGAACAGGACCTCCGTCGCCGCGAAGCCCGGGTAGATTTCAACGCCCAGCGCCTCGGCCTGTTCGCCCAGCCAGCGACAGAAATTGCCCAGCGAGATGATGTGATTCCCGTGATTCTTGAGGGTCGGGGGCAAAAGCCCCGTCGGGATCGAGGTCGCGCCGGACTCGCGCAGGAACAGGAACTTCTCGTCGGCGACCGGCGTGTTGATCGGCGCGCCACGATCGCGCCAGTCGGGGATAAGCTCGTCGAGCGCGCGGGTCTCGAGGACGGCGCCCGACACGATATGGGCACCGACCTCCGAACCCTTCTCCAGTACGCAGACGCCCAGCTCGGTATCCGCCGCCGCAGCGCGCTGCTTGAGCTGGATCGCCGCCGCCAGGCCCGAGGGTCCCGCGCCGACGATTACGACATCGTAGGCCATCGATTCGCGTTCGGTGCCCTGCTCGCTCATGTTAAGACTCTCCGCGACTCGATTTGGATCGGCGCCAAAGGAACCATGACCCAACGCGAAGCACAACCGGGCGATGGATGGTCGGCCATAAATCGCGCCGGCCACGAGGCGCGTCGATGACGGCCGGGCAACAAACCCGGGACGAGCTGGTGGCCGCGCTGCGCTGGCAGGTCGAGGCTGGTGCGGACGAGGCCATACTCGACGCGCCGGTCGACCGTTTCGCGGCGCCCCCGCAAAAACCGACGCCCGAACCCGAACCGGTGCCCGAAGCGAAACCGGAGCCCGGGGCGATGCGACCGGATGTTGTGCCGAACGTCGCGCCGCCACCGGCCGCGCCACCCAACCTTGCGCCCGCGGACACGGTGAACGCGACCGCGCGCGACCTCGCGGGCGGCTGCAATGATCTGGGCGCGCTGCGCGATGCGCTCGCGGCGTTCGACGGTTGCGCGTTGAAAACGACCGCGACGAACCTGGTGTTCGGCACGGGCGCCGCCGACGCGGACATCATGCTCATTGGCGAGGCACCGGGCCGCGACGAGGATCGCGAGGGACAGCCGTTTGTCGGCGCCAGCGGACAGCTGCTCGACGCGATGCTCGGGTTTCTCGATCTGGACCGCGAGACAAACGTCTACATAACGAACATTCTGCCGTGGCGGCCACCCGGCAACCGGCAGCCCACCGATGCCGAAATCTCCGCCTGCCTGCCGTTTCTGGAACGCCATATCGCCCTCGTCGCACCGAAGCTCCTCGTGTTCCTCGGCGGGACGGCGGCAGAGACGCTGCTGAACCGGACCGAAGGCATCACGCGGCTGCGTGGACAGTGGTACGACTACACCTTGCCGGCGAACGGCGGGGTCAACAGCACCGCGATCCCAGCGATGGCGACCCTGCACCCGGCCTATCTCCTGCGCCAGCCGGCCCAGAAACGTGCCGCCTGGCTCGACCTGATCGCGGTCCGCGAAAAACTGGACGCGCTGGGGACACCTCTCGAAGTTTAACGAATTGTGAAGCCGCGACGCGGCAACTTGCCGTACAAGCCCCTCGGGTTGTATCTAGGCCCGCGTGTTCAACAGAAACGGAAGCGCTGTGAGAAATCGGTTCGCCGTATCGCTGGCCATCGCCGCGCTCCTGTTCGCAACGAGCATGAGCCCCGACGATGTGCGGGCGCAGCAACCGAAACCGCGCCCGCTCGAAACGGCTCTCGTCGGCCCCGGAACGCTCGTCATCCCTGGCATCGGATCCGTCGATGGCGTCCTGTCTGCGGCGG
>Ga0181579_10003672_pt1 | contig 12112 bp, 9 predicted proteins | sample 071ome_24_FD_132996 | JGI IMG/M metagenome (GOLD analysis project Ga0181579, IMG submission 132996) | Coastal salt marsh microbial communities from the Groves Creek Marsh, Skidaway Island, Georgia - 071402CT metaG (megahit assembly) | ecosystem: Environmental > Aquatic > Marine > Intertidal zone... | reverse complement strand
GCGGAAAGTGATTCCACCGTAAACATCAGCACAATCAACACCACGGCCAGGCTGCCGCTGTAAGTGGCCATGACCCGTTTGGAACCAAATTGCTGTATCACAAGACCGGCCGCGATCGAGGCAAAGATGGAGGTCATGCCGGCAACGGCGACCGCATAGGAGGCCTCATCAAATTCAAAACCCTTGCCTGTCAGGAGCGTTGTCGTCCAGTTCAGGACACCATAGGCAACCCCTGTAGCCGCCGTGAAAGCCAGGCCAACACCGACATTCAGGCGCAGGTTGCTGCGGTGGAATACGCCGATCGTACCACCGGCTTCAGTATCGGTATCGTGGCCTTCAGGAATAAGATCATGCACAGCACTGGACACCTTGAGTGCTGCCTTTTTCGCCTCCTCGACCTTGCCACGGGCGAGCAGGAATGTCGGGCTGTCACGTAAAAACACGATAATCGCAATGACCACCAGGAACGTCAGAATGCCCAGGAAGACAAAGGAACCGCGCCAGCCGTAGCTTTCCACCAGTGTAGGGGCCATGGCGGAGACCACGAGTCCCCCTGCCGGTGTACCCACTGAAATCGTGGTGATACCCACCGAGCGCCAGCGATCGGGCAACCACTCACCAAGCATGGTAATGGCCAGCGCATACGCGGCACCAAAGCCCAGGCCGCTGACCAGGCGCCAGATGGCCATCTGCCAGACATCCCCCGATGTACTGGCGGCGATAGTGCCCAGTGAAAAGACGGTCGCAGCGAGCGCCAGTGCCCAGCGCCGGCCAACAGCTGGATTATCCCCAAGCCAGCCACCCCCCAGGGAGCCCAGTCCAAAGCCTACCAGGGCGGAACTCATGGCGATGCCAAAAGTACCCCGTTCAATACCATATTCGTCGATAATAAGTGGCGCCACGATACCCAGCAGCTGGGCATCCATACCATCGGCCACCAGCACAATGGCGCAGATGATAAAAGTGATCACGGAAAATGTCCGCAGTGGCTGGCTCGATAAAACTTCTCTGAAAGTGACTGGCATAGGAGTCCCCCTGTTACAACATCACGATTATTATTTTAGACAGCGCATGTCATCTGCGCCTGGTTATTATGCTTTTGGATTGCAGAGCATACCTTCCGATGCCCCTGCCTGCCAGAGTTATTCAAATTCCCGGAAAAAACGCTGTGCCAGTTCCAGGTCGCAGTCGGACTGGGTCAGCTGCAAATCCGGTCGATGGCGATATTCGCCTTCTCCGGTCACGGCGGCCGTCAGGTATTGCGGGTCTTCCAGGACATAAGCGTAGTGCAGCGCCCTGCCCCCATCGGCGAGCGTAAAGCGCTCGACCAGGTGACGCTGGCTGCCTGAAGGCACGCCACCGGTTTCCTGGTCGGTGAAATTCGTCGTATCGACCACCAGGGTCTCGCCCTCCCAGCGGCCAATGGAATGCCCTTGCTGGTAACGTTCTGAAATCGGCGGGTGTCCGCGCCCATCGGTATAGAACAGTCTTTGCGCGCCCAGCCATTCCGAGGTGAAGAGGATATGATCCGTTTTTTCCTCAAACGCCGTGACCAGCGGATACAGCATTACCATGGGTGCGGCCACCGGCACACACCGGGCCTGACCGGATTCAACCGGCGTAAACCTGGCGCGTATGGCACTGGCCTCGTCATTCAATGGCCAGGTTCGTAGCGGGCGAACGAAGTTGGTGAAGGATTGTGCCGTGGAAACCCAGGTACTAAAGAGACTATCGGTAGCAGGGTTCGTTTGAGGACGACGTATGCCAGCGCCCACCAGGGGAACCACCGACCCATCGGCCTTTGTGATCTCGTAGCCATAGGAAGTTTCCTCGGGAAAACGACGGCTGGGACTGACCAGGGCTGTGACTGTTTCCCCGACTACCAGCGACTGTCTGTTAAATCCTCCCACCCGCAGGACATTGGGTGATCCGGCTTCAATTTCCAGGGAGACTGGATCGCCCTCGGCATTCTGCGTGGCCAATGTGAGGATGATATGCGGGTTGCCCCAGATGATGTCGGTCAGGGTACCGTTCACCCGCCGCTGGGTCCCCATGTCAAACTCGGTATTGCCGTGATGGGCCAGCACACTGGTACTGAGCATCGACATGAATGCTATGAAGAGATAAAGAAATCGCATTGTGCTGTTTATTTTTATTACCTGGCGCTTGTCGCCCGGTATGCGCTGTAAACTACACTACTCTACGGATGATTTCACGGGTCTACACCCACTTTGATGCTTTTTCCAGACCGACTCAGAACGTAAAATTTCTGTGCTTGAACACCCCGTATCCAAAATTTTAAAAAGTAACTGATGCATATTTGTACTCTGCAATGCCGGAGATGGCCCTTTGGGCCATTTCCGGCCTACAACGTCAGCGTCTCCAATTAAAGATTTAGGGACGACTCCATTCGCGGCTAAAGCCGCCTCCTAAAAACAATCGTTACCCGTAGGAAGCGGCTTTAGCCGCGAAGAAACCGCACCGGCTATCCCAAATCGGACTTCTGCCAGCCAGTAACCAAACTGTGCTTAACCAAGCTTGAGTGTTTATAATCGCATTTTCAAATTCTCCAATTTCTGTCATTGTATTCACCTTGAGCACCTACCATATCCCCGCTGAATGGGAATCCCATCAAGCCCTCTGGACCGCCTGGCCGTCCCATGCTGACCTGTGGGGAAATGACCTGGGTCCTGCACGCCAGGAAGTAACTGCCATGATCCAGGCCCTGGCCCCCGATGAGCGCATCAAGGTCCTGGCCTGCGGTGAGGAAGCTTTCGCCACCGCCGACATCGTGCTGGATGATGCCGCCGAGATCATCCTGGCCGATTTCGGGGATATCTGGTTACGCGATACCGGCCCGATATTCGCGCTTTCCGGTAAAGACTGTATCGCCCTGCGTTTTCGTAACAACGGCTGGGGCGGCAAGTATGTGCTACCAGGCGATGATGCCGTCGGTGATCTTGTTGTTTCAGCATCCGGCAGGGAATCGGTACACCACGATTTCATTCTCGAGGGTGGCGCCCTGGAGCACAACGGCGACGGTGTCGTATTAACCACCCGCCAGTGCCTGCTCAACCCCAACCGTAATCCCGGCTGGGACCAGGTGGCAGCTGAACAGCATCTGGCAGAGGCTCTGAACTGCAAGCAGGTGATCTGGCTGGATGAAGGCCTGGTCAACGACCACACCGATGGTCACATCGACAACCTGGCACGCTTCATCAGTGCCGATACCGTGGTCTGCCAGGCCCCCAGTGGTGATAACGATCCCAATGCCCGCATCCATGATCACATCGCTGCGGAACTGGAAGCGGCGGGACTGCATGTGCACCGCGTACCCTCCCCGGGCCTGGTCACCGATGAGGACGGCAAGGCCATGCCTGCATCCCACATGAATTTTATTATTGGCAATGCAACTGTCGTTGTACCGGTATACAACACGCTGTATGGCAAGGACGCAGTTGAAGCCCTCAAACCCCTCTTTCCCAACCACAAGGTGGTGGGGTTATCATCGCGCCACCTGCTCACCGGCGGCGGCTCGTTTCACTGCATCACCCAGCAGGAACCTGCCAGCAAAGAAACAGGCCCATGACAGACACAAAAACCAGGAAAGGCACGATTACTGTTGCCGCCATCCAGACCCACTATGATGAGGACATGGCGGACAATATCGCCCGCACGATTGCCTATATAGAAGAAGCCGCAGCAAAAGGTGCCCAGATCATTCTGCCCTCGGAGCTGTTCCAGGGACCGTACTTCTGCACAACCCAGGACGAGCGCTGGTTTGACACGGCGTATCCGGCCCTTGAGCATCCCTGCGTTACCGCCCTGCAGCCGGTGGCAAAAAAGCTGGGCGTGGTCATTCCCGTATCCATCTTTGAACGTGACGGCCCACACACCTACAACAGCGTCGTCATGCTCGACCACGAGGGTGACATCATGGGGGTGTACCGCAAAAGCCACATCCCCGATGGTCCTGGTTATCAGGAGAAATTCTATTTCCGGCCGGGTAACACCGGCTTCAAGGTCTGGAACACAAAATATGGCAACATCGGCGTGGGCATCTGCTGGGACCAGTGGTTTCCGGAAACCGCACGTCAGCTGGTGATGAAAGGTGCCGAGATCCTGCTCTATCCCACCGCCATCGGCTCGGAGCCCCATGATGCCTCACTGGATACTGCCGCTCCCTGGCAGCGGGTCATGCAGGGCCACGCCGTGGCCAATGTAATTCCCGTTGTAGCCGCCAACCGCACCGGTACAGAAACCGGCCTGGGTGACCCGCAGACATTCTATGGTCACTCCTTCATTGCCGATCATCGGGGTGAACTGGTGGAATCCTTTAGCAGTGATGAGGAAGGCGTGCTGGTACACACTTTTGACCTGGATTTTCTTACTACTCACCGTTCAGCCTGGGGCTTTTTCAGGGACAGACGAGAAGACCTGTACAAATAGTCCACATTACTCGGCTGTGAATATCAATCAGAAATGCTCCCTGTTGATATCGCATCCCGACACAATATGCTCGTCATTTTGAAAGAACTGGCACTTAACAACCGGCTCGGCTTTTGGCCGATCAGAGTGGCGATCAATCTGCAGGTCACGCCCCTATCCTGAGCCAAAACAAGGAGAACCCCTTGTTTTTCAGGCTATTTTTGATACAAAAAAGTGAACAATTAAAGACTGGCAGGTTTAAATCTCATTTTTGAACTTTTCTGTGTGTATAATCGGGCGAGAGGGTAAGGGGTGAAAAATCAATAGAATAAAAAACATAAAAGGGCCGATGCCGAAACGGTAACCCGTAATGACATCGACCCAGTGAGTACCACGGGGAGAATCCTGATACTCAATCATTGGAAAATTACCTACGCTTTCGAACATGGGTATTTCAATGATAGTCATCACCAGGGGCAATGACGAGAAAAAGGCTACAAAAACTCCCCCCAATAGTACTGAAAAGTTATTTTTTGACATGAATTGTAATGAATGATCAGGCTGGTTTTTGCCCTGTAGCTGCCTGAAAGGGCACATTCAGGGGCCCGAAATGGTTGTTACTACCTGAACTGATCGAAAACCTCGAATTACTGGGACAAAGGGGGCTTGCATGCCGAATGCAAGAATCAGTATGCGAGAAACAGACAATTCCAGGCACATTCTGGAATACCGATTCCAGGGTTACAGGCTCGACCTGACCACCCACAGTCTCTATGACCCCCAGGGCGAATTGCTGACGCTAAGCAGTCGTGCGCTTGATACCCTCAAGCTGCTGATCGAAAACCGCGGCAACGCCCTGTCCAAGAATTACCTCATTGAAACCATCTGGCCAGACACCTTTGTCCAGGAAAATAACCTCAACCAGGTCATTTCCAGCATTCGCAAGGCACTGGGGGATTCAAAAAATTCCAGTCAGTTCATCAAGACACTGGTCGGCAAGGGCTATTGTTTTGTCGCGGACCTGGAGGAAATCCGGGCCTCGGACCTGGAAGACACAGCAGCCGAAATAGGCGGTGATGAGTATGACGATCCAGGCCTGGGCTCATCCCATACAACAACCACCCGGGTTCCCGTGCAGGCAACAAAGCGATCTGCGGCCTATGCATTTGTGCTGGCTTTGCTGGTGCTGGGTGCTTTTACGACTATCGCCTGGTTACAGCCCTTTGGCAGTGGTCCGGTACTCGAAGACCTTGCCTCGTCTAACCTGGCCGACACCAGTACCGGCTCCGATCAGGTCATTTCCGGTTCCATCGCTGTACTGCCTTTTACCACCCTGGCAACCGATCCCACCCGGGACCAGAACACCTTTACCCTGGGACTGCACGATGAACTGATCAACCAGCTCAGCCAGCTCACCAGTCTTAAAATAGTGGCACGCGACAGTGTCGTCACGCCCAACCTGAAAGAATTACCCTTACAGGAAATCGGCAAGCTACTGCATGTAGAGTCGATTATCACCGGCAGTGTCATGTTTATAGACGACTTCGCGCGTATCAAGCTGCAAATGCTGGACCCTGCCTCCGGTGTCATCACCTGGGCCTACGACTACGATATTGATACCGGGAGCCTGAAGGATATGATCGAGACCAACAAGACCATGGCCGCCCAGGTCTCCCAGGCGCTGGAGGCCGATGTCAGTATGGTCACATATCCCGAAATACTGGCCAGTCCCACAGAATCTTTTGAAGCCTATCGTTACAACATGGCAGCAAGGCGCGCCTACAACAATCAGAACTTCCGGAAGGCCTTGTCTTTGAGCAAGCAGGCACTGGCGCTGGACCCTGACTACCAGGGCGCCCTGTACAATTTTGCCCGTGCACACTTCTACATGTCGTCGAATCCGTTGGAAGGCATGACCACCAAAGACCATCTCAAGCGCACAATGGAAACAGCAGAACGGTTGATTGAACTGGCGCCTGACAAGTACGAAGGCTATGTCATCAAGGCAATCGTCCTGGGCTCCAAGAGGGACTGGCAAGGCGCCATGGCTGAGGTAAAACGCCTGAAAAAAATGGATGCCCCGCTGTGGGAACTGCAACCGCTGGCACCTGTCCTGATGAGCCTGGGGGAATTTGATCTGACTATTGATATCCTGAAGGCGAATATCCAGGTGGAGCCGCTTAACGGTTATGGGCGCGGCTTTCTCATGGCAGCCTATGAGGCCGTGGGCAACAACATACAGTCACGCATGGAATATCACATCGGTGAAGAACTGACACCCAACTGGTGGGGGGATGTGGTCAACTTTTTCCTGACCCTGGGTCGTGATGAAAAAATTCCTGACCTGGAGACATTCCAGGGAACCTCAGACGAGGTCAAGGCCCTTCTCAGCCAGATATATGATGGTGACCGGGACAGGATTGTCTCCACATTACATGAATTGCTTTACGCTAAAGCTCCTACCACGTCCATCAATGTCCACTATGCTGCCATAGCCGCTCTTCTGGATGAACACGAACTGGCCATCGCGTTCATGAAGCGCTCAACCGCCGACTTGCGCATTCACCTGCACTGGATCTGGCAACCTGTATTCAGGGAAACCTGGGTCCATCCCGACATGGTGGAACTGCTTGAGGAAAACGGTGTCCTGGCATTCTGGCAGGAAAACGGCCCTCCCTCCCTGTGTCAGCAACCGGGCATGGATGTCTTTGTTTGCGATCTGTAGCACCGTCGAAACGTCGTTCGCAGAAGCTGGCTTAACGCACGTCACAAGACCTGGTGGCGCTACCCGCAAAGAGTACTTCAGGGACCAGGGCCTCAGTTAGACCAGGATATATCCAGTGCCTCAGGACGGTACCGGTCGATCACACCACAGGCGACTATCTCACCTGCATTACCGGCAGGCTGGGTGCTCAAATCATCCAGATCAGCGTGAATAGCCACGGCCTTGCCGATGATCGAGTTTGTTCCACTCAGGAACAGCTTGGGATTGCGTACATCCAGCTCAGCCACACCATAAGCATCGGCCGAGATATTACCCAGGTCACCGACATGAGTATCGGGACTGGCTGGCGCACCATGGGAAGTTTCCGTGGGATTGAAATGCCCACCAGCCGAGGAGGCGTCATCAGCTGAGCAATCACCATTTTCATGGATATGGAATCCATGGGGGCCTGATGCCAGGCCACTGAAACGGGCAACCAGGCGCAGTGCTGGTGTGATCATGTCATCTTCACTGCCAGCATCGGTATCCAGGGCGTCCAGGCCGCTATTAACGGACGATTCGGGATTTTCCCTTTCCGGTTCCTGAATCAAAAGAATGGCACCGGTGGCATCATTGCCCTCGGTCGGTGCCAGGGTGGCGGCGGCCATAGTCTGGATAGCATTGTCGCTGTCCTGGTATTCCTCCGGAAACAGGTCAGGCAATTCAATCTCCTGGATTGATGCGGCCTGGTTGGCGATGGCAGTTGTTGCCTCTGCTATAAGGCTCTGGGGGTCAATTGCCGAGGACCCCGAGCCGGACCGGGCAGGATCTGTATTCATGCTGCCTGTTGTCGAAGTACCGGAATCGTTACTGCACCCTGTCATCATGATGGCTGCGATGATGGCAATGCCGAGCTTCTTTTTCCTGTTCTTCATTATCAACCTCCTGCGATAGCTAATGACTGTCTCATCTTTTCACCTGAGGGCGACAACCTGCCATTTCAAGCGTGACAACAGTCATTTAGCGCTCGCGCCGGTATCTCCTGGTCTTCGTATCAGCAGCGTTACAGCTGTAACCCGCAGCAGCCCTGGCCTGACGTCTGCAACCGGGGACACGGAACAGGTGTTGATGACCTTCTGTCCTCCTCGCCAGTCAGAATTCCGTGAAACCGGCGGAGATTGAACATTGAGGTAGTGCCACTGGTATCATTGGCAGCAGTCCCCACAGCTATAAAGGTTTTTATGCACAAAGAAGATCCCGTCGCCATTGAAGAACCCCAGGAACACCGCCTGGAACTGCGATAGTTGAGACCCGAAGACTACCCGGATGTCAAAGTCCTGATGGACGAGGTCTACAAAGACTACGATGGTGCCTGGCCTGAAACTATCTACCAGGCCCAGCTTGCTGCCTTTCCCCAGGGGCAGATTTGTATCGAGGACAAGGGCCGGGTGATTGCCACGGCCTTTACCATCATCGTGGATTACCAGAAATTCGGTGATTACCATACCTGGGAAGAGATCACCGGGGATGCCTACCTCACCACGCACGATCCCAAGGGCGACGTGCTGTACGGTGTGGATGTCATGGTATCCGGGGAATACCGCGGCCTGCGCCTGGGGCGGCGCCTGTATGAGGCCCGCAAGGAGTTGTGCCGCAATCTCAACCTGAAATCCATCATGGCCGGCGGCAGGATTCCCAATTATCGCGAGTATGCCGGCACCATGACCCCCGAGGAATATATCGACGTGGTCAAGGCCAAGGATGTCCACGATCCCGCCCTTTCCTTCCAGTTATCCAACGGCTTTGAGGTCAAGCGCCTGCTGCGTGCCTACTGGCCCGAAGACAAGGAATCCATGGGCTATGCCACCCTGTTGCAATGGCACAACATTCACTACGACCCCGAACACCGCAAGCTGATCGGAACGCAGAAGACCAGCGCCCGCCTGGGCTGTGTGCAGTGGCAAATGCGCTACTTCAATACGGTCGATGAATTTCTGCAGCAGGTGGAGTCTTTTGTCGATTCCCTGTCTGATTACCAGTGTGATGTCGCCCTGTTTCCCGAGTTGTTCAACGCCCCCCTGATCGGACTCAAGCAGGGTAAGGATGCGGTGGAGGATATCTGGAACCTGGCGGCCTACAGCGAGGAAATCCTGGCGGCCATTTCCGCCATGGCGGTGTCCTACAACATCAATATCATCGCCGGTTCCATGCCCATCGAAGACGGGAACGAACTCTACAATGTGAGCTACCTGTGCCGTCGTGACGGTACCGTGGACTCCCAGCACAAGATTCACATCACGCCCATGGAGAAAAAGTACTGGGTGCTGCAGGGCGGCAACGAGCTGCGGGCCTTTGACATGGATTTTGGCCGTATCGGCATTCTCATCTGCTACGACGTGGAGTTTCCCGAACTGGCGCGATTGCTGTCCGAAGAAGACGTACAGATCCTCTTTGTGCCCTTCTGGACCGACACCAAGAACGGCTACCTGCGCGTACAGCGCTGTGCCCAGGCACGGGCCATTGAAAATGAATGCTACGTGGCCATCGCCGGCAGCGTCGGCAACCTGCCCAAGGTGGAAAGTGTCGATATCCAGTATGGCCAGACGGCCGTGTACTCACCGTCGGACTTTGCCTTTCCCCACGATGCCATCATTTCGGAAACCACCCCCAACACCGAGATGACCCTGATCGTGGACCTTGACCTGGAGAAACTGAAGATTCTGCGCAATGAGGGCTCGGTGACCAATACACTGGACCGCCGGCATGACCTGTATGAGCTCAAGTGGAAAGGTAAAAAGGTCCTGCAGGAATAATCCCGGCTACAGGACGCGAAAAAACTGTGCCTTGATATAACGGGTTTCCGGAATCACCGGGTGCACAGGATGATCCATGCCCTGCCCGCCCACGGCAAACAACTGGCCGCTTCTGCCCTGCTTGTGAATGGCACCGTGTGCAATAGCCGTGAGCATGTCATCCGTCAGGGGCATGGAACATGAGGCAGACACCAACACCCCGTTGTCTGCCAACAGGCGTACTGCCATCTCGTTGATATGCCGATAGGCGGCTTCACCGGCTTTCTGGTCCTTGCGCTTGCGGATAAAGGCCGGCGGATCCAGGACCACCAGGTCAAATTTCTCACCGTTGGCTAAGAGTTCCTTCATCACGTCCACAGCCTTGCCTTTCTGACTGCGCACAACATTGTCCAGGCCATTAAGAGCAGCATTATGGATCACGCCTTCCAGGGCCGATGCCGAGGAGTCCACGCACAGCACATCACTGGCACCTGCCTGCGCTGCCTGGATGCCCCAGCCGCCGATATAGGAAAACATGTCCAGCACGCGCTTGCCGGAAGCCAGGGACTGCACCAGCGCCCGATTGGGACGATGGTCAAAGAACCAGCCGGTCTTTTGCCCGGTGCGGGCCGAGAATTCAAAACGCGTGTCGTTTTCAACCACCTGTGTCCATTCCGGCACATCGCCAAGGACTTCCATTTCATCCGGCAGATCTTCCAATTCACGGCCGACATGGTTGTTGCGCAGAACAATGCCCCGCGGACTGAACAGGGCATCCAGCGCATCCACCAGTGCCTGGCTGGCCTTGTCCATACCAGCGATGGACAGCTGGATGACAAAAATATCGTCATAGCGATCTATGACCACGCCGGGTAAAAAGTCGGCGTCCCCGTACACCAGCCGATAGTAAGGCGCTGCAAAGCATTGCTCGCGCAGCAACAGGGCCGACTGAAGGCGCTGCGTGAAAAACGCCTGGTCCGGCACAGCGTCTTCATCACGGCTGAACACACGGCCACAGATCAACGTTTGCGGATTCATCATGGCCCTGCCCAGGAATTGCTCACTATGACTGTAGACAGACATAAGCTCGCCGGGATGGAGGGTTTTCAGGGGACTGCGGCCGATATCGACTTCATTGGAATAGATCCAAAGATGGCCTTTTTTCAGTCGCCTGTCGGCCTGCTTGTTGAGATATAGCGTGGAAGACATGGTATTGATTATCACTGCACTGAAAACGGGCGCCAATTAAGACACAGTTGTCCTGAAATCACTACCCGAGAGATAGATTCAAGGTGTCCCGTTTTGAGTTCAGGAGAAATTATTCTTCGCGGCTAAAGCCGCTTCCTACCAGGGCAGCTATTTGTAGGAAGCGGCTTTAGCCGCGAAGAATTCGTCACATACAATTTAGCGACATACTATTTGAACACTCAGTTACAAAACCCGAGTGCCTTGGAATAGTATTCGGTAAACGAAGTAGCAGCTGTACAGGAGTTCAACATGGATGATAGCGGATTGAAATTACAGAGTCTCATCACGGAAGACGGCAGGTTGGAAGTTTTCCTGATCGAAGAGGCAATCCCGGAGCCTGGAGCCGATGAAGTCCTGGTCAAAGTCCAGGCAGCCCCGATTCACCCGTCTGACATTAGCCAGTTGTTTGGCCCTGCCGATTTTTCCACTGCCCGGCTTGAAGGCACAACCGCGCGTCCTGTTCTCACCGCCACTATTCCCGAAGCCCTGATGCCCATCGTCGCCCCCCGCATTGGACAGCCCCTGCCGGCCGGCAATGAAGGGGCAGGGTCGGTCATCAGGGCCGGTAGAAATTGTGCGCACCTGGAAGGCAAAACCGTCGCCATGCTGGGTGGCGAGATGTATGCCCAGTACCGGGTCATGCCGGCCAGCAAGTGCCTGCCGGTCCCCGACGGGATCAATGCTGCGGCCTGTGCCGCCAGCCAGGTCAATCCGCTAACTGCTGCCTGGCATCAAAACCATCAGGCGAGTTTATTCAAAGGTGATCCAAGTCGGGCTGCATCGTGGTATAAGCCTCAAGGTAGAAAATAACTTGATCTGTTTCAGGTCGGACATTGCGCAGCAATCTCCGGCAGTCCCGAATAATGACAAGCTTCAAGAGTGGTGACGACATGTTACAAATTCTGGTGAAAGGTGTGTTCGTAGTTCTTGGCTTGCTGGT
>Ga0181579_10003666_pt1 | contig 12119 bp, 11 predicted proteins | sample 071ome_24_FD_132996 | JGI IMG/M metagenome (GOLD analysis project Ga0181579, IMG submission 132996) | Coastal salt marsh microbial communities from the Groves Creek Marsh, Skidaway Island, Georgia - 071402CT metaG (megahit assembly) | ecosystem: Environmental > Aquatic > Marine > Intertidal... | reverse complement strand
CGAAGCCGGCGGCTACCGATTTCTGCACTTTGCTTTCGAGATGCAGGCAGGTGATGCGGTGCTGGCGTGGGCGCAAGAAGTGATCGACGAAAATCCCGGCATTCCGACCTTGATCTCGACCCATGACTACCTTAGTGCCCGGGGTGAACGACGCACGGGAGCGGGCATGAACCTGGCCTATGCCGATCCTGTGGGAAACAACAGTGCCGAAAAGATCTGGCAGGAATTCATTCGCAAGAATGACCAGATTTTCATGGTGCTAAGCGGCCATCAGGCAGGGCAGGCCCTGCGTATCGATGACAACGATGCGGGTCACGAGGTGTACCAGATATTGCAGGACTTCCAGGTCCGTGGTCAGGCTGGCCTGGATGCTGGACAGCCCAAAGTAACCAACCCGAGAACAGGCAATCCGGCAGCCGTCGGAATCGGCGATGGCTGGTACCGGGAAATGGTGTTTCACCTGGGTGGTGACAATCCCCGCATCGAAGTGAATACCCTCTCCAGTCACTACGATTCGGACTCCCGGGGGCTCGCCAGCTATGCCGAGTGGTACCGTGCTGCTGAACAGCCCGGGGTTAGTGACGCCCAGTTCAATGACCTTGATGACTACACTATAGAACTGGTGGATTTCTACGCCCGATTCGGGCGCTGAACAGGCATTCCGGGACTATCGGATTGAGGTCAAATTCCGCTAGAATCATGGGCTTAAGTATTGCAACGAATTGTTACCCCCGCCGTGCGTGGGCGATGATTTCCAGTACACTAGCCTTTATTGAGCTATCCAGGCCCCACGGCCCGGGCTAGACAACACCAGAATAGACAACAAGAGGTAACCGCAATGATTGCCCGTAAACTGCAAGCCCTCGTTTCCCTGACTGCAGTACTGACATCGGCTGTGGCTTTTGCCCAGACTCACGATGCCAGCGTCGCCAATCACCAGCCCCATTACTATGATATCGAAGACTTTGATATGCAGGCGACCGATATCAACTACGCCGAACATATCGCCCCGATCCTGCAGGAGAGCTGCGTGCAGTGCCATCGACCCGGTGGCGGTGGACCAATGTCCTTCATGAGTTATGAAGAAGTCCGACCCTGGGCGCCGGTGATCATGTATCGCACTGCAATTCGCGACCGCATGGGCGCCATGCCGCCCTGGTACGTGGAGAAAGATATCGGTATTACCGATGGCTTCGAGAGTGACTACTCTTTGTCTGATCTGGACCTGGCGATGATCCAGGCCTGGGCACAAAACGGCGCGCCTCGCGGTAACCCGGATGATGAGCCGCCACCCGTTGTGTTTACCGAGGGTAACGAGTGGACTCTGGGCGAACCAGAACTGGTATTGCGAGGTCGAGATATGACTCGTCCCGCGATCGGACCAGACTGGTGGGGAGACATTGGCATCGTGCCAACTGGCCTGACCGAAGACCGCTACGTGAAGTCGATTGAAGTGCGGGAGATCAACGATATCCCCGCGGACACTGGTACCAGCACTGTAGGTGGCCGCTACATCTTCCACCACATGACCTATTCGAGTGGTGTGCTGAGTGAAGATGGCAGTTACATTGATCCTGAAACCCGGGTGAGCTGGCCTATTCATGAAGTGGGTCGCAACGCGGACGTGTTTCCCGAGAGCGCTGGTCGCTTGTTGCAGGCAAATTCAGCCCTGCATCTGGGGGCAGCCCACATGCATTCCAATGGCAGGGAAACCACCGGCCACCTGGAATTCGGAATCACGTTCTTCCCCCGCGGCTATGAACCCAAGTATTCACGTCGTGGACCTCGTACCGGTAATGGTATCGATCTCGACGTAGTGCCTAATGAGGCAAACCAGGAGTTATCCAACTACGTGGTGTTACAGGAACACACCAAGATCATGGCTTTCGAGCCGCATTTGCACGCACCTGGTGTGCGCATGTGTCTGGAAGCCATCTGGGGTCACAATATTTTCACCCTTAACTGTGTCGGTTATGACCACAACTGGGTGAAGCAGTACATCTACAAGGAAGACAAGGCACCAATCCTGCCCAAGGGTACGGTGCTGCGCACAATCGCCTTCATGGATACCACCGCAGCCAATCCAAACCTGGCTGACCCACGCAACTGGGCTGGTGGCGGTCGTCGATCTGTGTCCAATATGTTCATCGATCTGGGCTACTCCGTAACCATGACGGAAGAGCAGTTCCAGCAAGAAATGGCCGTACGGCGCGAACAGATGAGAGATCGTAACGAGTACGATGTTGGTTGCCCGCTGTGTTGGGCTCCAGTACCCGATTATGGCAATTCGGCTGACGACGATTGATGCGAGATAGAGGCGAGACAGATGAAAGCTAGCAGTACTTTAGGCCTGGTCTCACTGTTACTGGTGAGTCTTAGTCTCTCAACCTCAGCCCAGGAGCGCAGAATGCTGCTGAGTGGGGAAATAGTGTCACCAGCCTATGAGGGCTGGTGGCCGAATGATGACGGCACTTACAAGTTGTTCTTTGGTTACATGAACACCAACTGGGAACAGCAGTTTGATATTCCGGTTGGTCCGGAAAACTACTTCAACGTGGTTGATGAGGCAGAGCTGGATGATCTGACGATCGATGCCTATGATCCGGCGGAAGCTGACATGGGACAACCGACCCACTTCTATCCCCGACGCAATCCCTTCCTGTTCACTATCGATGTACCTGCAGATTTCGGTGAGCAGGAAATCGTATGGACGTTGAAGAGCCAGGGTAAGGTGACCCGTGCTTACGGCAGTCTCTATCCTGACTATCGTATCGATCCCCAGGTGATCTCTACGGAAGTTGGCGGCGCATTCGGTTCCCTGGATGATCGGTTGCGTACCAATATTCCTCCGGTACTAGAGCTCCAGGGTGACAACTATCGTACTGTTGCTGTCGGTGAGCCGCTTTCATTGTCAGTCTATGCCAATGACCCTGACGATTTTCCCGCTCGCTCAAATCGTCCGCCCCCCAGAACACCCGAGCAGATCTATCGTCCGCCATCTTCGATTGTGGCGTCATCAGGTCCCGGATTGCGCTTCTCGTGGTCTATTTATCGTGGACCGGAAGATGCAGCGACGTTCGAACCAACACAGATGAAGACTTACACGGATACACGCGTCTACGCCAATTCTCCGTGGTCGCCTCCGTTTACTATTCCTGAGCCACCCGAAGACAATATCTGGAATTCCACGGTGACTTTCGATAAGCCTGGTGAATATGTGCTGCGCGGCATCGCCAGTGATGGCTCCATATTTACTTATCAGAATGTGAACGTCACAGTCACACCCTAAAGTTGCTGACTCGACTTCCTATCGTACTTTTCTGTTGCTTTTTCGCGGCGATAACGTTCGCCGCGGAAGGTATCAGCTTCCCCAAGACCATTGCCTGGTCGGCTTACCCCACGGGGACAGGTGGATACAGTCAGGCGGTCGCCATCGGCAATATTCTGCAGCGCCAGTACAGCACCAACCTCAGGGTTATTCCTGGTCGCAATGATGTGTCGCGCCTGGCAACCCTGCGTGCCGGTCGTGTTCACTTCTCCGCGGGTGGATCCGAGTCTGTCTATGCCCAGGAGGGTATTCTGAATTTCGCCTCCCGCATCTGGGGACCACAGCCTGTGCGAGCCTTGCTGTCGAATTACTCGGACGCCTGTTCATTCAGTTTTGCTACCGCCGCTGATGCTGAAATACACAGCGTTGCGGATATGAAGGGCAAGCGCATGACCTTCGTGCAGGGTGCGCCCTCATTGAACAATGCAACTGCTGCCTTGCTCTCTTACGCTAACCTGACCTGGGATGACGTGATCGCAGTTGAGGTCGGCGGTTACAACGCTTCCATTGATGCGGTTTTGAATAACAGGGCAGATGCTGCAGGTGGTGCATGCAACTCACCACCATTTCTGCGAGTTGAAGCCTCGCCCAGAGGGTTGCGCTGGCCGGCTTTTCCCCATGATGACCTAGCTGCCGTTGATCGCGTACGGGCGCGACTTCCCTGGTATGTGCCACATATTGCAGTGGAAGGACCACAGATTCCGAAAGAAGGTATCGAAGTTTTCTCTTCCGCTTATCCATTCCTGGTTGGCATGGCAGATTCTGATGAAACCATGGTCTACAGCATGGTGAAGGTCATGCTGGAGCATTTTGATCAATACAAAGGCAATGCACCCGGCGCGAATGGTTGGGCACTGGACAGGCAGAAGTTCGAACAGGCTTTCGTCCCCTATCACACAGGTGCGATTCGGTATTTCAAGGAGATCGGTGTCTGGACGCCCGAGGCAGAGCGAGTCAATCAGGCAAACCTGGAACGACAGCAGGTCTTGCTTGCAGCCTGGGAAAGTTTTCTGCCGACAGCGCCGGAAGGCTACGATGAGTTCGAGCAGGCCTGGTTAGTGGCGCGTGAATCAGCGCTCTCTGCTGCAGGTATGATTACTCTCGGCGAAGGTCTGTAGTAAGCAATATGAGTTCAGATCAGGAAGCGACCAAGCCGCCTGCGCCCGTCAGGTATCGCAACCTGCCGCTACTCTGGCAGCAAGTCATGGCGGTTATGACCGCCATTTCTATCGTTCTCGCCGTTAACCAGATTTTTAATTTGGGCTTCTTCGTCGGCTATGTGATGCTGGACAGCCGCTACATGTATCTCATCACCGGAGTGATGCTATGCATGGTATTCATTACCTTTCCGGCGAATAAAAACAGCCCCGGCCACGTACCCTGGTATGACATCGCGGTGATGGTAGTGATTGTGCTGATATTCAGCTATTACGCCTATTATGCCGAGCGTATAGTGCTGGAAGCCTGGGAATACACTGCACCCACCGTAGGCATAGTCCTGGCGCTGGTGACCTGGTTGATCGTGATGGAGGCTGGACGCAGGGCAGGGGGCTGGCCCGTCTTTGTCATTGTCGCGATTTTTTCCCTTTATCCAACTTTTGCCGATTCTTTGCCTACTGTTATCGCGGCGCTGAGTATTCCCGTGCAGGATGTCGCCATATTTCACGTGTTAGGAGAAGAAAGCCTGTTTGGCATACCGATGCAGGTATTTGCCCAGTTGGTCTTTGGCTTCCTGTTGTTTGGCATCTCGCTGCAGCACACTGGTGGAGGACCTTTCTTCATCAACCTGGCATTCGCCTTGCTGGGGCATCTGCGGGGTGGGCCGGCAAAGGTCTCCATTTTCTCCAGTGGCCTGATGGGTTCCATGAGTGGCGGACCGATCTCCAATGTATTGACCACAGGCCCACTATCGATTCCCGCCATGCGTCGCATCGGCTTCTCGCGAGAGTATGCGGCAGGCGTTGAGGCTTGCGCCTCAACCGGTGGGGTGTTCATGCCGCCGATTATGGGTGCAACCGCCTTCGTCATGGCGAGTTTCCTCAATGTCAGTTACGTCACCGTGGCTATTGCGGCCATTGTGCCGTCATTACTGTATTTCTTCGGCCTGTTTGTGCAGATCGATGCCTATGCGGCACGCAAGAATCTGGCTGGCCTGCCAAAGCAGGAACTACCCAGGCTGTCGAACGTGTTTCGAGAAGGCTGGTACTTCATTGCCGTGTTTATCGCCCTGATCTGGATGCTGGTCTATCTGCAGCGAGAGGCAGTCGCGCCTTTCTATGCCACGGCCATGCTGCTGGTCATCAACCAGTTCACCAAGCACAAGTTGAACACGGAGCGGTTCATGGCGCTGGTAGCCACCATGGGCAAACTCCTGGCAGAACTGGCAGGTATACTTGCTGCCATTGGTCTCATCATCGGTGGTCTGGCAGTTACCGGTATTGCCGGCACTATCGCCAACGACCTGGTCTATCTTGCAGGAGAGAATGTGGTGATCCTGTTGCTCATGGGTGCATTGACCAGTTTCATTCTCGGCATAGGTATGACGGTGACAGCGGCCTATATTTTCCTGGCAATCGTGCTGGTGCCGGCACTCACCAATTCAGGCCTGGATCCTCTGGCCAGCCATATGTTCGTCATGTATTGGGGCATGCTCAGCTTCATTACACCGCCTGTGGCGCTGGCGGCATTTGCTGCCGCCTCCGTGGCGCAGGTCTCACCTATGCGTGCAGGCATAGAGGCCATGCGCCTTGGCGCGATCATCTACGTGGTGCCTTTCTTCTTTGTTTTTAATCCAGCAATGCTGCTGCAGGGATCGCTGCTGGAGAACCTGCAAGCGATTTCGACCGCGCTGGCGGGAGTCGCTCTGGTTTCTGCGGCAATCCAGGGTTATCTGGTTGGCCTCGGCGATCTTGGTATCGGGTCAGGTGGCATACTTATTCGTATTCTCATTGGACTCTCCGGCTTGACCCTGGCACTACCTGCTGGCGGCTTGTTTGGCTTCAGTCAGATAGCTTTGTTGGCCGTGGCAGCAGTATTCCTCATTGCTGGCATTCTGCTTCGTGTGGTGCTGAAGCCAGCACCATTACCGCAAACGCAGGTTGAACCCGACTTCGATCAGTAAGCCCGTTGCAATCGCTGTGCGCGTGGACTAGGCTTTCCAGAGATCAAGCTATCCTGTATCAGCAAACTTGCTGGCTCGAATTACCGAGGTGCCCCATGCGTTGCCGCTATCCTGTCGTTTTCTCACTCCTGACTGTTATTGCCTTTAGTTCAGCTCAAGCTCAGTTGCAACCAATTAATGACCGGCCCAATCCTTATGTGTCGATCGACAACTGGGTAGATCTCCCCAATGGGCGTACCTGGGGTTCGACTGCAGGCGTCGATATAGACCCCGATGGGCGACATCTGTGGGCGATAGATCGCTGCGGAGCCAATAGCTGTGCTGATTCCGACCTTGATCCGATTCTGAAGATCGATCCGGAAGGTAATGTGGTTGCAGCTATCGGAGGTGGCCTGATGCTGTTTCCCCATGGCCTGCACGTGGACAGAGACGGCAATGTCTGGGTGACCGATGCGCGTGGTCCCGATCCGGATGATCCGGCAACAGCAGGAAAAGGGCATGCGGTGTACAAGCTAAGCCCTGAAGGAGAGGTATTGTTGACGCTTGGGCAGCCAGGGGTCGCGGGTGATGGTAGTGGTGCACTGCTGGAAACTCCCAATGACGTGGTAACTGATGCCGATGGCAACATATATGTAGGTGATGGCCACAGTGGTCAACAGCCCGACGCCACACCAGACACCGTGGCCCGCATCGTCAAGTTTGATCGCCAGGGTAATCTTATAGGTTACTGGGGTGGCTGGGGTTCCGGCCCCGGGCAGCTAAAGACTCCTCATGCCGTCGACATTGATTCACGCAACAGGTTGATCGTTGGTGACCGCGGCAACAACCGACTGCAGATCTTCGCCCTCGACGGCAACTACATTGGCGAATTCAAGACTTTCAGCCGACCCAGCGGCATCTATGTCACCGATGACGACATGATCTATGTGGCTGATTCGGAATCGGAGTTCGACGATGTGCGCAATCCCGGCTGGGAAGCAGGCATCAGGGTTGGCTCATTGCTCGACGGCCTGGTGGACTACTTCATCGACGGTACTGTCGCGGCTTATCCAGAGGGCTCGAATCCGGAAGGTGTGGCTGTGGATGCTTCCGGTAACGTCTACGGTGCGGTGGTTTCGGGAGGCGGCGCAATGATCAAGTCTTCGCGGCGGTAATCTTGAGCAATCAAGCAGTGGAATTGGCAGGCGCATTCAGGTCTGACTTTTCAAATATTTCCTGTTCAGGCTAATCGAAAAGTAACCTATACCGATGATGGTAAAGCCCAGCAGGATAAGCGCCACCGGCCAGCCAATGGAATCCGCAAAGTATTCAGCAGTGAAGTAGATGATGTAGGCGATCACCGCGAAGGTGCTGATGGTCAGCGTGATGCGACTACGTAAGATCATCACCGAGGCCACCATGCCGCCGAACGCCAGCAATGGATAAAGCATTTCCATCAATACCGTATCAAATATCTGGGCGAAGGCAGCACCGTAGAAGCCAAAAGATCCGAACAGCAGGAGCAGGGGAACCAGTCTCGCATTCCAGTCCTCTTTAAATACATGAGCATAAATAAGATAGCTGGCGCCAAGGATCATAGTCAGATAATCGTAGACATCACCGTAGGCAAGCGGGACCAAAGAGTCCAATAACAGATAGGCGAGGGCCGTACCATTGGCAAAGGCGAAAAAACTCAGCACAACCTTGCGGTGATACCAGGTCAGGATTGTGTAGAACACAAACACCATGGCGATGGTGAGCGTGATGGGCCAGGAAGTGTCGAAGTTGGCACCCATCTCATCGAGGGTAATGAGTGCGCCGCCGGGCACCATGAAGCCACCGATGCCGTGAAAAACACTGCCGATGTCTCGCTCTGGATCCTGGAGCATGAACCAGGAGCCAACTGCAGCAAATACCAGGCCTAATCCCAGGGTGATGGCGATACGACTAAAAGTGTTCAGATCATCCCAGATCTGGGCGGCCAGGTAGATCACCCCCAGGGTAATGAAGACAGCTCCAATGATGAATAGCAGCCTGGTGATAAGGCTGGTTGGTACGACTGCCTGTTGTGCAGGAGCCTCAGCGGTGAAATCTGCATCAACCTGGGCCTCATTTGTCAGTAGTGCCAGTACTTCCGTTTCAGTAATTTCGCCTGCCTTTAGCCTGCGGGATAACTCTGCGAGGATTTCGTTGTTATCCATGATCCTGTTACCTGTCCAAGATCCAGCCAAGAAAGCGAAAATCATTTTGATAGTAGGGAACCTGTGACTGGTTAACCAGGTTAAGTTCGCGCTTGGCACTACCGCGAGTCAGGTAGTAGCCGTAGCGGTTAGAGTAACGCACGAAGGGAAAGAAATTGCCGCCGTTTGCATATTGCCATTCGACAGAGACACCATCAGGAGAAGTTAACCGGTCCTCGAGGTTGAATCTTTGTGCTTCGATCAGGCTGATCTCTTCGCTCAGGTCGAGTGCTGTGTCGTGAATGAACAGGCGCGTTTGGTAGTTCTCGTCCCGGTCAGGTACACCATCATTGTCTGAATCCAGGTCTGCAGGCAGGTCTTTCTCGATAAGGCGCCCGTTCTCGATATCGTAACGATTCTGCAGGTGATTGCTGCAATAATAGCTGTAAGGTGAGCGTCCTTCGGTGCAGGTAGCGTAAACAAAATTGAAATCTGTGCTGAGTGATTGCGCGGGTACATAGGTGGTGACAAACACCACGAGGATAAATATCAGCGGCAGCAGGAAAGCTACCCCAAGCAGGATTGCGCGTTTGCGATTTTCGTCCATTCGAGAACAGACCGTCAGCTGCGGCTTTTAATTTCTGAGTAGCGAGTGAGAGTCTCTGGGTCGTTGTGGATATGGCGTTCGATGAGCTTGACCAGATCGCGCTTGGATACCAGGCCAAAGTTGGCGATGAAATCTGAGTTCAGAACCAGGGACACAAAGAGCACAACGAAAAGCAGTGGATAGAGAAAGCCTACCTCAAATCCGAGAAACCTGAGGCCGGCGACGAAGCAGATGCCGACAAAGAAGAAGGAACGCATGGCGGCTTCCCGGTCGATCTGGCGCTTGGCGCGGAGCACCAACTGGAAATCTTGTTCATTCATCGTTCTACTCTCCTGCCAGGAAACTGTTGATTAGGCTAGCAGAATCACTGAGTTTGTTCATCTGTTACCGCTCGAGCCTGTGAACCAGGTCCCTGGCAGTGCCGGGCAAAATATCCAGATTCTATCCCTTTCGCCTGACCGGGCTGCCGGGCGCTGCGAGGGCTCCTAGAATGTCGTACCTGTGGTGAGTCCGAAAGACATCGACATTCGAGGGTGAAGAAAAATGATTACAAACTCCAGAATATCCCTGTTGCTGATCTGTTCTGCGTTGCTGGCGAGTTGCCAATCGGCTGATCCAAGACCGGGGGCGCCAAGCTATGAGCCAAGCGTCGACTATCCCTTTGGCCGGATCAACCCTGATGCGCCTGCAGAATTACAGCAATTTTCTTTTATGGTTGGACGCAATGACTGCAGTGAGGAGCGTCTGAATAATGCCAGTGGCGAATGGGATCCAGGTTCTCGCACCTGGGATGCCCATTACTATCTGAATGGTAATGCGATCAGGGATGTGGGACGTTCGGGTGCCGCCACCAATGGCAACATCCGTGTGTACGATGCGGCAACAGGTCAGTGGCATGTCACCTACTTCTCGACACCGGTTTATGGTTCAGGTGTGTGGAGTGGTGGCGTCGTGGAAGATCGAATCGAGTTGGAGCAAGCGCAAAAAGCACCCGGTACCGATATCGATGGTATCAACAGGCTCACGTTCTTCGATATTAACGATGAAGGCTTCCAGTGGAAGGGGGAGTGGGTAAGCCTCGATGGGTCGGTTGTATTTCCCTATTGGCGAATCAGTTGTCGCAAAATCAGCTGACCCCGGGCAGAACCACGACCGAATCATCGCTGCAGATTGCATTTGCCATCCATCGCAATCTTGTTTAACTTGCCCGGCAATCTTTTTCGCTGGCAGGCAGTTAAGCAATGGTTATGATCAAGCGCGGTGTACAATCCCTGGTTGAAGAAGCAGAGGCTTCTGTTACTACGCTGAGCGTGCAGGAAGTCGACGCGCGCAGTCAGGAAGATGGCGTGTTGCTGGTGGATTTGCGCGATATCCGGGAATTACAGCGGGATGGCACTATTCCCGGCGCCATGCATGTGCCTCGCGGTATGCTGGAGTTCTGGATCGATCCGGATAGCCCGTACTATCGGCGAGAATTTGCCGATGCAGACTCCCTGATTCTCTACTGCAATAAAGGCTGGCGTTCGGCATTGGCTGCCCAGTCCCTGCAAACCATGGGTGTGGATAAGGTGTCCCATATGGCCGGTGGATTCGATAGCTGGCAGAAGGAGATAGGACGGGTAGAGGCCTTGCCTCCACGACGTAAATAATCATCACATTTGCTCACTGGACGATCAGGTCTCGCTCTGGCTATGATGCTTTTCCGTGTCACAGGCGCAGACTCGCGGGAGCTATGATGACAATAAAAAGCACTTCACTCAACGATAAACCCAGATCACCCCTCGGCCTTAGCAGGCGGCAGCTACTCCAATCTGCTCCATTGCTTGCGCTGGCTCCACGCGCACTAGCCCAGAATGCGACGCCGGTTGCGGTACGCAAGATTCATTCTTTTGATATCAAGGTACGCAATGTTGAGCGTTCTGTGGGGTTTTATCAGGATCTATTCGGCTCACCAATCCAGGACAGGAAGGGGCCATCGGTAGTCTTGCGAGTTGGTGAAGGGCCGCAATTCTTTTCAATTTCTCCTGCTGCCAGCGAAGCAGAGATTGGATTCAGTCACATTGGTCTCAGTGTGGAAGATTTCGACGCAGATACTGTGCAACAACAATTGGTAGCTTTTGGTATCGAGCCCGGCGCCGTGCCGGAAGCGGATGAGAGTGGTCTGGCGCTGGCTGCGAGATCCTGGATTGAAAATCGCAGTGGCACCCGGGAGCTCTTTTTCGCGGATGCGGAAGCTGTGGTTTATCACCTGACCAGCGGAACCCATTGCGGCGGCAGAGGCCTCCTGGGCGCCGCCTGCAGTCGGGTAGAAGAAGCGCCTGGCCCTGGATTGTTTGAGTTGATCGACTTCAGCCACTTCACTAATTTCATGGCTAATCGTGATCGTGCCAATACCTTTTATACCACCGCTTTTGGAAAAACCTTCCAGGCTTACCAGGGACCAGGATCGCCAGTAATTGGAGTAGGTGACGGGCTGCAGTTTCTCATGTATGTAGGTGGCAGCGAGACTGCTGAACCAAGCGCGCCAGGGCGTATCGATCATGTCTGTTTCTCGGTGACTAATTTCGATGTTGATGCCATCCTGGCAAGCCTGACCGATTACGGCCTGGTAGCCAGGGAAGATCCAGCCAATACCGGCCCACTAATGCACTGGATTAGCATGCGTATGCCGAACCGGGGTGGTGCGGAGGGGGGTACACCGGAACTCTATTTCACCGACCCGGATGGTATTCGCATCCAGCTTCAGGATCCCGGCTACTGTGGTGGTACTGGTTACTTAGGTGACAGTTGTCCCCCTTTGGCTTAACAGTAGATACATTGGCGAGACAAAAATTATAAGGACATACAATGGAATATCGTTATATAGGCAGGAGCGGGCTTCGGGTCTCACCAATATGTATGGGT
>Ga0181579_10003665_pt1 | contig 12121 bp, 8 predicted proteins | sample 071ome_24_FD_132996 | JGI IMG/M metagenome (GOLD analysis project Ga0181579, IMG submission 132996) | Coastal salt marsh microbial communities from the Groves Creek Marsh, Skidaway Island, Georgia - 071402CT metaG (megahit assembly) | ecosystem: Environmental > Aquatic > Marine > Intertidal zone... | reverse complement strand
TTCACCGTCCCTTCCTTCATGTTATACTCGTGATCGTCCCCGTGGCCTAACTGTCCGTATTGTGGGCATCCAAAAGACCACATTTTCCCGTCCGCGTCGGTCAACACGGTAAAGTCCACGCCGCACGTGGCTTTCACGAACGTCACGTGCGTCGCGCTCGCGCTCTTCACAAATTCCACCCGTTCGTCGTCCACGTTCTTCTTTTGCCTGGACCACGTGATGGGAACTCCGAGTTGACCAGCCTTATTCGACCCGGACCCGTAAAAATTCCCCTCCGAGTCGATCGCGATCGTGTGGCTCCTCCCGCACGCCGCCCAGACGATTTTCACGCTCCCTTCGCCTTCGCCGTCGCCATTCTCACCAAAACGAATCCCTTTCACCAGCACCGGCGCGTTCCTGTTATCCTTATCCCCGGTCCCTAACTGCCCGTTCTCGTTCCTCCCCCACGCCCACAACCGCCCCTTCACGTCAATCGCCACGTTATGCGCCGCCGCCGCGCCACTCGCGATAAACGTAAACTCTAATTTCCCATCATCATCGTCTAGATTTTCAAACGTCGAAATTTTCGAAGGCACGTTCACGTTCGCGTGCACCGACTCGTCGATTTGCTTCGTGCGCCCGACTTGCTTGTAATCCGTGCACCCGCAGAACAGGATCGTCCCGGCCGTTTTCGTCGGGATTATTTGTTCTTTTTCCTCCGTCGTTGTCATTATATTGTATCACAGTTGTAGCGGTACGAAGGGAAGAGTATGGGGAAAATGCAGATTTTTTTAAATGAGTTTTTGATTTTTTTCAAATTTTTTTGGCTCTTTTTTTCTGCTTGTTGGAGGAGTTTTGTACTTCTCTCACTCTTCAGTTGAAAAACAAGCGTAACACGCGCACACGCACACATCTCAACTCAAAAGGCTCGATCGATTCAAACACACACGCACACTTGTATTGAAAAAAAAAATGGAGCGGGACGATCTCGTGTTCAAGGCGAAACTGGCCGAACAAGCGGAGAGGTGCGGTGACCGTCGCGCGGTGCTTCGCGAGGGTGGATTTCGGAAACATTGATTTTTTTTTTTCGTCCCTCTTGCGGATTTTTTCTTCTCTTCTTTGTAAGCATGGTCAACTAACTTTTCAGAGAGAGAGAGAGAATCGGAATCGCGGGAGAGTTATTTTTATTCGTCAACGCGCCGCGACGCGAAGTGAACGCGAGGCGAACGAGCGCGATTTCGCGCGCGAGAAATACGTTTGCATCCGTTGGTAGCGTTTCTCTTGAGAGAGGTAGAGAGACCAACCAGCCTTTCGCGTCAAATCATCCGAAAGCGCGGAACTTTGATTTGTTTATCTCTCTCTCTCTCTCTCCGAAAAGGCGAATAAAAAATTCGACGACGAGACCACAAAAAAAGCGAAAGAAGGCGTTTTGTATTTATTCCTTTTTTATTCATTTTCTTCTCTTCTTTATTTACTGACGCGATCCTCTTCGTCTTCTCTCTCTCTCTCTCTTGCATCGACGCACGAATGCAAACACACGCGCGCAACAAATATCAAACACAGATACGATGAAATGATGGAGTACATGTCCGAGGTTGCCTCGAAAACAGGCGCGAACGAGCAGCTTTCCGTGGAGGAGCGCAACTTGTTGTCGGTGGCGTATAAGAATGTCATCGGCGCGCGAAGAGCGTCGTGGAGAATCATGTCATCCATTGAAACGAAAGAAGAGAGTAAATCGGGAGCGAATTCGGAAACGTGTAAGTTGATAAGAAGTTATAAAGCGAACGTGGAGGAAGAGTTGACGACGATTTGCTCCAGGATATTGGATTTGATTAAAGAGCATTTGGAGGATGGGTGCGCGGACGGAGAGTCAAAGGTGTTTTATAAGAAGATGAAGGGTGATTATTGGCGATATTTGGCGGAGTTTAAAGGTGGGGCGGAGCGAAAAGAAGCCGCGGAGCAAACGTTGTTGGCGTATAAAGCCGCGGAGGCGACCGCGGAAGCCGAGTTGGCGAGCACGCACCCGATTCGACTCGGTTTAGCGTTGAACTTTTCCGTGTTTTACTACGAAATCTTAAACGCGCCGGAACGCGCGTGTCAAATGGCTAAAAAAGCGTTTGACCAAGCTATTTCTGAATTGGACACGTTAGGAGAGGAGAGTTATAAGGATTCCACGCTCATAATGCAGTTGTTGAGAGACAACTTGACGCTTTGGACGAGCGATATGGATGAGAGTCAAAACCCGCAAGGTCCCGAAGAGTAAAAAAAGAAAAGAGAAAGACAAATGACGGCGACAAATATAATCCATCGGTATAATAATAATACGACTAGAATTCTAAATTAATAAAACAAGGACAAAACGACATAGAGTCTGCGCCGCCATTTTCGCGCCTTTTCCCGTTCCGTCTCTTCGTATGCTCTCACCAACGAGTGTGGTTGCCACGCATGCTCGAGTTGGAACACGGCATCGCGTAATTTTTTTTTTGCAAAATCTCACAAAAAATCTATTTAGATACAATAACAACAACAACAACAACAACAAATTTATATGATCTATCACTTCGCGTGGACGTGCGCTCTGGGTGACCTAATGCTCACGATGTTGCTCTCCGTCGCGCCTTTCCCTCCTTCGATCATGCCTTCCTTCTTTTTCATCGGCGCCTCCTGATATAACAACCCGAACAACACGCAAAATATCAACGCGATAACTTTCGCAAACGTCGTCTCTTTTGGCCACACGATCATCGTAAATGCAATCGTGGCCATCTTGTTCACCACCCCAACCAGCGTAAACGTCGTCGCCGTGACCACCGTTCTACACCGCCAACCGCTGTACGAGATGCACACCCCAATGACGCACGACAATAGCAACATATTCTTCTGGTACGAGTCCAAATGGTCCATCACATGCGCTTTCGACGGACTCGAATCGTCGCTAAAATACCAAATCACCACGTTCGGAGGCACCGCAAACGCGTTCGTATAAAAGACTCTCTCCCATTGGGTCATTTCAATCGCGCTCGTCATCCATTTTCCGTACGTCATTTGTAACGCCAAAAGCATCCACCAGATGAAGAGCCACATGAACCCTTCCGAACCCTCGACGGCGATGCCCGAGTCTTGCGTCACGTACAAGTACGCGAAGAAGACGACGCCGCCCTGTATATATATATATGTAAGTTAGTTCGTTATTCGAACGCAAAACAAGAGAAGAGAAAGAGAATTTTTGATCAGTATCAGTCGATGCTAAAAGAGAATGAGAGAGAATGAGAACGAAATCGAGAGAACGCGTCGGCGTTAAACCGCCTTTTTCTCTCAACAACAACAACAACAACAGAAACATCAAAAACTTACCAGCGAAACCATCGATCGTTTATTCGGCCAACTCCTCCCCATGAACACGTACTCGATCACGCTCACGATCAGCGGCAAACAGCACCTCGCCGCGATCACCGCCCCGACGTTCGTCAGCAGCAGCGCTTTCATGTTCGCGAACAAACCAGCGGCGAACATGGAAGTGTACACCACGTACGGCGCGACTCTCCCCGTGGTCATTTTTCCAATCACCGGCGCGCCGCACACTTGCATCAAAAGCGGCACGAGCGCGGACGAAACCAACTGCGCGCCGGAAACAACCGTGGGTAACGGTATCGCCGCCACCGCGAGCTTATTCACGACGAGCATGGAGGAAGAACAGAGCGAATAGATGGCAATCCAGACCAGTTTTTCAACCACGCTTTGGGAGAGTTCTTTCTTCATCTTCTTTGTATTCTTTGTATTCTTCTGTGTTCTGTCGCGAACCTCGGTTCCTCTCCTTCTTCGCGCGATGCCGCTGCTCTCGCCGCTTCTTCGAGAGTCGACTATATCTTCGTCTTCTTTTGTGTGCGTGCGCGCGTTCGCTCTCTCGTTTTGAAGAAGAACAAAGTTTGGGGAAAAAAAATTACTTTTTGGATAACAAACAACGAACTTTTCTTCACTCTTCCGGGCGGATATCTGCCATAAGAGAGAGAGACGAGCAGCGGGCGCTCGACAGATCATCGCGAGGAGCAGAAACAACGAGTGAGCGAAAAGCTACGCACATTATATATACACGCGGAGAGAAAAATGTTCTCCTCTCGCTAAAAACCAAAACATGAGCGAAAGAAGAAAAGAAGACGGCGGCTTTCCATTCTCGACGACTTTACTCATCGACAACTACGATTCGTACTCAAACATTCTCGCGCACGTCGTCGCCGAGGCGTCTTCTTCTTCGTCTTTTCGCTTACCTCTGACGGTGCGCAACGACGCCATCTCCGTCGCGGATATAATTTTTCTCGTCTTTGAGGCGAAAATAATCGATCGGATTATACTTTCGCCGGGTCCTGGGACGCCTTCGGATGCGATGGATTCCGGCGTCGTGCGTCAACTGTTAAAGTCGAAAAAATTGAGAAGCGTGCCGACGTTTGGCGTGTGTTTTGGATTTCAGGCGATGGCGCACGAACACGGGTGGGAGGTGAGGAGAGCGAGGCATCCGAAACACGGGGAAGTGTCGAAGGTGGTTACTACTACTAGCGGTGGGTTGTTTGAGGACGTGCCGAGCGCGTTCGAGGCGACGAGGTACCACTCGCTCGAGGCGATTCCGGGGAAGAGGAAGGAAGGAGGAGGAGGAGAAGAAGAAGAAGAAGAAGAAGAAGAACTCGTGGCGTTGGCGTGGGCCGATGTCGTCGTCGAGAGCGAGAAGGAGAGAACGTCCGGGACGGTCATGGCGTTGAAGCATAAGGTGTATCCGCGATACGGCGTTCAGTTTCATCCGGAGTCTATATGTACAGAGCCGCACGGGAAGACCATCGTGAAGAATTTTATGGACATCGCGGATGCGTATTGGAAAGAAAAGAGAGGTAGTATAGAAGAAGAGGAAGAGGGAGAAGAAGGAGAGACGACGACGACGTCAACAACAACAATCAGCGAAGAACGGAAGAAAACTTTGATGGATCTCGTGAACGCGTGGAGACTGACGAAGAACAAGAAGAGCATCGAAAGCGGTAACAAGAAGCAGAAGAAAAATAAATACAAGTTACGCGCACGGGAAATCGACATTCTAAACTCACCAGCGCGCTCTGAAGACGTGTTCAGAGCGTTGTTTAGCAACGCGAAAAACGCATTTTGGCTGGATTCAGCCACCGCAGACGGTGGTAGTGGTGATGGCGACAACGATACGCCTCGAGGACGATTTAGCATCATGGGGTGCCGAGGGGGGTCTCTGTGGCGACGCGTAGAATCGCGGATGAACGGCGAATTGGTCGTCATGAATAACCGAGGAGAAATCGTGGAGATGAAGAAAGGTATGAATAGCATACTCGAATACATGAATGAAGAGTTGAACAAATTCAACGTCTCGGAGGAGAACTTTACCGCTTCGTGCATTTCGGAGGAGGATGGGGAAAAAGGATTGCCCGAAGCGTTGCTTTTCGCGTGCGGGTTCGTTGGTTCGTTGTCGTACGAAACGCGAGAAGAGTGCGATTCTCCCATCTTCTTTGCGAACGATTCAGATGATGGCAAAAATAGTGGTATGGTGAAAGCGGCGTTATATTTCGTAGACCGAGCGGTTGTCATCGATCACGAGAAAAAGAAAGTGTACGTGATGACGCTCACCGAAGATGTACCGAATGTTTGCGCGGAAGATTCAGTCTCAGGCGCTTTGGCATGGCTCTCGAGCATGACTTCACAGATTTCAGAGAGCGTCAAAAATAAAGCAAAACGCGCGGCTGACGAGACGTCAAAAAACGCGGATCCAGTGGTGGCTAACAACTGCACGCAATTAGCGGCGTCCATCGGTTTTAAATGGCGCGATAGTAAAGAAGAATACGTGGAGAAAATTAAAAAGTCGCAAGAACGCATTTTAGACGGACACACGTACGAGGTTTGTCTGACGAACGCGTTGACTCGCAGAGATGTCAAAGAATACGAAAAAGATCGACAGCTGTATCTAGAGCTGTACTACGCTTTGCGCGAACGCAACCCAGCGCCGTACGCAGCTTTTTTCGACTTTTCACACGGCGCAGGCGAAGAGAAGGCGCATTTTTCGGACATGTACTTGTGCTGCGCCTCACCCGAACGTTTTTTACGGTGCGACCAGAGTGGTAATTTAGAAGCAAAACCGATTAAAGGGACAATTGCGCGCGTGGAACCGCTCGGGTGTCCAAAGGACGTCGAAGCCGCGCACGAATTACAAACATCCGTGAAAGACAACGCGGAGAACTTGATGATTGTGGATCTCTTGCGAAACGATTTGTCGTTGGCGTGTATGGTGGGTACCGTGAAAGTACCCGGTCTGTTGAAGATTGAAAGTTACAGAACGGTACACCAACTCGTCTCGACGGTGGTTGGGACGTTGCCTTCGTCCTCTTCTGGTGAGAATGGCACAGACGACGACGAAGATACCAACAACAAAGCGACTCCTTCGCCATTGCGCGCGTTCCAGTTTGCCTTTCCTCCCGGCTCCATGACCGGAGCGCCGAAATACAGAACCACGCAAATCATACACGAACTCGAGAACGAAGAACCGCGCGAGGCATATTCCGGGAGCGTCGGCTTTTGGTCCTGTCGCAACAGAGCGTTCGACGCGAACGTGGTCATTCGTTCGGTCATGTATAAAGACGGCGAAATGAAAATCGGCGCCGGCGGCGCCATCACGCGTTTGAGCGACCCGCTCGAAGAGTGGAAAGAAGTTGAATTGAAAGCGCGACGGATCGTAGAAACAGTAGCGGAAGTAGAGAGAAAGTTTAGAGTAAACACCAGAGAGAGATAGAGTAATAATCATCGTTTTAGCTTCAAATAAACCTTCTTCGGGTTTTGTAATAGGGCATGCAAAGTATACGCGTAACGAAACGAAGAGAAGCCACAAATTGCTTTCGTCGGGAAAAACGCTTATTTTTTTAAACTCGCGAAAAAAAAAACAAAGAAAAAAATCTCCTTTGACCACCGAGCGCTCACATCTTACCTCATCTCAATCCGTAAACGCACAAAAAAGCGAAGGAAACGAATAGAGGATGTTTGAGCACCTCCAAGTCGATTACGAGGAGTACGCGTCCACGTCCTCGTCCAAACACCACGGCTATAAAACCCAAGTCTCGGAACTGAATAAGCAAATTCGCGAATTGGACGACATCGAATCCGCGTTGGCGAAGATCTACGGCGAGATCGATTGCGGAGACCAAGTCGCGGATTTAATCGGAGGCGAAGAGGTCCAGAAACGGATTCGAGATTTAGACAGGAGAGGGAAAACGACCGGCGGGGAGAAGTATTTGACGTATCCGGAGAACGCGAGGTATTTTTTAGCGGACGGAGACGGAGATGGAGATGGAGATCGATTGAAATTGGAAGAGGCTTTGAAAACGTTCGTTTTGGAGGATGAAGGAGAGGGCAAAAAAAATGAAGAAAACGCGTTGGCGATTGCCCCGTCGCTCGCGGAGCGAGCCATGGACTTTCCTTTAGTCGCCGTTTGTCGCGGCAAGGAAAACGACGGCGCGATGTACATGGTGAAAAGCACGAAACGGCCGCCAAAAAGGATGGAATACGACTTTACCATCGGGCGTCTGCCGGATCGAAGAGTCGAGGACGAGGAGCTGGATAAAGAGAACGAAGGAGAGTTTGCCTATCGCGATTTAGAATCGATCGATTAGGAACATGCATCGTGATTTAGAAATCTTTTCGGCGCGCTATAGATCTATATGCTATTATATCTAATTACACTAGTACTATGAGTCTATTGTTTTGCAATGTGGCGTTCCCAGCGCCACGTAATTTTCGAGTTTACTGTCGTACCCGATTTTTGTATCTTTCGCAACCTCCTTCGTCGTCTCATCTCGAGTCGCTAAGTGCTGTCCCAAGACAACCTCGCCGCTCCAGTGAAAAGCTGAACTCGTTCGGTTCATCGAAGGCGCGCGAAGTTGGTGGATTGCGCCGTTGGCAAAACTACTTCCGGGAAGCTGAACGGTTACCTCGCATAAACTCGCGACGTACGCGTCGACGACAGAACGCAACCAACTTAAATGTTTCTCACCTTTCTTTCGAACGACGCAGGAGGTTCCAGAGCAATCGTTATCTTCCATGGTGACACCAACAGTGTCAGGATCGGGTTGATGTGCGAAATATTTGCCGATTTTTGGAAACTTTGGAACGGCTTTGATAAAGGTTGGCGAATCCCCTAAAAGGAAGACACCAAACGCTTCGTCGTCGCTGTCCTCCTTCTCGCCGAGAGATTGCGCGTGAAACTTGGCCGCGCGCAAAGCGCAGGTGAGCGCTGCTCTAACTGGGCTGGCCAGTGCGTCTTCGCTTCTCTTCTTCACTTCCAACTCTGGGTACATGCCTTCCGGAACAAACCCGCAACTCTCCATCGCGTCCGGCACGTCCGGCTCGCGAAAGGAACTGCCGCAACAATCCTCGACTTCATCGAACGTTTTCAATCGCCCTTCGTGAACATGAATCTTGTTTTCAATCTCCGGATACACATGCTTTGTAAATGGATTCTTTTGATGCCACATCGTACATATTCGCTCGTTTGAGTAATCCGGTTCACACTTGCGAAAGGTTTCGTCGAGCGCGTCCACGAACCGCTCGGCGGCGCTTTGTCCTTCTTCGCTCCCCGTCGAACACGGGTATTTCGCCTCCAACGCGTCGCGTTCGCTTCGAGATAACGATTGGAACGCATTCACCCACTCCGCTTGGTAATCAGCAAACCCAGTCCTTAAATGAATCGCCGCGCAAGAGCGCCATTTTTTCATGTCCGTACCGTCGTTCAAGGAAGAAGATTTCTCAAACACCTGCTCGATCGCCTCTTTCACGTTTTCTCGAGGATGGAAAAAATGTCGATTAAAGCACGGTTTAGGTAATTCCGGTCCGCTTGGCCCATGATCGTTATCGATGTAAGGAAAAAGCAATTCACCTTCGCGTTGCATGACAAACACATCGTTTATGGTGATTTTTACCCGCACGCCTTTTTTGTCCACATCTCTCTCGACTTCCTCGTTTAACCACTCTCTCAACCAATCGGCGCGCGCTGCTTTAATGCGTTCCTCCAGGCCTTCCGCTCGATCAATCTCTTCTCTCGAAATTCGACCAGAACTCGCTAACGGTTTCACACTCGGATCGACCACTTCCTTCCTGTCATGCGTTAAATCCTTATCGTCGTAGAGTCTGCAATCTCTCTCGTTCTCGCCCACGTCTTCTTCGCACAAAATGGTGGCGTTTCTCGTCGCTCTCGCCAAACTCAACCGCTCCGGATTTTCTTTCGCCCGTTTCGGCGTCCATTGCCAATCGAAACCATCGCCTTTAAAAAACATCCCGGGGTCAAACTGACACGCAGACTGATCGTGTCCTCGACGATTAAAGATGTTCCCTTCGACGCCGTCGTTCTCCGCGTTTCTCCCGTACTCCTCCATACCGCACGCGCCGAAATCGAAATACGTCGCGAACGCGTCAAACCGCGTCGTCACCATGAACAAATTCAACCATCTCCGCATGTTATTCCCGAATCCGTTCCAATACGGATTATACGCTTCAAATATAACCACGTTTCCGTTCGCGTTTGTCTCCTTGTACGACGCGGCGTGTTTCCGTAACTTCTCCATCTCCTCCCGCATCCGCGCCGCCGCGCTCTCGCCGCGGATGCAAAATTTATCGTAATTCAATTCGTGCTGCCGTAGAAGCGGCCATTTTATTGCTGTCGATGATTCTTCTTCTCTTCGTCCTTCCGTGAACTCTCGTCGCGCTTCCTGTCGTCGTCGTCGTCGTCCTTCTTCTCGCTCGATGTTCTCCTCCTCCTTCTCTCCGAGCTCCTTCGCCTCCACCTCTTCTTCCTTCTCGAGCATCTCCTCCGCGATCTTTAACTTCTCCGTCTCGAACTGAATATCTTCTCGAATCTCTCGCAAATCTTCACCGACATCACCACCAGAAGATGAGGAGGATAATTTGCTCCGCACTTCCTCTCTCGCGTCCGAACGAACGCCCCATCGATACTCGTCGTCTTCTTCCTCCGTCAATCGAAATCGTGTCGTCGGGAAATGAGAAGAAGAAGAAGAAACAGAAGAAGATCCGCTTCGCCGAGTAGTAGGACGACCGCGACGAGAATCAGCGACGACTGCGTCTTCATCGCGCGCGATCGTTTCTTCTCCTTCCTCCGCGAACGAGAGAGAAAGTGCGCATGAGAGAAGTAAAAAGAGGGTGGTTTTCTTCATTTTTAATGACGCAAATTCCCCTAAAATGCAAATTTCCCCTAACAGTGTTCATGTCAATCCTGCATCTCGAGGAGCGATGCGCCAGCGCTGGACGACGAGACCCGCGGCGCGGAGAAGAGGAAGAAGAGGAGAACACTCGGGGTCGCGCTCTGTTTTGAGCGGAAGAAGAAACAGAGGAAAAGGACGAGAACATCAACGACAATCTGCTGTCGTTGTTTTAGCGATGATGACATCGGCTCGAAGAGAGAATAATGATAATAATGATGATGATGATGAGGATGACGTCGTGTTGGTCGTCACGGGATGCTTAGGTTTCATCGGGAGCCACTTTTGCGAGCGCGTATTAACGAATAATGCGAACGCGCGCGTGATTGGCATCGATCGCGCGGACGTCGATTTAGGTCCGTACAAGAAGGAGCACAAGAGAGCGAATTTAGAGCACTTGATGCGAAAGAGAGACATCGACGATACGTTTACCGATAGGTTTACGTTCATAGACGAAAATATTTTAGCGTTAGGGGTCGATGGGATGTTGGAACAATGCGGGGGGACGAGTGCTGCGATAGACGGCGTGGTGCACTGCGCGGCATTTTCAGGCGTCAGAGATACGTTGGACGACCCGACGCTCGCGTTCCGAGCGAACGTGGAAACGACGGCGATTGCGATTGAGTTCGCGAAGCGACGAGAGGCGAACTTTGTGTTTTTGAGCAGCGGTGCGACGTACGGAGATAACGCGGATAAAGTAGCGTCGAGAGAGTGCGAAGGGGTCATGGGTGCATCGTCCATGGCTACTTCCCCGTACGCGTTTTCGAAGATTGCCGGCGAGGCGGTGGTGAGGAGTTACGCGAGAGCGTTCGAAGCGCTTGGCAAAAAAATTACGATTGCGAGAATTTTCACGTGCTTCGGCAACAGAGGCAGACCGGATATGGCGATTACGCGCTTCATGATTTGTTTGCTCGACGATGGAGGAAACGAGGGCGAAGAAAAGAAACTCACGATGTTTGGCGACGGCGACGATAGTTGGAGAGATTACTGCCACGTCTCGGACGTGTGTTCGGGGATCGAGAAAGCGTTGTGGCGAGAAAAAGGATCGACGTGCGAAGCTATAAACATTTCGAGAGGCGAAGCGGTGAGCTTGCGGCGGTTGATGACGTCCGTGCAACGAGCCGCATCTGAAGAGCTCAAATCTTCTTCCGACGACGATGTGAAAATCGTCGTCGAACCGAAACGACCCGGACGTAGGCGGCACGTACGCGGACGTGTCCAAGGCGAAAAATCTTCTCGATTGGGAGGCGGAGATTTCCTTGGAAGAGGGCCTGGCGAGCGTCGCGAAGTGGTACAACTCCGCCGAATCCAAAACGCAGTTCAGGTAAGAGAGATGAAAATACGTAGATATACTAGTACAGATATAATAATAAATAGCACATTAGCAACAATAAAAAACACCACCACTACTACTTCTACTACTACGTCACAAAACGTAATCCTCTCACGGCACTTGTTGCACCACCAAAACGAGCGTCGCGAACACGCCGACGAGCACCAAACCGAGCAGCGGCGCGTACGCAACGTCGCTCGTCGTCGTGTCTTCGTTCGTTCTCGTCCAGCCGCTGTCGGTGTATTCGCCCTTAACGTCGACCGATTCACCAAAAAAACCACCCTTCGTGCCTCCAACTTTCCTTCTCAACGCGCCGTATTGTTCCGTCGTCATCGACTCGCCTTTCTTCATCCTCTTCGCCGCGGAGAGTAATCCTCTGTCTGCCGCGATGTCTTCTTGAAAATCCAACGCTCTGGTGACTTTAAACAAAGCTTGCGACAAACCACCTCTCTCGCGCGCTTCAAATTCCGCTTTTCTCAACTCGCGCTGTTTCTTAATCCGCGCGTACGCTTCAGTTTTCGTCTCTTCGTACGCGAACTGTTGTTGTTGT
>Ga0181579_10003663_pt1 | contig 12126 bp, 8 predicted proteins | sample 071ome_24_FD_132996 | JGI IMG/M metagenome (GOLD analysis project Ga0181579, IMG submission 132996) | Coastal salt marsh microbial communities from the Groves Creek Marsh, Skidaway Island, Georgia - 071402CT metaG (megahit assembly) | ecosystem: Environmental > Aquatic > Marine > Intertidal zone... | reverse complement strand
GCTTCGTGACTCGTCGTTTGTGATGCGATGAGGAACAAAAAGTGGAAAATATTCCGTCGCGCGCGTCCACCACATGGCGAGGAGTGGGGGAGAAATTGATGAGTCGTGAACCGTGAAACGTGAAACTGGGTTCGTCGGTTAGATTTTATGCGCCGTTTCGGATTTTGTTTGGACTTTTTGGTTTGGTTTGCGTTACAGTGGTAGTAGTCAGTAGTCAGTAGTAGTCGTGCGCGTCGTCGTGTACGTCGCGATGAAACGAACAACTACGAAGAAAGAAGGGTCTCGTGGATACCGATGGCGTCTCGGTTGGCGCGAAGGGTGTCGATGCGCGGGGCGAGCCGGGCGACGCGACGCCAGAGACGAGAAAAGACGCGAATGTTGGATTCGGCTTCTCTCGTCGGGTCCTCGTTGAGAGGGAAGGTGTCGAAATAGAGCGCGCCGGCGTAGCCGAAACGGTAGAGTTGGTCGACGAGCTCGAATGCGGCGCGTTGGTTGACGGATGCGAAGAGCAAACCGTCCTCGGCGCCGAGGCGGGAGTAACCGTCTCCGAGCTGAAGGCCGAAGAGCAAGCCACGCGTCGCCGCCATGGAGACGCTTTGCGCGGGGTTTTCACCCGCGGCAATCATGTGACCGACGTCGAGAGTGAGACCAAAGTTTGCTGCGCCCACGGCTTGGGCGAGAAGGATCGCGGCGCCGGTGGTGGGGATGAAGCTGAACCTGCTCTTTTCGTCGGTGGGCTTGAATTCGACAGACACCTTGAGCGAGGCACATTCGTCGCTTGAAGACACGCGACGGTAGCTCTGCACCATTTTTTCCCACTCCACGGCGTAATCCGCTTGAAGGTGATAATCGTAACCGTCGTAGCGAGGCCAGATGACAACCTCCTCGGCGTCGAGAGACGTCGCGGCGGCGCACGCGGATCGCACCAACGCCTCGGCGCTACTTCTCAGAACCTCATCCGGATTGGTAAACGCTCCGAGGCGATACTCCTCCGGGAATCGCACGCACACGGCGCCGGTGACGAGACCGTGAGATTCAATCTTCTTCTTCAAGTCGCGCGCTCGGAGCTGTTTCTTTCCATCTACAAAGTGTTCGGGGAAATTGAGGAAAACCGAGGAGATTCCATCCACGGTGGCCATGCGCTTGATGAGGTTGAACACCTCTGGGACCCGCGCGTCTTTCCCTGGGAACAAATCTTGTCGCGCCTTCATCGAGTTCAGTCTACTGGCGAAACGCAGGGGCGCTCTCGCGCCCTGGTTCCGAGCCTTGCGCGGCTTTCCTACGCTGGCGGATTCTTCGCCAAGCGACGCGTCGACTTCGCTCCTCGTCGGCAGACTCGGCATCGCCCCAATCTTCGTCACTGTCAGTGCGCCCGCGGCTGCGGCGAATCGCATCGCGTTCCTCTCACTCTTTCCTTCGCTCAACCCCACGGCGAACGCGGCTCGGAACGCATCGCCAGCCGCCGTGGCGTCCACCTCTTTCGATCCTTTTGGTAGCGGAGCCGCGTCCACGCGAATCACCTCCCCATTCGTTCCGGGATACACCAACATTGCACCTCTCGCTCCGAGCGTGCACAACATCTTCGCCCGAGTGTTCCCGATGACAGAACGCGCCGCTGAAATGACTTCCTCGTCCGTCTCCACGCTCTTCACGCCAGCCATTCCCGCGAGCTCGCTCTCGTTTGGCGCCACGTAATCCACCACCGCCAACAATTCTGGATCCACCACCCCGTGCGATCCACCGGCATCGAGCACGATCCTCTCCACCCCAACCTTCCTCGCTGCTCTCACCGCCGCTCGATTCACCCGCTCTGGAATCTCTCTCTGCAGCATCACCGTCGACGCGCCTCGCATTGCGTCGGCCAACTCTCGCTCCAACGCTTCGTCGTCCTCGTTCCAATCCAACGCATTCGCCCCTCCAACAACCACCGCGCTCGGCAATCCCTCACCATTGAGCATGACAAACCCCATCCCACTCGCGCTTCCGATCGCACTCCTCGTCGACGCCCTCAAATCCACCTCGGCTTCCAGTTCGTTCCACATTCGCGTTCCGTATTCATCCGAGCCAAATTTTCCAACAAACATCACGTCGTCGTATGGTGATGATGACGACGACGCACCCACGGCGGCGGCGGCGGCGGCATCCCCCGTCGTCGTCGTCGTCGATACCATCGCTAACCTCGCCGCGGCGACCGCCTGATTCGCCCCTTTCCCCCCGACCGCGAACGACGCCGACGCCGACGTCGTCGAAACCGTTTCCTCAACCAGTGGCACCCGGTCGACGCGGGCGATCACGTCCGCGTTCACCGACCCGACGACGACGACGACGGGCGACGATTCAACCACGCGGATGCACGTCGCGATGTACGCGCACGCGATGACGCCGACGACAAAGACGCGTCGTAAAGACGACGACATCGATGACTTGACGATGACTATGAAAACAACGAGCGCGTCACACACTAAAGTCTTCAGACTGCGACGACGACGACGACGACGACGACGACGACGACGTGATGTCGTCGGAGAGCGCAGCGAAGAAGAAAGCGGCGCGGATCGCGTCGTTGGACGCGAGGATGGCGGCCGCGGCGGCCGCGAGGATGGCTGGACGCATGGCGGCGACGTCAAAGACGCCGAAACAGAAACAGAGTCAGAATCAACAACGGAAGAGTGGACCGACGACGACGACGACGACGACGACGACGACGCGTGGGAAACCGGTGGGTGGTAACGTTCGCGGTGGAAGAGGCGGACGGTTGATGGAGAACGACGGCGAGGATGAAGACGAAGGGAACGACCCGTCGACGTCGTATTACGCGCCGTTGACGAAGGAGGCGCGCGAACGCGCGACGGCGACGGCAGCTACAGAAAAGTTTGCCGGTTCAAAGAAACGCGCAAAATTGCTCGTCGAGGCGGTGACGAGCGATGATAAAGAGACGAGGAGATTGTACGTGGAGACGTACGCGAGGGATTTGTTGGCGACGAGGGCAAAGGATGGGGATGCGGATGAAGTTTTGCGAGGTAAACTGAGCAAAGACAAGGCGTTGCTTTTGGACGACGCCACGCGGGCGTTGGATCACGGTGATTCCCGCGCCAAGGCGCTGCGAGAGCGCTTCGCCAAAGCTAACGCGGCAAAACTCACCGCAACAGCGATGCGCAAACGCGGAATGTACGGCTTACCTCTCCATCAGTGCAAATGGAGCGCGTTTGCGCCGCTTCGTGCTGCGTGGGAAAAGTACGCTCGCGCCCTCGTGCGCGACGCTCGATCCCACGACGACGTCTTCCGCCGTCTCACCCGAGGCATCGATCTCCACGGCGCCGTAATTAAGATCATTCGTCACTCCCGCACCCCGGACGTCGTCGGCAGAGAGGGCGTCGTATTTTTCATCAACGCTCGATCCATGTGGCTCGCTTGTCGCAAGAGAGACGCCGAACCGCTCCGCGTCTTCATCGACGGCGGTGTCTTTCAATTCACCGTCGACGATCGCATCGTGCGGTTATCCTCGGAGGATATTCTTGCTTCGTTACCTCGTTCCGCCGTTTCGTCGTAGTCCATCAATACGTTGTATCATCATCAAGAATGTTTGTTGTACAAAAGTATCCATCAAGCGCGCCATCAACAAAGTCTTCCTCAGAGCGCGACGCCGCGGTCAACGACATGACGTCCGCGGCGGATCGAATCGCGGCGCTTCGGGCCAAGGTTGCGGCGGAAAGGGAGCGGACAAAGACGCAACGCGATGCGGCGACGGGATCGACGACCGGGGTTGAAACGAACGTCGTCGACGACGATGACGAAAGGAAGACGATGTCAGAAAACTTTAAACGACCAACTGGTCACGCTGATGAAGAAACGACGACGACGACGACGACGACGGACAAAGGCGCGATTGAAAAAGCAGTCCGGGAAGCGATTGAAAGAGAACAAATGAAATTCGCAGAGATGATGGCGGCGATGCAAGAGGCGAATGAAAACGCGGCGGGGAACGGAGAAAGCGGGGAACTGCGAAGGAGGTTGGCAGAGGCGCTGGATGCGGCGCGGGAAGCGGAGAGAGAGAGGGGATTGGCTGAAGCGAGGAACGCGACGGCGATGGATGCGGCGGAGGCAGAGATTGGAGAGTTGCGTCGAGAACGGGATAAGATGCACGCCGAGTTGAAAAAGTTGCGAGCGCACTTGTTGGAGATTGAAGACGAAGAAGATGAAGTGGCTGAGGAACAAGAGAGAGAGATCGACGAGGCGCGGGAAGAGGAGCGACGGGAGTACGAGAGAAAGCTGAGCGAGTACAAGAAGAGTCTGAGTGGGAACGATGCAGAGGTGACGAGGCTTCGAGGGATCGTCCAGGCGCGAGATGAAGAGGTTAATAATTTGCAAAAGGCTTTGGGAGCGTACTACGCGGAAATTGAGAGTTCAGATGCGCAGCGCGCGGAAGCGGCAAATCTGCGACAAAAGCTGGCGTCTCTCACTTCTCAAGCGTCAACGGATCGCGCGGCGTGCACGGAAGCGCAAGAAAAGGCGAGGAAAGCGGAAGAGACTTTGGCGAAATTTCAGACGCAATTAAAAGTCGCGCAAGAGGAGTGCATCAAGGCGACGGGTGAGGCGAGTAAGCTTCGGAAAGCGTTACATCACGCGCTCCAGAAGAGCAGCGATATGATGGTGGAGAGTGAAAAGCTCTTGGACAAGCGCATTGTGAGCGATCTGTTCATCGCCTACTTGGAGCGAGAGCAGGCTGACGAGATTCTCAATTTGATGTCGAAAATGCTCGGCTTTACACAGACACAAAAGGCACGCATGGAGAATTTGAAGAAGCGCACCAAGAAGCGCGGCGTCATAGGAAAGATTGCCCGAGCTCCCGTGAGCATTGCGGCGGGCGCGATAGGAGTCGCTCTCGAGGTGACAGGAGCGACGGGTGAGAATAAGGAGGTTCCGGTGGCAGATTTATGGATTGACTTTTTAACCAAGCAGGTTGAAGCCAATGACGATCCAGTCCCAACATCCAAGGAACTCATCACAGCAGCTAGTGAGCTTTAACATTCTTAGAAACTCGAGTACATGTAGAACAAACATAGCATGAAATTACAAGCGTGACTGCGCAATCTTCCATTGTTTCATCGATTGCCGTATGCCGAGATCTGACATGATTTCTTCGCTACCTCCGGGTATCGCGTACGCCCGAACGTCTCTGTAAAGTCGCTCAATCTTCTCACCTTGGCCACCCCTGACGTACGACGCCCCGCCAAACACTTGCGCCGCTTCCCTGGCGCAAAACTCAAACACCTTGGTACTCTGCACCTTGGCGAGTGCCGTCAAGCCAGCCAACGCCTTGGCCGCCTGCTCTTTAGTCATGGTGTTCATCTGATAGGTGATCGTCTCCAACAAGTAGTGCGTCGCCTCGACTTGTCGAACCATTTCGGCGAGTTTGTGTCGAATGACGGGATGCTCGATGAGCGGTTTGCCAAATGTTCGGCGACGGTGCGCATACTTGAAAGACTCTTCGTAACAGACTCTGGCAAACCTGTTCGCTTGGATGACAAATCCCCACCGTTCGTGGTTGAAATTATGCATAATGTACTTGAATCCTTCGTTTTCGTTACCGATCAGATTCTCGACCGGCACCTTGACGTCTTCAAAGGTGATGAAAGTGGTGCCGCTCGCCCACACGCCCATGCAATCCATGCGCCGACACTCTACACCGGGCATCGACCGCTCGATGACGAGCAGAGAGATGCCACCCATGCCAGGCCCACCCGTTCGCACGGCAACGGTGAAAAAGTCCGCCCAGATGCCATTCGTGATCCACTTCTTCTCCCCGGTGACGCGATAAAACTTACCGCTAGGATCGAGCTTGGCTTCACATCGAATATTTGCCACGTCACTCCCAGCGTATGGCTCTGTAATAGCCAAACAGATGATCCCTTCCCCTCTCAGGCACGGCGCACCGACTCTCCGTCTCAAGTCCTCGCTTCCAAAGTTTAACACAGGCGGCAAACCGATGTGCAACCCTTCTAACAACCCCCACAACACTCCGCCGCTTCCACAACGCGCAAACTCGTCAAAGACGATTAACTCGTGAAAGTAATCGAAATCCTTTGGCTCCTCGCACTCGGGCACCAAATCCTTCGGCCACGGTTTCCCGACGACCGCCGGCAAGATTCCAGCTGCGTACGTCGCCCGGTACACCTCGGCCGGTATCGTCTTCGACTCATCCCACTCGTGCGTGTACGGAGCGATTTCTCGCTCGACAAACGCGCGAACCTTGGCTCGAAACGCCTCGTGCGAGCTCGTGTAGTACGGCGAATTAAACCCGTTGTACCACGTTGGCTGTGTCGATACGATTTTAACGAAAGAGTCAGTCGTTTCGAAACGCAAGCGCCGCAGTAGATATACGTATACGCGTCCGCGCGCGTCCGTCGTTCATCAATTCATGTCCAACGCATTGCACTGGATTTCGCGAATTCGGTCCTCCGCGTCTCGCATCGCACGTACGTCTCCAAAGGGCACGCCCTCGCCGAAGGATTCACCCATTATTCTTTGTTTTCGTCTCGCTTCTCTCCTCCCTCTTCGTGACCCTTGGTCTTAATCGCGCGCGTTCGTCACTGACGGCTGGTGCGTAACGAACCCACGGGTCGAGAGAGACGCCAGTGAACGTCGTTCACTGAACGACGGACGGACGGACGGACGGACGGACGGACGCTGGACGATGTCGACAAACAGACGCGCGCGATGGGGATCGTTCGAGCACCCGCGGTGTGACGTCGAGGCGAGCGTCGAGGCGCGCGTGCCGTTCGTGAGACGCATCGACGCGTGGTTTCCTGGTGCTTCAAAGTCAACCCCGACGACGTCGACGACGGGCGTTTTCGATGAACCCGGCGCGACGCCGACGAAGAGTTGGCGACACGAAGCGATGATGTCGATCGCGGATGCGTTGGATCCGCACTTTGTGCACGAACACGTGCGCAGGTTGGTTGAGAGGGTGGAGAGCAAAGGAGACGGCGGCGAAGCAAAGCGGAATGGCGCAAAGAAACGTATAAGCGGCGGCGCGTTCGGGATGAAGACGGTTGCGGCGTCGGCAAACGCGGCAGAGTCTATGGATGTGTGGTGCGTGACGCCAAATGGTCGGTTCGTGGCGTCGTTGATGCAGGAGGGAAAGGAGACGCTCGGGTTGCCGTGCGTGACGGATGCGTACGGCAAAGCGGGCGCGAGCGTAAATCTTACGCGGAGGGAGTTTGCGGTGTCGAATAGGTTTCACGATCGAATCGGGGAGTGCGCAAGAACGCTAGAGATGTCTACGGGGAAGACACCGGTGGTGTGCGCGTTCGAGGTGGATGGGGAGCGTCAAGAGGTTACTTTTCCAAAGGGCGCGACGAACGCTCGGCGAGTGGACAATGTCAAGACTTTTTGCGTCATCGAGGCTGATTTGGAGGGAAACAACGCAAAACTTTTGCAAAGTTTGGAGCCACCAAAGCGTGGAGAGAGTAAGGAAGTCAATGTTGACGATTTCGAGAGAGTTCTGGATTGGTGCGGACGCGTGAGTCTCGGCATTGTCAACGGAAAGTCGTCGCCGAGTGAGAGTGCAATAGAGATGCATCGTTGGGAAGGATTCATGCTGTGCACCGACGTGATGAGGGTGATACAGACAGCACGAAAGCTGTTAAGTGACGATGAAAACGCCCCACCGTGGGTTATCGTCACCGCGTGGGGCTTTCCAGACGTACCCGATAATCTGAGCGGGGCGACTGTGAAAAAGAGGGAACGAGTCGCATGCTCACCAATCGTCGGCGAGGTTTTCCATATCGTTCTCTTTCCTAGCGGTAGCTATTTGAGTTTCGTAGGTCCATAGTTTCGTAGGTCGATACCGGTAGTGTACGTACTGTAAATTACAAAGATTGCGGAAAACCTTTTTTCATAAATCTTGATTGCGCTGCGTGCGTGCTGCTTGCGTATCTTGCGTTGTAAAGAATGCAAGATATAGTTTCGGATTCTACTTTGAATCCGTTTTCACTTGAAATCCTTGACCGGCTTCACGAGAGGAACTGCGTGAACCCTCCTTAGATCCGTCCTTGGACGCCGTATTCGAGCCGTGACCGTACTCTTCGATTTCGGCACCCTCGACTTCACCCCTGGCGGCGCTCGTGTTGCTGTTCTTCGCATCGTTCGAACCGTTATCGGTCGTTTCAGTGTTGCGAATAAACTGACCGCGAACCCGAGGTCGGGCTTCCGCTAGTTTTTGCCGAGAAGCGTAGCGAACCTTTTTATCAAAGTTTCTCTCCTTTCTCTTTTTGAGAAAGCGACGAATCGCCTCTGCACGATGCTCTGAAGCCTTGGTAGATCTCGGATGATCCGCCGCCTTCTGGAGAACGTTGTAGAATGGATTACCCACTTGATACGACTGTCCTATCTCAGACATGCTCGCCGAGTTTTGCGGGTTTCCCAACGCGTACGCATTCATGTTGACGTACGACACGGGCACGTCCATTGGCGGCATGGGCGGAGGCGGAGGCAGAATCGGTCCGAAAAACTTGGCAAAATCACCCGGAGGCATCATAGAGGACGCCTCGTAGAAGGATTGATGCTGTTTTGTAAGACCAACGCTCATCATCTGCACTGAAGAGTCCTTCTTTTCATCCTTGAGATACTTTTGAAAGCCGTGAAACGCCGATCGCGAGTTGGATCTTCTAACGACGACGTGCTCCTCCGTGTGATTCGGCAAACTCAGCTCGAGCATCGTCGTCGCGCCGCCGTGCGCCTTGATGAGTTGAATACTCAAGCCTCTGAAGTTAACGTTATCGTTTGGATCGCGCTGGCCCGATCCAGAGCCTTCGTGCGATCCGGAGCCCGATCCCGTGCCCTGACCAGAGCCGCCCGAGCCGCAGTCGCCCGAGCCGCCCTCTTGACTGGCCCATCGATCGATCGCCGCCGCCTCGGCGCGACGCGTCATCTTTTTCCCGTTATACGCGTTGTCGCTTCCCGAGTCGTTCTGCCCCGATCCCGATCCCATGGCTTTTTCCATCGCCGTCAGCTTGGTGAGAGAGCTCTTCGCGCTTCCGTGGAAGCTGCCAGATCCAACCTCGGCCGCTTTACCATCCACGCCGCCCGATCCGGCGCCACCGCTTCCCCTGTCCGCGCTCTCGCTAGCGTGACTCTGAAGACGCGTGTGCGCCAGACTCTCCTTGAGCTCCACCCTAGAGACGGGTTTCGTGAGAAATTCCACCGCTCCGGCGTCTTGAAACCTCGCCGCGCACGCGTCTCTCTCATCCACCGTCGACATGATGACCACCGGCACCTCCTTGAGCGTCTTATTCGTGCGCATGGTCTCCGACAGCGCCACGCCATCGACTTCCGGCATGAGAATATCCGTCAAAATCATATCACACGGCGTCTTCTCATCTTTAAGCGCCTTTAACACCCCTTCGCCGGTGGACGCTTCGACGACCAGAGCGCCGAGTTCTCGAAGCATGGTTGCCACCACCGCTCTCGTCGCGTCGTCATCCGTCGCCAACAACACCCGAAGCGTTTCGCTCGACGCATCCGACGACGTTTTCGTCGTCGCCGCCGTCGCCGCGTCCGGGATCAAAACTTCATTCCTCCCTCCGCCCTTCGCCTCGGGCGCTCGTCTCTTCGCCGCCGCCGCGTCGGCGCTCTTTTCACCGCCCCGCCGCACCCGTCGGCGCGTCGTCGCCGGCATTCCGCGTCCCAGCGTCGTCGTCGGGAGATGAATTATCCCCGTATCTCCGCGAGACCCACGCGATCGAACGAACGAACGAACGAACGATCGAAAGAACGAAAGAACGAACGAACGAACGAACGCGTCTAATTCAGTTGAGAAATTAATCCAATCAATCAATCAATCAACCAATCAACCGACGTCGACGTCTTTCCGTCCTTCCGTCCGTCCGTTCGTTCGAACGCCACGACCGACGACGACGACCGACAGACGACCGATCGCCACCGACCGACCGACTCACCGACGGCGTCCCCTTGACCGCTCGGGTCCGTTGTTCGTCGCCCTCTGTCGTCCGTTCGTCGGCACCGACGTGGCACCGACGGAACTACCACTGTACTGTACAAGTATCTTTATTTCACGGTTCATGACTCTACTTATTAGTACCTACTACCACAAGTACTATACTATTAAGTCATATATGGTAGTACCAGTACCACACACAAGTATCCTCATTAAAGTACACAACTGTTCGGATGAATGGGTGGATGGGTGGATGACTCGGTTGGGTGACTCTGATGGATGACCGGATGACCGGATGACCGGGACGAAGGGATGGGCCGAGCCGCGCGTCGCCGCGAGGTTAACCCGTCGAGGCGGTGACGACGACGCTCCCGGCTAGGGAGGTGAAATAATCGGCGAGGGAGACGAATGGACGGCGAGCGGCGACGTCGGCGACAAAGAGGGCGAGCCAGGCGACGGAGGGACGGAGAAGAAACCATTTGACGTAGTTTTCGTCGTCTGTGACGTCTCGAGCGCGAAGACTGGCGCCGAACGTGGACCAGTTTAAGAGCCAGACGAGACCAAAGGTGGAGTGAGCCCAGACGGTGGATAATCCGGGACGCGCGGCGTCGAGGAGGGAGACGCCGGATTGAGAGAGGACGCGCTGCGCCGGAAGGATTTGCGCGGCGAAACCGAGGGTGCCGAGCCAGACGGCGAGCGCGGCGCGCTTATCGTCCTTGGTGGCGAGAATGACGTAGGCCGAGGTGATGGTTTGCCAAAGGAAAGGGGCGTAAGCGAGCGCCATGGAGTCTAAAATTGGCGTTCGCGGCGCCGCGGGATCGACGACGCCGCCAAATCGCAAGGCTTCCCACGTGAGCACGAGCTGAAAGGCTATCGATCGCAGACTTAATTCCGTCTTTCTCCATCCTCTACTCTTTGACAGCGGCACACCGCTCACCGCGCACGTCGTCGCCAAGATCAAAGCCATAGTCGTCGTCGCGACGTCCGCTCCGTCCGCCAGCTGCGCTCCGCTCGTCAAAACCGCATCGACATCGTCTCGAAACCATCCACCCATGACGACAGCTCCGAGCGCAGTGTACGCCCCACCAGATATTCCGTGCACGTGTCCGCGATCCGCCCGGGTCCACATGCGCTTAAGCGCGCGTTCGAGCGTCATTTTATTCGGTGCAGACGTGCTCGGACCCAAAGCATCTTTTTCACTTTCATCTTCACTCGACGTCGACGTCGACGCGGCGCGCGTCACGCGGCGCGCGTCATCCGAACGCGGCGGCATTGTCGTCATCGTTCGTCGTCCTCGTCGCGGCGCCCGGTGCGTCGTCAACACGCGGGATGCCAAGGCGGACGAGCAAAGTATCATTTCGGTCGCGGTTCGTTGTGAGGACAGAAGGTTGTGTGGATAACGACGACGGTTGCGGAGAAGAAAAAGTTGTTTGGTTTACTCGTGAATTCTACTACAACGCTAAGATGTCTGTCTGTGTGATGGTGTGTGATGTGATCGTCAGAGCTCAAGATTCCATCGGGGCGTCCTCGGTCGTCGACGATGTGGCAGCCTTCAATTTATCGATGAAGTGCACAGTCTCCGCCTTGCTGACGAGGAGGTTGCAAGACGTTCTGCCGCGCCAGCAGGCAATGGCGAGATCGAGCTTGCTGACGTTGATCGCTGCGAGATCTTCATCGCGGGGGATGAGGATGCAGCAACCGAGGGCGAGATCGAGAAGAGCCTTTTTGGTGGCTTCGTCGGCGACGACGGCGCGCTCAGGCGCTTCGGCGCTGTACTCAAACGCGATGGTGCGGCGTTCGAGAATCTTCTTGTATTCTTCAAACGTCGGACGCACGATGCGCTTTCGGACGAAAGGAAATATCATCGGCAAACCGTCTTGAGTGAGACGGAAGTCGCAAATGGATCCACCGGAGGATTCAGAGTCTTTGATTTCTTGGCGCTCAAAAGCCTTGAGGCCGCACGACGTGACGCGAAGCGCCTCTTGGGTATCGCACGCGAGGTATTCGCGCAGCGAATCGGTGATGGTGTACACGCGCTTCGGTCTCGAAGTGTCAGAAGTGCGAGTGACGCAGTTCTTGTCTAAGGCGATGTCGCTCGCTTGAATACCGTAGACATTGAAGATGCTGTTGATCACCTTTGGATCGTTCACCGGGAGGACGGGATCGAT
>Ga0181579_10003662_pt1 | contig 12127 bp, 19 predicted proteins | sample 071ome_24_FD_132996 | JGI IMG/M metagenome (GOLD analysis project Ga0181579, IMG submission 132996) | Coastal salt marsh microbial communities from the Groves Creek Marsh, Skidaway Island, Georgia - 071402CT metaG (megahit assembly) | ecosystem: Environmental > Aquatic > Marine > Intertidal... | reverse complement strand
TCCTCACCAATAAACAAGATTGGGCGTTTTTCTTGAACTACTTTCTCAAGAACAGTCACGACATCTGATAGCGATGTAAGCTTTCTCGTTGTCAAGAAGACATACGGGTTCTTGAGTTCTGACGTCATCTTATCTGAATTGGTTGCAAAGTAAGGAGAAACATACCCTCTGTCTACTTGCATGCCTTCAACGACGTCTAAGGTTGTAGAAAACCCTTTGGCTTCTTCAACAGTTACCACTCCTTCTCGGCCAACTTTTTCAACTGCTTGAGCAATTAGAGCGCCAATATCAGCATCACCGTTTGCAGAAATGGTTGCAACCTGTGCGATCTTGTCTGTGGCTTCTACAGGATCTGCAAGATCCTTTAAATAACTTACTATTTCTTCAACGGCTTCATCGATTCCCGCTTTGATATCAGTAGAAGAGTATCCACTTGCAAGCATTTTCAGGCCTTCTGAATATATTGCTTGTGCCAGGGTTGTCGCAGTAGTTGTACCGTCACCGGCGACATCGTTGGTTCGAGATGCTACTTCCTTTACCATTTGAGCGCCTAAGTTAAGGAACCTTTCCTTAAGATTAATAGCTCGAGCAACTGACACACCATCCTTTGTCACAGTTGGTGGACGATCAGGGTGCTCGATAACTACATTCTTGCCCTTTGGTCCGAGCGTAACTTTAACAGCGTTGGCAAGAATATCTACGCCTTCCAGGAGGCGTTGGCGCGCATCGTCATTAAAGACGACCTTCTTGTTAGTTTCGTATTTCATTCTAGTCTCTTAAGATTCTTCTGGATGTAACTTCTAGCAAGTTTGTTGGGACTTCGACAACTCTTCGATTTTGAGTAACTACATTAAAGGCGACAAACAAGTCGCCTTCCTTTAAAACAACTTCTTCTTTTTCAATGACTTTTTTCTGCCTAAGAGCATTTATAACATCATCATTTAAATACTTCATCACATACTTCTTTCAAATATTCTGTTGGGTATAATCCAAATTTTATTGTAGTTTACGTTATATCTTGTAGCTAAAAGCTTTGCATACAACTCATGCGTCTCATCAGACATTTTATTTTCAGCATCTATAGTTCCCATTTTAAGGACTTTATTACCGTCCTCAACTAAGATCCTATATGAAAGTATGCTGCCTGTATAAATTTCTTGCATTGGTATAACATTCACTATTATTCTATGAAAAAAAGCACAAATAGTAAATGCTAATTTTGAACTTTTGGAACCCAGTGTGTCGTGCGACCGTCAGCAGTTTTTTCTCTTACGACAGGATTTCCGTTAGGATCAAACTTTTTACCGTAGACCAAAAATCTATCAGTGGCAGTGCCGACATCACCGTAAAAATCGGCATAAGATTTAATAGTTGCACCACCAGACTCAAAGGAATTCACCAGCACTGATCTGGTAGTCTTATTCAAAAGCACTATCTCATCTGAAGTTAGATCGCTGACGACTCTGTTTGGGCTGATCTTTGCAAGATAAAGAGCTTCAGCCTTGACGTAATTTCCAACCCCAGACAGGACGGATTGATCCATTATTGCTTCAGCGATAGTTTTATTGTGCTTTTTTGCCAGGCGCTCGGCGAACAACCTGTTCGGGCACTCCTCAGCTAATAGATCTGGACCTAACGAGTTAAGCTTCTCAACGAGAGGATCTTTGCCTTGAACGATCTTTAGAGTTCCAAAATTACGCTGGTCGTTAAAATATAAATCGCCTTCATTCAAACAAAGCTTTACTCTGCTGTGCTTTTTCTGCTCAGCAGACCAAGATCCAGTCATACCTAGAGTATTCCAGATGCTCCACTGATTATCGAGCAGGAAAAAGATGAACTTTCCGTGGACTCCGGCACCTTGGATCTTTATGGGAAAGTCGTCTTCAAACTTCTCAATATTCTCTATCGGTTTTTTCGTATACCTGCCTGTGAGTATTTCTATTGACTTTATTGTCTTGTTAGAAACTTGCTCAGCAAGCTGCAATGCCATTCTTCTACATTCTGGTCCTTCAGGCAAAGCTTTCTCCTTCTAAGATATCCTCGAAAGTCTTGATAAACTTATTCCAGGGTTTTTCTTTTAAAACAGAACCAAACTCCCAACCTTCAAACGCTTCTTTAATAACTTGAGTGTTGAGGTCAGGTTCAACGACTTGAATACCGTCGATTTCGGTTTGAGTAAGTGCATCAATTCTAATTAAGCTTAAGTTTCTCAAAAACTGTGCTTCCCACTCAGGATCCTCAAGCTTTTTCTCAAAGAGTTCAGGATCTCTCACAATCTTTTCCGCAGTCTTATCGCCATGTCGAGGAATGCCAGGCACATTGTCTGTAGCATCGCCACGAATAGCCTTCCACTCTAAGTAGTCATAGTCAGGAGGTGTAACAAAATCTTTTTTAATTGGATGATAAAGCTTGATCTGTGGGTTCTCATCTGTTAGCAGCTGAATGAAATCAGAATCACCTGAGGCGATCACGACGTCATCTTCCTTGTGCAACCTTGCGTAGTGAGCAATGATGTCGTCTGCTTCAAAATCGGGATGGCGGACAATAGTAAAAGGAAACGCCTGATAGAGCAACTCTACGCACTCATCTTTTTGCCTGAAAAAGTCCTGCATGGTTTCCCACTTTGGATCAGACTCATCGATCTTTCGATTTGCTTTATAGTCGCCGTCTAGCTGGATTCTTTTCTTTGGGCTACCTTCGAGCACAAAATACACCTTGTCAGGTGACATCTTTTCAATCAGCGGTCGGAGAGACCTGAAGAACATGTACGTGATTGAATGTGCACCGCGGTTGTAGCCCGCTCGTGCACGGTGAATGAGATTATGACCATCGAGAATGAGTACTTTCATCCTACCTCCTGTGGTAATATTATACCCACAAAAGGCACAAATTACATTTTAGTTTTGAGGTACGGAAACAGGCTTCTCTAGGCGAACAACGCCCTTAAGATTTCTCACTTTTTTCAAGAGATCCTCAACAAAAGCTGCGTCTCCACCAGAACCCTCAACAGGCAAGTAAGATATCTCAACTGGTACCTTTGATCGATTACCGACCTTCTTAATAGCATCTCTCTGATACACAGTCGATACCCCTTCCATCACACGAATGCGAGTAAGGAGGTTGTTTAGAAGATAGGAGTTATCATAGACCAGAATATAAGTTTTAGACGGTGGATTAATAACAGTTCTACGAGAAGCCTGCTCATTAATCTCATGTCTTACAATGTTTCTAACTAGGTCTTTCATTTGGACGCTCCGATATTAAATATTCTGCTACTGGGTATTTTTTATCTCTACGCCCGAATCACCTAAAGAAATTGTGAACTTACCGGCATCTTCACCTGCCGTAATAATAGCATTGGCGAGGGCGCCTTCTACGTGTTTTTGAGTCCACCTTCTAATCGCTCTAGCACCAACTGTTGGGTCGTATGTCTCTTTGGCAACCTTGTCGTACATCTGAGGATCAAACTCAACATCGATACCTTTCTTCTTAAGGCGGCGGGCGATGTCATCAAGAACGTTCTTCGCGATTCCTGACAGGTTGTTTTCTGCCAGAGGATTAAAAACAGCAATGTCATCAATTCTGTTTAGAAGCTCAGGTCGGTATTTGGACTTGAGAAGATCCATAACTTTTTCACGTGTCTCTTCTGTGATATCACCGTCTCTCTCAAGAGCCTCGAGAAGCATGTGAGAACCGATATTTGATGTCATAATCACGACAGTGTTCTTAAAATCAATTAGACGACCTTGACCGTCGGTAAGACGGCCGTCATCCAAGAGTTGGAGTAGAACATCAAAGACTTCTGTGTGTGCTTTCTCAATCTCATCTAGAAGAACAATCGAGTAAGGTCTGCGTCGAACTGCTTCTGTGAGCTGACCACCTTGCTCATAACCGACATATCCTGGAGGAGCACCGACCATTCGAGAAACTGTATGCTTATCACCGTACTCAGACATATCAACTCGAACCACGTGATCGTAGTCATCAAACATAATCTTTGCCAAGCATTTTGCCAACCACGTCTTACCTACACCTGACGGGCCTAAGAATAAGAATGATCCGATTGGCTTGGTCTCATCCGATAGGCCGGCTCGAGATCTAACGATCGCATCAGCAACAGCCTTGACTGCTCTTTCCTGTCCTAGCACTGTGCCATTCAGATGACCTTCAAGGCCAGCAAGCTTCTCTTTCTCAGACATGCTCAAATCTGCTGCAGGAATACCAGTCCAAGCGGCGACAACTTCAGCGATCTCCATCGGAGTGATCTCATCTTTCATCATCTGAGAGTTTTGCCTTGCTGATTTCACGGCAAACTCAGCAGTAGACAATGCTGAAGTTGCTAGCACCTTGTCGACTGTTGTCAATCTCTGTAGACCCACAGCATCTCCGACAGCTTGTGCATCTTGGATCTTGGCTTCGATATCAATCAGCTTAGATTTCGCATCCTTGAATTTATCCATTGCAGCCTTTTCAGCATCGAACTGTCCTTGCAAGGCGTTTCTTTTTTCTCTGGCTCCCGCAAGCTCTTTTCTCATCTCAGATAATTGCTGATCTACACCTACTTCTTTCTCTAAGCTTTCGATCTCAACCTCTAAGATCATTACTTTTTGATTTAGAGATTCCAGCTCAGGCGGTGCTGATGTATTGTCTGCACGAACTTTTGCTGTCGCTTCATCGACAAGGTCAATCGCTTTGTCAGGCAAGTTTCTGGATGGAACGTACCTCTCGCTTAGTTCTACAGCAGAGATTAGAGCTGCGTCTCTGATTTGTAAGCCGTGATACGCCTCATAAGAATCTCTAAGTCCTCTGAGAACTGCCATTGTTTGACGTGTTGTGGGAGGCTCAACATAGACTGTCTGGAATCGGCGTTCGAGAGCTGTGTCTTTCTCAATGGAGTTTCTAAACTCATCTTCTGTTGTTGCTCCTAACACTCTAACACCGCCTCGATCCAAGTAGGGTCTAAGCACGGAAGCGATCGAAGAGCTTGAGTTATCAGAGGGGCAGATCATGTGAATTTCATCTATAAACAAGATGATGGGAATCGCAGCTTCCTCAACTTGATCTAAGATAGAAGCCATCTTCTCTTCCAGATCACCTCGATGAGATGCTCCTGACAGGAGTGATGACACGTCCAGTTGCAGTAACTTAGCCCCTTCAAGATGGGAAGGAACGTCACCACGATGAATCCTGTGCGCTAAGAGGTGAGCGATGGCTGTCTTACCAACACCAGGCTTGCCGATGATGACAGGATTGTTCTTCGTTCGGCGGCATAAGATTCGAATAACACTTCTAATCTCATCTTCGCGCCCGATGACAGGCGGGATCTTGCCCAAAGCAACTTCAGAGACCAGCTCTCTACCTGACTGAAAGAGAAGCTTTAAAGATCTTCCTTCTCGGCGATTCTCAACTTTCTTGCCTTGGCGCTGGATCTCTATCTCTTTCTCAACTGCTTCCTTCGTGACACCGGCTTCAAGCAAGTACCTGTGAGCAGGCTGAGAATCTGCGGGCTCAGAGAACATCTGGAGAAACAAGATGGAGGAGCTAGCGAACGCATCGCCCTTCGCCTTCGCTTCGAGTTGAGCTCGATCGAGAACACGAAGCAAGCGGGGAGAAACTGTGAGAGTGTCCTCATGCGCATTTTGGCTAGGCATCTTCTTCATCTTTGTCAGATGTTCATTAAGTTTTCTTCTTAGGTCTTCCCGATCGATTGATAGCTTTGCGAGAATAGACCTGACTGGACTGTCTTCCTGCTGGAGCATGCAGACTAGCAGGTGCTCCGGATAGGGCTGTGGATGATCTAATTTTTTCGATAACTTCGAAGCAGCTTGCAAAGCTGACGCGGCAAGATCAGTAAAATCTTCAATGAGCATGTAAATCTCCGATTACATGACTACGTATGGTACGAATTAAAATTTTACTCGAGCGCGAGTGCCATCTTCCAAGACGAACACGTTATCTTCTTCGATCACTTCAGGTTGATCGACGGAAACGTCTCGAGTGACAACTCGATCGAGGGAGCCGCCGAACAGGTTCTGTTTCAGTTCCTTCGAGCGAGAGTCAACTTGATCACACATGTTCGTGATGTTTCGTGTCACGTTGTCCACCAGAAGTGTTTTCACTTCTTCGAGATCCTCGTAGACGTCACCTTTCAGGCGCCTCAGATCGATCGGATCAGAGGCTTCCTTGTGGCACACAAGATAAGTCACTTCCTCGCCTTGCAAAGTCTTTCTCACGACTTCTTCGGCAACGAGAACAGGAACGATCTTGAGTTTATCGACCATCACCACGTAAAGGGTTTGTCCGACCTCGTATCTTCTACCTTCCACGAAGCGCCTCGTTCAGCTCATCAGTGCACACCAGGACGTTGTCCTGGCGACCTTGAGTCTGCTGATACACGGAAAGATCAAGGCGGGAGAGCTCCTCCAAGAGCTTGGTCTCCTCGCGATGACCTCCGTAGGTTTCGTAGATTTTTAGCAGTCTTTTTACAGTAGTTGGGTGTAGACGCATTTGGCGACTCCTTACCCAATACTATAATCAGTAAAGAATCAGATGTTTACTCAGCAGGAACAAGCTTAAAGGTCTTGTCACCCATCTTCATGTGAAGCTCGCCGTCCATCTCATAGAGAGTTCCCTCTTCCATGTCGCCGTGCATGCCTTCTTCCATGTCGTAGTCGCCCTCTTCCATCATCTCTTCTTCTTCCATTGTCCCGCAGCTAGATTCTTCCATGTCCTCTTCTTCGAGAACATCACCTGGCTGCTCTTCTTCTTCAGGAAGCGGTGAGGACATGTGGGTGTCTGCACCCTCGTCCATGTCTTCTTCTTCTTCCATCAGACGAACGGAACCACCTGTGAACTCATCCAGGTCCAAAGCACCTTCTGCGATCATCTTGCGAATGGTGCGACGAACTGCCTGGCGAACCTCGGACTCGTTCTGGTCTGCTTGGCGAGCTTGAGCGGACTCATTGAGTGCCTCTGCTTGCTCACGGACGATCTCGTGACGAACTTCGGAGGAAGCCAATCCAGCGAGAGCTGCTAATCTGTTTGCGCTAAAATCCATCTTAAAATCTCCTTGTGTACACAAAAGATGTGTTGTCAAACGTTATTAAGTATGACACAGCAAATGATTTATACCACGCTGTGCAGATCGAACGAGTACTTTCCTGGGTCGGTGAGCCAGTACTGCTTCCTCTTCAAGAGGCGGTCCAGCTTTCGACGTAAGATCCCGTGCTCCTGTTCGATCCGTTTGTTAAGTTTATCAAGTTGAGCCGGGGCAGTGGTGGTCTTGGCCCTGGTTGTGACTTCTTCCGTGATCGTGTCGAACTTGTCTCGGGCGGCTTGTGTGAGACTGTCGATCTTTTGAATCTCGAGCTCGTTCTTGTTGATCACCCCGCCCCAGAGAACCGTGCACTTCTTCATGCCTTCATGTTTCTTCATGGCAACCTTTCCGCGGGACCCCGGGGAAAGGGGCCTGAAGTCATCAACTGTCAATCCCTCGAAAAGCAGAACAGTGAACTTATCAAAACTGGGAGAAGCAATAAAGTACAAATAGTCGAGAGATTCCTTTTGCAAAAGAGTCTCATAATCCGACTGAAAGCTGATTGCTCCTGACTTGTTTACTGTTGTCAGCTTGCACTCGATCTCCTTGTCAATGTCACCAATATAAACATCGGGCATTCCAGGAGCACCGTCTGAAACGACATTAACGTACTTCTCTTGCAATGTCCTCGCAAGAAACTCCTCTTGAGCCATCGACATGAAGATGTTTCTTCTGCCTAAGTTAGACTCAAGATCCATACCAAACTTATCAAAGCTTCCCTTTAAGTCTCCGTAAAAATTGACCATAGAGGTAAGCGTCTTTTTAATGTCGTCTCTGGTGATGTACAAGGTTTACTCCAAGTTAGTTTTTACGTTCTGGGTAATTTGCTGGCCTGCTGCGATGGCCTCTGCCATGGGTTGCAAACCTAGGGAAACTCGAACTTCATCGTAAAGCTCTGGGCGAAGATTGGACTTAAGAACAGCCATGTCTGCGTACTGGTGCATGTCCCACTCAAAAACAGGGAGCTCTTCACCATCGGGACCCGGTTCAACTTCTCCCGTATCTTGGGATTCAAAGATGTAAAGAAGGGATGGCATCGTCTCATCTTTGGGAACTTGAATAAAAGGAAAGTTGCTGGCAACTCCTTCTGCAGATTCCTCATACATGATCTCTGGCACCCAGTTATTTCTCTTGTTAGACATTTTAGATCTCCTCATAAAGTTAAATGTCAATTATGAAAACATTATACGCACAAATTTAAGAATGGTTAACATCCACCAAACGAAACTACATCGGGGCCAACAAGAGTAAACCAGATACTCTCCTTAGACTCATGGGGTAGTCCATCGGGAAGACCAGTGATGAAACTCTCTTTATCTCTGCTTCCCATCCACTTACGCATGTCTTCACCTCTAACGTTAGCAGTTTCGCTCATATTGACTGGTCTTCTAAAGACGTTGGTGTCGACAAAGCTATCGGGCAAAGCCTTGGATAAGGATTTTTCATTGTAGCGTTCGATGTCTTTAGGATCCGAGTAGATATTAAACGCGTCCGAGGAATTGCATTCTGCAGCATTCTCCAGCATCTCGTAAACCTTTCTAACTGGAGCGTATCCTGAAGGTAACAGTTCTAGGTTATCTTTGGCATTTTCCGGTAAAATATGAACCAAGTGATCATTCCAGACCTTTTCCATCTGAACGCCGGAAACGGGTACTTGTTTCGACCTCTTTCGATCTGTAAGAGAAACTATCACGTGAACAACATCATTTTCCTTGCAAGCGATCTCTACCATTCGGTGATGACCCTTGTGATAAGGCTTAAATGCGCCTGCTACGATTCCAACTCTCATTACTTGCTCCAATCTTTGTTTAACCCTAAAACTTGATTTAGCGGTGCGAAAATTCCTGTAAGCTTGTATGACTCACCGTCAAACTTAAAAACTATGCCTTCCTGAGATGACGTGATTTGTGAGCTTTTAGTTAATTGATCTGCGCACTTTTGCAAGATCTTAACATCCCGATCTGTGCCTCGATTAGTTGCCACAAGAAGAGCTTTCTCGTATTCTCTTTGCAACCTCTTGACTTCCGAATTATGATCGGAAACCAGATTTGATGCAGTATTATCCAGTGCATGAAAAGCAACTTTGCGAACCACCCTAACGATAGGTGACAAATAATCTTCTCTGATTTCTTTTCTGCGTTTCATGATATCGCGCAGCGTTGCCTTGAGAGCAGTATTCATGCCTTTCGTAATAGAGGGTGCTGCAAGAGCTCCTTCCTCATCAAACATTCTTTCCATTACAAGTTGTGTGTAATCATTGCCCAGATTAAGATGAGCCAAAAGATCTTCATCGATCTTTTTTGCAACAAAATCCTTGAGGGACGCATTGTGATGCAGACCAGAAGATACGCAAGCCTCATCCAAAACAGTTACCGCTGATGTGAACTGTGCATACGACAATTTATTCACATTCGCGCTAAAAGAAGTTCCGATCTTCCAGGTCAAACCTTGGACATCAACAGCTCTTGGAAGTGAGTCTGTCAAGACTTTAAATGCCTGCTCATGCGCTTTTGTTGAGATAGCATGCCCAGTCACAGAATCTCGAGAACCAGTACCATCCCAGTGAAAGATTAGTGCACAAGTGTCATATTTGATCACATTAGGATTCGCAGTGTGAATGATCTCTGCAGAATACCAGGTATTGTCGCCAAAGACTCGATCAATTTTATCAGCGGGCCATCTGGAAAACAGCTCAGTAGCCACGAGCGCAGCATCACGAAAAGCGATGTGAACTGGACCTCTTCCTGCAAAACGATCATCAATATCTTTGGCGGAAACCTTACCGTCTTTGATATCAGACAAGTTGCGAGCAAACCAAGGTGTTCCGCTTGAATCAACATGGAGAAAGATATTTTGTCCGTCAAACTTCTCGCAAGCAGAATCAATCTCACCGTTTGCAATTCGAGCAAACATTGCTTTTAGATCCCTAAACCTCAAGTCGAGGTTATCATAAGGATGCATCAGATGACCGTGAACTGCGCCCATGTTGTATCTCCTTTGGTGCTATTATACACTAGGAGATTTGATTTACACAAAAACTATTCTTCTGAGATTATTACTTTTTGCTTTTCTTCTTGGGCAGCTTTTTCTTTTTCTAATCTGTCACGAGTTTTTCTAGCACGCTTAAGGCTGGCTCTGAGGTGTCTCACAGCTTGAGAAAGAACATATCTTTCGCGCTCTCTCATTCCACGGCGATCTCGAATTGAGACAAGCTCCTCGAGGTCTTTCTCGACTTCTTCGATATATTCTTCCGACGCGAACTCTACTTTGTTTCCTTCGCGTGTTTTTCTAAGTTTTGTCTCGACAAGTGATTTCGCCTCTTGACGAATGATCTCTCTTAGATTATCAATCGAATCAGACATTGTACCTCTCGCTATGCTTCTTCTACTTTCTCTAACGTTCCGTTATCAAGTGCTATCTTAAATGACTCGTAAATATAATTCTTAATATCAGCTAACTGTACTTCGCTTTCTTGCTTGTTGTACCGCTCGCAAACTCTATTAATAAATTGCTGCGTATGTTCGACCTCTAAAGTTCCGCCATTCGGCAGATAAATTGTAGTCTTTTCCAAGTTTACCTCTCTTACTGTGCCACTTTAATCGGTGGTGCGATTTCTTCGGGGGAAGATGTTGGTTTAGCTTTTTTCTGTGGCTCTGCTTTCTTTTCTTTGCTAGCAACAGCCTTTGCAGTCTTATCAGATGCCTGCATCACAATCTCTTCATCGGGAGATTCTGCATCGGCTGCAGGAACTCCGTCAACGATCACGTCAGAAAGACCTTCCAAAAACTCAGAAAGTGCCAAGCGTTCAACGGGTGAAAGCTTATTAAAATAATCATCAAGATTATCTCTCACATCTCTGTCTTTTAAAGATCTTCCGCTTCTAATCTGGTTGATAGAGTAAAGAATGTTCTTCAAGTCGACATCGTCTGGCGTCTTGGGCTTTTCAGGTGCACGATCGGCAGCAGAAGGTCTTTGCATGGGATCTTTTCTGCATCCTCTTCGGGCTTTGCTGCAGCTTTGGGTTTTTCATCAGCGGGTTCTTCCTCTACTTCTTCCTCTTCTTCTTGCTCTTGCATCTTCTTGTAGAGTTCTAGTTGTCGCTGACGCTCTTCTTCTGCAACAACGTCTTGTGCGCTCTGAACGCTTGTTTCAACTATTCTTTCCAAGAAAGATCGGAGCTCAGCCCCTGTCTTCAATACTTGTTTCATTTCTTTCTCCACACAGTGCGATTTTGAGGGCGCTCTCTATAAAGCTTGTTATAAGTTTGCTGTGGTGTATCTTTTCCTGTCCCGACGATTTCCTGCTTTCTCTTCTTGATTTCTTCTTGGCGGCGAATTTGATCATCAATGAATTTGTCAAATTGAGTTTTTTGAGTCTTGGGAGGCTCAGGAGTTTTGTTGTCTTTAGTCATTTTTCTTATTCCTTTTTTGGGCCTTTGTTATCAAGATAGACACATCATAATTATCTTCTGAAAAAGTGTTTGCCTTGCAAGACCACTGTCCACCCTTAACATTTTTTTCTAGAACAGTGTTTTCACCTGCCATAATGCTTAATACATCAGGTTTTTCATCAGAGAATATCCCGGCTATGTCTTGTGAGAAGCATGATCCTTCTATGCTAATCACTTCTGACGTCTCTTCAAGAGACTTCACATAGATTTTAGATCCCGCTAGCTCAACAACAAGATTGCCATTATCATCAGCAACGGGATCGGCCAGTTGCTCAGGCCCTATTTTTCCCTGCAAGCTCTTTGAGATAAAGAGTCTATCTTCGTTTAGCATTTCCACAAGATCACCTAGCTGTATCTCTAAAAATTAGGTCTGCGAGGCGCGCCAAATGGTGATCGACTTCTGTGATAGAATTAAGATCTCGAGTGTAGATCTCAACGTGAATCTCATTCTCATCGATAGTCATTCTAGCATGATGCTGCATTTGATCTTGCTCCTCCATAAACTCTATCAAGAAAGCTTTTCTATGTTCAGGAGTCATAAAACTATACGTTTTCATCAAACGACGTGGCGATTCAACAAT
>Ga0181579_10003660_pt1 | contig 12127 bp, 9 predicted proteins | sample 071ome_24_FD_132996 | JGI IMG/M metagenome (GOLD analysis project Ga0181579, IMG submission 132996) | Coastal salt marsh microbial communities from the Groves Creek Marsh, Skidaway Island, Georgia - 071402CT metaG (megahit assembly) | ecosystem: Environmental > Aquatic > Marine > Intertidal zone... | reverse complement strand
GTCAACAGCAAAAAAACGAAAACAAAATCTTGAGCGCTGTCGCCAACCCTAAAGATGTGCCGGTCCCGCAAGCGTTAGAGATGATGGTTTCATCATATGAGTCTGGCGATCGTGATAAGGCCTACAAAATCGCTGAACGAATTTTGACGGTTATGCCCGATGATTTCGATGTTTTGCACTTCGCCGGCACGGTGGCACTGGAACTCGGCCAGTTCGATATTGCGCTAAAGCACCTTGAGAAAACCGTTGAAATGAAACCAGACCATGCCGAAGCCTGGAATGGGATCGGACATGCTTATTTAGCCCAACAACAAATCGATAAAGGCATCGAGGCCTGCCAAAAAGCGATCGAACTGCTCGGCGACATGCCTGAAGCCCATTACAACTTAGGGAACGCCTATTCCGCAGCCGGACGCATGGAAGAAGCCATTGCTTCTTTTGAGAGCGCATTAAAAGCCAAGCCCGTATTTCCGGATGCACTCAATAATTTAGGAAACGCCTATCAAGGCTTGCGCCAATATGATGATGCGAAAAAATCATTCCGCCGCGCCCTAGCCCTCGATCCAAATTACAATAGCGCCCGATTTAATCTCGCCAATACATTAATGGCAGATAATCAAGTCAAGGAAGCAATCGCAACATATAACGAAAGCATTAAGGCCGACCCAAAACACCTCGCGTCTTACAATAACTTGGCAACGGTGTACCGGCAATTAGGCCAATTACCGGAAGCCGCCGAAACCTACCGCCAAGCCATCAAGATCAACGCAAACGTTGCGGAAATTCACAATAATTTAGGCGTTGCGCTGCAAGATGTCGGCCAACGAGCAGATTCAGCTAAAAGTTTTCAAAAAGCCCTTGCGCTCGACCCGAAAAATGCGGAAGCCGCCTTCAATCTTCACACGGCATTGTTTGATGACAGCAACTTCCAACCCGCCATCGATCATTTAGAAAAAGCAATCAGTATCGACCCCGGTCATGAGCGGGCGCATTTCATGCTGGGTACGTTGCTCTATAACGAAGGCAAAACCGAAGAGGCTCAAACTCATTTTGATTTGCTGCCCCTTGATCAAGACAATTATCACCCGGCCTTGGATTCATGGGACTATATAAAAACACACCGCGACGGCAACACCCGGTGGTTTGCCCCAACCGCGGATACTCTGCAACACTGCCTGAGCGAGGCGACGAATGAAGGCGCGATCCTTGAATTTGGTGTACGCTATGGCGCTAGCACCCGCTTAATCGCCGCCGCGGCCGGGCAGCCTGTCCACGGATTCGACAGCTTCGAAGGCCTCCCGCAAGACTGGTACGCCGAGAAAAAAGGCAGCTACACGACATTCGGCGAATTGCCGGATATGCCGCAAACGGTCACTCTTCATGCGGGCTGGTTCGAAGATACGATCCCGGCTTACATGAAAGAATTCGATGAGCCGATCCGGTTTATACATGTCGACTGCGACCTTTATGCATCAACGGTCACGGTTTTTGAGAACCTAGCCCCGCGTATTGTTCCCGGCACGGTTATTCTATTCGACGAGTATTTGATGAACCCAAGTTGGCGCAACGATGAATTCAAGGCATTTCAAGAAGCCGTTCAAAAACACGGCTGGGAATATGAATACATCGCGTTCAGCCTATTCTCCAAACAAGCCGGCGTCCGAATTCTAAAAGTATAAATACGCTTGAGTGCCTAGACAGGACCACCCTATGAGCCGCCTGACCGGTATTTTTTCAACAACCCGCAATTACAATCCGGGGGATGAGTTTATCCTTTTCGGGATTCAAAACCTGTTGCGCGAGGTCACCGGCCCGTTCAATACGGTGTATTACAACCGTAATCCCGCCGTCCAGAATTTTCGCATGACATTCGATAAGGAAGCGACAATCGGAACCCAAACGGCAAACTGGTATCAAACCATGCGGGAACATTTCAGCGAACGGGAAAATACATGGGCCCCGGAGTTGGGACTCGATTTTGCCGATTTTGCCGTCTTCGCAGGCACTCCGGAATGGGTTGGGCGTATGGTCGAGCCCCTGACAACAGCACTAGCTGATTTCAAGGGGCCCATTCTTTATCTCGGGCTCGGTTCCGTCGAAGTCATGAACAATTGCACCATCGATGATTTGTTGGGGGTGGACCAAACCGTTCTTAAAAAAGCCGATCTTATTACGGTTCGTGACACAGCGGCGGCAAAATTTTTGGCACCGCTAAATCCTCACGAGCTGCCCTGCCCGGCATTATTCAGCGCACAAGCGAAACCGAGAACCCAAAAGCAAAAAATTGCTGTGTCCTTTCAAGGCACGGCACCGACAAACACGCAGCGCACTGATAGCGATGTCCGCGATTACATGATTAAACTTTTGGAAAAACTGAATCAGCATTTCACGTGTTCCGTTATCGCCCATTACGTCGACGAATTGGCGGAGCTTAAAGCGCTCATCCCGCAAGGCATTGACCTCATTTATCATGCGGATGCCGCCGACTATATCTATACTTATGATCAGTTTGATCTTGTTGTTACGACCCGCGTACACGGTGCCGGCCTCGCTTCAGCCCTTGGCATTCCCGCCTATGCCATCGCGCATTCCCACCGTTCGCAAACGGCAGATGGTTTCTTGGCCGAAACCGTCGATATCGCAAATGACTCTGTCGATGAAGTGTTCTCACGAATTCAGCAATGCGACACCCCGGCAAAGTCAAAAATAATCCTTCAACATCAAATGGATAGCAAGAATCGATATTTGGAATTCTTAAAGCCCCTTTTTGCACCCCTCACCAGGCATGACGCGACACCATGAGCACGTCCCCTTCACCCGATGACGTCCTGCAATTGATTGGCGCGGGACGCCTCGAAGAAGCCGAGCAAATATGCCTGCACGCACAAAAAGAAACCGGCAATGCCGAATACATTTACTTACGCGGCATTGTTCACGCACAACAACAAAACTTCACAGAGGCAATTAAGCTTTGCGAAGAGGCATCGCAACAATTGCCGGACCGGGCCGACATTGCCTACAACTTCGGTGTGATTTGTTATTCAGCAAACGACCTCAAGCGTGCCGTTACAGCGTGGCAACACACTGTCGAAATCGATAAAACCCATGATGATGCAAATTTTAATTTAGCTTTGGGTCTCGACCAACTCGGGCAGGAGAAAGAAGCACAGAAAACGTATGAAATGCTACTGACCGTCAACCCGAAACACGAATTGGCGCTTTATAATCTTGCCAATTTAAAGACCCGCCTAAATGAGTCCGAAAAGGCCCTGCCTTTATATAACCGGTTACTCGCACTCAAACCGGATTTCGAGGCCGGCTGGATTAATTACGGCATGGCGGCACAACGCGCCGGCACCCTCAAAGAGGCGGAAGATCATTTCAAGAAGGCCATCGCACTCAATCCGCAATCAGTCGATGCCCATTGGAACCTTTCACATTTGCTGTTGATCCAAGGCCACTGGCAGGAAGGGTTTGCCGAATACGAATGGCGCCTGCAACGTGCCGAAGCGCCTAAGCCCGAATGGCCGCAACCGGTTTGGGACGGATCGAAAATAAAAAATCAACACTTGTTGCTTTGGGTCGATCAAGGTGTCGGTGATGCGATCCAATTCCTTCGCTACGTGCAATTCGCCGCCGAGCGAGTCAAAAGCATCACGCTACGTTGCCAACAATCCCTTGTACGGCTTGCCGAAACCGTGCCGGGCATCGATCAAGTGATCGCAATGGATGATCCATTGCCGACGTTCGACATACACGCACCGTTAATGAGCCTTGCACATATTCTCGGCAATACCGATCCGGCCGGTTCATGGCATGGGGAATATTTATCCCCACCGCAAGAATTTACTTTAGAAATGCCCAAACACGTTCGGCACATTGGCTTGGTGTGGGCGGGCAACCCGGCCCACCGGAACGATTCCAACCGGTCTTGTCCGCTCGAGGTATTGCAACCGCTACTGGATGTACCGGATACGGCTTTTTACAGCCTTCAGGTCGGTTCCGGTCCAACAGGCCTTTCATCAACACCGGGTTTCGAGAATGTCACCGATCTCGCCCCACGGCTGGATGATTTTGCCGATACGGCGGCGGCCATCGAGGCACTTGATTTAGTCATCTCCGTCGATACCGCCGTCGCTCATCTTGCCGGGGCACTCGGAAAACCGGCCTGGGTTTTCATCCCCGCCATCGATACGGACTGGCGTTGGCAGCTTGAGGGAACCGTTACGGACTGGTACCCAAGCCTACACCTATTCAGGCAACAAACGCCGGGCGACTGGCCCCATACCGTTGCCGACATGGCCGCGGCCTTGGCAAAATCTTAAACCTTGGCCGCTACGATACGCACGGAGACTGCGTATGAGTGACAGCACCATCAAAAACCTGAGTCAATGGCCGAACCCGGCCTTTTGGCAAAGCCTTGCACCCGGCCTTCATGTTTGCGATCCCGAATATATCGACGGCCATCCACCGCTGAATTTCGACGAACAAACATTAGCGGCAATGGATACTGATCTTTTAAGCGAAGGCTATTCACGCTATTTGCCGGATCAGTGGAACTTGGATATCGGCGCCCTCGCCGGCCGCATCGAAAAGCTTCACACTTCTGGTTTTTTGCCCGTCTTCTCGTTTGTTTACGATGAATACTGGTTATTGTTTGCCAAGTTACGTGAAGCCCTTTCCCATATTATGGGATCTGACTACCAGATCATGCCTGCGTTCTGGACTTGGTGCCTGATGCCCGGCAAAGAGGCCGTCGGGTTTCCGCCACACCGGGACCGCGGCCGAGTCAGTCTGTTTGAAGACGGCCGGGCAAAGTCGCTGACCATTTGGATCGCGCTCACAGAAGCGACAGCGGAAAACGGCTGCATGTATTTACTGCCGGCCGACTTAGACCCGCAGTACAACACGGCCGACGAACAAAACTGGTCATTCCCCTATAATGACGTTCGCGCTTTACCCTGTCCGGCAGGCACAATTATGTGTTGGAACCAGGCTATTTTGCATTGGGGCGGGCGCAGTTCGAAACGGGCGCAAAACCCCCGGATCAGCATATCCCTGGAATTTCAACGGGCTGATGTGCCGCCGTTTAACAAACCCCTCTTACCGAACGATAGCCTGCCGCCCTTTGAATTGCGCATGAAGCTAATTGCCTTGCAGATACTGCAATACAAGCACCTTTATCCGCTTTCGCCCGAGCTGGAAGAATTCATTATGCAAATGGGACTCGGCACCGCATAACGCGGACATCAAGATTTTTAATTTTAAGAAATCTCAGTAAACGTTATTTCTGACGATCAACGTTTAATTTGCCTTCCAACAAACCTTCGGAGACTTGAAGATCAATATTGATCAAGGTGTCCAAAGTCTTTTCGGGAATCTCAATCCCGTGCGACATGGTCGCATCGGCAACGTAGTTTGCCAGTTTGGTCAAGTTTTCCTGTACGTTTTGTGAAGCACGAACTTCCGGGCGGGAGACAAGCGTGCGAATACCGACCCAAAGTTCCAAATTATGGTCCAAGGCAGCCGCTAATGCTTTTAAGTCACCTTTGGCGCGTGCCTGATCCAACAGCACGGCGGCTTGCGACATGCTAAAAGCATCTTGCTCCGTCAGGCTCAACCCTTCGATTTGTGCCGCATCTAAAAGCAAAAAATCTTCTCCTACCAAAATAGTCCGTACGATCAACTATATGTCCGTACGATCAACTATATAATGTATCTGATAAGGCAAATCTTGATAACTGCCAAGTTGGCTCTGTGAGGCGCTTCAAATCGGCTCTTTTCTGACTTTTGGCTTTATAAACACCCGATCATCCCAGCAAGCGCTTGAAACCAGCGATGTTAAATCAATCAAGCGATTCACAAAGAGTTAACCCAATTCCCGGAAAGTATGCCTTGGGAAACGTGTGTTATGAACATTCTTGCTCCGCTTACGGCAGCTGCGCAGAAGTCGGCTACGGCTTTGGCTCAGTTCGGCGAACTATTTAATGCCCGGCTCATACAGCAGTCGGAAGCCATCACCGCAAAAAAACAGCGGGAAATCAATGCTATTAACCTTGATGCCGACCGGTTTCGTGACTTCAAGAAACAGCTGGACGGTACGCTGGATATCATCAGCAACTCTGTCACCCGGTCAAAGGGACTTCGGTCTCAACTCGATGGGCTGATATTAACGGTCGGCAATGCCGGCGCCGATCCGGAAGCCGCCAATAATGCCGATGGCTACCGGCTCGCTTTTAACAGCATCATGAATCAAATGCGGGATGTCGCCGGCAAAGCCCGGGTCAACCCCAACTTACTAGGCGATAGCGGCCCGGCCCGCCTTGATTACCCGGTCGATCCGAGCGGGACGAAACAAGCCGTTCGCGGGGTTAATCTCGTCAGCGACTATTATATTATTGATTCCGAAGGCAAACGCTTTGAGCCGGACCGGGTCGGCGGCCTCATTCGCCAAGTCGAGGACGACCCAGACGCTACGAATCAAAATTTTGCGAATCTCGATACAGGAATCCGGCTCGAATCCATCAGCGGCAACGCTATCAGCTTTACCCTCAAGCCGGGAACCGCGGAAGAAACCAGCTTTTCAGGTGAATTGGTCCGCAAGGGACCGGGGATTCTCGATCCGTGGCTTTACGATGATTTTAAAACCGTCGAAGGGCGAAGTCGGGCCCTCGCCGACCTGGAGGCCGCCAAAGGCGTTTTCGATTTTGAAATTCAGCGTTACGGGTCGGCGAAAACATCGATTGAATTCCACCGCAACCGGGCGAATACCAAGGTCAAACAGGCCGATTTCGCGATCGAAGACATATCAATCGAACAAGCCCAGGCCATCCGGATCGCGGAGGCCAAAATGGCCCGGGAAGCCGCCGTTTTAGCGACAAAGCTGGAGCATGCGGAACTGATTAGGAATGAATATACCCGTATGTTCGGCGGCACTAATGACCCACTTACTAAAACATTATTAGATATCAGTGTTTAGAATAGGAACAAAATCAGAAATATAGGAAGATTTACTAGGTTTCGTGTGATTTCAATTTCGTGGACTTTTTAGGCGAATTATGCCATATTCCTGCGGTTAAAGTATGTAGCGCAAGAATTGCGTTATCAACCAAACCTTAGAAAAGGAGCCATATAATGGCTGATGAAGTCGTACTTACATCCGCAGTCCGGGGTAACCTCCTCGCACTGCAAAACACCACTGGCCTTATTGACCGGACACAGGGACGTCTCGCGACGGGCCTTTCGGTTGAAAGCGCCATTGATGACCCCCTGAAATTCTTCCAAGCGAAATCCTTGTTAAACCGGGCGAATGACTTGACGTCCCGGAAGGACGGTATTGGTCAGGGTATTAGTACTCTTGAAACTGTTGTGGAAGCGACCGAAGCTATCGAGACTTTGGTGCAACAGATTAAAGGTACTGTTGACGCTGCACGTTCGCAAACGAAGGCGCAACGTGAAGAGGCTCAAATTCAGGTTCAGGAACTGGTTACACAGATTCAAAAGTTGGTGGAAGACGCCACCTTCCAAGGTCTGAACCTTCTGAACTCTACAGCTTCTAAACTGACGGTTCGTTTCTCCGATAAAGATGACTCGAAACTGGAAGTTGACGGCGTTGACTTTAATGCCAGCCAATTCTACCTCAACTCGGCTGGTACAAGCTCCCTGAGCTTTAACGCGACGGCCGGCGCTTCGATCACGGTTTCGCGTTTGGGCTTTATTGATCAGCTCAGCACGTATTCGTTGTCTTTGGCGTCGATTCTGGCATCGTTCAACGAACAGGCTAACTTAGCGATTACACGTCTCGATCAAACGATTGAGAACGTTCGAGCGAAATCCGCCACGATTGCCACGAACGTCTCCATCCTTCAGGTGCGGCTCGACTTCACCGATAACTACGTCAACATCCTCACGGAAGGCGCTGACAAACTCCGTCTTGCCGATCTTAATGAGGAAGGTGCCAACTTGCTGGCCCTGCAGACTCGTCAGGCTCTGGGTATTCAGTCCTTGGCCTTCGCGGGTCAGGCTGAACAGTCCATCCTCGGGTTGTTCCAGTAAACCCAAGGTTTTGAAAACGGCCGGGGCGGCATTCGTGCCTCCCCGGCTTTTTTCTGAGCAAATATTCGGTTTTTTAAATTATTTACGGCGAATTTCGATTAAAATGTTTGGTGCACAGATTCGGCACCGGTTAGTCAGGACTTTTAAGAATGCCTCTTAAAATCCATATCAAATCCGGACAACAAATAATTATTAATGGTGCGGTGATCGAGAATGCGGGACCCCGCAATGTCTCGCTGGTCGTCAAAAATGAGGCCTCGATCCTCCGATCCAATGACATCCTGACGCCTGAAAACGCGGCCACACCAGCCAGCAGGGTTTATTATGCCCTGCAATGCATGTATCTTTTTCCAGGTCAGAAAGACAAATATTTACGACAATTTAATGAACTCATTGATAGTTACGTTGAAGCGGCACCAAGTTCGCAGGACACCGTAAGCGAAATCAGGGATTTTGTGGAAAATGAGCAGTTTTATTACGCCCTTAAAAAGGCACAAGACCTGATCCAGCACGAGCACGAGGTATTGGCACATGTCCAACAAGAGTTCGTTGAAAAGTTACGCGACCCCGACACCGGGGTCGAGCGCACCGGGGGAGATCGAAGCGTGGGGGCTGACTCAAGCCGCGCTTCGGATGAGCCAAGCGCAGGAAACGGCTGAAAAACAAGCCATGATCGACGCCGTTCGTTTGAACTGGCGGTTATGGACTATCTTCCAAGCTGAATTATTCGACCCGGATTCGACGGTTCAAGCCGATATTCGGACGAACATTCTTTCATTAGCGCAATACATCGACAAACATACGGTCGAATTTCTTGCCAAACCGGCGCCCGATAAACTTGATACGTTAATCAATATCAACCGCGAACTGGCGATGGGGTTGTATGAGCAGCCCGATGAACCAGCGCAAGAGGGCGCACCAGAAGAGACCGAAGCAGGCTCGGTGAAAATCTCGGTATGAGTACGAAAACGACAAAAAAGGCAAAGAAGGCTAAAAAGTCCGCTTCGCCATCAAAATCCAACAAATCAACTCTCGATACATTTTTATCCAAAGCAACTAAATTGCTTCAATCAAGTGATTGGGATGCTCTAGAGGATGCCTGCGTCGCCTACACTGACAAACACGGCGAATGCATTGAAACGCTCTACATAAAAACTTTTATTGCTCATGGTCGCAACGATTTACGCATGGCAATCGATTGTGCCGAGCAGGCACTTAAATTTGATGATGCTTGCGATGAAATCGCTGATACGATCGCAACGCTTTATGCCTTGGCTGGTGAACTCTCGAGCTGTGTGTATTACGCCAAAATTGCCTCGACCCTCGAAAAGAACCCAAAATTTAAAAGCTTAATTCCGCCGTCATTTCCGACCTTCACGCGCGCTTATTCTTTGATCTCGGAAAAACCGATGCATAATCGGGCACAAACGGCATTTAATGAAGGTGATTTCGCACAATCGGAACATTGGTACCGCCAACACCTTTCGTTCGACCCGAAAGATAAAGATGCTTATCTCGGTATGACGGCCGGCATGTTGGCCCGCGGCGAAGTTCGTGGCGTCGCCGACTCATTACGGGCCGGACGCCACGCCTTGCCGTACGATCCCGAAATCGCCAGTCAGCTCGCTCATACGCTTATTCGTCTCGGCAAATACACAGAAGCCCATGCCTGTCATCGTTGGGCTCAAAAGGCGGCTCCCGATAATGCGGTTATTCACGCCCAAGCATTGGTTGACCTGATGATCGATCCCGAGCAGCAAAACCAGGACTTTCCCGCGCTGACGAAAGCTTGGGGTAAGCGGTTCGGCCAGGGCAGCGGTGAAGATGACGATGCGTCAGATTTTTTCGAGGCCGAAGATCCGATGCCTAAAGACCAACTCACGATTGGCTTTATGCTGGGCAGCACCGGAAACATAGCCCGGGGCGTGACGCTTTCATCAATACTCATGCAGCTCGATGAAAATCGGTTCCAAACTGTCGGTTTCGGCGTCGGCGCCTTAAGCGATGTGGGTAACGCTGTTTTTCAAAAATGTATTGGCCGCTGGCATGACGTGGCCGGAGTCGACCCGATTACACTGAAGGCTATTATCGCCGCTGAAGAAATCGACATTATGGTGAATATTTCGGGTTTCTCTATGCCCGAGCTCTTAGCATTGTTCGGCTCACGTCTCGCGCCGTGCCAAGTTGCCTGGATGGGCACGCCCTACGGGACCGGCATCGATGAGATCGATTATCTGATAACGGATTCATTTTTGGATCCGGACAAAAATAATGCATCACAATATACAGAAGAGTTGACCTTCTTGGAGCTTGGCGGCGTTGTTGCTTTCCCGCTGGTCTCTAAACAAGAGGGGCTCATGCCCCGAACCGGTGATGAATTTATTTTTGCGGCCGATGCGAAGCTTCACGAACTAACACCGTCAACCATCGCCTGCTGGGCGGAAATATTGCATCAAAAACCGGATTCCAGCTTGATCCTGCTCGACCACGATTTTAAGCAAGCCGAAACATTAAATGAATTAGTCCAACTTTTCGGCACCTTTGGCATTGCCAACCGTGTCGACATCGTCGATTCCAGCGTGTCGTCGAAGTTTTTCGAACAAGCCGACGTTTGCCTGATGCCGGTGCCAACACCCTCAGCACAAGTAACAGTGGATGCACTGTGGGGCGGCTGCCCTGTGATTTCATTTGCTAATACCGGCCGTCATACACGTGAATCCGGCAGCGTTCTGTCCTACCTTGGCCTTCAGGAAGACATGGTCGCCGACAATCTCGACGACTATGCGAAGTTTGCCTTGGAGTGGGCGAACGATGACGAAAAACGTAGCGCATTCCGCACAAGCGTTCGTGAAAAAATCTTAACCTCGCAACATTTCGACACCAAAGCACGCGCAGCCGATCTTCAAAAAACGTTCGATTTGCTTTGGCAAAAAACATGTGAGAAGCACTAACCGTCGTGCGCTTTTGAGAGGCCGTCATGACCAAGGCCGAAGAGGCAATCGTCAAGCGCAATGTCGCTGCATTTGAAAAGAATGATCCGGAAACCTTGGATCGTCTTGCTGCGATCAGCGACCCCATAACATCCCTGGTTTATGACGGCGACAAGATCGTAAACATCGATCTCGGCGGCGGCGAGCTTTACCCAAAACCGGCAGAGCACTGGACGGAAGATCAGCTTGAAGATTTCAGGGAAAACCCGGACCGTCTCATCTTTAAAGACCCCAGTCATTGCAATTTATCCGGCTACTCCTTCAAGTTTTTTAAGCCGATGCAGAATTACTTCGCGAAAAAAAACATTAAGGAATCGCTGACCGCAGGACCGGTTGTCGATATTGGCTTTCTGTTTGTTTTTGGCGTTGGCCTCGGATACCACCTTCGTGAAATCGTCGAAACCACACCGGCTAAACGCATTATCCTTATTGAGCCCATTGCCGAGTTTGCACTTCATTCACTTCACGCCATTGAGTGGAAGGACATTTTTCGCATTGCCAAAAAACGCGGCATTACGATTTATTTTTGCTTGGAAGAAAAACCCGATGAGATTGTCGGTTTTATCGAGCACACCTTAGGCGCTGTCGGCAACACGTTCCTGGATGGTTCATATTATTGCCCCCATTATTACTCATGGACGCTCAAGCAATCGTATGAACTCCTGCAAGAGCGGATCAAACACTATTTTATCTCCAGCGGTTTCATTGAAGATGAAATCGGCATGATGGAAAACACCCACACGAATATTAAGGATTTCAATTTTCATCTGCTGGACGGACGCAAGCCTTATCGCGCTCAGGAAATGCCCGCCTTCGTGGTCGGTTCCGGGCCTTCCATTGATAAGGATTTACCCATCATCAAAAAATGGCGGGAAAAAGCGATCGTCTTTTCCTGCGGCACGGCCCTGCGCCCGTTGCTGAGCAACGGCATCGTGCCTGATTTTCATGTTGAACTCGAACGAGATGATGTCGTCCCGCGCGGCCTCAATAAAATGCGTGAAGAATTCGATTTTAGCGGCATTACCTTGATTACCGCGACGACCGTCCCGCCGGAAGTCATGGAAATGTTCGATGAGCGGGTT
>Ga0181579_10003656_pt1 | contig 12134 bp, 11 predicted proteins | sample 071ome_24_FD_132996 | JGI IMG/M metagenome (GOLD analysis project Ga0181579, IMG submission 132996) | Coastal salt marsh microbial communities from the Groves Creek Marsh, Skidaway Island, Georgia - 071402CT metaG (megahit assembly) | ecosystem: Environmental > Aquatic > Marine > Intertidal... | reverse complement strand
TTGAGCTCTTTCTTCGGCATCTTGTCGAATATGGATAGAAGGATGATCTTCGGCACGCGAATCGGATGCCGGACCGTGCGCACCAATTCCATTTCGGCGACTGGCGGATTGTAGCGGGAAAAGTCTACCCAATCCATCATATCGAAAATCCGGAAATCCTCTTCCTCGGCGTAAACCACGCTCGCATGCCCCGTCGCCAAAAGCGAGAAAGCCCGCTTGGCCGATATGACATTCACGGCCTGCCAGAGCCGATTCAGAACGAGTACAGGTTCTGTAAGGGCAGCCTCCATGATTCCATCGTTCTATGGTCCCGCTCGCCCCTGTCAAGCGGGACCGCTATCAATCCCCTGTAAATCCGGAGTTTCCCTGCAACGAAATTGTAACAACGGAACAGATACAGTCTCAAAGATCAGCAGTCCTCTCCGCGAACGGCCTGTTGGCGTCGGCTCGACGATACGAACCCGGGATGAGCAGCTCGTCGTAGCCTGTAGGAGCGGTTTCATCCCGCTATTTCGATGCGGGCCGGTCTACAACTATCGCGGAGCAAACTCGCTCCCACGCACAAAATCGAAATCCGATATCATCTGTTCATCAGAGACTCTCTAGGCAACCTCGTTGGGCTGGTCCGAGGGTAGACAGACAGCCGCAGCTGCTCGGGACCCTTTTAATCCGCATCGTAAACCTGGACCTTCGCCCAATTCTCCTTGTTGTTGGCGATAAAATCGTCGTGCAAGGGATGGGTCTGGTAAACATCGTGATCCGCAATTGAGTCAAAGACGACCGTCAAGCAGAGATCGAAATCACGGACGCTTACCGGGCGAACCTCCGTATCCGCAGGGCTCCCTACATAGAGAGCCTTAACCGTTTCGATCTTGCCCAGCAAGTTGCGAGCGTCATCCGCGCAAGATTGGATGTCCGCCTCTGAAGACGCTTCCGTGAAGTTGAAAAATACTGTGTGTACTAGCATGGAAATAGGATTTACTTTGATTGGTTAGGACATCTATCTACCTACCGATTTGCTCGAACCGATCGAGGACAGGATCAATACGCTCGCGGCTAGCCTTGTAAAGCTTTTGGTTTTGTGGAGCCACGCCACGCAGAAATTGAAGCGTTTCCCGCTTTTCAGCGATCTCGGTTCGAGCCATCTCCAATACGTATCCCGATAATTTGCCGGACTTCACGATTCGCTCCATCTCGGCAATCTCTTTTTCCAGACTGGCAGCGCTCACCTCCTCATTGGAAAAATCTCTGGCGAGCATGAGCTTGACCAAAGTCGCCACAAAGGCCGCTGCCGGAGAGTCGATACGGCTCCAAACCTCAAAGGCCCGAATTACCGGCAGAGGGCTATCGCTTTCATCAGCCGCTACCCATTGATCCACGTTGGATAGCGTCCATTCCAGGACCACTTCAGCTTCGGAAACAAACCGATAGACCTCTGATCGACTGACTGGCTGCTGCATCAAAGCCTCGATGACTTCCTCGACGGCTCCAGCCTGCTCTATCAAGGACTCGCCGGCAATCGATTCCGCGCTGGCGCTCGCGCCAAACAAAACCGTAGACACTGCCCATCCGACCGCCAGCCAAAACGTCCAAAACCGGCGCCGGACGCTCATCGCAGCAGATGAACCTTGCCGCTCCCCTTGACAACGCTTCCTATCCTCATCGCCCGGCAGCCATGGGAACGGCTCTCTTCAAGAATGGCCTCAGCCTTTTCCGCATCGACGCAAAGCGTCATCCCAATTCCCATATTGAACACTTCGTACATTTCTTCGAAATCGATCCTGCCAGCTTCCTCTATCAATTTGAATATGGGAAGCGGGGTCCAAGCGCCCGTATTAATTTCGACATCCACGGAATCGGGAAGGATACGCGGGATATTGCCGCAAAAACCCCCACCGGTGATATGGGCTATGCCGAACAAAGCATTGCCTTTGCGGAATTTCGATGATCGGCCCGTATTGAATTTATTGATAAGAGCCTGAATCAACGGCGCGTAGTTCGTATGCGGGGCCTGCAAGGCTTTGAAAACGCTTTGCCGCGATCCGGGAACCTTATCTAAACCTTTCAGCTTGGCTTTATCGAAGACCACTTTCCGGGCTAGCGTGTAGCCATTGGTATGCAAGCCATTGGAGGGCAAGCCGATCACCACATCGCCCGCGCGAATGGTAGAGCCCGAGAGCATTCGCTTCTTTTCCACGATGCCGACAATCACCCCTGCAATATCGTATTCGCCCGGCTGATAAAATCCTGGCAGCTGGGCGGTCTCCCCACCGATCAACGCGCAGTTAGCCGCCGCGCAGGCGTCCTTCATTCCGGAGAGCAATTGCTTGAAGACCTTGGGTTCCAGCTTGTCCATTCCCAGGTAGTCGAGGAAGAAGAGCGGCTCTGCCCCTATCACCGAAATATCGTCAATGCAGTGATTAACAATATCCATGCCCACGCTCTTGTGCTGCCCCGAATCGAAAGCTAACTTGAGCTTTGTCCCCACTCCGTCAATACTGCTCACCAGCACGGGTTCCTTGTACTTCGACTTGGACAGGTCGAACAGGCCTCCGAAACCGCCGACGGCTCCGAGTACTTCAGGCCGAGAGGCCCCTCGCAACGATTTTTTCAAATCGCCTTTAACGCGATCGCCTAAATCGATATCCACGCCCGCTTGGGCATAGGCTTTGGTCTTCTTTTTAGCTGGCATTGATTTTCGGTAGAATAGTCTGAAGGTGGCTATTCGCTATAGTGTTGCGAATGTTCGAGCTAGCGGCTCTTTCGTATTTGCGAACCGGCCTCACTAGTAGCTGCGTCCATCCGAGTTCTGGTAGTAGTTGACGAACGCTTGATTGACCACGCGATAGCCTCCAGGGGTGGGAAAGTCTCCAGTGAAATACCAATCGCCTTGATGGTCCGGCAGAGCTTTACGCAACCCTTCTACTGTTTGATAGATAACGGAAACCTCGCCTTCCCATCCCTGATCGTGGGGATAGACGATTTCGGATATCTTTCGCGATATCTGCTCGTCGGTAAATGGGGCATAGATCTCTTTCACATAGTTGATCTTTCCGACGCTTCCCGACCTTAGGCTGTCCACGCACTTTCGATACACTTCTCGTAGCGTGTCGCTTTTGCCCACTTCCTTTAGCAAGGCGACCGCCGCCTCGAAGGCGATAAATTTCCCCAATTGCGACATGTCGATGCCATAGCAATCCGGATACCTGATCTGAGGCGCGGTGGATGCGATGACGATTTTCTTCGGATTGAGGCTGGCGAGAATTTTGAGAATCGATTTTCTCAACGTCGTCCCGCGAACAATAGAATCGTCAATACAAACCAGATTGTCGTCGCTTCGGACTAGCCCATAAGTAACGTCGTAAACGTGCGTCGCCATTTCATTACGCGAATCTTCCGTGGAAATGAAGGTGCGCAGCTTTTGGTCCTTGTGGGCGATCTTTTCGCCTCGCGGCCAATTGCTCATTATCAGGTCGTCCAGCAATTCCTCGCCAAGCTCCCCATTCTCCTGAGCCTCAAAGATCGTTCGCTTCACGCGTTCACGGCGTTCCAGGCGCAACTGCTCCAAAAGTCCGAAATAGCCCACTTCCGCAGTGTTGGGAATGAAGCTGATTACCGTCCTTTCCAGATCGTCATCGATTTCCTTCATTACCTGTTTGGTTAACTGGGCTCCTAAAGCTTTCCGTTCCCTGTAGATATCCGCGTCGTTCCCTCGAGAAAAGTATATCCGCTCGAATGAACACTGAGCCCGTTTCTTGGCAGGTTCGACAAACTGTTCGCGAATGACCTCCCCACTCTTTTTCACCACCACGATGTGGCCAGGCAGCACCTCTTCGATATCCTCGATCTTCTTATTGAAAATCGTCATAAGCGGAGCCCTTTCTGACGCCGCCGCGAAGACCTCGTCGTCCTCGAAATAGAAAAGCGGGCGAATCCCTGACGGATCCCTCAGGGCGAAATTGTCTCCATTCCCGATAGCACCGATCAGAGCATAGCCGCCATCCCAGTTTTCCGCAGCCCGGCGGAACACTTTCACCAGATCGATATCCTTGAGAATCCGTTCGGAGATATCCGCTGTATCGTAGCTCTCATCCCGAAGGTAGCGATACAAGTTATCATGAGCCTCGTCCAAATGAAAGCCGACTTTCTCCAAAAGCGCCTGCGTATCGGTAGCGAATATCGGATGCTGCCCCATGGAAATCAGGCTCTCATTCAACTCCTGGGTGTTGGTCATGTTAAAGTTGCCCGCCAACATCAGGTTTTTCGTAGGCCAGCTGCTACGACGGAAAAACGGGTGGCAAACGCTTAAGGAATAGCCTCCCGAGGTGCCATAGCGCAAATGCCCCATGTAATACTCGGCGCAAAAATCGAATTTGGACTTAATCGAGGGCACATAGTCTGGCAGGATGTCTCCGTTACGCTGCAGTTTCTTGTACTGCTTGAGCGTGTTCTTGAAAATCCGATCCAAGGCATTGCTTTTGACGCTCCGTTCGCGGAACATGTAGGGCTCGCCCGGCGGCATGTCGAACTTGATGGATGCCACCCCAGCCCCATCCTGGCCGCGGTTCCGCTGTTTTTCCATCAGGAGGAACAGCTTATAGAAGCCATATAACGCCGTTCCGTACTTCTCGGAAAAGTACTCCAAAGGCTTTTTCAGCCGGACTTGGGCGACGCCGCATTCGTGTTTAATCAGCTCACTCATCTGCTCTACCTCAACCGATGGTTCTGATCCGCTGTAAGTCTTGCCCGATCCCCACTATAATCAAACCGTTATCCATTGCTCGCTAGAAATAGATAAACCGCCACAACTAGCTGGCGGTTTTCGTCGCGATTCGAGAGCTTTCTCCCCCCACTTTTAGCGGCTGGCCCTGCGTCAGGCCCGGTGCCAATGAATATTGATGGGTGATTGATTCGAGTGAGAAGATGTTCACGTAGACGCCTCAGATCGGTGTGTTATACCAAATGCAAAAAGGTTTGATAAGATGGCGGGAATCGTAGGGGTCTGGGCCAGGCGGCTTGTTCCCAAGCGTGCTTGTAGCACGGTGGGAACAAATAACGCAGCCCAAGCCCCTACCGAACCCGTCCAAGGATGCGGCTCTGGCGGGAGTTCACGGCGTTGGCGATTCGCATAGGACACCTGTGTCGCAAGCGACACGCCGCCTAGTGCTGCTCCCGCTAATGCCTGCAACATTTTAATCAAACCTTTGTGCATGTGATGTTTGTTTAGCACAACATCCCTACGGGAATTTCTGAGCCTCTGGCAACAAATCATTGCCCTTTTTTCAATTGAATTCGCCAAACAACCTTCTTGGCCCTGCAAAGACGCGAAATCGAGCTCGCTCCTGTTAAAAATGCTTCCCCAATCCGACTACTGGCCCATCGTGGAATCGTGGACTCACCCATTGCCATCGACGACATCCCGCAACTTCCTTCACCAGAAAGGCCAATGGATTGGCGTGATCTTAATCGCTTTAAGGCCGATAACCGCAGTTCAGATTTTTACGCTACCTGCCTCGAGTACGCTCAATGCCTTTGGCGACAACGCTTGCCCGCTCGAGCTATCCTATGCCTCGACCGGGCTTGGGGGGCTGACCTCCAAGGCTCCGAACCCATTTTAAAAACCTGGCCCCTTCCCTACCAAGCCCTCGTCGACATTCTCAGAAAGGCTCCCGAGGAATGCTTCCTGGGCAACCCGCGTGTCCACTTCCAACACTATGCCGATCGACTGGGCCCGCCACGCGAACCGCAGCGCAGGTGGCGCTCCTGGGCCTGCTGGGCCCTTTCCTGTCTAGCCCTTCCCGACTTTCCGGGAGACCCCAAACACCAAGTCGAGTTGCCCTCCCTGGAAACAATCGAAAGACAACTCGAAAACCATGGCCACCCCGGCGAAGCCGCTTTGTGGCAAACCGTCCTCAGGCAAATCCAACCCCGCCGCAACAACCTCCCGCAATACTAGCGCTCTGCTCGACAATTATCGCCCAGATTTCCCAACCAGGATCGCGGGCGGCCCGCCCGCATATTCGCCATTCACTACTCGCGAATCGCTATTCTCTAAAACTCCCTCAGCGTTCCGCCAAATCTTCGGGTCAGCCGCTCTAAACCGCGACGATCCTTATCCCTGAGCTCAAAGCCAATGACATGAATGCGAGTTCTCGCCCCTAACCGCCGCAGATTTCGATCAATTGAGCCAATTAGAACTTCGTAGGGAATTTCCGGATATTTGTAGGAGCCATCCACTTTCACCCGCTTGTTGAGCACCCCATCCGTCACCAAGAAAATTAGATCCGGCTCCATGTCTACGGATAGCTGTAAACCGCCTTCATGACCGAGTTGCGATTCGTCCGTGACTTCGGGATTGCCACGCATCTCCTTGCGCGTCCAATCAGTAGCCGCTTCCTTGTTTGGCTTGATAGCTGGAGCCAGGTAGGGAGCGAAGCGACGGGCTCCTTGGCTGAACTGGACGATTCCGAATAGCGTGCCCCCATCCAGGCCTTCAATCAGAGAAACTACCTCTTCGTGTATCTTTTCAATCGATACACCTTGATTTCTCGCTTTTCGGACCACTGACGCGGATGTATTGACCACAATAACGATCCGTCGACCGGTATCCTGCACGCCGAAAAAGGCGGCCGCGGAGGAAGCGCCCTTCCCCTGCAGGCTTCCGCCCAGTAAACCGGATTGCTCTAGAAGAGCTCCCGCATCCTCAACGATGTCCAAATCGCCCGCATCCAAAGAAAAGGCGTCGATCGGGAGATCAGGCATCGGGGGCATATCGCCACGGACCGCGGACTCAACCGACAATCGCTGCATTGGTCGCAAGCGTTGCATCCGCTTCATGAATCGATCTCTTCGTTCCACCGCTTTGAAATCGTCTTTCCTGACCGAGACGCTAGCGTTTCCTTCGAACTTCGGCGGTTCCTTCTCTGGCTCGTCCAATACAATCACGAATACCGTCAAAGTCAGCAGGATGCACTGGACAATCAGGGCGAAGAAAAGCGTTCCCTTTTTTACGCCAGGACCTCGGCTACGAGGCCATACTATCGGGGTAGATCGAGCCATGGAGTGTTGGATTCCAATTTCACGCTAGCTGACATCGCTCCTCCGTCAATCCCGTAAACTCAAGGAGGCCCCACCCATTGAATCCGACGCGGAGGGCTGGCGCTTACCCCATGCCGCATCGGTGTCAACTTAGGAGCTTCCTACAACAAATGGTCGGAGGATTTTACCGCCCGCTACTCGAATCCCATGGCTTCGGCGGCGAGCTGCTTAAGCAACGTTGTCGACGATCGCAAAATCTTTTGAGCCGGCAAATCAACCAAAGACTCCGCAACCCGATATTCCTCAGCGGCCATCAAATTGACGGACAGTAGTTTCGATGGGCCCTTGTAAACCTCGACCCTGACCGGTACCTCGCCTCGCTTCAAAACGCTGTCGAGCTCAGGCACGCGCAATCCGCCAGAGCCAAAAAGCCAAGATTCTCCCAATGCTCCCCAGTTCACGCAGTAGTCCTTGCTGAAATACATGTCGTAGCGCATGCCTTCTTCGCCGTAATAACGGCTCCGCATCGCCCGGAAATTTCGCAGGGCGAAAGGGCCATCGACGACTGGCTTCTGCAAATCCACTGGCGCCCCGGACAGAGCCAAGGCTCGAAACGCCATTCCCAGCAAAATACGGTCGTATCCTTTAAACTGGTACGCATCGAGATCATTCCCATAGATGATGAAGTCGTCGCTGTCATGCCGGAAGAGGGCTGAACTCACTCCTGGCGGGGCATTGTTAGCAAACACATCGGCCATATCCAAAGAGGGAATACTGAGCCGCTCTGCCGTCGCCACAATATCCACTTGCTCGCGTTCAATAGCCTTCCCTGAACGTGGTGAATAGCGCGACACCACATAGCGCAAGGAACCCTCGAAAAAGCCCTCGTTCAATTGCGAACGATACTCCGCTCCCGATAGTGACGATCCCCAAACGAGACCTAGCCAAAAAATCGCAACTCCTTTCACTAATTCCATTTTCACCCAATCAGAAAACTCCTCCGGAGCGGAATTGCAATTCTCCTCCGATCCCCTTCCATGCCGCGAATTACATCGAATCCATGGCAAAAAGCAAAAAGTCCAATCGCCGCGGCGAGTCCGGCAATGTTATCGCCGCCCTCGCCAGCTTCTTCATTCCCGGCCTCGGCCAACTCGTACAAGGACGGCTTCTCTGGGCAGCCTTCTTCTTCATAGCCAACGCCGCCCTCTACTTTTCCAGCCCGCTTTTGCTGATCACGCTGCCCTTCGCTCTCATCGCCCACCTATGAGCCATCATCAACGCGGCAACGTTCAATCCGGGTTAAGCGAGCTAGGAGAGTGTCTAATCTGTCGCTCTCCATATTTTAGTTGGTAGGGCTGACTATCCCTAGTCAGCCGAGTTAGGAGCTGTTTGCCTGCATGGCTGACTACGGACAGCCCTCTCAGTTTCTACAAAGCCTCCGCCAATTGTTCATTGTTTTCGGGAAATGGTATTAGGAATCAGCTCCAATGAAAAAATCTCGATTCGAGCCAATTCGTGAAATTTGTGGGTAGTGCACAGCCATCCCTCACAAATACCTCTCCGGCTTCCGATTGAAATCTGCCGACTTTCCCAACGGGATGCTCAAACTATTCCATTTCGGGCCCGCGATGCGCTGAGCTAGATAGACGATTTGTCCAACGTGATACGCATAGTGCGTCAACTGACCCGTAATTGCCTGCAACACCGACAGCCCTTCTCCTCGAATGGTCACTGTCCGCGATAAATCTCCCGGCTCCAACTCGGACAGGGTCGCGAACAAAATCTCCCAAGCGTGATCCCAATTCGCCTTCAAACCGGCATAGCTATCCGTCGCTCGGATAGTGAATGCTGCCCAATTCAGTAACGAATCAATCTTAGAACTATCCGGCCCGACCCAAACAAAGCTAGGGATTGGGCAAGGCGCTCCATCCAGCGCGCGAGCCGCGCGCGATCCCGGGATAATCTGCGCAATACTTCCGCGAAAGAGCCCCGAGACATCCCCCACTTGGATCTATTCCTTCATCCGACTCCGCAGCTCCTTACGGACGCATCTATCTAGGTAGCTGAAGCATTGCTCTATTTCGCTTTGCTCAGATTTACGGGTATGGCCTTTAACTTTGAATACATCGAACCCGTACTCGTCTACGGATTGGAAATACTGCTGGTAAAGCTGCACCAGCTTCAACCGCTCTCCCTTTCCATTCTGGAAACTCGCCTTCTCCAACCGATCTCTGCGTTCCTGTAGGCCGACGATATTTTGCGAATCAGTGAAAACCGTCGCCTTCCTAGCCGCTCGCTTACATTCATCCAAAGCCCACAACAACGTCTTCAACTCCAGCTCTGTGGAGGTTGCCCCCTCGAATCGCTTTAGACGAATCGTTTCCGGCAAACTTTCTATCGACCGATCGACATTCTGAAGAAAAAGATACCCGCCTATCCCAAAGCCAGCTTGGCTAGATACGCTACAATCGGTCAGTAAATACATTTGGGAATACTGCAAAGAGGCCTTTCCATCGAGCAAGGTGTCATAGATCTAGTTTGATCGACTATGATTCATATTTCAGAGTACTTTGGTCCGCCGCAACCCCGCAGTCGCGAAACAGAGACCTCTACCCCAAGATCGTAATGCTTAAGAGAAGGACTGAGGCGTTAAGTTCGTCGAAATATCACTCCCCGCAGCGAATCCCTTCTAGGATACTGAAAAGCGATTCGATATATATCCCTACGCTACATTCATTGGAGCCTTCGTTGCGGGATGACATTCACGATCGAATCGATTGAAGAAAACATATCCTTTTTCTTTATCCAAACGAGCAATCCGGCGAACGCTGTTAGGAAATAGGTATCGTAGGGCTGGGCATCAGGAAATACACAATTCATGAGTGTGAAGTGAAAAATGCTTACAAGAGGATGCTGCCTCCCGTTTTATTGAACAGGGCTGTCGCGATCACGCTAATAGCTAAACATCCAAAGAAGAAAGCCGTAAACGACCATTCGCTCTGCTGAGTGCCGCTCAACGAGAAGGCCGGCAAATGCCAAAATCCCCAAATAAACCCGAAGACTTGGGCCGACCAAAATGGGGCGAACTTTCTCTGCAGCAGAGGCGCGGCAAAGCCTCTCCATCCGAATTCTTCGATCGGGCCTTTGATCGCTGCTAAAGCCGTGGCCACCAGCAGGGCGGAGAAGCTCTCAAAAATAAAGGCTTGTCTGCTAAGCGTTCCGCTAAACGCTGCCCCTACGGTAAAAATCAATGGAACGCCGATCAGCAGAAACAGGTACCAATTAAACGTCGTTCGCCAAATCAGGGCTCGGGTCAGGAATTTCTTTATTCCTTAGTTACCCTCCAATCCAAAAATGAGGAGCAACGCTGAAACTGCGGGGGTGTAGACAGCTACAAAGAACAGTGGATGAGTCCCGCTTAGCGGGCTAAACATTCCGTTCATTCCATCCGGCAGAAAGAGGTAAAGCCCGACAATTCCCCAAGCGATTCCAAACGTAATCACGAGAAACGGGAACAGCATCCAAAAGGTCACGGCATCTGGTCAGGGAGATTCGGGCATTTCGTTTTGTCCTTTCCCGGTGAATTCGGATTTTCCAGGGCCGCAATTTGTCGAGCAGAGCTATTGTGTTCTCAGTTTTGCCTGATAGAAAGTTCATTTGCTCACTTGAGTCGGTAGCGAGGCTCGCTCGGAATTTCAACGCCCTACGAACTGATTCGTCTAGACCTAGCGCGGACTTACTCATTCAGAAATTGTAACGCTGCAGCGACGAGGCGTCAAAGCACCATTCGCCTCACAGATCCATGAAATCAAATTTTTGCCGCGAATTGCGACAACAGGATATAGTCTCGTTCAGATAGGCGCAAGGTTTTGGGGAGAACCTGCAAACATCACCCGCAGGCTGATCGATACCATGAGGATTGCAAGAATATCAAAAACAGGATAACTCTACCGACCGTTCGCGCCAACTCGGCAGCAGCGATCTCCGCCCAAACATTCTCCATGCGTGTCAACAGTTGACTCCAGTTTTCCTTGAACGTCGAGTGTCCAGTATGGATAGTCTCCCTCGAACAGTTACCAGGTGATGAAGAAGGGCGTTAATTTCAATTTCTCTAAGTCGCTGTCGCGACGCACATTTATCAAAGGAGCCGGAGCTGCCATGGCATTGCCTTGGCTGGAAGCCATGAACCCGGCTTTCGCCTCGTCGGTGGCCCAGCAGCCCCCTCGACGCTTCGTAGCCGTTACTCTGGCCCTCGGACTTCATGGGCCAAATCTGAACCCTACTGAACCGGGTCGCAACTACACGCCGTCACTGTATCTCTCCGAAGTCAATGATCTGCTCGACGATATGACAGTTGTAACGGGTTCCTCCCACCCCGGCGTGAGCGGCGGGCACCAAGCAGAGGGAAGCATCCTGACGGCAGCTCCCTATTCGCGGAGCGCGGCCTTTAAGAACTCGATTTCGATAGACCAGTACTTGGCCAAGCATCAAGGCCACCACACCCGTTTCCCTTCACTGGTCCTCGATGTCAATGGCACGACCAGTTCGTCCTACACGGATTCAGGCAGCATGATCCCGGCGGAGATATCTCCCTCTCGCGTTTTCAATCAGCTGTTCATTCCGGATACGCCCGAAGAGCAAGCGCGTCAAGTAGAGCGCCTCAAACAGGGCCGTAGCATCATGGATGTCGTGGCTTCGGACGCCAAACGCATCGAACGCAAATTGGGCAAAGGCGATCGCGAAAAGATGGACCAGTATTTCACTTCCGTTCGCAATTTTGAAAAGCGCTTGGGAGCGGCCCAAGATTGGGCCACTCGTCCCAAGCCTGAGGTGAACGCCGAGCCACCCGAGGACATCGAAAACACCGATGCTATCATCGACCGCAAGAAGCTGATGCTCGATGTCATGTTCCTAGCTCTACAGACCGACTCGACTCGATTCATCACCCTCCACCTAGTTGGAGAAGGTGGGGCCGTACCCATCGATGGCGTGGATGAAGGCTACCATACGCTTAGTCACCATGGACTCGACGAAGACAAGTTGAGGCAGCTCACTCTCGTAGAAACCGGCCTCGTTCGCCGCTGGGGGGATTTCTT
>Ga0181579_10003650_pt1 | contig 12145 bp, 15 predicted proteins | sample 071ome_24_FD_132996 | JGI IMG/M metagenome (GOLD analysis project Ga0181579, IMG submission 132996) | Coastal salt marsh microbial communities from the Groves Creek Marsh, Skidaway Island, Georgia - 071402CT metaG (megahit assembly) | ecosystem: Environmental > Aquatic > Marine > Intertidal... | reverse complement strand
CGTCGCGGCCCATGGAGCGCATCTTATCTCGGCCTCCAACATGATTCGCGCGATCAAGGCTGTTTCCACCGAGCGCGGGCGCGACCCACGCAACTACGCGCTCTTCGCCTTTGGCGGCAATGGACCGCTTTTCGCGGCGGGCATGGCGGCCACGATCGGCATCAAGCGGGTTATCATCCCGCCCTCGCCGGGACTGTTCTCGTCCTTCGGACTGCTCTACGCGGATGTCGAGCATCACTATTCCCGGACCTTCAGGCGCTTGCTTTCCGAAGCCGATCCCGGCGAGTTGACCGCGGCGTGGAACGGCCTTGCCGAGGACGCTCTTGCCCAGCTCACCGAGGAAGGCTTTACCGGGGCGGCGGCGGTCGTCGAGAGGTCCGCCAGCCTGCACTACAAGGGGCAGATTTACGAACTGTCGGTCCCGGCGCCGGAAGGTGACCTGGACGCCAACAAGCTAGCGGAACTCGCCGAGCGTTTCGGCCAGGAACACGAAACCGTCTACGGCCATCGCGCGGGTCCCGAGGAGCCCGTGGAGCTGGTCAATATCGCGGTCGTCGGGCGTGGTGTTTCGGAAGCCAGCCGCGTGCCCGACCAGCTTCACGCCGACCTCGCCGCGAGTCCCAGCGATAGTTCCAGGCAAGCCTATTTCGGTCGTGATCACGGATGGATGGAAACGCCGGTGATCGCGCGGGCCGATCTCGAACAACCACGCCAGGGCCCCGCGATCGTCGAGGAATACGACGCGACCTGCCTGATCCCGCCCGGCGGCACGGCCTCGCTCGATCGGTTCGGCAATATCGTGATCGACCTTTGAGGATGCGCGGCACCCCGCATTCATGACCGACACGGCCACCTTTTCCGGCGTGCGCCGTCCGGCGGCGTTTCTCGACCGCGACGGCATCCTCAACGAGGACGTAGGCTACGCCCACCGACCAGATCAGATCATCTGGATTCCCGGCGCCATGCAGGCCGTCAAGCTGTTGAACGACAGCGGCTTTCACGTGTTCGTCGTCACCAATCAGGCGGGTATCGCGCGCGGCTATTACACCGAGGAAGACGTCAACGCCTTGCATGAGTGGATGCGCGGGGCGCTTGCATCCAACGGCGCGCGGATCGATGATTTTCGTTTCAGTCCCTTTCATCCCGAGTTCAACGACGGGCAATTCAGCCATCTCGCCCATTGGCGCAAGCCGGAGCCGGGGATGCTGATCGACCTGATGCAGAACTGGGCCGTCGAAATCGAACGGTCTTTTATGATCGGTGACCGAGACTCTGATGTTCAAGCGGCCCGAGCCGCCGGTGTGAGAGGCCATCTTTTCCCTGGTGGAAACCTGTTGAACGCCATTACCCGGATCTTGGCGCCCGAGCGGCTCGATTGAACGTTTTTTCTGTCCCGCCACCTGATCAACTTGTATGACAGTGTCGGACCGGAAACTCGATTTAGCCGCTATTTCTTTGGGTTTACGGGCGGCTGTGTGATAGATCACATTTAAGACAAGCGCTCTGGTGTTTTCAGGGTTCGCGCTTGCGTCGTTAAACGGAGGAAGTGACGTTTCGATGGCTTTCGAGCGTGACATTTGGGGGGATGAAGCCGGCGCCTCGCGGTCGACGGTGACAACGCGATTCCTGCGCGATTTTCGCAAGATCCCCTCCGCCGCGACGCCGAGTATCGTGCTTGCTTCCTTCATCTCGAACGTTTCCGCGATGGCGCTGCCCTTCGCGGTGCTGATCGTCTACGACCGGGTTGTCCCGAACGCCGCCGAGCACACGCTGACTTTGCTCATGGGCGGTGTCGTGCTTGCGCTCGCGATGGATGCCATGGTTCGCGTGTCGCGTGGCTGGATCGTCACCCACCGCGCCAGCCGATGTGGACATCGCGCCTTCATGGGCATGGTCAGCAAGGCGCTGTTCGCCGATCCCAAGGCGTTTCAATCGGTTTCCTCGGCGCGGCGGTTGGAGCAGATTCAAGCGATCGACACGCTTCGGGAATCCCGCGCCGGGTATCTGCCGCAACTGATTATCGATTTTCCGTTTTTCCTGCTGTTCGTTATCGCCGTTTTTCTCATTGGCGGCGCGCTGGGCTATGTGCTTCTGGCCTGTATCGGCATTCTCGCCGCCACGACCTGGATTAACGGCATCCGGGTGCGTCGTCGTGTCGAGCAGCGTCAGGACGCGGAACGAAGCCAAACCAACTTCCTGATCGAGGTTCTGCAAGGCTTGCCGACCATCAAGACCTATTCGATGGAGCGGCTCATAGTGCGCCGATACGAGCGCGTCATTCAACGCAGCGCCTCGGTAACCCGGGATGTGGCCGAGGGCAGTGGCGATGCTCAGGCGATTGCTAATTTCGTCACGTAATTGACCGTCGCGGCGATCGTCGGTTTCGGCAGCTTGCTCGCCATCGAAGGGGCCATGACGATTGGTGGTGTCGCGGCCTGTATTTTGCTGGCGGGCCGCGCCATGCAGCCGCTGAACCGCGCGTCCTTGCTGTGGAGCCAGTATCAATCGGTTCGCATCGCCAAGGACCATGTTCGAAATTTCAGCCAGATCCCCATGGCGGCGCCGAACCGCCCGGACTTCCTCGAGGATTTCCAGGGTCGGATCGACTTGCGGGACGTCACGTTTCGCTACGACACCGACCGCCCGGTTTTCTCCGATCTGTCATTGACCATCAGGGCCGGCGAGACCGTCGTCATCCGGGGCGAGAACTGGTCCGGAAAATCGACCTTGCTGGCGCTGATCGCCGGGATCGTGAAACCGGACGAGGGCGCGGTTTTCTATGACAGCGTGGATTCCACGCAGCTGAATGACGCGGCGCTTCGCCGGTCGGTGACCTATCTCACCCAACACCCCGTGCTCTTCGAGGGTACGATCATGGAAAACGTGTGTGGCTTCGAGATGGACCCGGATCGAACCCGGGAAGCCTTGCGGATTTCCGAGGAGCTTGGCCTTACCAACGCTGTATCGAAGTTGCCCAAGGGGTTCACCGCCGAGATCACGGGAACGACGATGGACTCGTTGCCCGCGTCCCTGCGCCAGCATATTCCGATCGTTCGCGCGCTGAGCGGTGGCCCCAAGGTCATCATCATGGATGAGTGCAACTCCAATCTGGACCATGAGGCGGATCTGAAGTTCCGTGAGGCCTTGGAGCGTCGCAAGGATAACTGCACGATCATCATCGTGAGCCAGCGCCCCTCCTTCATCGCGCTGGCCGACCGCGTCATTGATTTGGATGATCCCTCCACGGTCCACGCGGACATGGAGGATGAGCGCCTGGAAGTCGAAACGCTTCCCCCCTAGGCATTGATCGACGGCTCCAACGCGAGCAGGCAATCCCCGGCTGCCGGCGATGACTGATATAGGCGGCACACTCGCGGACGCGCTCCGGCGTCAGGAGGTCGAAAACTTCGAAGCCTCTTCTAACTTCGCCTCCTGTCTGATGCCTCTGCTGTCATCGCTCGGCTGGGACGGCAACACGCGCGAACTCATGGAGGCTCTGCCGCATTTCGCGCGCCGGTTGGACCTGATCGACCTACGCAACAGCTTGAGCGACCTAGGCTTCGAGAGCCGGCGCAACAGGGGCCGACTATCAAGCCTGGATCGTCGGCTCCTGCCTTGTCTGTTCCTGCCGGGCAAGAATCCGCCAATCGTCGTGCATGGGCGTGACGAAAAGGGTTTCACGATATTCGACAGCGCCGACCAGCAAGTGAAGACCGTCGGCGGTCGAGGGTTGAAAGGCTATTACTACACGTTCGAACGCAAGGACGAGCAGGCGGAGCGCAAGCGCGAGACCCGCAGCTTTACCTGGTTGACCGTGCGCCGGTTCTGGGCGGCCGCAATTATCGTGGCGGCGGCCAGCATTCTGACATCGATGTTCGGCTTGGCCATTCCGCTCTTTGTGATCGCGATATACGACATCGTCATACCCGCCTCTTCCGTGGAGAGCCTCTACTGGCTTATCCCGGGGGTGTTGATAGCCCTGATCGCGGACCTCCTGTTGAGACGAATCAGAACGGACGCGGTCTCGCACGTGGCGGGACGGTTGGACTATCTGGTGTCGACCGAAACCTTCCGCAGGGTGCTCGAATTGCCACCCGCCACAAGCGACACGGCGAATTTGGGCGCTCAACTCAGTCGATTGAAGAGTTTTCAATCCATCCGCGATCTAGTGAACAGCCCGCTGGCAAATACCGTCCTCGAGTTGCCATTGACGATCGCCGCGATGATTTTGATCGGCGCGGTGGCGGGAAGTCTGGTGATCATTCCGCTTCTCGGATTTTTGGCTTTCGTCATTCTCGGAATCTGCTTCATCCCGGCGATCCGGCGCGCCGAGGCTGACGCCGGACGTGCCAAGGCGAACCGTGATCAGCTCCTCACCGAACTGGTTACGCATCAGCGCGCGGCGTGTGAAGCGGTGATCGAGGAGAGCCTGTTCGATCGAATGCGCCCGTTATCGGCGCGGATGGCGGTGGAACGCTCGCGCGCGACCATGCGCATGCTGGCGCTTCAGACCGTGAGCCACACGGTGGTCCAAGGCACGGGCCTGCTTACCCTGCTCGTGGGTACCGTCGAGGTGATCAACGAGAACATGACGACAGGCGCCCTGGTGGCCTCGATGACCTTGATTTGGCGGGCCCTGGCGCCGGTGCAGATCGGTTTCCAGGCACTGCCCAGATTGACACAGATCCGTTCGACCTTCGATCAGTTGAACCGTCTTATGCGGACCCCGGCCGAGCCGCGCGGCGACGATACGGAGATCAGCGAACACCGCTTCTCCAAGGTCGTGTCGATCCGTCGGGTCTCGTTGCGCTACAAGGAAGACGCGGATCCGGCGCTGCTCGCGGTCTCGACCGACATTCAGCCCGGCGAGTTGATCGCGTTGACCGGGCCCAGCGGCGCGGGCAAGTCGACATTGCTCAAGATCATCGCCGGTGTTCTGAAGCCCCAGGCCGGGAGTGTTTTCTATGGCGGCGTGGAGCAGCGGCAATTGCTCGCCACGGAAATGCGAAAGTCCATCGCCTACTTGCCCCAAGCCTGCCATCTGTTCCATGGAACCATTGCCCAGAACCTACGTTTGGTCGAGCCGGCGGCAACCGATGAAATGCTACGCGACGCGACCATCGCCGCCGGCCTTGCGGACCACCTATCTCGCCCAGTCCATTCAGTTGGAGGAGGGCACCTCGCCGCGTCTGGTCCGGCTGATGATCTATCTGCTGGCGCTGGTTCTGATCGTCTCCATCGTTTGGTCGATGTTCGCTCGCCTGGACCAGGTCGCGCGCGCCGATGGCCAGGTTCTTCCTTCCAGCGCGGTGCGCCAGCTTCAGCATCTCGAGGGCGGTATCGTCGCGGATGTCCTGGTGGAGGAGGGTCAGATCGTCGAGGATGGGGATCTGTTGCTGCTCCTCAGCCCGACCTTCGCGCGGTCGGAGCTCGCGCAGTTGCGGGCCCGCGAGGCTTCGCTGCAAGCGCGCTTTACTCGGTTGAACGCATTCGTAACCGGTGATGAGCCCTCCTTTGGCGAGCTTGACCGGTTTTTTCTGGCCCTGGTGGCCGAGCACCTAGCCTTGCTTCGCTCGCAGAACGAGAGTCGCGACAACCAGTTGAAGGTCTTGGGCCGACAGATCAATGAAAGGCGCGTCGCGCTCAAGACCCTGTTCGAACAAAAATCCACGATCGAGCGCAGTGTCGAGCTGGTCGCCGAGGAAGCGACCCTTCGCGAAGGCTTGATGAAAAAAGGCCTAACCCCGCGTTTCAAATATCTCGACGTGTTGCGGCTGCTCAACACCACCCGCGGTCAGCTGCTGCAGATCGAGGGGTTGATCGCCCGCGCCAAGGAGGGTGTTGCCGAGGCCGAGACCCGGTTGGCGGAAGTCGAGAGCCGTCTGAAGAACGACGCGCTCTCGGAAATCAGCACGGTGTCGGCGGAGCTGTCGGAAATCCGAGAATCCATGGCCCGTTACGAAGATCGGGTTAAGCGGCTGGAGGTTCGCGCGCCGGTGCGTGGCGTGGTTCAGAAGCTCACCTATTCGACGGTTGGAAGCGTGGTCTCGGCGGACGAGGCGGTCGCGGAGATCGTGCCCCTGGATGACAGGATGGTCGTCGAGGTCAAACTCAACCCCAAGGATATCGGTTTCGTGGAGATCGGTCAGGAGGCAACGGTCCGCTTCACCGCCTATGACTATGCGCAGTTCGGCGGCGTGGCGGGCCATGTGCGTCATATCTCGCCGACCACCGTCGCCAGCGAGACCGGAAAGGCCTTTTACAAGGTCGTGCTCGAACTCGAGAACGATCAGGTGGGCGGACAGGCGGGAGAGAACCGGATCCTGCCGGGCATGGTCGTGCAGGCGGATATTCGAACCGGCCAACGCACGCTGTTCGAATATCTCAGTAAGCCGGTGAGCCGGGCTCTGTCACTGGGCTTCACGGAGCGCTGATCCACGGCCCACAATTGGGCGTTTGATTTTACATGGAAGTCAGTAGGTCATCGAGCGGTCGGTCCGCCTCGGCCACGTCATAGCTGTCGTTGGCCTCGCGATCGCTGGCGAGCAGCAGCCGCATCGTGTCCTCCAGAACATCGGCGCGCACCGGTTTACCAAGGAACGCGTCGAGGTCGAGCCGTCCCGCCAGCGCCTCCAGCGCGGCTTCAAGTTGCCCGGTCAGAAGCGCCACGGGAAGATTGCGGCGGACATTCGCCTCGCCGGTTCTAATCGCTTTTAGAACCTGCAAACCATGTTTACCGGACATCTGAAAGTCGATGATCGCCGCGTCGACGGCGTCGCCATGTTCGGCCAGCAGCGCCATCGTCTGGTCTCCGTCGACCGCCTCCAGGACGGTCGGCACGCCAAGCTTGATCAGATGACGCTTGAGGATCATGCGCGCGACATCGACATCCTCGGCGATGAGGACCGTCGCGGTCTCGAAGGTCTTTTCCGCCATGGGAGCTCCCGACGGGGGCGTGATGATCAGAACGAGCTGTTATACAGGCCGCCATCCAGCAACAGACTCTGTCCGGTAATATAGCCGGCCTGGGCGCTGCACAGAAAGGCGGCGGCCTCGCCGAATTCCTCGGGCGTGCCGGCGCGCTTGGCGGGAACGGTGGCGACCCGCTCGGCATGGGCCTCGTCATGGGGCATGCCGAAGGTCTTGGCCGCCGCGTCGATCCCGGCGCGATAGCGATCGGTGTCGAAAAAACCGGGCTGAATGTGATTGATGGTCACCCCGGCATGCGCGACCGACCGGCACACACCGGCACAGAACGCGGTCAGGCCGGCCCGCGCTCCGCTTGAAAGATCCAGGCCGAAGACCGGCATCTTCACCGAAACCGAGGTGATGTTGAGAATGCGCCCGAACCCGCGCTCGGCCATGCCGTCGACGGTGCGCTGGATCAATTCGATCGGAGTGATCATGTTCCAGGTGACGCCGGTCAACATTGCCTCGCGCTCCAACTCGCGGAAATCCTTATAGGGCGGACCGCCGGCATTGGTGATCAAGATGTCCGGATCGGGGCAGGCGGCGAAGAGCGCTTCCTGTCCTTCCGGCGTGGTGACATCGGCGGCGACTTCGATGATCTCGGCGTTGGTGGCGCGGCGAATCTCGCCGGCGGTCTCGGCGAGACGCTCGGGATTGATGCCGTTCACCACGACCACGCAGCCGGCCCGTGCGAGCGAGGTGGCGCAGGCCTTGCCGAGACCTCGGCTGGAACCACATACGATGGCCTTGCGACCGGTAATTCCTAAATCCATGAGCAAATCTCCCTGCGTGTATCGATACTCATTGTTTGGTGATCGCGCGCTAGTTTCCCGGAGGAAACGCCTTCAGGCGCGCGGCATCGGCTTCCTTGTCGCGGCCCATCTCGGTCAGCACCCGAGCGTAGTTGTTATGAAGGGCGCGCCTGACCTCGAGCGCGTCCGCCGTCATGGCGCCGGCGATTGTCGCGATGGCGACCTCATAGGCTTCCACCGCCTTGTCCAATTCGCCTCGGCGATGATGCAGATCCCCGAGATTGCCAAGGGTGCGCGAAACGTTCTGATGATCGGGACCCAGCACCTTGGCCCAGATGCCGATGACCTGTCCGTAGAGGGTTTCGGCGGCGTCCAGAAATCCGTTGGCCTCGAGCACGACGGCCAGGTTGTTGAGCACGGCGGCGCGCGCCTCGGTACCCGGCTCGGTATGGCCGACCGCTTCCTCCAGCAATTGCTGGGCTTGGACAGCGCGATTGGCTTGGTAGGCATATCCGGCGGCCTCGACCAGGTCGCGCCACTTCTCGCTGGCGCTCGCGGGTTGCGCGGATAGCACCACAAGTAGGCCGATGCTTGCGATCCGACCGAGGATCAATTTAACGCTCACGGAAACTTTCATGACATGCCTTGCATATCCCGCCGATCGCCTTGAATTCGGAGCGTAGCACGGTTTCGTCGATTGCCATCGTCTCAAGCGCGCGGGCGCGGGCCTCAAGTTCGTTCGCGAGCCGTTCGAATTTGGCCCATTCGCTCCAGATGCGCGACGAGGCGTCGGTATGTTTCGTTGGCCCATCCTTGGGATACAAAGCGAGAAGTCGCGCGCCCGCGTTCGATGACAGGTCTCGGGAAATCTCGGCGAAAGCCCCGGGCGTCAAACTCTTGGGGTCATCGAGCGCCAGTTTCCAGGCCTTCATCGCGTCCTTGAAAGCAACCATGCCTTGCTGGCGTTCCTTGACGATGCCGGTCGCGCCCTCATGCGCGCGCGATTGCTGGCCACTCCCCACGGCGATCAGAACCGTCAGGGACAAAGTTAGGAACGCGCGCCCGGCGGGCCTCGTCAAGCGAGATAGCATTGCTAGTTTCTCCCTCTGGCGCTCATTTGGTCATGGCGTTCGCGAATCTCCGCCGGCCATGTGCTCTTGATATAGGAAAGCACGCCGACAATCTCCTCATCCGACATGACGCCGGCGAAACCGGGCATGTCCGAGGGCTGGCCCGTGATCCGCGTCGAGCCGAACTTGGTGATCGCGAACAGCATGCCGCCGGGATGGTGCCAGGTATGGCCGGAGGCGTCGTGCGGTGGCGCGGGCAGCTTGCCGTCGGCGCCGCGCGCTTGCCAGTTCGGCTGGCCTTCCAGGTTGACGCCATGACATGACGCGCAATGCGCCGCGTAGTTTTGCTTGCCCCGCGCGACCAGCCCCGCGTCGTCCGGGCGAAGCTGGAAGCGTGCCGGGGTCACCGCCGGCGGCATGGTTCGCGGCGCGTCGCCGCTGGCTGGCGCGTCGGCGCGCGGCGGCGCGGGTTTTACTTCGGGGCTGATCTTGTAGCCGCCGCCCTCCTCAAGGAACGACACCGCGAGTCCGGCGACGAGCAGCGCGACGGCGAAGACCGAAACCGCGATCGACAGGATATGCCGGCGCATCAAGCGTGCTCCGCCGGGGCGCCGGACAGATCGTCCAGGATCGGACAATCCGGCCGGGCATCGCCGTGACAGGCCTCGACCAGCGTCGACAAGGCGTCACGCAAGCCTTGTAGTTCGTTGATCTTGGCCTCGATGCGATGCAAATGGGTATGCGCCAGGGTCCTGACATCGGCGCTGGCCCGGTTGCGATCCTCGTAGAGCGACAGCAGGGCCCGGCAGTCCTCGATCGAGAAGCCCAGGCCTCTTGCCCGTTTCAGAAACGCGAGCTTGTGGATATCGGTCTGGCCATAGTCGCGATAGCCGTTGTCTCGGCGCGCCGGGATGAGGAGACCGATATCCTCGTAGTAACGGATGGTTTTGGTGGGCAGGCCAGAGGCTTGCTCGGCGGCGCCGATATTCATCCCGGTTCTCCAAGTGGGCATCGCTCCGTGTGATTTAGAGCTTCCGGTGATTGGAAGGTCAAGGATGCGTTTCTCGCGCGGCGCGATCCGGCGTTTTGACCTGGGAGAAGAGCGAGATCGGTTTGTTCCAAACCGCGTTGACGAGAACCCTCGTCCTGTTTGACAACCTCAAACTTGCCGTCGCCCTGGCGAACGGCGGGGCCTCGGCGTTGGCCACGTGATTGGACCCTTCCGGCGAAGTGCAAGCATCGCGAGGTCCTGCCTTACGCCAGGACGACGATGGATGTCGGCCCATTTCCTCCCACTGCCCTACCGAACGCAGGTCGCGCTATAGATCCAGCCCTCGCCCCGGCGCTTGGCGTAGACGTCGATGGACTGATCATGGCGCGAGTAGCACGAGAAGATCGGGATGGTGACGAAACTGGTGATGATAAACGACACCGTGTCGCCGCCGAAGAGCTGTCCCGAGAGACAGAGCTTCTGGGCCTTGTTGCGCGCCAGCCGGAAGGTCGCGCGCTCCCGGGATTTGAGCTGCACACGCCCGGTGATGGTGAACGGCGCGCGGTTGCGCACCAGCACGCAGACATCGCCGCTACCGCCGACGCCGGGCGGCGGCTTGGCCTCGCGGTGATTGACGATCTCCGGCGGTTCCTCCTCGCAGGCGGCGAGGAGGAGCGCCAGAAATCCAAGGATCAAAAGAAACGGAGCGCGACTCATGCGCCCGAGCTTAGACGTGATCCCGCCCCGGCGAAAGCGCGGGAAACGGGAAAGTCGTCGCGGGCGGTTCTAGATGCCCTTTTCCTTGAACACTTCCTTGGCCTGACGGAAGCCGTCGACGGCGCAGGGGAAGCCGGCATAGCCGCCGACCTGAATCAGGATCTCGGCGATCTCATCCTTGGTGACGCCGTTATTGATCGCGCCGGCGAGATGCAAGCGAAACTCGTGGGTGCGGCCCAGCGCCGCCAGCATGGCGATATTGATCATGCTCCGGGTCTTCAGCGGAATCCCCTCGCGCCCCCAGATCGCGCCCCAGGCATGGGTGGTGATGAATTCCTGCAGCTTGAGCTGAAACTCGTCGGCGTTGTTGATCGAGTTGTTCACGTATTCCTCGCCCAGCACCTGCTTGCGGGTGGCGAGGCCCTGGTCGAACAGTTCCTTGGTATCCATGGGAGTTCTCCGGAAGTCATGGGTTGCTATCCCCGGACCATAACCGAGATCGGCGGGGAAAAATTCCCGCGTGCTGATTTCTTGCGGGGGAGAGAGGGGATCGCCCCCATCCCCGTCGCGATTGCGCCCCCATTCCCGTCGCCCTTGCGAAGGCAAGGGCTTGTGCCGCGACCGTGACCGCGCGGGAGATTTTCAGGCCGACCAATCCGCCGTTAACCGCCGACGCCGGCGGCAGGAGCCCTGACTTGCGTCAGGGCGACGGTAAGATTGAGAGAGCCAAACGGAACGCGGGTTCTGGTCACCGCGGTTTGGATTTCGCCCCCATCCCCGTCGCCCTTGCGAAGGCAAGGGCTTGTGCCGCGTCTGTTGCCACGCGGGAGATTTTCAGGCCGACCAATCCGCCGTTAACCGCCGACGCCGGCGGCAGGAGCCCTGACCTGTGTCAGGGCGACGCTTTTAGGGGTAAGTCCATGGGTTTCGAATCCCTGGCGAAAGCCAGGGCCTGTCCTGGGCTCGATCCAGGACCTGTATCCGAATTCGTCTCCGAGCCAGATCCAGCCACCCGCGGCACGAAACCCATCCCCAAACCATACAACCAGGTATCCAGCCGCGTGTAAGTCTATATGATCAACCCCACGTCCGAGTGACAGGGGAGGCCGAGGCAATGTCCGACACATCGGCGCATCGCGTTGAAAAAATCACGCTGGACCAGGTCCCGGCCATCCTCGACCAAGCCGCCGCCGAGGCCTGGACCGAACTGACGATCTGGGGGCCGGAGTTCCGTTCGATCCGCCAGCGGGGCCACACAGTTACAAACTCGAGGACGAGAACCTAACGATTGCGCTGATTGAGCGCTTGGCTTCGCTCACAGCGCTCACTTCGCTGTCGCTCGTAGGAAACAACATCGGCGATGACGGCGCGCAAGCCTTGGGTGGCCTAACCGCGCTCACCTCGTTGAGGCTTAACGACAACAACATCGGCGATGGCGGCGCGCGAGCCTTGGGTGGGCTAACCGCGCTCGCCACGCTGTGGCTCGACTTCAACAACATCGGCGATGACGGCGCGCAAGCCTTGGGTGGTCTAACCGCGCTCACCAGGCTGTGGCTCGACAGAAACAACATCGGCGATGACGGCGCGCAAGCCTTGGGTGGCCTAACCGCGCTCACCACGCTGTGGCTCGACGGCAACGACATCGG
>Ga0181579_10003649_pt1 | contig 12147 bp, 16 predicted proteins | sample 071ome_24_FD_132996 | JGI IMG/M metagenome (GOLD analysis project Ga0181579, IMG submission 132996) | Coastal salt marsh microbial communities from the Groves Creek Marsh, Skidaway Island, Georgia - 071402CT metaG (megahit assembly) | ecosystem: Environmental > Aquatic > Marine > Intertidal... | reverse complement strand
TCATCGCACCCGGGGATCGATGTCGTGTCCTTTACCGGATCCACACGCGCCGGCATTCTGATCAGCAAGGCCGCCGCCGATACTGTGAAAACGGTGTCGCTGGAGCTTGGCGGCAAATCGCCGAACCTTGTTTTCGCCGATACCGACATTGACGCGGCGGTGGCACGCGGCGCCAGCTTCTGTTTTGCCAATACCGGCCAGTCCTGCAATGCGGCAACCCGTATGCTGGTTGAACGTCCGGCCTATGAACGCGCGGTCGAGGTGGCGAAGGCCACCGCTGAAGCGACGCTTGTCGATCTTCCCGACAAGTCGGGCGGGCATATCGGTCCGCTTGTCTCGCAGGTCCAGTTCGATAAGGTGCAGCGGCTGATCCAGGCCGGCATTGATGAGGGCGCGCGTCTTGTCGCCGGCGGCACCGGGCGGCCGGAAGGCCTCAATCGTGGCTGGTTCGCCCGCCCGACGGTATTTGCCGATGCCACGCCTGACATGACCATCATGCGCGAGGAGATTTTCGGTCCGGTTCTGGCGATGATGCCGTTCGACAGCGAGGACGAGGCGATCGAGCTTGCCAATGACACGCCGTACGGCCTTGCCGCCTATATCCAGACCGACAGCGCCGAGCGGGCCCGCCGTGTCGCCGGACGGCTTCGTGCCGGCATGATCCAGGTGAATGGCGCGCATCGTGCCTCTGGCGCGCCCTTTGGCGGCTACAAGCAGTCGGGCGTCGGGCGCGAGGGGGGTGCCTGGGGTATCGAGGAATTCCTTGAGATCAAGACGATCAGCGGCATCACCGGCTGACACGGGGGTCGTATGGCGGGCGAGGGCGACAGCAGCGACAGCGCACCGGCAACCCCGGACAGATCGGATACATCAGACAGCGGCGAGGGCGAGGCGCTGCTGGCCGGTGCCTATGCGTTGCAGACACCGGATCAGCATATAAGCTATTACCGTGATTTCGCGGCGTATTATGACAGCACCTTCGCCGGTGGCCTCGGCTATGTCTATCCGCTTGGCATCGCCGCCGTGCTTGCCGGTCTGGAGCGGCCGCCCGGCCCTGTTCTGGATATCGGCTGCGGGACCGGTCTTGTCGCTACCGCCATCCATGACCGCCAGCCGGGTGCCGTGATCGACGGCGTGGATATTTCGCCGGAGATGATCGAAAAGGCCACCGAAAAGGGTGCCTATCGCGACCTGATGCTGGCCGACCTGACGCAGGATTTCAGCCATCTGCCAACAGGCTATGCAGCGATTGTCAGCGCCGGCACCTTCACCCACGGTCATCTGGGGCCGGAACCGCTAGCTGGCCTGGTAAGGCACTGCGCCAGCGGCGGCGTGGCGGCGCTTGGCGTCAATAGCGAGCATTTCGCGGTACAGGGATTTCGGGTGGCACTTGACAGGCTGCAGTCGGCGGGCCGGATCACCGCGCCACACCTCCAGGAGATACCGATCTATGACGGCCGCGACGCGGCGCATGCCGCTGACACCGCCTTCATCCTGATTTTCACTGTCATCTGATCAATCGCGACCATTCATGTCTGTCCGGTCATCCTCGCCGACAAGGCTCATCGCCTGGCCGTTGAAGATTTCGACGTCCGGCAGAGCGCGGATATCAACCCCCTCGATGCACCCGATATTATAGCCGAATTCGGGGCGCGATCGCCGCCAGTGATGGGTATAGATTCCGCAGGTCCGGCAGAAATAATGCCGTGCCGTCTTGGTGTTCCATTGATAGAGACCGAGATTTTCCTCGCCGGAGACAAGTCTGAACTGGTCCGTGTCGGCGGTGCACATGATGGCGCCCTTGCGCCGGCAGATCGAACAGTCGCACCGCCGGAAATCGCGGATCGGTCCGTGGATCTCGAATGTCACCGCGCCGCAGTGGCATGACCCCATTTGCACCTCGCCTTGCGGCTGTACCTCACCCTGTGGCTGCACCTCACCTTGCGATGTTGCGTCCTGCTGCTGCGTGGCCATGACCTGTCTCCCCCGGATGTCGTTCGGGGAAAGCTTGGCGCAGAGACTGCCGACAGGCAATCACATTGCGCTTTGCGGCCGGTATTTTTCCTGATAAGGCGAATGGCGAAATCAACAAGGACCTTTCGGCGAGGTGTGTCATGTCAGGCTGGATGCAGCGCCCGTTTGTGGCCCTTGGGTTGCTGGCGCTCGGGATGGCGATCATCCCGCTCAACGACGCCTTTATCAAGCTGATGAGCGGTCATCTGCCCCTGGCCGAGATCGCGCTCATCCGCGGGGTGCTGGCGCTTGCCATCTTAATTGTCTGCGCCCGTGGCATCTCTGTTCTGCGGACCCTGCCATCCAGTGTTTTCTGGCAGTTTTTCGGGCGCGGCATGTGTCTTGTGCTGGCGATGACATTGTATTTCATCCCGCTTGGTACCTTGCCGCTGCCGACCGTGATCTCGATCTTCTTTGTATCACCGCTGCTGATCACCCTGCTTTCGGTGCCGCTTCTCGGTGAGAGGATCGGTATCCACAGGGTTCTGTCCGTCTGTATGGGGCTTGGAGGGGTGTTGCTGATCATCCGGCCGGGAACCGACCAGTTCCGCATTGAATCGGTGATTGTCTTCGGCGCGGCGCTGTCCTACGCGCTGTTCCAGATCTGGACGCGGCGTCTCAAGGGGGCGGGCAGCCTGTCCGCCATGGTGACGGTGCAGCAGATCAGCTATGTCGCCGCTTCATTGCCGGTTCTGGCGGTCAATCTTGTCTGGCCGCGTCCCGAATCCGACAATGTCTCGCTCGATTTCCTGCTTCGCGCCCCGATGGTGCCGACCGGTCAGGACATGCTGTTTCTCGGTTTCTGCACCCTGGCCGTTCGGTTCCTGTCGATGGCCTCGTCGAACGCCTACCGGTCGGTCGAGGCATCGATCATCGCGCCGTTCGAATATATCGCCATTCCGTTCGCGGTCATCTGGGGAATCCTGATCTGGAATGAATGGCCTGACGCGATGTCCTGGGGCGGCATGGCGATGATCCTTGCCGGCGGTTTCTACACCATCTATCGCGAACGCGCGCGCGAGGTCGAGGTCATGACGGGGGCGCCGATGCCGGCATCCGCCGCTGCTGCGCAGGCCGTCGATGATGGCGCGCAGGATGAACCGGAACGCGGCGCCTAGCTGTCGCCGCCCTGCCACACGCCCTTGTCGCGCAGTGACTCCGCCACCTCGCGCGGCATGTAGGTCTCGTCATGCTTTGCAAGAACATTGCTGGCGGTCAGCGCGCCATTGCTGATCCGCCCCTCGGCGACAACACCCTGTCCCTCGCGGAACAGGCTTGGCAGCGCACCGTCAAAGCTGACGGCGATCTCGGCCTCGCCATCAGTGACGATAAAGCGCGATTCAAGACCATCGATGCGAACGCTGCCATCCTTGACAAGGCCGCCAAGGCGAACCGGCCGCCCTTCGATATCGGCGGGAATCTCCGACGGCGTGTAGAAGAAGACGATATTCTCGCGGAGTGCGCCGAGTACGAGCGCCACCGCGCCCGCCAGCAGGGCCGCGATGACGGCGATGCCGAGCAGGCGGCGTTGTTTCGGTGTCAGGCCATTTTGTGATCTGTCCATAGACCGTTTCCTAACGCCAGCCAGGAAGATGCGCAAGCGCAACCGCCAGATGTGACGTCATGGCGCGTTTTATTGTGCCGGCCTGGCCGACGATGGGTTGCAAGATTGCGTGCTGTCATCTATTTCCGAGGCGTGGGTTGCAATATTCAACGCCGGTCTCGGGATTGATGATGATCTTGTCAATGTATGGACGCGCCGCCGCCGCGGCGCTGGTTGGTTTTCTCCTGGTTTCGGCAGCGCCGGTCCAGGCCGGTGACATCAAGGCCGGCGCCAGGGTCTTCAAGAAATGCAAGGCGTGCCATTATGTCGACAGGGAAAAGAACAAGACCGGCCCGCATCTTGTGAGCATCATCGGGCGTGCCGCTGGAACGCTCGAGGGTTATAAATATTCAAAGGCGATGAAATCATCGGGCATCGTCTGGGACGAGGCGACACTGGCCGCATATCTGCGCGCGCCTAAGAAATATATCAAGGGCACGAAGATGGCGTTTGCCGGTCTTCGCAAGGAGACCGACATCACCAATGTTATCGCCTATCTGAAGGCGCCTGAATAATGTCGTTCAGCGTGTCGCGGAACGCAGCCTGATCCGCCAAAAGTTGAACCGCCGTAGCAACCCGAGCAGGGAGAGATGAAATCATGGACCCAATGATGAAATATCCACGGCTCCGTGATCTGGAGCCGGCGGCGCGCCGCCGCATTCCCCCGTTCATCTTCGCCTATCTGGATTCCGGCACCGGACATGACGTGACCAAGGCGGCTAATTCGGCCTTCTATGACAGTCTGGCGCTGACGCCGCAGTTTCTGCGTGGCCGGGTGGACCCGGACCTGTCCGTCTCGCTGCTTGGCAAGACCTACAGCGCGCCGTTCGGCATTGCGCCGATCGGCCTGGCCTCGACGATCTGGCCCGGGGCCGAGCGGATCCTTGCCAGGTCAGCGCGCAAGCACGGCTTTCCCTACACCCTGAGCACGGTCGCCGGCGAATCGATCGAGCGTGTGGCCGAGGTTGGCGGCGACATGGCCTGGTTCCAGCTCTACCCGCCGCGTGATCGTGACATCTGCTTTGACCTGATGCGGCGCGCGCGCGACGTCGGTGTGGACACGCTGGTTGTCACCGCGGATGTTCCGGCGCCAAGCCGCCGCGAGCGGATGCGGATTGCCGGCGCGCCGTTGGGAAGTCGCGGCAATTCGATGTATAGCCCTTCGGTGCTGCTGCAGTCGGCGATGCGGCCAAACTGGGCGTTGCGGATGCTGATGAATGGCGGGCCGCGATTCCGCAATATGGAACCCTACGCCGCAAGGGACAAATCGCTCCCGATTACCAAATTCATCGGCTCGCAGCTGAATGGCAGCCTCGACTGGGATTACCTCGATGCAATACGCGACAAATGGCATGGCAAACTGCTTTTGAAAGGAATCTTGCATGGTCAGGATGCCGAACGCGCGATGCGTCAGGGCTGCGATGCGCTGGTGATCTCCAACCATGGCGGCCGCCAGCTGGATGCCGCCCCGCATCCGCTTCACCAGTTGCCACATATCCGTTCGGTGGTTGGCAACAAGGTGCCGCTGATCGTCGATAGTGGCATTCAATCGGGACTCGATGTTGCCAAGGCGCTGGCCTCAGGGGCCGATTTCGTGCTGCTCGGCCGCGCCTTCATGTACGCTGTCGCCGCGCTTGGCGACAATGGTGGCGAACATGCCGCGGCGATCCTTTTTGAAGAGCTTCGCGACGTCATGGCGCAGCTTGGCATTCAGACCATTGCCGGCCTGTCCGAAGTATCGGTCACCCGCGACAATAGCTGATCCAGGACAATCATAGAGGGCCATCATGTTCATCAAATCACCCATAACCGTCGTTGTCGCGCTGTTCATCGGCCTGTTGGCGAGCGGCGCGGCCACAGCCAGCGCCATGGAGGGCCTGAAGGCAAGTGATGTGCAGATCCGCGCCACCGCCCCCGGCATGACCGCGACCGGTGGTTATGTGACGATCCATAACCATTCGGACGAGGCTGACAGGCTTGTCGGTGTCGCGGCGGATTTTGCCGCGAAGGCCGAGATCCACACCATGATGCATGAAAACGGCGTGATGAAGATGCGGGCCCTGCCGGATGGGATCGAAATTCCCGCTGGCGGCATGGTTGAACTGGCACCCGGCGGGCTGCATCTGATGCTGATGGGGCTGACCCGGACATTGCAGGCAGGTCAGATGCTGGAGGTCGAGCTCAGCTTCGCCTCCGGCACGACGATGCGTCTGCCGGCACATGTCAAACGTCCGGGTGATATCGTGGTCGGCGACGGCAGGTCAGGTGGCCACAACCAGTCACATGGCCAGTCGCACAGTCACTCTCAGAGCCAGTCGCACAGCAATTCCGGCAGCTAGCGATGCCTTGTCTCAGAAAATGCCGGCATCGAGGCCTGCCGCCATACCCATGGCCAGTTCCTCGACCTCGCCGGGAAAGCTGTCCGACCAGTCGCCATGCAGGATCAGTGGCGGCGCCACAAGCCGCCACCGCTGCGCGCCGACAATAGCCTCCAGGGCGCGGCGCGTCGCCGTGCCGTCAAGCCCGGCGCGGATATAGATGCCGACCGGCAGACTCTCATACCGGCCAAGCCAGTCATTGTAGCAGCGGTCGAACATGTCCTTCGTGGCTCCCGCCATATAGCCGATATTCTCGGTCGTCCCCAGCAGCAGGCCGTCAATGGCTGCCAGATCCCCGGACGTGATCTCGAAGGGCGAACAGAGCCGCGCTGTCACGTCTCCCACATCGGGATGGGCGCCGCCGCGCCGCGCCGCCTCGGCAAGCGCGATGGTATTGGGCGACGGGGCATGGGCGATGATCAACAGTGATTTCGGCATGGCGACGGCTCTCTCCGATGTCTATAGTCGCCGAAACCGGGAACGGGGCGCAAGTCCGGAGGTTGGAATGGCGACATTGATTGCACTTGACGAGTTGAACTCGCGGCTGGCGGAGCTTGATGGCTGGGCGCTGTCACAGGACGGGGTTGCGCTTGAAAAGACATACAGCTTCCAGGGGTTCAACAGCGCGTTTGGATTCACGGCACGGGTCGCGATGGCGGCGGAACGTGCGAACCATCACCCTGAATGGTCAAATATGTATAACCGCGTCACCATCCGCTGGACGACGCATTCGCTTGGCGGTGTGTCCGATCTTGATCTGAAGCTTGCCGCCTCCTGTGACCGCTTCGCCGCCGGGTAAAGCCGGTCAGTAGACAAGCCAGTCAAGGCACCACAGGGCCAGCAGGCCGGTGACGATTGTCGCCAGCACCGATCGCGTCACAAGCGCCACGGTGATGGCCACCAGTGCCGCTGGCAGGCGGGCGTTTCCGGCCAGTGCCAGCCCACCTTCGGGTGAGATGAGAACCGCCGGAACGATGATGGCTGTCAGCACCGCGATCGGCACGAAGCCGAGCGCGTCCTGAAGCCAGTGGGGAAGCTGGCGCGGCGCGATGTCGGAAAACATCACGAAACGCGTTGCAAAGGTGAACAGCCCGCAGGCGATCATCACAAGCCAGATCATGAGGTCGCCTCACGAATGCCGTGGCGATGCGTCAGATAGCCGGCGGCGATGCCGCCGATGGCGGCGAGGATGATCCAGCTTTTCCATGGCAAGGGCTGGCCAAGTGCCGCAATGATGCCGGCGGTAAGGCAGGCCGCAAGGTCCGCACGTCGCCGGATGGCCGGCGCGACAATCGCGATGAAGGTCAACGGGATGGCAAAGCCGAGCGACCATGATTGCGGAATCGTGGCGCCAAACATCACGCCGGTTATTGTGGTGATCTGCCAGCAGACCCACAGCGTCATGCCGGTGCCGACAAGGTGATAATGCTGGTGCGGGGAGGGCGGCTCATTGCGAAGACGATGGATCGTCACCGCATAGGCCTCATCCGTCAGCAGATAGGCGAGCGGGATGCGCCAGACCAGTGGTAGGCTGCGAAGATACGGGGCGATCGACGCGCTGTAGAGGGCGTGGCGCAGATTGATCACCGATACCGAGGCACCGACAAAGGGTGCCGGTACACCGGCGCCCCACAGCTGTGCGAACACTACCTGGCTGGCCCCGCCAAAGACAATCGAGGACAGCAGGATGGTTTGCAGCGGCGTCAGGCCGCTGGCGATGCCGAGGACGCCGAATACAAGCCCGAAAGGCGCCACACCGAGCTGCAGCGGCAATTCCTGCCTGACACCGGCCCAGAATTCCTGGCTGCGGGTCGGGATGGGTGGTGGGGTGGAGGAGGACATCTACGTGTTCTGTAATTTCCAAAGACGCCTGCCTATCACGCGGCTGGTGAAAAGGACAAGCCGGTTGTGCCGGCCAGCCTTGCAAACATGGCTTGCGCCATATCCCAAACTGCGCGACACATGGGCAGGTCACGGTGTCATCAGCAATGGGCAACCATCATGTTACTCAACGTTCCCGTCTCGGTCGGCGAGGTCGTCGACAAGGTCACCATTCTGGAAATCAAGTCGGTGCGGATCACCGATCCGGACAAGCTGCGGAACATCACCGCCGAGCTGGATTCGCTTCACCCTCTTGTTAGCGGCGGCGTCTTCGACAGCGAAGAAGTGGTGGCCTTGATTGATGCGCTTCGCGCCGTCAATGGCGAGTTATGGGACATCGAGGACAATATCCGCGCCGAGGATGCGGCGGGACGTTTTGGTGCGAGGTTCATCGAGCTGGCGCGCGCTGTCTATGTCACCAACGACCGTCGTGCGGAGCTGAAGAAACAGATCAATCTTGTCACCGGGTCGGCGCTGGTGGAGGAGAAATCCTATGAAAGCCACGCTAACGAAGGCCGTCAAATTTAGCCCTTCACGATCCTGCTGCCTTGCCTGACAGCATCGGGCAGGTCATTGGTTCGCTCTTACATCTGCCACCAGTTGAGGATAGAGGGGGAGTGGTGGTTGCAGCAGTGTCAATCACTCGCCAATCTTGACATCACGTCTGTAGACATGCGGTGAAACAGGTAACGCTTCGTAACCGAGGCTTTCCTGCGATTGAAATACCGGCCGAGCTTGTGCCTGATTGTGTCGTTCTGCCAGACCGGCGGGTTGCTCGGGTATCCGATTGTCGAGGTGCCGCCGATCTCTGTTGCCAGCGGAGGATCTACGGTCAAAGTGGCGAGGCCATGCTCCCACCATCGCTGGCACAACAAATCAACCTCAAACACCGCAGGCAGACTGAGCTCCAGCAATTTCTCACACGCATTTCGACTGATCACATAGGCCACATTCCCGATAGGGTTGTATTTGTGCAACGAGAGTGATTGCGTCTTGGAGATCTCAAAACGGCCAGACAGCGGTCTCTTGGTCGTTTGGTGGAGATGGATCATATCAAACTTGCCGGCAAGCCTTTCAATGCGTGAAAGCGTATCCTTTGTTTCAGGTTGGAGGACAGCATCATCCTCGAGAATTAACGCGGCGCTTTCGGAGTTTGAAACAATTCTTTGCCACGCCAGACGATGGCTCAGCAAACATCCCAGAGCACCGTCGGACATTGGGCCATTTGCGAAATATTGCCGGTCGTCTGAAAGAAAATCGCTTTTTTCCGGGGCTGAAAGCTCCCGGCCATCAACACCATCGATCCATTCGAACGATATGCCCAATTCTTCCAGATGGTTCTTGATTTCACGCCGCCGTGCCTGATTTCGATGCAACGAAAGAACATAAACAGGTAACATGTCGAAAACAGTCCGTAGATATCTGTAAACTCGAAGAAAACCGAAGTCGCGACTGGCCCCTTTCACAGGCACTCAGGCCCGGTTATGTGGCGGGTTCACGACATCATTCATCGGAAAGATCACTCAAACCGCCCGGTGCTCCTTGCCGGCGAGACTGTATTCGGCTAAGCGATATGCATTCCCAAACTGACAATAGTCATATCAGATTTTGCTAATGGACACCCCCTTTTTGTTTGTCGATGAAGTGGAAACAGCCGGCAGGATCTGCCTTGTACGGCTCGATCTGAATGTGCCGCTTGCCGATGGCAGGGTAAGCGACGACACCCGCATCCAGCGCATCCTTCCGGGATTGGAATCGCTGCGGCAGACCGGTGCCCGGATCATCATCCTGACGCATCTGGGGCGCCCAAAGGGCAGGGCCGTGCCGGAATTCTCGGTCGCGCCCGTCGCCGCGCGTCTGGCCGAGCTTCTCGGCTGCCCGGTGCCTGTCGAGGGCGATCTTGCTGGTGAGGGTGCGCGCCGCGCCGTGGCGGCACTGGCGGATGGTGATGTGATGATGATGCAAAATCTGCGGTTCCATCCGGGCGAGGAGGCGAATGATGCAAAATTCGCCGCCGCTCTGGCTAGCCTTGGTGATATCTATGTCGGGGATGCGTTTTCCTGCACGCATCGCGCGCATGCGTCGGTCGAGGCCCTGCCACGGATGATGGCGGTGGCGACGGCGGGACGCGCGCTTGGCGAGGAATTGTCGGCCCTCCATGCCGCACTGGCATCGCCGGCGCGCCCGGTGGCGGCGATTGTCGGCGGCGCGAAGGTATCGACAAAGCTTCAGGTGCTGGAAAATCTGATTGTGAAAGTCGACCGGCTGATCCTTGGCGGCGGCATGGCCAACACCTTTCTGATGGCAGCCGGCCAGGATGTCGGGGCGTCACTTGTCGAGGCTGATATGGTCGATACCGCGCGCGCCATCGGGGACAAGGCGGCGGCGCATGGTTGTCACATAGACCTGCCGGTGGATTTCCTTGTCGCGACAGAGCTGGCGCGGGATGTGCCGCACCGGATCGTGTTGCCGGGCGAAGTCGCGCCCAACGAAATGATTCTCGATGCCGGCCCGCAATCTGTCGCCGCCGCGGTTGCCGATCTTGCCGGTTGCCGGACCATCGTATGGAACGGGCCGATGGGCGCCTTTGAATTTCCACCCTTCGACAGCGCCACAAACGCGCTGGCGCGGGCCGTGGCCGAATCGACAAAGGCCGGAGACACAATGTCCGTCGCCGGTGGTGGTGATACGCTGGCGGCCCTTGCAAATGCCGGGGTCAGCGACCAATTCTCGTATGTATCAACCGCTGGTGGCGCTTTTCTGGAATGGCTGGAAGGCCGCGAGCTGCCGGGTGTCGAGGCGCTTCGCCGCGAGGCCTGATAATCCGCTATAAGACATAATCTGCGAAATGCGAGGCTGTCATGCTGTTTTCGAATCCTTTCAAGGCGCGCATGCCGCTTCTGTCCGAAGCGCTGCCGGGTCGCGACATGCCAGTCTGGGAAGGTGCGCCGCATGGCGTTCTGGGAACGCCGACAATGGGCCCCTTCGCTGACAATCTCGAGGAGATACATCTTGGGCTTGGCTGTTTCTGGGGTGCCGAGCGTCTGTTCTGGAAGCTTGAGGGCGTGTTCACCACCGCCGTTGGTTATGCTGGCGGCTTCACCCCGAATCCGACCTATGAGGAAGTGTGTTCCGGGCGCACCGGCCATACCGAGGTGGTGATGGTGGTGTATGACCCGTCGCGGATTACGCTGAACCGGATCCTGAAGACCTTCTTCGAGGAGCATGACCCGACCCAGGGCTATCGTCAGGGCAATGATTTCGGCACGCAATACCGCTCGGCGATTTTCGGCACCTCCACAACGCAGGTTGATCTTGCCAGTCAGGTGGCGGCCGATTACGGCGCGGCGCTGGCGGCGCGCGGGCTTGGCGAGATCACAACCGAAATCGGGCCGGCTGGACCGTTCTACTATGCCGAGGATTATCACCAGCAATATCTGCACAAGGTGCCGAACGGCTATTGCGGTCTCAAGGGAACAGGTGTGGCCTGCGCCGGCTAGTCCTGTCACACCGGCCGGATTTCTGCATTGACGTCAACGGGGCATGGTGCTAGATAACCCGCTCATCGAATTCAACGCTTTGTGCCGGAGCCGAACATGAAAGTCGCCAGCTCGCTCAAAACTCTCAAGTCGCGTGATCGCAACTGTCAGGTTGTGCGCCGTCGTGGGCGCCTCTATGTGATCAACAAGCGCAACCCGCGCATGAAGGCGCGTCAGGGCTGAACACGCCCCGAATAAATTGTCCAACGGTCGGCTTTGCCGGCCGTTTTTCATTTCAGCATCTTTTTGTGTCGAGAGATTTTACCGACGCGGTGTTGCAAATCACCTGTCACATGGCGCTGACAGATCGGCACGATTAGATGTATAGTGCAGGCAGCGAACCATTTGCTGACGGACCCAGGCCATGTTGATGCCAGAACCAGATCAGACGGTGATTGACCGGCGCGATGACATCTGCAACGCGCTGCGGCGCCTGGTGCCTGACGGATGTGTCGTCGATTCAACCGAAAGCATGAAGGCTTTTGACTCCGACGGCCTGTCCGCCTATCGGCAGGTGCCGCTGGCGGTGGTGTTGCCGAAAACGGTCGAGCAGATTGCCGCCGTGATGAGATATTGCCACGAGCAGGGGATCAAGCTGGTGCCGCGCGGCGCCGGGACCTCGCTGTCCGGGGGTGCCTTGCCGCTGGCGGATGCCGTGCTTCTGGGGCTTGGTAAGTTCAACCGCATTCTGGAGGTGGATTACGCCAACCGCTGTGTTGTTGCGCAGCCCGGC
>Ga0181579_10003648_pt1 | contig 12150 bp, 12 predicted proteins | sample 071ome_24_FD_132996 | JGI IMG/M metagenome (GOLD analysis project Ga0181579, IMG submission 132996) | Coastal salt marsh microbial communities from the Groves Creek Marsh, Skidaway Island, Georgia - 071402CT metaG (megahit assembly) | ecosystem: Environmental > Aquatic > Marine > Intertidal... | reverse complement strand
GGTCCAAGGTGACTTTTGGCCTTGCTGGTTGGATACGGCACTCGTAGTTGACGTTTTGGGTGAGTACCATAGCGATGACTCAGGAGAATCACATGCCCGCCACTTTGGACTACACGCCCCCGGTTGCTTTATCCCAAACCCAGCGCCAAGCGTATTTAACCTTTGCGAAGTCGGCAGCCCGGGCCGCGGGTGAGGTGATCCTGCCGCACTTTCGGTCGTCTCTGCAGGTGACTAATAAATTGGACGATGGCGGATTTGACCCGGTAACCGTTGCCGATCAGGCGGGTGAGCGGGCGATCCGCAACGCCATTGAGAGCACTTATCCCGAGCACGGAATTTTTGGTGAAGAATACGGGCTAAGCCCCGGCAACGGGCTGACGTGGGTAATTGACCCCATCGACGGGACCCGAGCTTTTATGACCGGCATGCTGCACTGGGGGATTTTGTTGGCGCTGTTTGACGGTCAGCAGCCCGTGGTAGGCGTGATGTATCAGCCTTACACCGACGAACTGTTTTGCGGTGACGGAGATGGTGCTTGGCTGGAGCGGGCAGGGCAGTCGGCACCCCTTCGCACCAGTGATTGCGTGCAAGTGGCTCAGGCCAGTTTGTCCACAACGGGAATCGATTGGCTCAGCAATGAGGAACAAACGCAATTCGGCCAATTACGCCAACAGGCCAAACTGACGAAATTTGGCGGTGATTGTTACCTCTTCGGCACGCTGGCCATGGGCGCCTTAGACCTAGGCGTTGAGGCAGGCTTAAACGCCTATGACATACAGGCGCTAATTCCCATTGTTCGGGGTGCTGGAGGCGTGATTACTGCTTGGGATGGCGGCAATCCCAGTCTCGGCGGCACAGTGGTTGCGTCGGCAACCCAGACTTTGCACGACCAAGCCCTGAAGTTGCTGGCTGCAGCCTAAAGCGGCGCGATTCGCCGGTTCTACAGGGGCTACAGCAGCTCGGGTTGCAGTAGACCCTCTCGAATATCGCGCAGGGTAGCCACCAACAAAGCGCGCTCAGCGCCCTTCACCCGAGCCTCTATGGCATTTACGTCGTCCTCGGGCATCACGGGCACGGTGGTTTGTGCGATGATGGGTCCGGTGTCGTAGTCACTCCCCACCAGATGCAAGGTGGCGCCCGACTGCTCAACCCCTGAAGCATGAACAGCCTCGTGCACTTTGCGGCCGAAAAAACCCTTGCCGCCGAACTTGGGCAGTAACGCGGGATGGGTGTTGATGATTCGGCCGCCGTACTGGACCAGCATTTGGCCGCCCATTTTTTTCATATAGCCCAGTAACAGCACCCAGTCCACATCTGCCTGGTTTACCGCCTCTACCATGGCCTGATCGGCTCCAGCATCACCGTCATGGGTTTTGCTGCTGATGTGCCGGGTGGGAATGCGCGCTTGCTCGGCGCGGCGTATGGCGCCTGACTGGCTGTTGTTGCTGATAACCAAGGCGATGGTTGCGTCTAGGTCCTTGGTGTTACAGGCGTCAATGAGCGCCTGCAGCGTGGAACCCTCGTGAGACGCAAGAACGGCTAATCGCATTATTCGGCAATCCGAAAAATTGCCTGATGTTCGATGTCTACGGCGACGGCGTCGTTGTGCCAACAGGTCAGATGAATGGCGATGAACTGATGACCCTTCTTTTCCCGGCGGTCAGTAACGACGCTCCGCAAAATCACCTCGTTGCCAACGCGTAGGGCCTCTCGATGAGTGATTTTTGACTTCACGTGAATCCAAGCAGGCATTTGGTATTCCTGCATTAGCGCATCGTTAGCCAAAGACAAAAGGTAATGGGGGTGGATTAGCTGCTGGTAAATCGGGTCTTCGTCGCCAATTTCAAAACAGTACCGTGCGTTTTCCTCAGCGCTGAACTGCAGCGCTCTCGGCGAAAATACTTCGCCAACGCATACATTGTCCCAAGCGATTTCCGGTCGTCCCGGTATTTTGAGGTCCCCGCTCAGACCAAGATCCTCGGCAAGCGCCGGCACCGGCAGTGGCGTCAGCAAGGCCAGCAACTCGCCATGTTGATTGTTGATAGACGCTGGCTGCGTTGGGTTTGGCCAGTCGATGGTCAGGGTGTCACCGTCATAGGTTGGTTTGATTAACTTCACCTCGGCGCAGCTGTCGCTGAGCCAAGTTGGGCCAAAGTGATCGACAAAGGGTTTTACCAAGTGACCGTAAATGGCGACACCGGGCACGAGCGCGCCCTTGAATCCGTAGCGGTTGGCGACGTCGTCGCTGTGCATACGGTTTTCGCTACTGGTGCTGAAATTTCGGGCAGTTACCTGATAGGCGGTCATGGTTGAATATCTCAATGCTTGCTAATTCGTCGTGTCGTCTTGTGCCGGTCGAGTAATGTCGAATGCGCAAATGCGTGGTCTTTTGCTTACCCAAACGCTGACGGGATTCGACGACGATCCCAGAGCGACAGTTTATTGGGCCTGCTCCGACAAGGGAAATGGTTTCCCGTAAATGCGTGTCGGTATCAACCGTAGGCTTGGGCCGGCAACCATGTGACGATGGCCTGCCAGTTGAAGATGATCAGCATGCCAATGACTTGCAGCGCGATGAATGGCACCACGCCGCGATAAATGGTCGTGACTTCGATGCCTTCCGGGGCAACGCCCTTCAGGTAAAAGATAGCGAAGCCCACGGGCGGTGTAAGAAAGCTCGTCTGCAAACAGACGGCAAATAAAATGGTGAACCAGACAGGATCAAATCCGAGATTACCCACAACCGGCGCCACCAGCGGCAGCACGATCAAGGTCAGCTCGATCCAGTCCAAGAAGAAACCCAGTAAAAAGGTCGCAACAAGTATGGCGACAATAATCCCCGTCGGTTCAAACGGCAGGGACATCAGCGCACCCTCAATAAGCTCATCACCGCCAAGGCCGCGCAGCACCAGCGAGAATGCGGTGGCCCCCAGCAAAACAGCAAAGATGTAGGCGGTCGTGCGAGTGGTTTCTTGAAGCACCTCCTGCATAACGGCTTTCGACATCTGCCGTTTGATTACAGCCAGCAACAGTGCCCCAGCCGCGCCAACGCCGGCAGCTTCGGTAGGGGTCGCCCAACCTTGAAAAATGCTGCCGAGCACGGCCAAGATGAGAAAAGCCGGCGGTAATATCGCCAAAAATAAGTCTTTGATAGCCGACCAATCGAAAGGTTCTGCGGGGGCTGCCGGCGCTTTTTCCGGCTGCAGCCAGCCCACCAGCAAAATGTAGATAATGTATAGGCACCCCAGCAGCGCACCGGGAAAAACCGCGCCCAGAAACAAATCGCCAACGCTCATGGACATTCTGTCCGCCATCAGCACCAGCATGATGCTGGGCGGAATCAAAATGCCCAACGTGCCTACGGCGCAAACCGTGCCGGCGGCCAACGATTTGTCGTAGCGTTGTTGCAGCATGGCCGGTAAGCCCAACAGCGCCAGCAGCACGACGGACGCACCGATAATGCCCGTTGTGGCTGCCAGCATCAGGCCGATGACGGTCACGGTAATCGCCAAGCCCCCGCGGAGGCTGCCAAAGAGCCGGGCAAAACTGTGCATAAGCTGGTTGGCGATGCCGGAACGGTCAAGCAGCAAGCCCATTAAAATGAACATGGGCAACGCCACCATCACCCAATTTTCCATCACGTTCCAGATGCGCTCGACGGTAAGCGAGGTGTAGTTCCAGTCCATTCCCGTAGCGAGGTTGAAATCCGCTTCGAGGACAACGGCCAGGGCGCTGAAGACCACGGCCAGTCCCCCCAATAGCCACGCGACGGGGAACCCGGTAAATACGAGGGCGATGAAACTGACAAACATGCCAATGGCGAGAATTTCGTTAGCGGCCACCGGCGGATCCTTGGGAATGCAGAAACAAAAAGTGCCACACGCGGATCAGGCGTGCGCCCGCGGTAAGCAACAGCAGAAAAAACCCCAGTGGCAGGGCGGCCTTGATTAACCAGCGCAGGGGCAGTCCTCCGGGCGCATTGGAAACTTCGCCAGCTTCAAACGAACTGGCGACAAAGGGCACGCTGTAAATCAGTACCAAGGCAATAAAGGGCAACAGCAGCAGCAGGATCCCGTACAGCTCAATCCAGGCCTTGGTGCGATGCCTGAAGCGCTCGTGTAGCACGTCTACGCGAATATGAGCATCTGCTTGGTAGGCGTAACCCAAGCCAAGCAGGAAGCCAAAGGAATACAGGTGCCACTGCAACTCCTCCATCTCAATTCGGCCTTGGTTAAGCACATAGCGCAGCAGGACATTTGCCACGATAACCCCAAGAAGCACCACCCAAATGAAAGAAGTCAGTCGCCCAATCCGCTCTGCTGCCCGATCTATGCGACGGGACCATGGCGTGTGTGGCAGGTAGTCTTTTGCCATTAAAAGTCCCTTGGCAGGTAGGCTCGGGATTTCCACTGGGCGTATTGGCTTCGAAAGGCCCTTTGAGAGGCGAGAATTTCAGCAAAGTCCGGGTCTCTGTTGGCTTCTTCCTGAAGCACTTGGTCTGAAACTTTGTTCAGCTCGCGAAGCAGCGGCTCCGGCAGGATCTCCGCCGAGACACCAATGTCGGCAAATCCCGCAATGATCTCACCCTGCAATGCCTCTGCTTGCGCCAAGTTGCGTGTCACCGCAGCCGTACAGCCAAGTTCCAGCAGCGCTTGGTCTGCATCAGACAAGGTCTGCCATACGGCCAAGTTCACCACCAGATGCGATGAGGTGAAGGGTTGGTGCCAACCGGGATAGTAGTTATAGGGCGCAACGCGGTTGAATCCTAGTGACTGATCAACCACCGGCAGGGCGAATTCGGTAGCGTCGATCGCCCCTTTCTCCAAAGCCTGAAATATCTCGCCGCCGGGCAGCATGGTGACGCTGGCTCCGAGCCGCTCGATAACCTGCCCCCCCAGCCCCGCGAAGCGAATTTTTAATCCTTTCACATCGTCTAGGGAATCGATCCGGCGGCGAAACCAACCAGCGGTTTCCGGTCCCGTAATCCCGCACAGAATTGGGTGAATGTTGTAGCGTTGGTACAGATCCTCGGTTAGCTGGCGCCCGTCACCTTCATACCACCACGCTGTATATTCCCAAGGCTCCATACCAAAGGGCACTGCGGACACCAAGGGCGATGCCGGGATCTTGCCTTGATCGTAGCCGAGCCAGGTGTAGCCGGCAGACACCTTGCCATCCCGAACCGCGTCGGTGATTGAGAAAGCCGGAACGATCTCGCCCGGTTCGAAAATCTGCAGATCGATAGCGCCGCCGCTGGCAGCCTTGATCATGCGCGTCAAATACACGGGATTGTCCCCAAGAACCGGCATGGTGGTTTGAAATACGATGGGAAGCCGCCAAGCGATGCGCGCGGTGCTTGTCTGGGTTTGGGCTGAATTTGTGCTGCCCGCGTCTGGCGCGTGCACCGGCCGAATCGCCAGAGTGCCCAGGGCGCCAACCACGAAGGCCGTTACAACGGCAAACAGGGCGGCTCGGTTGCTTATAGAATTTTTGGACAACTGGATTCTCCCGAAGCGCACCAGCGGCGGTCATGGCCTGCGTAGATCAAGACACCGATTGTGAGAAGCCCGTGGGGTACATGCAAGGTTATCGTGGAGGGTTTGGCTCAATTTTTACACGCATTGAATACAATTGGCCCGGTAGCTTTGCAAGGCCAGGCAGAAATTCTAATTTTCCTGATGGGAATGTATTGATTGTGAGTTATTCCTTTTTTTAGCTGGCGACAGGCTGTTAGCTTGCCGCGCTCAATGTGACCAAAGTTTGGACCTGCTACGGCCAAGCTGTTCGAACAGGCGGAGTCTGTTGCGCACATTGGGTGAAATTTGACCAATAATTGTTGGGGGCTTTATGCAGATCGGAGTACCGAAGGAGACCTGGCCGGGCGAAGTTCGCGCAGCCATGGTGCCTGCAAATGCGAGCAAACTGATCAAACAAGGATTTAGTGTTGCCGTGCAAAGTGGTGTGGGCCTAGCGTCTGGTTATTCAGATGCAGACTATGCAGAAGCCGGCGCCAGTGTGAGCGACGATCGCAGCGCACTGTTGGCTGGCTCAGATATAGTGATGTCGGTGCGAAAGCCCGATGCCCAAGACGTGAGTTCACTAAAGAGCGGTGCGCTGTACATCAGCTTCCTAGATCCCTTCAACGAAAAACCCTTGGTCGAAAGTATTGCCGCCCAAGGTGCGACAGCGATTTCCATGGAAATGGTGCCTCGTAGCACGCGGGCTCAGAAAATGGACGCTTTGTCGTCTCAGGCCAACTTGGCAGGTTATGTGACGGTTATTCAGGCCTCTTTCCATCTACCCAAAATCATGCCCATGATGATGACGCCCTCCGGCACCATTGCCCCAGCACGGGTATTTGTTATCGGCGCCGGTGTCGCCGGATTGCAGGCCATCGCAACGGCGAAACGTCTGGGTGCTCGCGTTGAGGCTTTCGACACACGACCCGTTGTGGCCGAGCAGGTGCAGTCTCTTGGCGCGAAATTCGTTGAGATCGATCTGGGCGATACCGGTCAAACCGATCAAGGCTATGCAAAGGAACTAACCCCGGAGCAGGTGGAACTTCAGCGAGAAGGTCAAAAAGCCGTTATCAGTCAGTCCGATGTGGTGATAACCACCGCTCAGCTGTTTGGTCGGCCCGCCCCGCAAATCGTCGGCCGCGACATGGTGGAATCCATGAAACCCGGTAGCGTCATCATCGACATGGCGGTAGAGACCGGCGGTAACGTGGAAGGTTCGGTCATGAACGAGGTTGTGGACATCAATGGCGTGAAAGTCGTAGGTCAGGGCAACCTGCCCGGTGAAGTCGCGCGAAATGCCAGCGACATGTATTCCAACAACTTGCTGAACCTAGTCATGGAATTTTGGGACAGCGAAGAGAAGACCCTGAACCTAGATCCGGAAGACGAGATCATTCAGGCCTGTGTCATTACCCGAGATGGGGCCGTTGTGAACGAAACCATCAAAAACATCTATAGCGGAGGCTAAATAATGGAAGCCGTATTTTTAGCAATGGTTTTAATGCTGTCGATTTTCCTCGGCTTTGAGCTGATTTCGAAGGTGCCAGCGACCCTGCACACGCCCTTGATGTCCGGCGCTAACGCCATTTCTGGTATTACCATCGTCGGCGCACTGATCTCAGCCGGCGGCGAATCAGGGGCTATGTCCAGCTATTTGGGCGCAGCCGCGGTGATGTTTGCCATGATCAACGTTGCTGGTGGTTATTTGGTCACCAACCGAATGCTGAGCATGTTCAAAAAGAAAGACACAAACCAGCCGGGAGGTAACTCATGAACCCAGTGATTATTAACCTGTGGTACGTGGTTGCTGCGGCGCTGTTTATCTTCGGATTGAAGCAACTCGGTTCTCCGGCTACTGCCGTGCGCGGCAACGTGCTGTCCTCGCTGGCGATGGTGATTGCCATTGCAGTGACCCTTTTCAACAAAGAAATTTTGACCTTTGAGCTGATTGTTATCGCCGCCGTGATTGGTGCAGTCATTGGCGCCATAGCCGCGCAAAAGGTTGAGATGACCAGCATGCCGGAAATGGTGGCGTTGTTTAACGGCTCTGGCGGCATCGCGAGTTTGATGGTGGGTTGGGCGGCTCTATACAACGTTGGCAACACCACGTTTACCGATGTAACCGTTCTGCTTTCCATCGTCATTGGCGGTATGACCTTCAGCGGCAGTATTCTCGCTTGGGGCAAGCTTAGTGAAGTCATGACCTCGGCTGCAGTGGTCTTCGGTGCCCAGCGCATTGTGAACGCCGGCATTCTCGTTGGCCTTGTGGTCTGCTCGGTTCTGTTCTGCATGGATCCGGCAGTGGATTCTCCCTATTTATACGCGGTAATCGCCCTGTCACTGCTGTTTGGCGTGATGGCGGTGCTGCCTATTGGCGGCGCAGACATGCCAGTGGTGATCTCCCTGCTCAACAGTTACTCGGGCCTGGCTGCCTGTGCTGCGGGTTTTGCCATCAACAACAATATCTTGATCGTCGCCGGCTCCATGGTTGGCGCAGCGGGCATCATCCTGACTAACATCATGTGTAAGGCCATGAACCGGTCCTTGGGACACGTACTGTTCTCCGGATTTGGTGCGGTCAAGCAGGCAACCAAGGTCGAGGGCGAGGTCAAGCCGATTGTCGCCGAGGATGCTTTCCTGATTTTGGAAGCGGCCCAGTCCGTATCCTTCGTACCCGGTTACGGTATGGCGGTAGCACAGGCTCAGCACGTGGTGCGCGAGCTGGGTGAGCTCCTGGAGAAGAACGGCGCGGAAGTGACCTACGCCATTCACCCGGTAGCGGGACGAATGCCCGGACACATGAACGTGCTGCTGGCGGAAGCCAATGTGCCCTACGATCAACTGGTAGAGATGGAAGACATCAATCCGCGCATTGACAACGTGGATGTGGCGGTCGTGATTGGCGCTAACGACGTGGTCAACCCGTCAGCGCGCAATGACGAGAATAGCCCAATATATGGCATGCCCATTATCAACGTGGACCAAGCGCGCACTGTGTTTGTACTCAAGCGTTCCATGGGTTCAGGCTTCTCGGGTGTTGATAACCCGCTGTTCTTTGGCGACAACACGCGCATGCTCTTTGGCGATGCGAAAGAGTCCATTGCCGCCGTGGTCGCGGAATTCAAGGGCTAAAGCCCAACGACTGGACGCAGGGTTTTGCGGATTCGTAAAGCCCTGACGTCAAACAGGTCACGATAGGGTCGCAGGATCCGGGGCAGGAGGACGAGATGACCGACAGGGACATTGACGACAACCCCTTACTGTTTGCGGATTTTTCCCAGCGTGCGGCCGACGCGCCGGCCCACGACCAATTCCGCCGCCGCTGGTCGCCACGTTCCATGAGCGGTCGAGCACTTAGTCTGCAGGCGATACAGGCACTTTGCGAAGCCGGGCGTTGGGCGCCTTCCTGTTTCAATTCGCAGCCATGGCGGTTTATTTACGCCCTGCCCGATACCCCAGAATGGGACAAGCTTTTTGGCCTGCTGATGGATGTGAATCAACTCTGGGCGGCCAAGGCCGGGGCGCTAGTGGCCTTGGTTTCTCGCACGCATTTTCAGGGCAATGACGCCCCGGCAGCCACCCACAGTTTTGATGCGGGCAGTGCATGGATGAGCATGGCCCTTCAAGCTCAACACATGGGCTTGGCCGCTCACGCGATGTGGGGCTTTCATCACGATCAGGCACCCCAGGTACTGGACCTAGATGACAAGTTTGCCACCCAAGCCATCATCGCATTCGGCCATCCCGCCGCGGCGGAAGACTTACCGGAACCCCTGCGCGAGCGCGAGCTACCATCGCCGCGTAAGCCGCTCGAAGCACTGATGTTCAAGGGCACCATGCCCAAGGGCTAGTTCTTGGGCTTCGGCAGCAACAGCTCAAATCACGCCCGGTGCCGTGCGTAACCCCAACCGAAGGTCAAAACACCAATTGCGCGGTCACACTTCCCGCCATTGCCCCGGCGCCAAGCCATCCAGCGTCCACGATCCCACTCGGTAACGGATCAAACGCAGCACGGGGAAGCCCAAATGGGCGCACATGCGGCGAATCTGTCGATTTCGCCCTTCTTTCAATGTCAGGGTTATCCACGTATCGGGAATGGTTTTGCGAACCCGTATGGGCGGGTCCCGATCCCAGATCTTGTCTGGGCCAATACCCATTTGCCATTTGGCGGGCAGGGTTATGCCGTCTTTTAGCGCCAAGCCTTCGCTGATGGGAGCCAGGTCCGCTTCCGTGGGCGCGCCCTCGACTTGAACCCAGTAGGTTTTGCTCATTTTGTGGTCAGGATGCGTAATCTTGTGCTGCAAGGCGCCGTCACTGGTGAGCACCATCAAACCCTCGCTGTCCCGGTCCAGACGTCCAGCAGGGTAAACGCCGGCCACACGCACAAAATCTCCCAGGTGGGCACGCCCCGCTTTGTCCGAAAACTGCGGAAGCACGCCATAGGGTTTGTGGAAAATAAGCGTTTGCGACATGGCGCCATTATCCCCGGTTCGGTGCCCAAGGCACACGGTTTTGCCTGGCCGCTTCTTCGCCTTTGACATCACCTGTCCGACACCCGCAGGATACGGGCTTCGCTGTGGTCTGACTGACCACTTAACTCAGGGGTGAGTAAGGGGAGACCATGGAGCTTTACGAAGTGATGCGCACGACGTTTGCCGCGCGTGAATTTACTGACGCACCGGTAACTGACGAGGTTATTGCCAACATCTTGGAGCAAGCCAGATTCGCGCCAAGCGGAGGTAACCGCCAAGGTTGGAAGGTTCTGGTGGTGCGCGAAGACGCTTCCCGGGTAAAACTGCGGGAACTGATCGAGCCTCAAATGCAGCGTTACGTGGCTCAAGTGAAAGCGGGCGAAGCCCCGTTGAATACGATTAACCCGTCCCAAGTCTGCGATGCCCAGATTGCCGAGACCCAGGTGCCGCAAACCATGCTGGATAATCTGACTGGCGCTCCAGTCATTCTCTTGGTCTTTGTTGATCTGTCCGTAGTGGCCTCGTTCGACAGCGGCTTAGATCGGGTGGGCGTCATTTCCGGTGCGTCCATCTATCCCTTTGTTTGGAATATTTTGCTGGCCGCCCGCAACGAGGGCTTGGGTGGCACGCTGACCACCTTTGTGGCCGGGGCGGAGCCACAGCTAAAAACTTATTTAGGCGTGCCGGATGAAATGGCTTTCGCGGCTATGATTCCGCTTGGACAACCGGTGAAACAACTGACCAAACTGAAACGTAAACCGGTGGCGGACTTTGTCACCAAGGAACGCTGGGATGGGGAGAATTTGATTGACTAATACGCATCAAAACGAGGGCAACGCAGGGCCAGAAACAGCGGCGGATGCACAGGATCTACCAAAGCCCATTGAGCAGCCGGGCGGACCAAACTACGGCCGCTATGTGCTTTTCGTCCTCATCATTGTTTATATTTTTAACTTCGTTGATCGCCAAATTCTGTCCATTCTGGCAGAGGAAATTAAGCTGGATCTGGGTATCGGCGATGCTGAGATCGGGTTTTTATACGGCACCGCCTTTGCGGTGTTCTATGCGGTATTTGGCATTCCTCTGGGTCGATTGGCCGATGTCTGGAACCGCAAAAAACTTATCTCCATCGGCTTGTCCTTCTGGAGCGCTATGACCGCTATGTCCGGTTTTGCTCAGAATTTTGGCCAGCTCGCGGTCTGTCGCTTCGGTGTGGGTATTGGCGAGGCCAGTGCTACCCCGGCCGCTTTCTCTATGATCTCGGATTATTTCTCACCCAAGGTTCGAGCCACCGTGTTGGCGATTTATTCCAGCGGAATTTATTTGGGCGCGGGCATTGGTTTGTTTTTAGGCGGCGCCATCGTGGCCACTTGGCATCAGTGGTATCCGGATCCCGCCTTGGCCCCGCTGGGCATTAAGGCTTGGCAGGCCGCCTTTTTGGCCGTTGGCTTGCCGGGGATATTAATGGCGGTGTGGGTTTGGACGATTAGGGAACCTATTCGAGGTGCATCCGAGGGATTGGTTACCGCGGAGCACCCGCATCCTTTCAAAGCTGCGTCCAGTTCCTTTATGAGCGTCTTGCCCGGTTTCTCTTTGTTTGCTCTGCATGCCGCAGGCGGGCGACGGGCGGTATTGATGAATGTGGTCGCCCTGGCGGTGGTGGGGGGGCTGTTTTTTGCCCTCTACCGGGTAATGCCAACCCTGCTGCAGTGGATCGCTCTTGGTATCGGCGTGTACATCACGGTGACGTGGATTCACTATCAAAAGCTCACCGATCCGGCCTGTTACGGCATGATGTTCAAATCCAAAGCCTTCCTTGCTGCGACGGTGGGGTTTCCGGCTATTTCCTTTGTTACCTATGGCATCGGTTTTTGGTCGCCGCCTTTCATGCAGCGCTTTCACGGTGAGTCCATAGCGGATGCGGGGCTGTATTTGGGTCTGGGCTCAGCCGTTGGCGGCTTTATTGGCATCGTGCTAGGCGGTGTGGTGGCGGACTATTTTCGCGCCAAGACGGTCAATGCCCGGCTTTACGTCGGTTTAGCCGTTCCCATGCTGGCGGTGCCCTTTGCCTTAGGATTTCTGTATACCGATAGAATCGCTATGGCCTACATCTATAGTTTTTTGTTCAGCGTTATATCGCCCGCTTGGGTCGGCTGCGC
>Ga0181579_10003641_pt1 | contig 12159 bp, 26 predicted proteins | sample 071ome_24_FD_132996 | JGI IMG/M metagenome (GOLD analysis project Ga0181579, IMG submission 132996) | Coastal salt marsh microbial communities from the Groves Creek Marsh, Skidaway Island, Georgia - 071402CT metaG (megahit assembly) | ecosystem: Environmental > Aquatic > Marine > Intertidal... | reverse complement strand
AGATTGGCGCAACAATGCTCATGCAACACGTAGGCATTGAGCCCGACATACCAAGCATGGCTAACTACGTGCAGGGCTGGCTTAGCGCACTCAGTAACGACGAGTCGCTCATCATCAAGGCAGCGCAGGCTGCTCAGAAAAGCACCGACCACATTTTGGGGATTGACCCAACCGCGAAGGAGGAAGGATGAGCCTGCCCTACGACGAAGAGTTCGGCATAGCAATCAACGACGAATACCTGATGGACCAGATTTTGTGGCCCGACGATCCAGAGGAGAAGAAGTGATGGAACAAGAGAACGCGGAATACCTGAGCATTTACAACGTTACGTTCTCTACCCAGCATTTCTGGGTGGGGACAACCTGCACAGGCAAAGACGAGGATGACGCCATTGAGGTTGGCCGTGACGTTATTACTTCGATGTCACAGATACCGAAAGAACTCTTGAATAACGCGCAGGTTGAGGCTGACTATCAGGGGGTGCACTTCCCAACCTGGCCCTTGCGTCAGCCACCTGTTGACGTAATCTAGTAAATAAGATATTATTGTCCTTGTAAGTAAGGGTCGAATGACCACCGAAGTTAGGAGACAAAATGGAAACCCAAACCCAAAGTTCAGCAATCGTGGCCGGATACAGTACGCCGGTACAAACACCGATCATTAGCGAGAACGCCAACGGCGACCCAGCACTCAACAAGCAAGTACTTGTCCCCGCCGCTGAGTCCTGGGAGAACCTCACTTTCGCTCGCACTTGCGAGAGGTCAGCACTAGACCGGCTCAAGCACAACACGCCACCGACCGTTGGTGACCTGTGGTGGAAGTACTTGATATCGGTTCAGCAAGAAGCGCGAGCAGCCGATAACCAACAGGTTCTCGTGCGAGCCCTAGGTCGCATCAACCGTCACATGAACGAGTACGCAGACGATAACGATATGTGCGAGGCGTACGAAGAAGCCCTGGAGCAGTTCAATAAAATCCTTCAGGACGAGGGCTACAGAGGCTTCTTCTCGTTTGAGGGCCGCACAGAAACTCGCACCGTGCGAGTCACTCGCCACCGCATCGTCAAGGAGACAATCGAAGTTGACGTTGAGATGCGCAAAAACTCAACCGATCAAGAAGTGATTGACGAAGCGTACGAGATTGCGGAAGAAGAGGAGACGCACCTTTGGGAGGAAGAGGACACGGAGTACGACACCGAAATCGTAAGCGGTAATATCCTGTAGAGCGCGACCGTCTCCCGCGCTGGGCCCCTCGCCAGGTCTACTCCTTACCTGGCGGGGGGCCTTTTCCGGTCCCGCGACGCTCCAAACCCGCGACGCGACTGACAAATATTATCCGCGCTTTCTTTCGCGGTCACATGCGCGGCAGACCCGCTTCCCTGCTTTGCTGACGCGCGTGTTTTCCTCTGTGTATTCGTGTCCTTTTGGGCATTCGGTTTTGCGTCGCTCCCAATGATCCTGGCGCATGGTGTTTTCGCTTGGGGTCACGATTTCCATGTGATCGGGGTTGCAGCAACATCGGTTACGGCAGAGGTGATCCAGTTGCATACCGTCAGGTATTTTCTCTCGCTTGTGGTGCTCGTATGCGATCCGGTGGACTACTCTCTCGCTGTAGCCTGGGCCTCGCTGCCATTTGCCGTAGCCGTTTGTTGTTTGGGTGCCTTGCCATTGCCAGCAACCGTCGTCTAGCACTTTGATGAGCCTGTTGAGTCTCGCTTGCTCTGCTCTGTTGAGAATAAATGGAGGGTGGGGCATTGACGCATCGTACTACTTGACATAAGGTGGCAAGGCGAGTAGTATTTACATGAGAGGAGTTCTTCATGTTATCTGAGAACCAACTCAGCAATATCGCACAATGGGTATCAGAGTTCCCTCGGTACTCACACGTAATCAACGACCCAACCCTCCGGTGGATGTTCGCCAAGCAACCGCCACCGGCAGATACCACGGAGGTATCACAGGACCTATGGAATCACCTGTCACAAGAACTGGCAGGTCTGGTCCACGAGTAAAAAACATCGACTGGCAGAAAGTCGTTGAGATTGTCGATTCGCTGCCAGATGGTGAAACAGCGTTTGTGGGAGAGGTAGATCAAACCACTCGCACCCACATTCGTCGGGGACGCTATGCCTACATCGACCCAGACAAGTACGAAGTCTGGACAGAAGGCATTTCCCGTACTCGTGCCAACCTGTTTATGCGCCGCAAGACATGAGAGCCCCAAAGGAAGGAGACGAACGCTGGGAGAGGACACTTAGTAGGTATTTTGCCGCCAACGGCATCCCTCTCACCTTCTATTACCAAGTCAGAAGGTTTGTGGGGGTCGCTGGGCACACATTTGCTCGCCTAAACCCTAAAAAAGACGTAAATGTGTGGGCTAGGATGCCTGATTACGTTGCAAAGTACGAGCAAGACAAAAAACAGGTAGTGCTATTCGTAACCAATCGCCAATATGGGCAGTCAGTAGACAGTTCGTTTGTCGTTATGCGCATGGAGACGTTTGTTCCGATGCTAAAAGCACTTATTGATAGCGATAAAGAAAGGTGGACCGATGCTTCCAATCATTAGTGGAGAGTTCGGTGTAGTTCAAGAGCCAGAGTTGCGTTTCAATGATGACGGACGCGCTTGGGCCAAGTTGCGCGGCGTAGCCAAAGATCGACGCAAAAATGCCGCTGGCGAGTGGGAAGATGGTGACGCAACATTCATCGACATTCTCGTAAGTGGTCGTGCAGCCGAAAATCTTGTCGAATCAGTCGTTGTTGGTGACGCTATTGCCGTGACAGGCAAACTCAAGCAACGCGAGTGGCAATCTGACGGCAAAACGATGAAGGCATACAGCATTTTGGCTGACAATGTTGGCGTGAGCATCCGTTTTACATCGGCGGCGACACCCAAGTACCAGCAAAACATGAAAAACACTCCCGCTGCTCAAGAATCGTCTGATTCGGGCTCGTGGGGTAAAGAGGAGGCTCCGTTCTAATGAGTGACGACTCACAACACAGGGCGCTGCTTGCAAAGGCGTACCAGGAGGCTTCGCGTCGGCTTCGGAAGAAGCATGACGCTGAGTTTCACGGATTATTGGCCGAGGTGTATTGGGAATGGGACATCAAAGTCAAAAAACGTCGCTCGCGCACACAAGTAAAGGTTGATGCCGTAGAAGCAGCCAAAAAACTCATTGCTGAATCAGACGTTTGACATAAGCAAAGGACTGATTTAGGTTAGTTGTGCTGGACCTCCCCCACCTAGCAAGGTCCAGCCTCGCACCCACCGACCCTAAGCGGTGGATTTGGACGGAGCGTGGCCCCGGCTCCAGCGAACACGGGGCACTCCCAACAAACAGGTAGGTAGGAATGTAAAACTCTTAGTGCCAAGGCATACCCAGACTGGCGTGATTTGTGCTGGGGAGACGATTGACAGGAATGACGGAGGAAATAGCACCTGTCTCGTGAAGGCCAAGGCTTAGGTAGGGTTTGCATCCCAAAAACAGGAAGGATGATTGTGGAACTGCTAGATCAACTACAACTAGCAGCCTTGTACCACGCTTCGTTATCGAATGAATCTGCTGAGACTGTGTTCAGCATTGTTGATGTCGATGACTTTGAGCCAGGTCACCAACAGGAGATAGCGTCAACAATCGTGTCGCTGTTGTCCAGAGGTGACGTAGAGCAAATGGCTGTGGCTAACAAGGCTTCAGAGAAGAACCCAGCACTATTCAAGTGGTTCCTGGTGCATGTCAAAGAAGAGTTCTACAGCACCGCCACTTACTGCGCTAACGCCGTGCGTGACGCAGCCAACCGTCGCCGCTTGCAAGCGACGCTCACCAGACACCTACAGAGGGCGGAGAAAATGCCACCCGATGAGGTGCTCAACGAACTCATAGATGAGTTGCAACTCAACGAGGCACACATCAGCAGCGGGTTATCGACCGTGCCCCTTACTGATGTTTTGGATGCACCTGACGATCTGCGCCCGTGGATCATGCCTGACATGCTGCGCACCAACGAGCGCATGATTGTCACCGGCCCCGAGGGTGGCGGCAAGTCGGTGCTTGTTGCTCAGATATGCCTGGGTGCTGCCATGGGTGTAAACACCATGGACTCCAAGATGACCGAACACGATCCAATGCGCGTGCTCATGTTGGATGTAGAGAATGACCGGCTCCAGGTTCGCAACAACATGCGCAAGGTGTATCCGGCTCTCAGAGAGATACGTCAGGTTCAACCTGAGATTGAGTGGGTTGATGTGTCTGACATTGACCTATCTGATTCTGTGGAACGTCAGCGTGTAATCAAACTAGCCAAGGAGAGGCAACCCGACTTGATGTACATGGGCTCGCTGTACCGGTTAGCGCCCGAAGGCGACAAGGTTGATAGCGCGTTCGTTCACGTATCCCGAACAGTTGATCGTATTCGCAGCGAGACAGGCGCTTCGGTACTGCTTGAGGCGCACGCTGGGCACGGGCTCAGCAATGACCGTAACGGTATGCGCCCGTACGGGTCGTCTATGTGGATGAGGTGGCCTGAGTTCGGGTTCGGCATGGTGCGTCATCACAACACCGGCAATATCCTGCTGAAGAACTGGCGTGGGCATAGGTCTGATGATCGAACGTGGCCCGTGGGTTTGCGTCGTGGCACGGTGTTGCCGTGGTATCCGATAGCGGCTGACGAGTGGGAGGCTCTGCACGGTGAACTTGATATGTAGTTGTCCACAACAAGTGACATCATGTCACGGGCTGTGGATAACCATTGACTTAGCACCCCCATTACGATAGTATTGTATAAACAGGTAGGAGGTATAGCAATGAACATCAACACGAATCTGGCTGACCCAGAGGTAGAAGAAGAGTTCGGCTCACATCGGGGATGGGACGTAACCGTGACCCTGTGGAGCGACGGCAAGTGGACGGCTTTCATCCGCAAGACCTGCTGGTTACTGGGCTCAGAGCATGTCCTCATGGACAACGACACCGAATGGAGCGACAGGCCCGACGAGTCATACCTACATGACCTCATCGACGAGCGGCTAGAGCCGTGAGCCTGCGCTGTGGGTGGTGTTGCACCGCCCATCATCAACAATGCAAACCGTACGTAATCGGACCCATAGGTCAAATATGGTGGTGCGATTGCGATTGTCAACCAAACAGGGAGGAAACCCATGGAGCCGATGCAGCAGCCGAGTCTGTTCGATCCAAGGAAAGGGCGGCACAAGAAGAACGATTGGGCAACAAGCGTCGCCGCCGCAGAAAAAATAGCGTATAAAGCAGGAACTCAAAAGTATCACTTGCTCAATGCTTTCCAGAAAGCGTACCCAAACGACCTCACCGACGAGCAAGCAGCAGAGGCAGCGTACATATCGCTAACCTCTGAATACAGTAAACGCTGCGGTGAACTACGCGAGGATGGTGTTATCTCTGTAGTGTGGATTGACGAGGACACGCCCAAGACTCGCGCAGGTGCAGCAGGTATGCAACGGATTGTCAGCATTTACATACCGGAGGACGAACGATGATCGCAGCAGTTGTGCTGAGTGGAGTGCTGGCATTGGCTCCTGGGTATGCTCATCCAGCCGACATGCCAGATGCACAAGACATGCGTGGCTTTGAGCCGTCGCTGTATCAGGGAAAGTGGTACGACAAGAAGTGGGAGTCCACTCGCAAGTGCATTATGAAACGCGAGTCCCGCTTTGACTATCGTGCAGCGAACAAACGTTCGTCAGCGAGAGGCGCGTATCAGTTCCTAGACTCTCAATGGCGCGTGTCGCTAACGCATATGCTCATGCCAGAGCATAAAGATCGGAAGAAAGAAGTGAAGGCTCTCCGCAAGAAGCCGATCCACAAGTGGAACCGGTATTGGCAGGACGCAGCCTTCTACGTTGCTTGGCAGAGGGGTAAGGGTGCAAACCATTGGTTCTATCAAGGAAAGGTCTGCTGATGATATGCCCTAAATGCAAAATCGAATGTCCACCTATGAGTGTGAGGCGCTGGGGTTGTTGTCGTGGATGCCACGAAAAGGAAAACAATGGCTGAGTACATAACACCTAGCGAGTTCAAGCCGAAGCCGCTACCGCGTGAGATGCAGCATAAGTTCTGCCCTCATTGCGGGTTCCGTGGCTACCCAACAAACAAGTACCTATACCGCTGCGGTCAACAAGACTGCGGCAGGTACTTCTAATGACCAACCCACAGAAAGCGAAAGGATCAGCATATGAGCGACTCATCAAAGACGGACTCGCTGACGCAGGATTCAATGACGCTGAACGTACCCGTGCCGGATGGAGTGACGACAGGGGGGACATACACGGTGTCAGTCACCCTGTCTTGGGAGCCTTCACCTTTGAGTGCAAAAACCACAAGGCGCTCAACCTCGCAGGATGGGTCGCTGAGTTGGACAGAGAGCGACACGCGAATGGTGGAGGACTTGGCGCGGTCGTCCACAAGAAAAAGGGAGAGACAACAGCGGCACAGCAGTACGCGACTCTCCCATTCTGGATGCTGGTGCAACTCCTCATCGAAGCGGGATACCGGTGAAGTTCACGGAGAAAACTAGAGGACTAATCCAAGAACGAGCCCAACATCGCTGCGAACTATGCGGCACACCGTTGCGCGAAGCCGGTCAAATACATCACAGGCGGCCACGCGGCATGGGTGGAACAAAAGACCCAACGTCTAGGTCAGCAGCAAACGGCTTGTATTTGCACCTCAAATGTCATCAGGTGATAGAACACAATCGTTCAGATGCTCGTGAATACGGTTGGCTAATTCTTCAGAGTCAAGACCCTCGCGATGTGCCAGTTCGTCTGCATCATGGATGGGTCCTGCTGAACGAGGACGGGACGTATGAGACGCTCGCTGACGCACTAACTCCGATATATCAACAACGTTTTGTGCGCGTGGTTTAGCAAGCGGGTTCCATTCTCCGGTCCTCTCTGAGTACCAGCGAATCAGCATCTTCACTTTGCGTTCGCTGATGTTCAGCAGATCAGATATCTGACCCGTGTTCCATTGAAGTTTGTGTTTAAGTTCCCACGCTGTCTGCTCGTATTCCTTGAGCAACCGGTTAGTGAACTCATCGCTGACATTCAGTAACACCTCCGCTCTGCCCAGCGGGTTTTTCTCCATCTCAACGGGAGCGAACAGGTCATTTATGGCTTGATGATTGACATAGTAATACATGAACGGTAGGATATACCTACAGACTAGAAATAGAAACAGGTGGTGATGAAATGCTCAACGATAAGCAAAAAGAAATCCTCATCAAAGGTATCAACGCTGCACGTATAGCCACACGTAAAGGTGGCGGCGGTCGATCCCTCTCATACCTTGAGGCTTGGGATGTCAAGGCTCACCTAATCCGCATCTTCGGTTTCGGTGAATGGTCCTGGGATGTCTGCTCCACAGAACTCGCGTTTGAGGATGAGCGCGACGGCAAATGGAACGTCGGATATCGCGTGACCGGTCAACTCCGCATCCACGCTACAGGCGCTACGTACTCTGAGGCAGCCATAGGATCATCAACCCTGGGTCAGCGTGGCGAGGCGCATGACATGGCGATCAAGACCGCTGAGTCGGATGCGCTCAAGCGAGCCGCTATCAACCTTGGCGATCAGTTCGGTCTGTCGCTGTACAACAACGGCAGCACCACACCGGTCGTCGTCAAGACCCTGGTTGACGGTGACGATGATGAGTGACCTCAAAGATGTCATTACCGCTGGGCTCAACGAATACATGGAGTCCAGCGCACGGACCCTGCAAGCCAGAGCCGGAGTCCTTGGGCCTAGCGATATTGGTTTTTGCCGTCAGAAAGCCACGCTAGTCACCCGCGAGACACAGCCCACAGACTCCGTGCCCACATGGGCAGCAAGCGTAGGAACGGCGATACACAACTACGTGGAGTCGGCTCTCCATGAGGCTCACCCTGATTGGCTGTTTGGCAGCATCGACCACGTAAAGATTCACGTTGAGTTACCATCTGGCGCGACCATCCAAGGACACCCCGACATTGTTGCGCCAGACCTCAACGCCGTAATTGACATCAAGACTGTCAATGGATTTGAGTGGACCAAGCGCAATGGCCCATCGCTCACCCATAAATACCAGCGGCACTTGTACGCGCTTGGCTTGATGCAAGCAGAAATCCTCAACCCCAATGAGGAAGTCTTAGTAGGCAATGTCTACTTAGATCGCAGCGGCGCTAACCCAGAACCCATGGTGTTCATGGAGCCGTTCGACCCCGACCTCACAGGAGAGATTGATACATGGATAGGCGACGTTATATATGCCGTCAAGAACGGCGAAGATTCAGCAAGAGATATTCCCGCTGCCGTCTGTGAAAAGATATGTGAGTTCTTCACCGTCTGCCGTGGCGGTCTTGAGGACAACGACAGCGACGGTTTCATATCCGACCCGACTCTTATTGAGGCCATTGAGATGTACGTCGATGGGCGCAGTAAAGAAACCATCGGCAAGCAAATGAAGAAAGAGGCTGGCGAGCGCCTAGCCGGTGTCAGCGGCACGACCCTCAATCATCAAGTTCGGTGGGTTCAAGTTCAACCCCACAACACGATGAGGCTAGACATCCGCGAAAAGCGCGGCTAGTATAAGTGTCGGCCCCCGGTCCTATCATCCTACCTGTACCGGGGGCCGACTCCTTTTTAGGAGGCAAAATGAACGAGACAATTAGAACTTGTTGGGCTATCAGCGCCGCACTAATGACCCGCTGCGATATGCCAGCCGGTCACTCAGGCAATCACAGCATCACCGTGGAGTGGGGCGAAGAGCAATGCTGGACCCCCGAAATTGATGAGCCTATTGCACTAGAGGTCGTGACTGAGCCAACTACAATTGAGGTTGCTAAGTGTGAAGCGTGCGGCCACATGCACAAGAACGCAGAATGTAAGTGCGGCTGCTACACGCACATTTAATCTTCTTCTTCCTCGTAGTCAGGGTCCACGGCCTGCCAAGTATTAGTCTCCAGCATTGAGGTCAGAGAGTCTTTCCACAAGACACCGACCCGCTTGATGAGGTCATCCGCTACGTCAGGATTCCACGATGCGCCTTCAGCGGTCAGGGTAACCGTCAAGTCGCCGTACTGAAGCCGACAGATCAGGCTCCTCGTGTTAGTAGGCATCGTATCTCGCTAATGCGTCGTGCATCAGAAAATAGGCTACGCCGTCCACAGCATTGTCCCTGGCATAGCCAGCCTTGCTGCGGCTGATCTTCACCAGCACCATCATCAACGCTACGTCCATAGCGGTTATGTCCGTGCCGAGGAAGCCGCTCCACATTTCAGCGATACGGGAAAGGTTCTCGTCGTAGTCGCCGTACTGCTCCTTACGGTCCTCATCCACCAGGCGCAGGGCATCAACGGCGATAGTCGGGTCAGTCATCAAGCCAGACCTGATACTGCGCGGTGACTCTTCCCTCGCGGGGGTTGATGAAGTGGAGACGCTGTGAAGGGACTGCGGATGAAGCCAATCCGACTGCGGCGTACCGGTTGTCTGACTCTGTTGATCCGGTTCCATAGATCGCTCCTGCTCCGTCTGCGAGGCTTGATTGGTAGTGCGTGTGGTAGTGCCCAACATATACATCCCTGAAGTCCCAAGGGTACGACCCGCTCCTCCACCGGTTAACGTGGTTCGTGATCGTGTTTGTTGACGCAAAGCCGCTGCGTCCAATCTCGTCTCCGTGTATGAGTAGCGCCCTGTAAGCGCCGACCTCAACCCGCTGTATATCTTCACCGGAATCCTCCCAAGTAACTTTCGCTCCGCTTGACTTCAAGATTTGACGAGCCAACTCGTAAGTCATCCGGTCAGCGTTATCAGATCGGGGAACAGCGTCACGCCTGCTGCCGAGCCGCCCGTGATTACCCCACTCACCAATCACAGTCACCGATGGGTACACAGCCAGCGCCCTATGCACTACCTCAACGATCAGGTTGGCGACGGTCACGAACTGCTCAAACAAGGTCGCGTCAATCTCAAACGGCTGCGTCGGGAAGTTAAACAATCCCTCAATCATGTCCCCGCCGAACAGGATCACGACCTCATCTACCGGATGGGCTTTCCGCTGAATGTCCGTGATCTTCGTGGCTTTATCCACAAACCTGTGGACGCGCTTGTGCATAACCTGAGAGTTGTAGGAAGGCGTGAGTTTCGCGCCCTGCCAGTCCGTCAAATGCCACAATGCGACCTCAGAACCGGCCTTAGAGCGGCTTTTAGTCACCCTGGGTGTCTTGGGTAGGGGGTGGGATAAAACAGCGTCACGGGCCGCTTCTATCGTGGCCTCAACTAAGTGGTCCGTCTTAGCCTTAGCCTTCTTTAAATCCCGTTGAGTCCTGACCAGGGCAGCCCGTAAATCCTCAATCTCCTGCTGCTGCGCTAAACCGTCCTCGCTGAACTTCTCCTCAAGACTCATCAGCCATACACACCCTCCGGTGGCGGCGCACCGAGGTTTCCCCGATCTTGTACCCCTCAGATTTCATAATCTGACTGATACCCAGAGCACTAACAGTCTTATCGTTTAGGGCCGCATCTAACGCCTTCGCCTCAGACTCAGGCAAGATGTTTAATAGATTGCAAGATACGCACTTAACGCCGGGGGAAGGCCGCTCATAGTTAGCAAATCGGTCGGCAAGGCTCATACCTCTAACCTCTCGTAATGGCTACGGTCCTTTAGACCATACCTTACGAGCGCCATTAAGAAGCCATTGCCACGAGTATTGAGTGTCTATTTTCCGGCTGGTCCAGTCTTTATGATTGGCGAGCCTGTACTTAAAACCCTTCCAGCCAGCGGCCTCACGGACAGCGCAATGCAAGCGCCGCAAGGCTTTCTTCTCCTCCAGGCTAAAGTCCTTCTTCCGACCCGCTGAAACGACCTCTGTGCCCCAGGTAGCCCAATTCGCCATGCTGTCAGGGATACCCCAACGGCTCCAGCGACTACCCTTAAACGAGCCACGACCAGCGTGCCACACAGGGCCAGCGGAGCAAATATACGTATGCCCGTCGCTGTCAATCACCGCATTAGCGTAAGGAACTCTTGTGCTTCTGTGGATGACATACTGAACCACTCCTGGGTTTCCGTTCGGGTCCTTGGAGTCACCGCCAGCCGTGTGATGCGCGATAGCCATGACCGGCTTATTCCCTTTGCCATACCGCCAGCGACCGTTATGGCGCTTAGTCCAACCATCAACGAACGTGACATTCTCAGCGCCCAGCCATTTCACACAAGACTTCTTCAACCTACGTTGGAACGCGCTCACTTATCCTCCACCGCAACCCCGATGATGTCCTTCACAGCCTTCATCTCACCCTCAATCGCACGCTGATCGAAAGCGATCTGATTCACACGGTCAGCAAGGCTAGTGCCACCATTCGGGAACAACTGATATTCGACACGCTCAAGCCGGTCACTAATCGTGCGGCCCTGGCGGTCAACACCGAGCATCTGGTCAATGCGGTGAATCGCTTTATACGTGGTGTACCCAAACTTCACGACGACCAGCAGCGCAACGATTACCGCCGCTGAACCGATAAGCCACTCCACGACCATGAAGTCGGTGATGTCCATGACTCAATGCTCTTCAGGCTCCTCGCCAGAAGGCGGGAGGTCAGGAGTCAAGTGCGTGAGAGCGAGAGTAGGCGCGAGAACCGCAGCGATAGCAGCGATCCACAAAGGCGCAGTAGCCTCACCAATCACACCGTAAGCGACAAGCAGCGGGACCGCAGCGAGAGCGATCCCGTACAGCCACTTGCGTCCCTCACGAGACATCAACTTATCCATCATGGGGTTTCTTCAACCTCTTCAACGACAGGAGCAACGAACTCATCCGCGTCCGCGTCGTAAGTGAAACCGATACCCGCGTACCGTCCACGAATATTGTTGTTGTACGAGGTGCGAATCCACTTCCCGGTCAAGCCGATACCGTGAATGTACGCCTCAATCGCTGCATCACTTTCTGTCTCGTCAAGGTCGTTTGGTACGACGATGACCTCACGGACGATGCCGTCCTCAATGCGTGCTGCGTGTGCCATTTCTTTTCTTCCTCTTCCCTTAGATTGCGTACCGAACGATTACGATTCCGCTGCCGCCGGAGCCACCGTTTGAAGACGCAGTTCCTCCGGCTCCACCGCCACCGCCTGTATTGGCTGTGCCAGCGCCTCCGGT
>Ga0181579_10003634_pt1 | contig 12167 bp, 11 predicted proteins | sample 071ome_24_FD_132996 | JGI IMG/M metagenome (GOLD analysis project Ga0181579, IMG submission 132996) | Coastal salt marsh microbial communities from the Groves Creek Marsh, Skidaway Island, Georgia - 071402CT metaG (megahit assembly) | ecosystem: Environmental > Aquatic > Marine > Intertidal... | reverse complement strand
GCGGCCGATCAGAATCGCTTTCGGGACTTATCAAAAGAGTTTTCACATCTGAACGAGGTGGTTTCGCATTATCAGCAATGGATGCGCCTTGGCAACACTCTGGCCGATGCAAGGCAAATGCAAAACGACCCGGATGCCGAGTTGAGGGAGCTTGCGAGCGAGGAGGCGTTGGAGGCCGAGCAAGCGCTGCTGGAAGTGGAGTCAGCGCTACAGGTACTGCTGCTACCTCAAGACCCAAGTGATAGAAGTAATGTTTTCCTCGAGATTCGCGCCGGCACTGGCGGTGATGAGGCAGCTATATTTTCCGGCGACTTATTCCGGATGTATCACCGTTATGCAGAGCAGAAAGGGTGGTCTGTCGAGGTGTTATCCGAGCGCACTGGAGAGCACGGTGGATACAAAGAATTGATCACCCGTGTTGTGGGACAGGATGTCTACAGCCACCTGAAATTCGAGTCCGGCGCGCATCGCGTACAGCGGGTCCCCGAAACAGAGTCTCAGGGCCGCATTCACACCTCGGCCTGCACGGTTGCTGTGTTGCCCGAGATCGAGGAGGTAGACAATATCGAGATTCGCAAAGAGGATTTGCGAGTCGATACGTTTCGCTCCTCGGGCGCGGGCGGACAGCACGTCAATACAACGGATTCTGCGGTGCGGCTGACGCACCTGCCCACTGGGATCGTTGTCGAGTGTCAGGATGAGCGCTCGCAGCATAAAAATCGCGCGCGGGCGATGTCTCTGCTTCAGGCAAAATTACTGTCTGCAGAACAAGAAAGCCAGCGCGCGTCTCAGGCCTCCGAGCGGCGCTTGCTAGTGGGCTCGGGGGATCGCTCAGAGCGCATTCGGACTTATAACTTCCCGCAGGGCCGGATCACTGACCATCGCATCAATCTCACTTTATACAAGTTGGATGAAGTCGTTAGCGGTGAGCTGGACGCTTTGATTGTTCCGCTACGTCAAGAGCATCAGGCGGATTTGCTGGCAGCGATGGCCGAGGAATGACAACCCGGGAACTGCTGCAGAGTGTGGAGATCGATCTCCGCGATGCGGAGGCGCTGCTAGCCCAGGGGTTGGATGTTGATCGGGGATGGTTGATCGCTCACGCGGGCGATCCTGTTTGCCAGCTAAAAGCCCGAGAATTCATGAAAAAGGCGCGAGCCAGAATGCAAGGTGAGCCACTCTCATACCTTCTAGGGTATCGAGATTTCTGGACGCTTCGGTTGATCGTGAATCCGCATGTGTTAATACCTCGACGGGAGACGGAGCACTTGGTCGAGTGGGCACTCGAGCGCATCGACAGCAGCGCTCAGCGAGTTCTTGATCTGGGTACGGGTAGCGGCGCCGTGGCTTTGGCCTGCAAGTCAGCCCGGCCCGAGATCGAGATGTGCGGCACGGATATTAGTGAGGATGCGTTGCGTTGCGCGAGGTTAAATGCCGAGCAGCTGGCCTTGGACGTCGATTGGCGATGCGGTCGCTGGTTTGAATCAGTTAGGGGTGAACGCTGGGATCTCGTGGTGTCTAACCCGCCCTACATCGCCGAGGCTGATGCGCACCTTTCAGAGGGTGACCTTCCCGCCGAGCCTCGCACCGCACTGGTGGGTGGTGCAACAGGGCTCGAAGCGCTTCAAGAGATCATTTGCTTGACGCCCAATGCATTGAGCCCGGGCGGATGGCTTCTGCTTGAGCATGGCTACGATCAGGCCGAATCTGTCGCCGGCATGTTGCGGGATGCAGGCTTCAGTGACCTGAGCACTCGATCAGACTGGTCGGGGCAACCACGCATCACAGGTGGACAATGGGCGAGCTGACAGACCATCAGCTGCGTCGATATGCTCGCCAGCTCGTTGTCCCCCAAATTGACATGGAGGGGCAGCTGCGATTGCGTGATGCCCATGTACTGATTGTGGGCGCGGGCGGCCTGGGTGTGCCGATGGCGCAGTACCTTGCGGGCGCCGGAGTGGGGCGTCTTCGTATCGTGGATGACGACCGGATTGCGCTCAGTAATCTGCCGCGACAGATCGCCTTTTCCGAGACTGACATTGGGGAGCTGAAGGTCGAGGTTCTGGCCCAGCGAATTCGTGCTGCCAATGACAGCGTATTGGTGGAGCCATGCCCGGCGCGCTTTGATCAGCTCACGGCCGAAGAGTTCCTGTGCGATATCGACCTCGTGCTGGATGCGACCGATTCGATGCAGGCTCGGCTGGATATTGATCGCGCTACCTACTTCCGCCGCATTCCCTGGATCATGGGCGCGGCGGTACAAATCGCAGGACAATGGTCAGCGTTTGATCCCGAGCGACATCATGGCTGTTATCACTGTTTGATCGCCGACCCCGGTGCTATGGAAACCGGAAGCTGCGCGGAACTGGGGATTGTGGGGCCTGTCGTTGGCTTAGTGTCATTGCACCAGGCCATCCTGGCGCTGCGCTATTTGGTCGGCGATGATCTGCCATGGGGACGCCTGCATATGCTCGACGCCTGGTCAGGAGGCTTGCAGTTACTTGAGGTTTTGGCGCGCGAGGATTGCGCCCTGTGTCGTCACGGCAGTAGCCAGCACCAACCGGATTAGGTCAGTGATTTAAAAATCCGTCTGACGCGCCAGGTGATCAGCGCCGCGGCGATTGCGATACCCAAGATGGTTGAAATCCAGAAGTCCACAGTACCCTCGGGCAGGCTGTCACCCCAATGAATGGCAAGTAGGTAACCCAGAGGTAGTGCGATCCCCCAGTAGGAGAAGGTGACGACCAGAAAGGGGAAACGCGTTTCTTTGTATGCGCGCAATACAAATGATCCAACGATTTGCACGACATCGATCAAGATAAAGAGGGCCGCCAGCCTCAATAATTGAAACGCAAGCTCCCGAATGTCACTGGATTGTGTGTACGCACCAATGATGGCATCAGGGAAGAGGAGCAATAGCGACATGGCGAGCAGCCCGATTAGGGTAGACAGTGCTGCGCCGACACGAAAAGCCACTCTGATCCCTTGCGGATTTCCCGCGCCAATCGCGTGCCCCATGCGCGTGGCCATGGCACTACCGACACTCACCATCGGAATGTAGAACACGTCCCAGACGTTGATGGCGATTTGATGGGCGGCGACTGCAGCGTCGCCCAGCGTGGCGATCAACAGGGTGATAGCGGAGAAGACCCCGGTTTCCAGAAAAAAAGTGAAGCCCACCGGCAGTCCCACGGCGAGTATTTCACCAATCCGCCGCCGATCAGGGGCTTGCAGCCATCGATCGGGTAGATACTGACGCAGGGAGTCCGCGCTCAGTACGTAGAGCAATATGATCAGCGTGCTGAGCCACATTGAGGCGGCTGTCGCAAGCCCGCAACCTTCCGCGCCGAGCTCCGGTGCGCCCCACGCTCCAAAAATGAGCATGTAATTCAGAGGCACGTTGGCGACAAACCCCACGACACTGGCGATTGCAAATGGGGCGGTCACGCCGAGGCCTTGTGTGTGGTAACGCAGCGCCATGAAGATCCCCAGAGCGGGAAATCCGAGCCCAACCCTGCTGACGTAGGCCGCAGTCTTTGCGGTGGTGTCACTGGGGAGTTCAAGTAGCTCGATGATGGCGCCACTGTGGAGACAAAGCGGTGTCATCATGGCGCTCAGCACAACCGCGACCCATAGCCCCTGTGGCAGGAAGCTGCGGACTCGTTCAAACCGACCGGCACCGAAGTCTTGTGCAACGATCGCTGAGCACGCGAAGAGCGTGCCGAGAATAATCAAATAGAGGGGTAGCCAGATATTGAAACCGATGGCGATTGCAGCGAGGTCTGTGTCTCCATAATTTCCTGCCATCAATGTATCGACGACACCCGTACCGATCTGGGCGGTCTGTGCGATGAGCAGAGGCCAAGCGATGCGCCATAGCGGACCCAATTCTTCACGCATTTGCCCCATTGCAGAGGGTGACGGGGGTGATTGATCAGTCAATTCCGGGTGCTCTTTGATACCGCAGCGGTTGCACAGTTTAACCTGCATCCCTGTGCTAGACTTCGCGCTCATTTTTTGCCGGCAATGATTGTGCAGGAAGAAGCTGTGGCGGGGGCCGATGCTCCCAGTGACCCAAATACCGGCGCCGTGACCTCGGTGTCATTACTGGAAAAAGTAAAGTTCGATACGCTGAACCTCGATGCGTTGGTGCAACGTGGCGTTGACGCGTTGGGCTTCGAGTTCTGCTCTCCCATCCAGGGCCGAATTTTGCCTCATACCCTGAACGGGAACGATGCCATTGGCAAAGCACAGACGGGCACCGGCAAAACCGCCGCATTTCTGATCACCATTTTTAACGATCTGTTGAGCCACCCGATTGAAGGCGAGCGGTATCTGGGTGAGCCCCGAGCGGTGATCATTGCCCCAACTCGCGAGTTGGTGATGCAGATCGCGTCGGACGCCGAGGAACTGGGGCGATTCACGGGACTGAAAACCGTGACCTTGATCGGAGGCGCGGATTACCAGAAACAGTTGGCCAAGGTGAACCGCTCACCAGTGGATATCGTCGTCGCCACCCCTGGCAGACTAATCGACTTTATGGAGCGGCGAGATCTGGCGCTGGACCGTGTAGAAATACTGGTGCTTGACGAGGCAGATCGCATGCTAGACATGGGTTTCATCCCGCAGGTGAAGCGCATTGTGCGCGCAACGCCGCGCAAGGAAGATCGACAAACCTTGCTGTTTTCCGCCACGTTCACGCAAGACATCATGAATCTGGCGAAGCAATGGACTTTTGAGCCGATAACGGTTGAGATTGAGCCAGAGCGTGTCGCCACTGCGTCAGTGGATCAGCGGGTGTATTTAGTTGCCAGCCGGGACCGCTTTCCTGTGTTGATGAATTTGCTCAATGATCCCGCAGTTGAAAGCGTCATTATCTTTGCCAACCGCCGCGATCAAGTCCGCCGGCTCTACGAGAAGCTGCGCAAGGAAGGGGTTCAATGCGGCATGCTGTCCGGTGAAATTACTCAGGCTAAACGGACCAAGACGTTGGAAAACTTCAAGTCTGGCCGGTCCAAGATTCTGGTGGCGACTGACGTGGCGGGGCGGGGCATCCACGTTGAGGGGATTTCCCACGTGGTCAACTACAACCTTCCCGAGGACCCCGAAGATTACGTTCATCGAATCGGGCGTACGGGCAGGGCTGGGGCGACGGGGGTGTCGATCAGTTTTGCCAGTGAAGATGACGCTTTTTTGCTACCCGACATTGAGGCACTTCTCGGCCATTCGCTGGCCTGTATGGCGCCGCCTCTTACAACCTAGCGGTGCTGCCGCAATTCCTCACACCACAGCAGGGTTGCCCCTATTACCGCCGCGGGGATGACCACGAGGTTGAGAAGTGGAATGCCGGTGAAGAAGGCTACTGCGCCGCCGAAGCCCGTAGTTGATAGCCGCCGCGCCGCACAGGCGTCACGAACGTCACGGAAAGGCAGGCGATGGTTATCCATCGGATAGTCAACGAACTGCAGACTCATCATCCAAGCCCCCAGTAAAAACCAGGCCAAAGGCGCAACAGCGTTTATGACGGGGATAGCAGTTATCAACAGCACTCCTAGGGCCATCGGTAAGTAGTACAGCACTTTTCGTATCTCGCGAAAGAACGCCCGAGGCACCTCAAGTAGTGCGGCCGCGACGCCGTCGAGCGCGGGCACCGGCTCGCCTGTGACGGCCTCCTCAACTTTTTCAGATAACAGGGCATGAAAAGGTGAGGTCAGCATCAGGACGAGAAAGGTTGAGATATAGCCGGTCATCAGTCCGCCGACTAACCAGAGTAGCGGCGTGATGATCCAAGAGAGAAACTGCAGCCATTCGGGGACGGTGAGGAGCGCTGCGTCATAAAAATCAGAAATCATCTCGAAGAGTAGCCACCCCATCAGGCTGAATAGCATGATGTTGGCCATGAGCGGCACGATGACGAAACGACGCAGACCCGGTTCAGAGAGCATCGTCAGTCCCCGCAAAAAATAGCCTGCTCCTGTAAATAGATTGCCGCTCATGTGGTCGCTGTCCTGATAGCTGGTCACTATACTGTCGTAATCCTAGACCAGAGCGCAATCATCCGTGAGTGACGAAGATTTTTTTGCTGAGGAAATGGCTGGCGTCACCCCGCTTGGGCGTGACGCGCGTGTGCGCCTGGTCAAGGAGCGATTGTCTCAGGACCAGCGGGAAGGTCGACGGAGGGCAGCAGAGGGCGAGGAGGCCATCGTAAACCCGCTGGCTGACGAGGGAATCGCTCCGCTTGACGCTTGGTACATCCTCGAGTTCAAGCGCCCCGGTATCCAAAACGGCGTGTATCGAAAGCTTCGCCTCGGCCATTACCAGCTTGATGCCCGCCTCGACCTTCACCGATTCGGGATCAAGCAGGCGAGAGAGGAGGTATTTTCGTTCATCAGCGAGGCAAGCCATCTGGGCTTGAGAACCCTGCTGATTGTGCACGGAAAAGGCCACTCAAAGGCCAACGGAGAGAAAACGGCGGTGCTGAAGGGCTACGTAAACCAATGGTTGCGGGAATTAGAAGCTGTTCAGGCTTTTCACTCCGCGCAGCCTCAACACGGTGGCACGGGAGCTGTTTACGTATTGCTTCGTAAAAGTGCCGAACAGAAGCGTGAGAATCGCCTTAAATACCTCAAAGGCAGAGTTCAGGACTGACTCTCTAATTTCTCCAGCAGCAACTGATTGATCATCTGTGGGTTGGCTTGGCCCTGAGACGCTTTCATGATTTGTCCTACGAAGAAGCCACTCAGTTTTTTGCGCTTGGCCTCATCCGCCGCGATGTATTGGGCCACCTGATCGGGGTTATTGGCTATGACCTCAGTGACCATCGCCTCCAGTGCGCTCGAATCACTAACTTGTTTTAGCCCTCTTGCGGCAATGATCTGATCGGCGTCGCCCTCACCTTGCCACAGGGCGTCAAAAACCTGCTTGGCCAATTTGCTGGATAGGGTGCCGTCCTCTACCCGGCTGACCAGGCCGCTAAGGAGTTCAGCTGAGATAGGACTTTCAGTGATACTGAGCTCATGACGATTCAGCGCAGCCGACAGGTCTCCCAGAATCCAGTTGGCGGCCAGTTTAGCAGCGCCCGACGCCCTCGCGACGGACTCGAAGTAATCGGCCATATCATGGTTTGGCACCAGCAATGATGCATCGTATTCGCTCACCCCATACTCGGCCAGAAATCGCTCCCGCTTTGCCGTGGGCAGCTCGGGTAGGCTTTGCCGCACTGCATCAATGTAGGCCTCATCAATGACGATGGGCAGGAGATCCGGCTCGGGGAAGTAGCGATAGTCATTCGCCACCTCCTTGGAGCGCATCGAGCGGGTGGTGTCTTTATCAGCATCGTAGAGGCGTGTCTCCTGAGTGATAGCCCCGCCGCGCTCAAGGATCTCGGCCTGTCTTTCGTACTCACTGTGAATAGCTCTCTCAACGAACCTGAAGGAGTTCACATTTTTGATCTCTGTTCTTGTGCCTAGCTCATCCGATCCCTGCTTGCGCAGTGAGATGTTGATGTCGCAGCGCATTGAGCCTTCAGCCATGTTGCCGTCGGAAATACCTAGGTAAGTGACCAGTGAATGGAGCGCCTTCAGGTAGGCCACGGCTTGCTCTGCAGAGCGGAAGTCGGGTTCCGTGACAATCTCTAAAAGTGGGGTGCCAGCGCGATTGAGGTCAATGCCGGTCTCATGAGCGAATTCGTCGTGGACCGACTTTCCGGCATCCTCTTCCAAATGGGCCCGGGTAATGCGAATTGGATAGAGGCTGCCGTTTTCCAGTGGCACTTCAAAAATGCCCTCGCAGACGATCGGAGCAAAAAACTGACTCACCTGATATCCCTTGGGAAGGTCGGGGTAGAAGTAGTTTTTCCGATCGAAGACGGATCGTTGTCCAATTCGCGCGCCGATTCCCAAGCCAAATGTAACGGCGTGTCGTACGGCTTCCTCATTAAGAACAGGCAGCATACCGGGCATCCCAAGATCAACGGCATCGGCCTGCACATTCGGTGATGCGCCAAATTGCGTCGATGAGCCAGAGAAAATTTTGGACTGAGTGGCAAGCTGCAAGTGCACCTCTAATCCCATCACGATTTCCCAGCTCATGACGAAAGGCTCGCGAGGTCGGGGCAGGCCAAGTGCCAATCCGTATCGTTTTGAAGACGAAAAGCGGCGTTGAGTATCGTCTGCTCGTCGAAGGGTTTGCCGATCAACTGGAGTCCAACGGGCATGCCATCAATGAGCCCTGCGGGGGTCGACAGGCCGGGTAGGCCAGCCAAATTGACGGCCAAGGTGTAGATGTCTTCCATGTACATTGCAATGGGGTCTTGCTGCTTCGAACCAAAGGGGAATGCCACGCCCGGTGCGGCTGGGCCGGCAATTACATCGACTTGCTCGAAGGCACGCTGAAAGTCCTCGGTGATGACCCTGCGGACCTGTTGCGCCTTGTTAAAATAGGCATCATAGAAGCCAGCGGAAAGCGCGTAGGTACCCACGAGAATTCGCCGCTGGACTTCCTCGCCAAACCCTTCACTGCGAGAGCGTTGATAGAGATCTTCCAGGTCTGCTGGCGCGTCGCACCGATAGCCAAACCGGACCCCATCATATCGCGCCAGATTAGCCGAGGCTTCGGCCGGTGCGATCACATAGTAAGTGGCAATGGCGTAGTGACTATGGGGCAAGTCAATATCGTGCAGTATGGCGCCGGCTCTCTCCAACTCGGCCAAGGCGGCCATCACATTTTCTCGAACCCGGCTATCGAGGTCGTCATTAAAATACTCCCTCGGCAGTCCAATTCGGAGCCCATTCACATCAGTGCTTAGCGCTGAATGAAAGTCCGGGACCGATATATCGGCTGAAGTGGAGTCACCGGGGTCGATGCCAGACATGGCGGTCAGTGCCAGCGCGCAATCCTCGGCGGTCCGCGCCATGGGGCCCGCCTGATCAAGGGACGACGCAAAAGCAATGATACCGAGCCGAGACACTCGCCCGTAGGTAGGCTTGAGTCCAGTCACCCCGCATAGCGATGCTGGTTGACGTATAGAGCCGCCAGTGTCGGTCCCGGTAACGAGGGGCGCCATTCCCGACGCAAGCGCCGCTGCTGATCCGCCAGAGCTGCCGCCCGGTACACAGCTCAGATCCCAGGGGTTCTTTACGGGACCAAAGAAGCTGGTCTCATTCGATGAGCCCATCGCAAATTCATCCATGTTGCATTTGCCAAGCATGACGGCACCCTCAGCCTTCATTTTGGTAACCACGGTGGCGTCATAAGCGGGCACAAAACTCTCCAGCATGCGCGAACCGCATGTGGTGCGGACTCCCTCGGTGCAAAAGATATCCTTGTGCAGCAGCGGAATGCCGGTGAGTGACCTTGTCGTCCCGCGCGCGATCTGCGCGTCGGCCTCGCGAGCCGATGCCAGCGCCTCCTCGGCACAGACTGTCACGACAGCATTGAGACTGGCATTTTCAGCAGCAATCTGCGCGAGATAAGCTTTGGTGAGCTCCTCACTGGAGACGGTGCGGTCGCCCAGGAGTTGCTTCAGTTTGCTGACGGGCGCCGTGAGCAGAGCATTTTCAGCCATCAGTCGATTACCTTTGGTACCAGAAAATAACCTTGCTCTTGTGCAGGCGCAGAGGCCATAAGTGCCTTCCGGTTGTCGTCGCGGGTGACGATATCCGGTCTGAGGCGCTGTTCCATGTCGTGTGGATTAGACATGGGAGTCACGCTCTCAGTGTCGATGGTGTTGAGCTCATCAACGAGGTTGAGCACGCGAGAGAATCTTTCTGTCACCTCGGGGAGGTCAGATTCTGAGATTGCGAGGCGCGCCAGAAGCGCCACCTTCTCGACATCTTGGGGTGTGACAGACATGTAACGTATCCTCCTCGGAGGCGGCGAAAACTAACATACTTGCGGCTTGCCCAAAAACCCCCGCATTGCTACATTCCCTAGGCATTTGCCGCCATAAGCAGTGATTTTTGGGGCATTTTCAGGCTGAATTTGCTGTCTCTTCTCAGAGCGTCAGACAGAGACCGAAGCTTCCAGACACACAGACCACTGAACAACGACCGTAGAGTCAGGGAACGATAATGCTCAAGCGCCTTCGAGGCATGTTTTCTACCGATATGTCGATTGACCTCGGCACGGCTAACACGCTGATCTATGTCAAGGACAGGGGCATCATTCTTGATGAACCCTCGGTCGTGGCGATTCGCATGCACAATGGCCAGAAGTCTATTGAGGCTGTCGGAAAAGAAGCCAAGCGTATGCTCGGCAGAACCCCGGGGAACATTCAAGCGATACGCCCCCTGAAAGACGGTGTCATCGCCGATTTCCAAGTCACGGAAAAGATGTTGCAGCACTTTATTGCTAAGGTGCATGAAACCAAATTTATTCGGCCAAGCCCGAGAGTGTTGATCTGTGTGCCGTGTACGTCGACACAGGTAGAGCGGCGTGCAATCAGGGAATCAGCGCTCAGTGCGGGGGCGCGAGAAGTTAAACTGATCGAAGAGCCCATGGCTGCAGCGATTGGGGCAGGCTTGCAGGTGGAAGAGGCGACAGGGTGCATGGTCGTCGACATCGGCGGCGGCACCACAGAGATCGCGATCATTTCCCTGAATGGCGTGGTCTATCGGGACTCGATTCGGATTGGAGGCGACCGATTTGATGAATCGATCGTTTCTTACGTGCGACGCAAGTATGGCAGCTTGATTGGCGACTCGACCGCAGAGCGAATCAAGCAAGAGATCGGGTGCGGCTACAAATCAGACGAGTTGAAAGAAATCGACGTGAGGGGCCGCCATCTGGCAGAGGGTGTGCCCAGAGGCTTCACGCTGACCAACGATGAAATATTGTCTGCGCTCGAGGAACCTCTGGACGCAATGATGCGGTCGATTAAGCTCGCACTTGAACAGTCTCCACCAGAGCTGGCGGCTGATATTGCAGAGTCTGGTATCGTCTTGACAGGGGGCGGCGCGCTCCTCACTGATCTCGACAAGCGCATCTCCAATGAGACAGGTTTGCCAGCCTTTATCGCTGAGGATCCATTGACCTGTGTCGCCCGAGGCGGCGGTAAGGCACTTGAGCTTATGGACCGTCACGTTCTGGATCTGCTCTCCACAGAATAAGCCCCGCATGACTGGAGCAGCGACATCAAACCGCTTTTCCTGAAGCAAAACCCGATCGGCGCGAAATTCCTCGTGCTGAGTGTCGCATGTCTGTTGAGTCTGTTTCTTTTGCGCGACCACCCGCGGCTTCTGGCGTTTCAGCGCGGGGCCACCGATGCCGTTGCAGTGACTGCGGAAATCATATTGGCACCGGTCGATGGCTGGAATCGGTTGGTGCAGTCATTTCAGTCCCGGGCTGCCTTGCAGGATGAGGTTTTTCGGTTACAGCAAGAAAATCGAGTACTGAAAGGGCAAACCCAGCGATTGGTCTCACTACTCTCGGAAAACGCCCGGTATAAAGCATTGCTAAATTCTGCCCGTGATATCGAAGAAGAGTTGGTTGCGGCGCAAATTACGTCAGTGTCACCCGACCCCGCACGTCATATGGTCATGCTCGACAAGGGGTCCATCGATGGCCTCCGGGAAGGGCAGCCAGTTCTGGGCGCTGAGGGGTTGATGGGTCAAATCGTCATGGTGGGCCAGCATAATAGTCGCGCAGTGCTGATCACGGACAGCGCCCATGCGTTGCCGGTTCAGGTGAATCGTTCAGGGTTGCGCGCGATTGCCGAGGGAAGTGGGCGTATTGATCAGTTGGTGATTCGCCACCTCGCCGCAACCACAGACATTAGAGTGGGTGATTTGCTGGTCACTTCTGGTCTGGGCGGCCGGTTTCCCCACGGTTATCCCGTTGCTCGTGTCACTGATGTGACGATCTCCCCCGGCGATGCGTTTGCAGTAGTGAATGCGGCCCCTTCTTCGGCTCTGGATCGCGGGCGCTTCGTGCTGGTAGTTGTGCGTGAGTCTGCCGACTCGATCCAGCCTGGTTCGCAACTTTGAACAAAGCGCACGCACGCTGGGTTATCTATCTGACGCTTGGCCTTGCACTGGTGTGGATGTTGCTACCGTTCTCTATCGAATGGCGGTCTCTCAGGCCAGATATTGCCTCACTGGCGCTGTTTTACTGGGTGTTGGCATTGCCCCATAGGGTGGGCATAACGACCGCCTTCGCTGTCGGCATCG
>Ga0181579_10003626_pt1 | contig 12187 bp, 14 predicted proteins | sample 071ome_24_FD_132996 | JGI IMG/M metagenome (GOLD analysis project Ga0181579, IMG submission 132996) | Coastal salt marsh microbial communities from the Groves Creek Marsh, Skidaway Island, Georgia - 071402CT metaG (megahit assembly) | ecosystem: Environmental > Aquatic > Marine > Intertidal... | reverse complement strand
ACTGGTGAGGTAAAGCGCCCGATGTCCTGTAGTCGCCACGATCTGAGATTGTATCTGGATAAGTTGCTGTCGCCCGCGCGGTATCAAGATTATTGCCCGAACGGGCTGCAAGTTGAGGGGAAGGCACAGATAGATCGCCTGGTCACGGGTGTCACTGCCTGTCAGGCCCTGATTGATGCGGCGATAGCCGCCCGAGCGGACGCAATTCTGGTCCATCACGGATTTTTTTGGCGATCGGAAGATCCCGTGGTTGTCGGAATGAAAGCACGTCGACTCAGAGCGCTGATGACGAACGAGGTCAATCTGTTCGCATACCACCTGCCCTTGGACTGTCATCCGGAGTTGGGTAATAACGCGCAGCTCGGGCGGCTGATGGGGGTTCCTAAAGCAACGCATCTTGACCCTGCTGACCCATCGCTGCCCCTATTTTCCGGTGAATTAGAGGAGCCTGCTCCAATATCGTCCTTTGTTGAGAATCTGTCGCTTCAGTTGGGACGTGAGCCGCTGGTAGTTGGGGACGGCGCCGTGCAAAAAATTGCTTGGTGCACGGGCGGAGGACAAAACTACATCGACAAGGCCGCTGATGCTGGCGCAGACCTTTACGTAACGGGCGAGGTTTCCGAGCAAACCATTCACAGCGCTCGGGAGCGCGGCATCTGTTTTATCGCTGCGGGTCACCACGCTACAGAACGCTACGGCGTGCAGGCTGTTGGTGCGCGTGTGGCTGAGGAACTGGGGTGCACCCACCAATTTATCGACGTCGATAATCCGGCGTGACTCACGCCGCAGTCGTATTTGATTTGTCCAAGCCAAAGGTTTCCGATAGCTGTCCCTGCTCATCGGGTTTCTTTGGCGCGTAGTCCAACGGTTGCGCCACATCGATCCCTTGTGATTGTCCGCCTGTCGGGTCACTCGGGGGGTTGAGGGCCGCGGGAGAGATGCTTACCTGGTCGCCACAGAGTTGATCGGCTCCCTTTGCGAGGTGCGTGTACACCGATCGATAGTCATCGGTCAATTTGTGCAGTAGTTCTGCAGTTTGCGCAAAGTGCTCTGATACCTCGGCCTCATAGTCCGCGCGACTTTGGCGCGCTTGATCAAGCTGGCTCTCCAGATCCATGATAACTCTGCGCTTGTTATCACCGCGGGAGTTAAGCGCCAGATACCAGCCCAGCGCGCCGCCTATCACGCCCCCCAAAATCAATGGGATGATTAGATTAGAAACAGACTCCATGCCTTTCCCTGTATCGCCACTCTGCTGCCCGTCGCTGCCGTCTCGACTGTCAGAGGTGTGCGAGCGCTCATATGCCAATTGGATCCCTAGTGTACTGTATGGCCGAGCGGACGTCGCCTGTCTAGGGGTCTTCCAGCATCAGACGATCAGTGCCTAGAGCAGAGCTAAGGCCCATGTTTTATGCCTTCCCTTTAGGCTTGCAGGTCTGGCGGGTTGACAAAACAGGGGTCACTGCGTGGTAGGCTTCGCGCGACGCAACACCGCCCGTTTTTTCATGACGCATCCACTTTCCCCCAAGGAGCGCTATCAGCGCGACCTCCACTCCGGCGCGCTTCTGGAGGATCAAGCGCAGGCGCTACTTGTCGATCAGCTCGATGATCTCTTTCACCGCTTGCGGGCTCGAGAAGCAGTCGAGGGGCGACTGTGGTCGCGGATCAGGCGTCGCTATGGTTGGCATCAGGCCCCGGAGCAAGGCCTTTATGTTTGGGGTGGCGTGGGGCGCGGTAAAACTCACTTTATGGATGTGTTTTTCGACAGTCTGGACTTCGACAGGAAACTGCGGGTGCACTTTCATCGTTTTATGCAACGCGTCCATGCCGCCCTGACAACCTACAGTGGCGCGACCGACCCGCTCGAGATGGTGGCTAACGATATCGCTGAAGAAGCGTTGATCCTCTGCTTCGACGAATTCTTCGTGAGTGATATCGGCGACGCCATGATTCTCGGTGGATTAATTGACGCGCTCATGCGGCGAGGCGTAACCCTTGTGGCAACCTCCAATATCCCGCCCGTTGACTTATACCGAGACGGGCTGCAGCGCAGTCGGTTCCTGCCGGTTATTGCCCTGCTGGAGCGACATTTGGACGTCATGCATCTCGAATCGCCGACCGATTATCGCTTCAGAACCCTCGAGAGAGCGGATCTTTGGCACGTCCCCCACGACGACGCCGGGGTTGCGGCGCTCGAGACGTACTTTGCCTCACTCACCGGACAGCACGCGGGAAAGCCTCGGCACTTGGAAGTCAACCATAGACAGATAGCCGCCCGGGCGGCGGTTCAGGGGGTCGCCTGGTTTGATTTTAAAACGCTGTGTGAAGAAGCGCGAAGTGCCGCGGATTTCGTAGAGATTGCGCGGGAGTATCATACGGTGCTGCTAGAGAGGATTCCTGCGCTGACGCCCGAAACAGAGGACGCGGCGCGCCGTTTCATTAATCTCGTGGATGAATTCTATGACCGGAGAGTCAAGCTGATTACGACCGCGGACTGTGTCCCTGAATCGATTTACACCGGTGTGAGGCTCCGTTTTGAGTTTGAGCGGACAATCTCCCGGTTGCAGGAAATGCGGACACGGGAGTACCTGCAGGCGGAGCACCACCCCTGATTCGCACAAGACAAATTAACGGTTGAAAGGGCTATGGGTCTCCAGTACCATCCGCGCTCCTGAATTTAGCCTCCGGGATGCCGGCAATGAAGACATACAGCGCTAAAGCCGACGATATCCAGCACGACTGGTTCGTGGTCGATGCTGAAGACAAGACGCTTGGGCGACTCGCAACCGAGATCGCTCATCGCTTGCGAGGCAAGCACAAGCCAGAGTACACGCCCCACATGGACATGGGTGATTACATCGTGGTGGTTAACTGCGAGAAGGTCCGTGTTACTGGCGCCAAGCGAACCGACAAGCAGTACTATCATCACACCGGATTCCCAGGTGGCATCAAATCGGCGAGTTTCGAACAGCTGATTGACCGGGCGCCGGAGCGGGTAATACAGCGGGCAGTGAAGGGGATGATGCCACGGAGTCCCCTCGGACGAGCGATGCTGAAAAAATTGAAGGTTTACGCGGGTCCTGCGCATCCGCATGCGGCACAACAGCCGCAGCCACTGACGGTCTGAGGAGGTCCAGATGGCGACAGCTCACTATTACGGGACGGGGAGGCGCAAGACGTCAACTGCCCGCGTGTTCTTACGGACAGGAACCGGCAACATTGTGATCAATGGTCGTCCCATTGATGAGTATTTCGGCAGGGAAGTCGCTCGCATGATTGTGCGTCAACCCCTGGAATTGACAGAAAATACGGGCACCTTTGACGCTAACGTCACGGTATCCGGCGGCGGCAGTTTTGGTCAGGCAGGTGCGATTCGTCATGGTCTGACCCGGGCGTTGCTGGATTACGACGAAAGTCTCCGCGGTTCACTTCGCGCCGCAGGCTACGTGACCCGTGACGCCAGAGAAGTCGAGCGCAAGAAGGTGGGTTTGAGAAAGGCGCGCCGACGTCCGCAATTCTCAAAGCGGTAACCGTCGCTGACACTATCTGGAGAGCCCGCACCATGCGGGCTTTTTTGTTTTTCTCTTCACGGTGCCAAGGTGTTCCGTGGCGCCCGAAAAGCGCCCGTGGCGCGGTTCATCACATTGCAGGTCGTTGCCCGGCTGTCAGAGCAGGAGGTGGGAGTGCACTCTGGTTATTTATTGATCGCGGCTGCCACATCCCGTATTTCAACTTGCTGGGGGCTGGCGCGACCATTACACTTCGCGCCCTAAGCGAATCTTGTCCGGCACCCGACCGACGATCTCGGGTTGGACGGCTCATCAGGTTGAAATTTGCCACGTTCGATGGCGCACCGGGAGACTCTAGAAAATGACCGATCACGCTGAAACACACGACGCGAGCGCTGACAGCAGCCAGACCCGAAGGCGCTTTTTGACTGCAGCGACCTCTGCGGTAGGCATTGGTGGGGTTGCAGGTGTGGCGGTTCCCTTTTTGGGGTCATGGAATCCCTCTGAGAAGGCCAAGGCGGCTGGCGCGCCAGTCCGTGCTGACATCAGTAAACTAGAGCCCGGTCAGATGGTCGTGATTGAGTGGCGTGGGAAGCCGGTCTATGTGCTGAGACGTACCCCTGAGCAGGTGGCGGGGCTGGTAACGCTGAACGATGACCTCAAGGATCCCCAGTCACAAACTTCGGCGCAGCCTGACTATATCGCGGGCGAGGGCAGAGCGCTCAACGAGGAGTTTTTGGTCATTGTTGGCCTGTGTACGCACTTGGGTTGTGCGCCAAAGTTTCGCCCGGAGGTTGGGGCGGCCGATATGGGTGGTGACGAATGGCTGGGCGGATTCTTCTGTCCTTGCCACGGGTCGAAATTCGATTTGGCGGGACGTGTTTATAAGGGAGTGCCGGCATCGGCCAATCTGGAAATTCCCCCTTACACATTTGAAAACGACAACGTGTTGGTTATTGGCGTTGATGCGGAGGTGGCGTGATGGAAAAAGCATTAACAGGACTGGTCTCTTGGATCGACGCGAGACTGCCCGTCACCCGGGCATGGAACACGCACATGGGCGAGTATTACGCGCCCAAAAATTTTAACCTGTGGTACTTCTTTGGTGTGTTTTCTCTGGTGGTGCTGGTCAACCAGCTATTGACTGGTATCTGGCTAACGATGAATTACACCCCCTCTGCCGAAGAGGCCTTTGCTTCGGTTGAATACATCATGCGAGACGTGGATTACGGGTGGTTACTGCGCTACATGCATTCTACGGGTGCCTCCGCCTTTTTCATTGTGGTGTACCTGCACATGATGCGTGCACTGATGTACGGCTCTTATAAGAAGCCTCGCGAACTCATCTGGATCTTCGGCATGCTCATTTTCATCGTATTGATGGCCGAGGCCTTTGTCGGATACGTGTTGCCCTGGGGTCAGATGTCTTTTTGGGGGGCTCAGGTCATTATTTCGTTGTTCGGGGCGATTCCTGTGGTGGGTGAGGATATCGTTACCTGGATTCGTGGTGACTATCTTATTTCTGGCATCACGCTCAACCGTTTCTTTGCCCTGCACGTGGTGGCGCTGCCTATTGTGCTACTCGCGCTGGTGGTATTACACATCCTGGCGCTTCACGAGGTGGGTTCAAACAATCCGGATGGAGTCGATATCAAGAAAAACAAGGACGAGAACGGTGTGCCGCTCGACGGTATCAAGTTCCATCCTTACTACTCTGTGCACGACGTACAGGGTATTGCGGTGTTCCTGTTTTTCTTCTGTGCGGTGATCTTCTTTGCGCCAGAGATGTCCGGGTATTTTCTGGAATATGCCAATTTCGAAGAGGCTAACGGACTCAAGACGCCGGAGCATATTGCCCCCGTCTGGTATTTCACTCCTTTCTACTCGGTTTTACGTGCCATCCCTGACAAATTTTGGGGATTTGTATTCTTTGCCATATCCGTTGTGATTCCGTTTGCCCTGCCTTGGTTGGACCGCAATCCGGTTCGCTCGTGGCGTTACCGCGGAATGCTGCATCGCGTCATGCTGCTGGTGTTCGTCGCGTCATTTATTATCTTGGGTGTTCTGGGCGTTAAGTCACCGACCCCCGAGCGAACTTTGCTGGCGCAAATATGCACCATTTTCTACTTTGCATTCTTCTTGGCGATGCCCTGGTGGTCTCGCATGGATCGTACCAAGCCAGAACCTGAAAGAGTCACCATGGACGGGGGTATGGGTCTTTGGAAGGGCCTTGGCACTGTCGCCTTGGTCGGCGCCATGGCGTTCCTCCCCCTGAAAGTGGTGGGTGCTGAGTCGGCTTACAACTGTGGAACGATGCCCTGTGACGCTTTCGAGGCGGATGCGTCTGATCAACCTTCATTGCAACGGGGCGCGGCCCTCTATGCAAGCTACTGTATGGGATGTCATTCCCTGCAATATTCGCGACACAACCGTGTTGCTCGGGATCTGGGTATTCCGGAAGACCTTTACAAGAAAAATTTGGTTTTTGATCCAGAGATCAAGCTGGGGTCGTTAATGACCAACAGTATGGATAAGAGCGAGGCCAAGGTCTGGTTCGGTGCAACCCCACCCGATCTGACGTTGATTTCGCGGGCGCGCCAGCCCGAGTGGCTGTATACCTATCTGCGTGCTTTTTATCAGGACGATCAGCGGCCCTATGGTGTCAACAATCGGGTTTATCCCAATGTAGGTATGCCCCATGTGCTCATGGAATTACAGGGCCTGCCCACCTGCTACGACGCTTCGGGTGCGTTGGCGGCCAAAGCGGGCGATTGTGCAAGTGTTGAACTGACCGCCGCAGGAGTAATGTCCCCGGGGCAGTATGACAGTGCGATTTATGACTTGGTGAACTTCCTTGCCTACACTGCTGAGCCGTACAAGTCGGATCGTTTGCGAATCGGCAGGTATGTACTGCTATTTCTCGTGGTCTTCTTCATTTTTGCCTGGTTGCTCAACCGGGAATATTGGAAGGATGTCCACTAAACGGGGTTAATGTGGAACGGGGGCGTCCGGTGTCCCCTTTTGAGTGGTAAACTATCTCTCCCATATACCAGTAGAAAATCTATGTCTGATGATGCTTCCGGGATCGTATCCAAACGATCCTCCATGACTTTGTTCTCCGACAACACAAGCCACTATAGCCACCGAGTCCGTCTGGTGCTGGCTGAGAAAGGCGTTACAGTCGAATTGGTAGAGTCCGAATCGGGCGCGATACCGTCAGAGTTGGGTGATCTTAATCCCTACAACAGCATGCCTACGCTGTTAGATAGGGAGCTGGTGCTCTACGAGTCCAAGGTGATGATGGAATACCTCGACGAGCGTTTCCCTCATCCGCCCCTGTTACCCGTTTATCCTGTGGCCCGAGCCGAGAGTCGGCTTTTCGTTTACCGCATTGAGCGGGATTGGGCGACGCTGGTAGACGCTATCCAATCCTCACGGAGCGACAATGTCGTGACGAAAAGCTGTAAAGAGTTGCGAGAGAGTCTGGTTGCGGTTGCGCCGATATTTGCCGAGAAACCCTTTTTTATGAGCGAAGAATTTTCATTGGTCGACTGCTGCGTGGCGCCCATTCTGTGGCGTTTGCCTGCTTTGGGCGTGGACATCAGGGCCAGCAAGCAGTCGAAGCCGCTCTTTGATTACATGGATCGACTATTTAACCGCGAGGCCTTCCAAGAGAGCCTGTCCATCCAGGAGCGGGAGATGCGCCCCTAGGGACGCAAGGTTTTGAATTCCAGCCGGCCCTATATCATTCGTGCCATTTACGAATGGATTGTCGACAATAGTTGTACCCCTCATTTACTGGTTGACGTGAGCATCGACGGCGTTGAGGTTCCTCAAGCCTACGTTTCGGACGGCCAAATTGTGTTGAACATTTCCCCAAGCGCTGTTGTTGGGTTGGAGATGACCAACGAAGGGGTGTTTTTCAATGGTCGTTTTGGCGGTGTTGCCACTGATATCTCGGTGCCAATTGGCGGCATCCTGGGTATTTATGCTCGGGAAAATGGCCAAGGCATGATCTTTGATTCGGCGGCGCCGGAGGATCCTCCGGAGCCACCGTCGAGTCGCGGCCGCCCTAGTTTGAAGGTGGTGAAGTAGGCGCTCCGGCAATAATTTCAAAAAGTTTGACCACGCGCTCGGCGTCGCTGACTTCGGCAGCCTCGAGTGCCACCCGGTCCGCCTCTGCCGCACTGAGCAAGCCCATTAGGTAGACGACGCTATTTTCAGTGACGACTTTGACTCGTGTCCCTGGCGTGTCCGAGCTCGCCAGCAGTTTGGTTTTTACTTGGGTCGTGATCCACGTGTCATTCGTGCGGGTACCCGCGCTGGTCTCGGGACCAACCTCCAACTCGTTATAAATTCTGCGCACACCATCAATCTTGCGCACCACATCGGTGGCCAATGTTTTTAGGTCTTCCGAGGGCACTTGGCCCACGAGGAGGACAAAACCGTTAAAAGATACGATGCTGAGATGAGCATCTTCGTAACCGTCAGAAGCGGCATTGATATTGACCTTTGCTTTGGTCTCGATGCTCTCGTCTTCGAGCTGTTGGGCGAGGGTCCGCTCGCCCACCTCTTCCTCAATGGGCCCGGCGCCAGCGCCAGCCATAATGCTGCCGCAACCCTGTAAAGAGGCGAAAAGCACTCCCACGAGTAGGATCCGGTAATGTCGAGTCATGATCTAGTCCTCCACTGGACCAAAGGTATGGGTTTCAATCAATCTGGCGAGGCATATTGCAATTGCGTGATTCAGGGTCAGTCGACACTCTACTGAATCTTCGTCTGAGTAAAGGCTCAGTCCGGGTCCGCGTTGCCCCAGCCAAACGGGTATGACCTGCCGCTGTTCAGTAGCGACTTGAATCCTCTGAATCTCGCCCTGAGACAAATTGGCTGCGAAGACGAACGCGACGTCACCGACTTGCCCAAGCGCCTGAAGCCGTTGGCTTACCCAGTTGATGCTGGTCTGCACCGAGTCAATGCGATACTCCGCCAGTTCGAGGACCGGGAGGCTTGGGCGTTCTCTCAATACGCCACTTTGCAGGAGGCTAGCCAGTGCCACGGCGCTGGCTGCATCTGCACCCAAGCCAATACTAAAAAGTTTTTTTTCCGAGAGGATGGCGCGCGATGCGATGTCTGCTGCCGCGCCCGCTACCTCAGCGATATGGTCCACGGCGAGGCTGGCACCCTCAATGTGGCGCTGGAAAAAAGCTGCGATGACCGGATAGGCGTCCAAGGTTTTGTCAGTGCCGATTACCATTCTGGGGCATCAAAGGCTGCGCGGAGCCAAACGGCGCCGTGCAGGGGAACGTTTGCATCATAAGCAATTACATCAAAGCGACAAGGGTATTCGGACCAATTCGGGTATTGTTTGCGAAACAATCTGGCGCAATTTGTCAGGCTCTTTTGTTTTCTGCGGGTGACGCTGCTGGCCGCTGATGCAAATCGCGAGCGCTGTCGGTAGCGGACTTCCACAAACACCAGATGCGACTCGTCGCGCATAATGAGGTCGATCTCACCCACCCGGGTGAAAAAGTTACGGGTCACTAGGCGTAGGCCTTGTTCTACGAGGAACGCCTCCGCTCGTCTCTCCCAGAAAGTGCCCACCGGACGCATGCGATCCCTATTGCTGGCGCAGTCACCTCAGGGTAGCGTTTCGTAGCGCGTTTGGGCGCCATCAAAAACAGCCAGTTCTGAAGCTCTTTCGATCAATCCGTTACGCTTTCTGCGCAGCGTTCCGGTATCACCGCGTATGATCCAGGCATCCGTCGCAGCTGCTTGATGCCAGTGCTCCGCCAGCGATAGCGCGTCTCGGCCCAGTGCGCGGAGTCGGCTGAGTCGATTCGCGACATGGGGAGGTAGCATGGCGGGCACCTCTGCGAACAGCACGCCATTAAGATCGGCATTTCGGGTGTCGCTGACTCCATCATTGATGGCTGAGGTTGCATAGACAGGTGATTCACCGGTCATATGAAAAACTAACAGGGGACGCCAGGCGCGCGCTGTGGAGGGATCGGGCGCCAGCATGAAGATGCACTCGAAGTCACTTCGCCCGCGACCTCTCGCATCGACAGGGATATCAAAGGCCGTTTCTACGGCGCGTATTCGATCGTCGCTAGAGCCCGAGCCCAGTAAGGCCCCCATGGCTTTATTCGCCTCAGCGGGCTTCTCGACAACCAGTCTGCCACGAATTTTGCCGCCCAGCCGAGTCCAGCGGGGCTCGAATGCCCCCAGTAAGCGGTTACCTCGATCCCCCGCGGCGGCAATAAGGATGGCGTTACGGCAGCCCCGACCGAAAGCAATATCCGCTATCTGCAATGCTTCGTCTTCTGGCGCGAGGCTAAAGCTCATGCTATTACGCTGGCCCTCTGCAGTGTCCATTTCAATCTGATTGAGAAGAATGGTTGGTATGGGTAGTGAGCCCAGCTCAGTCAGGCTCGCCACCTCCGCCTTGGTCAAAGGACCCAGTATTAGGTCTGGTTCATCCTGCAGGGCGCGTTGATAGGCATCCCTCCCACTGGGAAATGCTGCGGAGTTAACGGTGGACAGCTTCGGTCGCTCGGCAGGGTTAGGGTAGAGGGAGTAGAGTTGCTCAACGGCTCCCCCTAAAACTGCCTCGCCTGCGACGGCGAGGTTGCCTTCCAAAGGTAAGATGATGGTCACCTTGTTTATGTCGCGATAGGTCGCCCACTCGAAAAGGTGGGTAGGCAAGGCTGGATAGGATATCGACTCGGCGTTACCCCCAATCCATTCTGAGAAGTGCCTGTGATCCACACGATACGCAGCTTGCATCTCCAACCAGGCACGCCAGACCGGGTCGATTGTCGGGTCATCAAGTTGCCGTTGCAGCCCAGTGTCGGAGAGCCGCAACAAGTAGTGGAACAGTTTTTCGCCCAATGCCGGTTTCCGGCGCGATGAATCGTCGGCCATCGCCCGCAAATAAACCGCGCGGGCTGCGCCCAGCCAATCGCCTGTGATGGCGGCGCGATACTCTTGCTCCTCCCGCACAAAACCCAGAGATGCGCTGTTGTCGGTCCCCAGCGTGTCGAGAAGCTCGGCCGCGAGTTCGGTATCGCCTGCATACCATGCTATACGGCTATCCATGGCGATCAATGTTGAGGCATCGATTCCTTCCGCTACCGCCTGATTTCGATAGTGTCGGGCGAGCAGCAACGATTGATCTCTGGCGATGCTTGATAGCTGGTCAATCCTCGTTGCGTCGAGCTTTTCACCTTCCAGTGGTGTGGGGAGCGCGCTCGCTGCGCTGACGGTGGATTTGCTGGGGGTCACCGTAACCTGAGGCGTGGCGCAGCCCGTGATGAAAAATACGAGAACAATTGTCCAGCACAACCCATGAAGAGGGTTTCGACCATTTTTGGATGGCCAACGCGACAGAAGAGGGTGACCTGCGGGATGCATCGCGGCAGTATAGCCGCAACCGGGCAAATATGGCCCGTTGCGGAGTAGAGGGAGTGAATGCTTGCCTGTATGTGATTGCGACGCCCATAGGCAATCTTGGCGATATCACGTCGCGGGCGTTGGATATGCTTCGCACGGTTGATTTTATTGCCGCCGAGGATACGCGGCACTCGGCAGTGCTCATGCGACATTTCAATGTTGTCACGCCGATGGTCAGTTACCACGATCACAGTAAAGATGGTCAGGTATTGACGCTACTCAATCACTTGCGATCTGGGCGTTCAGTGGCTCTGATTTCCGATGCGGGCACACCTCTGGTTTCGGACCCGGGTTACCGGCTGGTTGCTGCTTGCCATAACGAGGACATTCCGGTGGTACCCGTTCCAGGCGCCAGCGCACTGACGGCGGCGTTAAGTGCCTCAGGCTTGCCCACAGACCGATTCCACTTTGAAGGTTTTTTGCCCGTGAAATCGGCGCAACGCATCGCCCGCCTCAAGACCGTTCAATATCTGGAATCTACACTGGTTTTCTTTGAGTCGCCTCGTCGGCTACCGGAGTCTCTTGGGGCGTTGGTGGAGGTGTTCGGAGATCGGCCCGCAGCCCTCTGCCGTGAATTGACCAAAGCTCACGAGACGATCCGTCGGGCCAGCCTGCAGGGATTGCAGGATTTTGTGGCGCAGGACCCTCAGCAGCTAAAGGGCGAGGCAGTCTTGATTGTTCGCGGCTTTGAGGCAGGTGATAACGGGCTTACCCCGGCGGCAATGTCGCTGGTTGAGCGTCTGGCAGAAGAGTTACCGCCCCGTCGTGCCGCGGCTGTCACCGCGGATATAACCGATATCTCTGCGCGAGCGCTGTACCAGTGGTTGTTGGAAAAAAAGCAGGATAGTTGAGCTTGCGACTGTCACCGGTTGTCGATAGCCTGAACCGTGAGTTGGTCAGACGATCGCTGCTCCATGAGGGCAGAGGAAAGTCCGGGCTCCAACGGGTCAGAGCGCCAGGTAACGCCTGGGGGGTGCGAACCCACGGAAAGTGCAACAGAAAGGAAACCGCCTGCTTGCAGGTAAGGGTGAAAAGGTGCGGTAAGAGCGCACCGCGCGGCTGGTAACAGCCGTGGCGATGGTAAACCCCGCTCGGAGCAAGACCAAATAGGAATCTTATGCCGTGACCCTCGGCGGATTCGGGTAGGTCGCTTCAGGCGAACGGTGACGTTCGTCGCAGATGAATGATCGTCCACGACAGAACCCGGCTTATCGACCGACTCACTT
>Ga0181579_10003625_pt1 | contig 12187 bp, 8 predicted proteins | sample 071ome_24_FD_132996 | JGI IMG/M metagenome (GOLD analysis project Ga0181579, IMG submission 132996) | Coastal salt marsh microbial communities from the Groves Creek Marsh, Skidaway Island, Georgia - 071402CT metaG (megahit assembly) | ecosystem: Environmental > Aquatic > Marine > Intertidal zone... | reverse complement strand
GGCAAGTGGGGGAGAGTGAGGCGGAGCCAAGTGGGGTAGAGACAAGTGGGGTAGAGACGAGTGAGGCAGAGGCAAGTGGGGTAGAGTGAGGCAGAGCTAAGTGGGGTAGAGCTAAGTGGGGTAGAGGCAAGTGGGGTAGAGGCAATTGGGGTAGAAGCACGTGGTAGAGCACATGGAGGTTGAGAAAAGTTAGCCGCGCAGCAGAAGCGGCGAGGCGCGGCGAGAGCATGTCTGTACACTTGAACGCAGGCCGGCGCCCTCGCGTCCGGCCAGTGCGCGCGACCCTCCCGCGCAGCCCCATGGCCTACGCGCTGAATGCGCACCGCGCCTTCTGGGCCGAGCGGGTCTCGCCGCGCGGCGGGGCGGGGAAGGGCGTCGTCGGCAGCGCGATCACGCCGTCTTCGCCGAGCAGTTCCTCGATCCGCGCGCGGTAGCGCGGGCGGGCCGCGGCGGCCTCGGCGCGGGCCGCGTCCGACCAGTTGCGCCCGATCAGGAAGTTCTCCGCCACCTCGAAGCCGAAGCGCGGGTCGGTGCGGTCGATCCAGTCTCCGAAGGTCTCCCACGCCTCGCGGCCCTGCAGCGTCGCCTGATGCCCGAACCAGGTCTCGATGCCCTCGGGTGCGACGACTTCCTCGGCGTGGTCGCGGGTCGCGGCGCGCACGCGGTCGAGCGGTCCGGCGAGTGCATCGCGCACGGCCGCGTCGGCATAGTCGAACAGGTCGCTCGCGACGATCAGGCGCGGCGTTGCGTGGTCGCCGATCTCACCTTGCAGCAGAACCTCACCGGCGCGTGCGAAGGTGTCGGCGTCGCGGGCGAACCAGCCGACCGTGTCGAAGCTCGGCGCCTGGTCGATGGCGTTGGCGAAGGGGATGCGGCCGTGGGTGGTGCGCATGCCCACCAGCCCGCAGAAGCTCGCGGGCACGCGCACCGAGCCGCCCGTGTCGGTGCCCAGCGCGATGTCGACCAGCCCGCCGGCGACGGCGGCGGCCGAGCCGCTCGACGAGCCGCCGGGCACATGGCCAGGTGCGGCCGGGTTCTCGGGCGTGCCGAAGTGGGCGTTCTCGCCGAAGATGCCGCGCGACAGCTCGTCGGTGTGGGTTTTGCCCAACATCGTCGCGCCGGCGGCGACCAGCGCGGCGACGGGCCACGAGGTCCCGGTGGCCGCCTCGTGGGTGCGCTTCCAGTCGGGGTTGCCGCCGCCGGTCACGTGGCCGGCGACGTCGTAGAGGTCCTTCGCCGCGAGGGTCAGGCCCGACAGCGGCCCGCCTGCCGCGCCCTCGAGGAAGGCATCGGTGTCGGTGCAGAACGCGCCGTACGGGTCGTCGAAGGGAAGCGGCATCGGCGCGGTGCCGCTACTCGCCCAAATCGACGATGGCGATGACGGGGCCGCCGCCCTGGGGCCCCTGATGCATCGCGTCGACCGAGACAAACACGGCCGGGTCGCCGATGGCCGTCGCCGCGACGCCGCCGACGGCGGCCTTGGAATGGCGGTGATGATGCACGTCGGAATCGTCGAGCATGATCTGGCGCCGGCCGCGCAGGCGCGCGCGCGGGTCGGCCTCGCACTTCATGAAGCAGTTCACGACCCGGTCGCCGAGGTCCTCGGCACGCGGCCGCTCGGGCAACTCGAGGCCCGCGTCGCGGATTGCGTCGTAGATGCCGTCGATGTCGAGCGCGTCCTTCATGACCGAATGTCCGATACGGTAGCGCCCGCCGGCGCCGGCCTTGTTGCCGAACAGCACGATCTGGGCCCGGTCGAGCTCGACGCCTGAAGAACAGGACGAGACGGCGGAGTAGATGTCGAGGTTCCTGCAGATTTCCTCGGGCTTCGGCATCTCGATCTCGCCGAGCGCGACGCCGATGCCCAGCGCCGTCGTGCCGTTGGACACGCCCATGGAATCGTGGACCTCGCAGGCGACTGTCTCGCCGCGGGCATGCGCGTCCTGCACACCCTCGACCGTCAGCAGCGGCGTCTTGGTCTGGACGTAGTGGACGTCGGCCGGGTCGCCGATGCCGGCGTCGGCCATCGCGAGGCGTACGGCGGCGGCGACCTTCTCGACCATCGCCGGGCGGCCGATATCCTCGGGAAAGAGCTCCTCGCTCATGGCGACGCCCATGACGATCCGGTCCTGGTCGGCGGGGCCGGTCGCGTCGTTGCGGGCAAACGCCACGGCATGGGGGGTGATCACCCCGTCGCAGCCGCCGGACCAGACCATGGGGATTTCCTTGACCTCGGCCTCGGACCGCGTGCCGTGCTTCATCAGCACGCCCCGGAAGGCTTGGTCGGACAGGATGCGGGTGAAGTCGTTCACACCGCCGTTGCCCTCGGTCTTGCCGATGACGGCGACGATCTCGTCGGCCGAAACCTCGCCCGAGGCGACCCACTCGTCGAGGCCCGCCGCGTCCATCACGGACTTGATCTCGATTTTCCTGACGTCGATGGCCATGTTGCCTTCCCTGTGTACGTGTTCGCTGGTTCGTTGAAGTTGGTTCTAGACGGCTTCGGGTGGCCAGCCCAGCGGGCAGGCGTCCTGGATCGCGCCGGCGACCGCTAGAATCTTCGGCTCGGCGAGCCGGGGGCCGATCACCTGCATCCCGACGGGCAGCTGCGACGGCCCGAGCCCCGCCGGGACGGACGCCGCGGGATAGCCGGCGAGTGTAACCAGGAAGGTTGGCGCCACCCAGTCGATGTAATTCTCGAGCACCGTGTCGCCGATCCGTTCGGGGTAGTTCTGTTCGACCGGGAAGGGCAGAACCGGCGCGGTCGGCGTGAGGATCGCGTCGAAGACCGCGAGCTTCTCGCGCACCGCATGCCAGAGCCGGGCGCGGACCTGTTCGGCCTCGGCCGTGTCGCGCACGCTGAGCTCCAGGCCCTGCCGGATGTTGCCGGCCAGGTTGCCGCCGAACTCGTCGGCCCGGTCGATCCGCGAGAAGAACTGTCCGGCCATGCGCTCGCCACGCAAAGCCTTGTAGGCCTCGCGCCCCTCCGACAGGTCGAGCTCGATCTCCTCGACGGTGACGCCGGCGTCGCGCAGCGTCGCCACCGCCTGCAGGCAGACCTCGATGACCTCGGGGTCGACGCCGATCCCCGCGATGTCGGCGACCCAGGCGAGCCGCCAACTGGAGGGATCGGCAAGCCGGCGCATCTCGGCGAGGCAGCTGTCCCAGGGCGGCGGGACCGAGAGCGGCGACAGCGCGCTGTGGCCGGCCATCGCGTCGACGGCCAGCGCGAGGTCCTCGGCCGTACGTGCCAGCGGTCCCTGCACCTGGCCGGGATGGAAGGGCAGCGGCGTGGGGTGGGCGGGCACGAGGCCCGGCGTGGTGCGCAGCCCGGCGACGCCGCAGAACGCCGCGGGGGTGCGCAGCGAGCCGCCATAGTCGGTGCCCTGCGCCAGCGGCGCCATGCCGGTTGCGACGGCGACGGCCGAGCCGCCCGACGAGCCGGCGGGGCTGAGCGCCGGGTTCCAGGGGTTCCGCGTCGCGCCGAAGACGTCGTTGACCGTGTTCGCGCCGGCCGCGAACTCCGGCGTGTTGGTCTTGCCGAGGATGATCGCTCCGGCAGCGCGCAGGCGGGCAACGACCTCGGCGTCGGCGTCGGGAATGTTGTCGGCGAACAGCGGAGAGCCGAAGGTCGTCAGGATGTCCCTGGTCGGCGTGGTGTCCTTGATGACCACGGGAAGTCCGGCCAGGGGTCCCGGCGATTCGCCCCGCGTGATCGCCGCCCCGATTTCCATCGCTTCCTGCCGGGCGCGTTCCTCGGCGAGGGTGACGATTGCGTTGAGCGTCGGGTTCAGCCGCGCGATGACGGCCAGGTGCGCGTCGAGGACCTCGACCGGGCTGATGTCCTGCGCGGCGATCCGGTCGCGCAGAGCGGTGGCGCTGAGGCGTGTCAGATCAGTGTTCGGACCAGTGGACATGGCGTCTCTCGATCAGAAGGAACAGAAGGTTAAACCCGCGTCCCGGCGCGCCCGACCCGAAAATCGCCGCATACAGGCGCGGCATGTCGAACAGCATCTGGTTGTCGTGGGCATTATGGCCCAGTCCATGGATCGAACCGATGAACATTTCTGCGACGACAATGAAAGTCAGGGCGAACGAAAGGTGCGGACCAAGCATTTGCGGCCCAAGATCAAGCTGTTTCGAGACCGGCTGATCGCGGAGGCCGCGTCGGGTGCGGAGATTCTCGCTGTGGCGCCTTGATGTGGCGCTTTGATCGCAAAGCTCTGCGTGGTATGAGCACGCAGATTTACTGTAGAAATCACATAAACACATAATATTTATGTGAAAATTCCGTGATCCCGCTCATTCGCGGATCACGCCAATCGAGCCGGAGATCACGATGACCAGTTCCACCAATCCTGAAACCCTCGCACTTCACGCGGGCCATCGGGCGGACCCGACGACCGGATCGGTCGCGGTGCCGATCCACCAGACCACCAGCTATCAGTTCCGCGATACGGAGCATGCGGGCAACCTGTTCGCGCTCAAGGAACTGGGCAACATCTACACGCGGATCATGAACCCGACGGTCGATGTGCTCGAGCAGCGCCTCGCGGCGATCGAGGGCGGTGTCGCCGGGCTGGGGCTTTCCTCCGGCCAGGCCGCATCGATGTTCTCGATCATGAATATCGCCCGGGCCGGCGACAACTTCGTCTGCTCGACCGACATCTACGGCGGCACGTGGAACCTGTTCAAGAACACCATGCGTGATATGGGCGTCGAGGCGCGTTTCGTCGATCCGGCCGATCCCGAGGCGTTCCGCGCGGCGACCGACGAGAAGACGCGCGCCTACTATGCCGAGACCTTGCCGAACCCGAAGCTGGAGGTCTTTCCGATTGCGGAAGTCGCCGCGATTGGCCGTGAGCTGGGCGTGCCCCTGATCGTGGACAACACCGCGGCCCCGCTCCTGTGCCGCCCGCTCGATCACGGTGCGGCCGTCGTCATGTACTCGACCACCAAGTATATCGGCGGCCACGGCACGTCGATCGGCGGGATGATCATCGATGGCGGCAACTTCGACTGGGAGGCGCATGCCGACCGGTTCCCGCTGCTGAATGAGCCGGACCCGAGCTACCACGGTGCGGTCTGGACCGAGGCGGTGAAGCCGCTGGGTCCCATCGCCTACATCATCAAGGCCCGGGTCACGCTCCTGCGCGACATCGGGGCTGCGATGTCACCGCAGAACGCGTTCCAGTTCATCCAGGGCCTCGAGACGCTTCCGTTGCGCATGGAGCGGCATTGCGAGAATGCGATCAAGGTGACCGATTACCTGCAGGCCCACGACAAGGTCGAGAAGGTGATCTTCCCGGGCCAGATGGACGGTTATGCGCGCGAGCGGGCCGACAAGTATCTGAACGGCGGGTACGGCGCGCTGGCCGGTATCGTCCTCAAGGGCGGTGACGAGGCGGGTCGCAAGTTCATCGATTCGCTGGAGATGCTGTACCACGTGGCCAACATCGGCGACGCGCGCTCGCTGGCAATTCACCCGGCTTCGACTACGCACAGCCAGCTCGACGCCGACGAGCTGCTGCAGGCCGGTGTCGAGCCGGGCTATGTGCGGCTGTCGATCGGCATCGAGCATGTCGACGACATCATCGCCGACATCGACCAGGCGCTGGCCAAGGCCTAGTCGGAACGCGGTACTTTGATATGGACGCGGCCCCGGATCCGGGGCCGCGTCAATCGGCTGTCGCTGATTTTCCCTACAGAGTGCTGTTAATAATTTTGGCCGGATTTCCGGGCATCAGCCGGTCCATGGCAACACTTTCTTAAGAATTGCCGGGTAGCCTTCCTGCTCCAAAACAGGGATGGGAAGTGAAAGTGCCCGATTCAGTGAATTCCGAACGTCCGGTCGATATTGCGACCAGCGCGTTGGCGCGCATGGTCGAGCTGGACATTCCGCCGACGCCCGAGAACTATACCGTTTGGTACGCTTATCAGAGTGGCAGCGACCCCGACATCGCCCACATGATCGACCATATTCTCAAAACGGACGGCAACTTCACGAAACAGCGCTGCAATGCGCTTTATCTGCGTTGCATGGCCTTCTCCGAAAACACGGCTGAAGACGAACGCGAAACGAAGTTCCTCGCGGCGAGTACCGATTTCGAGAAATCGGTCGAGTCGGTCATGGACCTCCTGAATGAGGCTGGAGCGGGTGCCGCGCGTTACGGCGAAGCCCTTGCCGACGTGGATGGCGAACTCCGGAACGCCGACGGGGCGGACCGGGTGCGTCAGATCGTGTCGAATCTCGTAGCCGAAACAAAGCAAATGGCCGAGCAGAACGAGCTGGTGAATCAACGGCTCGAGAAATCGAACCAGGAGATCGCGGACCTGCAACAGCGCATCACGGCGGCGCGCCGTGAGGCGATGTGCGACCCGTTGACCGGACTGGACAACCGTCGCGCGTTTGACGAGCAGTTGCGCAAGGGAGTCGAGGAATCGGTCGCAAACAACACGCCGATCTCGCTGCTCATGCTCGACATCGATCATTTCAAGAAATTCAATGACACCCATGGCCACCAGCTGGGCGACGAGGTGCTGCGGTTGGTGGCGCGCTGCCTGGTCGATTGTACCAAGGGCCGTGACACCGCGGCACGCTACGGCGGCGAGGAGTTCGCGATCGTGCTGCCCGAGACCGACCTGGAAGGTGCGATGGCGGTCGCCGAACAGGTCCGCGAGACGGTCAACAGCAAGCGCATCGTCCGCAAGTCGACGGGCGAATCGCTCGGAGGCGTGACGCTGTCCGGTGGCGCGGCGCTCTTCTCGGTCAACGAGACGCTCGAAGAATTCATCGAGCGTGCGGATTCAGGCCTCTATGAGGCCAAGGAGAACGGGCGGAATCGTATCGTCCCCGTGGACATGACGCAGGACCTTTGCATCGTCGGGGGCAGCGATCTGGCATAGCTGCCATACGTAAGTCTCTGTGACGAAACCGGAATCCCCGTGCTACAACCAAACTTCGGGTAGCCGTCTGGAGGGAAGCCCGTGCGTCCGCCGATTATCGTCAGGGCGCGGCTGGGGCTTCGCCGTGTCCTTCGCAACGAACATCTGCTTCTGGCCGCGATGGCGCTCGCCGTTGGTGCTGCGGCGGCCTATGGCGCCCTGTTCTTCAGGCTCGCAATCGATTTCGTACAGGAACTCGCCTTCGGTCTCCCGCTGGACGCGTTGACGCCCACGACGGAGATGCTGGCGTGGTGGCACATCCTGCTCGTCCCGACCGCCGGCGGACTCGCGATCGGGGTCTTTCTGCATTTCGCGCATGGCGGACGCCGGGCCCACGCAATCGCCGACGTCATCGAGGCATCGGCGTTGCGCGGGGGCAGGATGTCCCTGCGTGACGGTCTCGTCTCCGCGGTGGGCAACGCGGCGTCGCTCGGCGTCGGCGCCTCGACCGGCCGCGAGGGGCCACTGGTGCATCTGGGCGCGACGCTCGGTTCCTGGATGTCGGCGCGGCTCCGGCTCGACCGGTCCCAGTCGCGGACGTTGCTCGGCTGTGGCGTTGCGGCCGCGATCGGGTCCCTGTTCAACGCGCCCGTCGCGGGCGCGGTTTTCGCGATCGAGCTGGTGGTCGGGAACCTGTCTCTCAAGGCCGGCGCACCGATTTTCATCGCGGCCGTGACCGGCACGGCCATCGGCCGGTTCTACTTCGGCTCGGAACCGTCATTCACGGTGCCGTCCCACGAACTGATTTCGCTCTGGGAATTCCCGGCCTTCATCCTGCTCGGCGTGGCGTGCGCGGTCGTCGCGATCGCGTTCATGCGGGGAATCTTCCTGATGGACGGCCTGGTGGCCCGCACACCGATCCCGCGTTGGCTTCAGCCAACCGTCGGCGGCCTGTTGCTCGGCCTGATCGCGCTTCAGGTCCCCGAAGTGCTGGGCGTCGGGTTCCTGACGGCCGACGCGGCGTTGCATGCCGAACTCGCCCTCGAGATGCTGCTCGTGCTGATCGTTGCGAAGATCATCGCGGTGGCCATCAGCATCGGGTTTGGGTTCGGCGGCGGCGTGTTCTCGCCCGCGCTGATCCTGGGTGCGCTTGTCGGTGCGGCCTACGGTCTGGTCGCCGGCAGCGTTTTCCCGGAGCAGTTCTCCGGCGTGCCCGCCTATGCGCTGATCGGCACCGGTGCGCTTGCCGGCGCGGTCATGGGGGCGCCGCTGTCGACGATCTTCATCATCTTCGAACTCACCGGTTCGTCGGAAATGACCGTCGCCGTGATGATCGCGACCGCGGCGGCGTCCGTCCTCACCCATCAGTTCTATGGCCGGTCCTTCTTCCATGCGCAGCTGCAGCGCCGGGGCCTCAACGTGTCCAGTGGGCACGACCAGGCGCTCCTGCAGGGCATGTCGGTGGGCCGCGTTATGCACACGAACATGGTGTCCGTCGATACGGGCATGGCGCTCGATGCCCTGCACGGCAAGCTGCGGGAATCGCCGAACGGCGAGGTGTATGTGGTGGACGAACGCGGCGCGTTGCTCGGAATCATCAACTATATGGATCTTAACAACGCGATCCTCGCGCGCGGCAACGAGGATGCGCCGACGACCGCCGGCGACATCGCCCACGAGATGGGCAAGGTGCTGACGGTGTCCGACAGTCTCGAGGATGCGCAGCGCCTGTTGTCGGGATCAGACCACGAGAATGTCGCGGTCGTGTCCAACCGGGACGAGCTGATCCTCCGAGGAACTCTGACGACACTCGATGTGTCGCGCGCGCATAACGATGCGCTCCTGAACGAGCGTGCCGAGGAACACGCCTGAGCGGGTACGCGGCTCGTTAGAGCGTGGGGTCGAGGCGCAGCCAGTTGTTGCGGTCCATGGACTCGATCGCGATGTCCTGCAATTCGCCTTCCGGGGTGAGCACGCGCACCGAGACCGTGTCGCCGGCGGCGCGATCGCGCCAGACCGCGCGGAAGTACCCCGCCATGCTCGCGACGGGTGCCTCGTCCACCGCGACGATCAGGTCGCCCGCACGCACGCCGGCCCTGGCCGCCGGGCTGTCATCGGAGATGCGGTCCACGAACACCCGGTCGCGCAGTTCGGACGTTCGGATGCCGAGCCAGGGGCGGGGCGGAGCGGTGCGGCGACCCTGATCGATCATCTGGTCGAGGATGGGTTTCAGCTCGTCGATCGGGACAAACATGTTGCCGGCGACGGGACGCTGGAAGAATGCGGCGTTGCCGACGAACAGGGAGCCGATCCCGATGAGCTTGCCGTCCAGGTCGAAAAGGCCGGCACCGCTGAAACTGGGGTTGGGCGGGGACGTGAAGATCGCCTCGTCCAGCAGATACTCCCACGCGCCGACGAACTCGCGCCGGTCGACGACGAACACGGCCTGGGCCGCGTCCGGGCCGAAACGGTTGGCGATCAGGGCCTGCGTGCTGACGCCCTTGCCGGCGGAGCTTCCGAAGCCCGCAGGTTCGACGCCGAGGTCGCTCGCGGCGCGGACGAGACCGAAGCCGCTTTCGTGGTCGTAGGCGACGTAGGACGCGGGCACGCGCCGTCCGTCCGTCAGGATCAGGTCGATCTCGATCGCCTCGAGAATGAGGTAGCCGATGGTCAGGACCAGGCCGTCGTCGGAGATGATGACGCCGCTTCCCTCGCGCTGGGTGCCGAGGAAGGGTGCGGTGCGCGCCGTCCCGGGAACGCGGCTGTCGATACCCACGACCGCTTCCAGGGCCTCGCGGGGCGGCGTTGCGCCGCGATCTTGCGCGTTGGCGTACGGTGTCGCGACGAACCCGAACACGGCGATGGCAACAAAAGCGAGCGACCTGGCTGCGAGCTTCATGTGTCGAATGCCTCTCGACGGTGTGGGATGGCAGGAATGTTAGCACCGAAATCAGCCGGCGGAAGGCGGATCACACGAAATTCAACCGGCGTACCGACGGCACGACTCATCGTTTGCGCGTGATATAAGCTGCGGTTTCCATGTCTGACCCGTTTCACATCGAAGAACCGCAGAACGCCCCGGTTTCCGGGACTTCTTCCGCGGTCGCGGAGGCGCCCCCGGCGCCCTATCTGAGCCAGCTCAACGGCCCTCAGCGCGAGGCTGTCGAGACGCTCGAAGGGCCTGTTCTGGTGCTGGCCGGCGCCGGCACCGGCAAGACGCGAGTCCTGACGACCCGCCTGGCGCATCTGCTGCGCCTGGGCCATGCGCGCCCCTACCAGGTGCTCGCCGTGACCTTCACCAACAAGGCAGCCCGCGAGATGCGCGAGCGTGTTGCGGGGCTCGTCGGCGGGCCGGCGGAGGCCATCTGGCTCGGGACGTTTCACGCGCTGGGCGCGCGGATCGTGCGCCGCCATGCGGAGCTGGTCGGGCTGCGGGACAATTTCACGATCCTCGACGCGGACGACCAGGTGCGTTTGCTCAAGCAACTGCTCGAGGCGGAGAATATCGACGACAAGCGCTGGCCCGCGCGCGTGCTGATGGGCGTGATCCAGCGCTGGAAGGACCGGGCACTCACGCCGGACAAGGTCTCGGCTGCCGATGCGGGCGACCTCGCCGGCGGTCGGCTGATCGATCTCTACCGCGACTACCAGGAGCGGCTGAAGACCCTCAACGCGGCGGATTTCGGCGATCTCCTGCTGCACAACCTGACCATCTTCAGCGAGCATCCCGAGGTGCTGGCCGAGTACCAGGACCGGTTCCAGTACATCCTGGTGGACGAGTACCAGGACACGAACGTGGCGCAGTATCTGTGGCTGCGCCTGCTGGCCCAGAAGCACCAGAACATCGCCTGCGTGGGCGACGACGATCAGTCGATCTATGCCTGGCGCGGCGCCGAGGTGGGCAACATCCTGCGCTTCGAGGAGGATTTTCCCGGCGCGAAGATCGTCCGCCTCGAGCAGAACTACCGCTCGACCGGCCCCATCCTCGGGGCGGCTTCGGGCCTGATCGCGCGCAACGAGGGTCGGCTGGGCAAGACGCTCTGGACCGAGGCGAATGGCGGCGAGAAGGTGCGGGTCCGCGGCGTGTGGGACGGCGAGGAGGAGGCGCGGACCGTCTCCGACCGCATCGAGGACATCCAGCGCCATGGCCGCGACGGGCAGCCGATCCCGCTCAACGAGATCGCGATCCTCGTCCGCGCCGGTTTCCAGACCCGGGAGTTCGAGGAGCGGTTCCTGACGCTCGGCCTGCCGTATCGGGTGGTGGGCGGCCCGCGTTTCTACGAACGCCTCGAATTGCGCGACGCGCTGGCCTATCTGCGGGTGATCCACCAGCCTGACGACGACCTGGCATTCGAGCGCATCGTCAACCGGCCCAAGCGCGGCATCGGCGACGCAACGGTGCAGGCGCTTCACGTCGCCGCGCGCGCGACCGGCTCCACGCTCTATCGCGCCGCGGCGGAACTCGTCACCACGGACGAACTCCGGCCGAACATCCGCAGCTCGCTGGGCAACCTGATCGCGGACTTCGAGCGCTGGCGGGCGCTGTCGGGTGACGGGCGGGACGGGCTGCCGCATCCGGAGCTCGCCGAGATGGTCCTCGACGAGAGCGGCTACACAGAGATGCTGATGAACGACAAGGCGCCCGAGGCGCCGGGCCGGCTCGAGAATCTCAAGGAACTGATCGTGGCCATGGAGGAGTTCGACACGCTCGCGGGCTTCCTGGAGCATGTGTCGCTGGTGATGGAGAACACCGAGGCGGCGGGCAGCGATCTCGTGAACATCATGACGCTCCATTCGGCCAAGGGTCTCGAGTTCGACACCGTCTTTCTTCCGGGCTGGGAGGAGGGGCTGTTCCCGCACCAGCGGAACATGGACGAGAACGGTCTCGCGGGCCTCGAGGAGGAGCGGCGGCTCGCCTATGTCGGCCTGACCCGGGCGAAGCGGGACGCGACCGTCCTGTTCGCAGCGAACCGGCGGGTCCACGGCCAGTGGCAGTCCGCGATCCCGTCACGGTTTGTCGATGAATTGCCGCCGGAGTTCGTCGATGTGGACAGCGAACCCGGCCTGTATGCCGGCGGCGGCGCGGGGGGCGGCGATTTCTCCCATGGCCGGGCGCTCGGGTATGGCGGCGGTCTGGCACGTGCGCCGAAGCGGGACATGGAATCGACGCTGATCCACGCCGCGCCCCAGGGCTTTGCCGTCGGCGAGCGCGTGTTCCACCAGAAATTCGGCTATGGCCGCATCACCGCGATCGATGCCAACAAGCTCGCCATCGCCTTCGATAAGGCCGGCGACAAGAAGG
>Ga0181579_10003610_pt1 | contig 12204 bp, 10 predicted proteins | sample 071ome_24_FD_132996 | JGI IMG/M metagenome (GOLD analysis project Ga0181579, IMG submission 132996) | Coastal salt marsh microbial communities from the Groves Creek Marsh, Skidaway Island, Georgia - 071402CT metaG (megahit assembly) | ecosystem: Environmental > Aquatic > Marine > Intertidal... | reverse complement strand
GCCCCTACAAACCTTGGATCTATTGGACAATCTCTGAGAAGTAACAATCGTGGCCATTCCGTCATTTATTTAGGCGCATCGCGCTGCTGTTTGGATGAAGCCTAGATCGTTCTACAGCCATATCGGAGGCTGGGAAGACGAATACGCAGTGGCTAAGCAATGCGAGAAAATCGTGTGCGACGACTGGGAAACCTTGAAGCACCCCACCCAGACGCTCAGCCGTATGTACAAAGATGGCGAGCTGAAGGACGAGGGGTGTTCATTGCAATCTAGACGATCTGGTGGCAGGCGAGAAGCCGGGCCGCGAGAGCGACAACGAGTGGGCCTACTTCAACGCCGTTGGGTTATCCTTTGTCGATGTCGCGATTGCCTTGGCCATGTATGAGCGGGCCATGGAGCATGGATTCGCTCAAGAATTGACCTTGCAGGAAACCACCATTTTCGAGCACGAGAAAATCAACGAGTGGGTCCGCATGTGAGGCGCCGCCGAGCTTAAAACCCTCACGCTTTCCCTACTGGCTGCAGGGCGGACAGGGCTGAGGTCATACCATACGAAAACGGATGGGCAAGCCGTGTTCCATGACTGGCTTCGCGCCGAGATTGACAGAGGTAGCACAGGCTTCCAGCCTGTGCATTGAACAGGCAGGATACCCGTTCTGCTCCTCTTAACCTAGAAACGTTCCTGCATCGCTTATTTCGAATGACGATTTTAAAATCGAATCGAACCAGGCCGCGAGAGCCCTCACATCAAAACTAACGACTCTTCAATCCAGCTTTACGACCGCAATTTCTTCCTGGCGATGGCCAGCCAGATTTGCTTCGTCGTGGCCAATACACTACTGGCTCACTATGCCCGCTGGATAGAACATCTCGGCGGCAATCTGAGCGATGTGGGCTATATCAACGGAGCCGGAGCCATCCTGGGGATACTGATGCGACCTTGGCTAGGCCAATGGATCAACGAATTTGGGGCCAAAAAGCTGTGGATGATCGGCTATCTCATTTTCGCCCTATCATCGCTGGGCAATTTGCTTTTGGTAGACATCGGACTCCCCATTTATTTCGCCCGCTCCGGGCTCGTAGCGGGAGCCGCCATCGTTTTCTCCAGCGGTTTGGCCTACATCACCCAAGTTGCTCCGGACAATCGAAGAGCGGAAGCGATTGGCATTTTAGGAGCGGGCGGCTTCATCGGAATGCTCGTGGGCCCTTATCTCGGGGATTGGTTGTTAGGGCCTAAGCTCGAGGGGATCTCCCGCGACCGCTCTGTATTCACAACCCTATTCATAACAGCCACGGTAGCGAATATAGTCCCCACCTTCATCTTGCTTTTCGTGCAATCGCCCAAGACGAATACCGTTCGGGCCGCCAATTCAATCTCCGGCTTTTTGACTACCACCTTGCGCTATTGGCCCGGGCCCATTGTCAACGTTCTCTTTGTATTCGGAATCTGCATAACCGCTCCGTTCGTCTTTCTCGCGAGCTTTGTCGATAAGACCCCCTTAATAATCGGCGACTACTCGGTAATGGGGATTTTCTTTCTCTGTTATGGAGGATGGGGACTGTTTCTGAGAATCGCTTGGCGCCGCCTGCCCGATCGGGTCGGCCCTCGCAAGGTATTGATAGCTGGCTTGGTTTTCATGACCGCCGGAATGTTTGCCTACGGCATTGTTAGCGAGGCTAGGCCTTGGTTGATCATCGTCCCCGCCCTTCTGACAGGAACGGGCCACAGCTTTATGTACCATTCCATGGCGTCTCTAGCTATTGAACCCTTTCCGAGGGAGTATCGGGGCACCGGTTCAGCCCTGCTTTCCATCGTCATGGATTCTGGCATACTGATCGGAGCTACAACCTTGGGTATCATCGGCGAGCGCTTCGGTTTCACTTGGCTTTTCTTAACCATCGGCATCGCCTGCGTCCTGAGTGGAACGCACTATGCGCTCAGCCATGCTTCTTCCTCAAGGTAGAGAGGACTGTCCCAGTCCTCCCGACTCTAACGCTCTACCGACGGGTTGAATAAGTGGATGAAATCGAATCTATCGACGTAGGGGTATCGCTTGCGACGCCAATAGAGGGGGCTAATTCTCTGCTTACACGTTCTCCGAAAGCGGCGACCCTACAAATTTTAGATTTGTTCAACACGATCCAAAGGCCAGGGTCGGACGCCGTGCTCTCGCGCCCAGCGCTCGTATCGAGCCATGAGCTGGTTAGCGATCTCGGGGTGGCTTTCTACGAGATTCTTCGTTTCGTAGGGATCCGCTTTCAAGTGGTACAGCTCCCAGTACCCATTTCGCAGAGCTACCAGCTTCCAATCCCCCTGACGAACCGCTCGATTGCCTTCGTGCTCTCAAAAATACTCGGGGTCTTTAGAACGCGTTTCGCCTTCGAGCAACGGTAATAAACTCTAGCCGTCCAGGGGATCGAGCTCAATACTTTTATAGGTTTTTGGATACCGGGCTCCCGCCATTTCCAGAATGGTTGGCATCAAGTCGTTGATGTGCCCCGTTTCTCGAATTCGATTGCTCTTGGTTTTCAATCCTTTCGGCCAATGGACAATCAAAGGCGTTATGATGCCGCCTTCATGGCATTGGGCTTTGCGCATCCTGTAGGGCGTATTGCTGACGTTGTTCCAAATTCCATAAGCCACGTTGCTTTCCCGGCCGCCCACTTCGATATCTGGGGTTCCGTTGTAGCCGGTTTGGCAAGCCCCGTTGTCCGACAAGAAAAATACCGCCGTGTTATCCGCGATACCCGCGCTCTCCAAGCTACCCATTAGGCGACCGATATTCTGATCCAGGCAATCGATCATGGCGGCATAGACCGCCATCTCCAAGGCCTCCTGATTCTTGTCCTCAACTTCCCTCCACGCGGGATATACCGGCTCAGAAGCTGGCAGACCATTCGGAACGAGACCGATCGCTTTTTGTTTCTCAAAACGAGCTTGGCGAATCGCCTCATAACCCGCCTGGTACGTACCGCGATACTTGTCGATGTCTTTGGGCTTGGCCATCAGAGGAAAATGGGGCGCCACATAGGCAATATACATGTAGAAGGGTTTCTCCTGATCGCGTCGCTTCTCGATGTAGTCGATAGCGTAGTCAGTAAAGGCATCCGTCGAATACCACGACTCGTCCGGGAAAACTTCTTTTCCGTTCCAGAACACCGGCCGCTCCCAATATATCGATGGATAGAAATAGATGCCTCCTCCGGCGGGCACTCCGTAGAATTGCTCGAAACCCCGATGGTCGGGCCACATGGTCCGTTCGCTCGAGCCCACGTGCCACTTTCCGCTCATAAAGGTCTGGTATCCATTCTGCGAGCGGATCTCGGCAATGGTAGCGCTTTTATCGTTAAGGTAACCCTGATACTCCAGATACTCCGATTTAATTGTATCCATGTATCCTATACCATCGTCCCATTGGTACTGCCCGGTCAACAAGCTCGCCCGAGAGGGACAGCAGCGGGAGGTGTTGTAGAAATTGGTGAACAAGACCCCCTCTCTAGCGAGCCTATCCAAATTAGGCGTTTCGATTTCCGATCCCGTGCAACCTAAGTCGGAGTACCCCATGTCATCAACCAGGATGGTGATGATGTTTGGTCGGTCCGAATTGTTTGACGCATTAATGGCGACTGGCGGGCCCGCATAAAGAGACAAGGCCAGAAGAGCGGCGACACGTTGCCAACGCCTCGGAAGGCGAGATGAACCCCGCGACAAAATCTGTAACGTCCGTCTCATCATACATTTTCGTAAAAACCTGCCTGTCTGCGTCATGTTCTGTTACCCCGACTTGCGGTTATCCGACGATACAGGGATATTCGTTACGATGCCAAACCTTTTTGCATGTGGTATAAACTAGGATAAGGAGGGCCGGATACGCTCAACAGTTGACCTAACTCCCTATTGACTCGCGACCGGAGAGATTGCCACATGGTTGGATGATAACAAGTTTATCGGTGTAGGGTCACCGCTTGCGGCGACCATCAAGGCGGCTGCTACTTTACTTGCGCGGACGCCGCAAGCGGTGACCCTACGAATTTTGGATTTATTAGACGCTATCTAAGACAAGTCAGGAAGGTTGTATGATCTTCAGGCAAGCCCCAGCCGCCAATTAAGGAGAAAACGTCCCCTACGCCTCGTTTAACCGTAAGGAATCTGTATGAATATCAGGAAGTATCTTTATCTAATTTGTCTGTCGATTCCTTCGTTTTCTATCGCAGCGGAGCCGACTGCCGAAATTCCCCCCACTCCCAAGTATCGGATTGAAGAAACGCTGGTTACTTACCGTGGAGCGGAGCAACAAGACTACCTCGCTTTCCCGGCCATCGTCGAAACCGGTAACAACGAGATCCTGCTCTCCTACAAACGAGGAGAATCGCACGCCCGCGACCTCGGGGCTGTTTTGGAGATTATTCGAGTGGATCTCGAAAGCGGCGAGATCGTCCAGGATCCTATCCAACTCGGTTTGCCCGACGAGATCATGCAGATGGGCGAATGGATCCGTTTTGCCAACGGAACGCTAGCCACTTACATCGATGCCCAGACTGTCCGCGATGGAAAACACACGCGTACTGGATTGCTCCAGGCAGTCAGTCGAGACAATGGCAAGAGTTTCGGTCCGCTAGAGCGCGTAGGGATTATAGACGGAGTCGAATACGGCTATTTGTTTGATTCCGCTGTCGTTGGCCGACGCCTCTACGCCCTAATCATGACCTTCGAATACCTCGCAGGAGGGAGGCGGTCCGTCGATGCCCTTTATACGGACGACAATGGATCTAGCTGGCATTTTATCAAAAACCTGAACGAGGAATTCGGTAACATCCGTATCAACGAGAGTAATCTCATTCCCCATGGATCCGGATTCATAGTCGCCACTAGAGGCTATGACAATATGCAACGACTTCACCAAGTAGATTTCGATTTCAATTTAATTCATGAGACGAACATCACGGAAGACACGCCGTCCATCGATTCGTATATCGGCCGGCCGCGCCTGTTGGCTTTTGGTGGCGAGCATTTTCTGGCCGGAAGAAACTGGAGAGACCGCGACCGTTCCATACCCATGGAATTGGGTTTGATTCGCTTCGATCCCAAATCGCTTAAAGTGGAGAAGCACTATGTCATCGACAATGTGGAACGCGGTAAAGTGACTGACGGCTACTACCCTTGTCCCATTATCGTGAATATAGGGTCAAAGAAGTTGCTTAACGTTTTCGACTATCGGGCCTATCATGGAAACCCGCCCGACATTATTCGCCTGCAGTTCGACAGCGCGGAATTTCTGCGCTGAAACGATGTATCCAATTTGCTTAGATGGAATCTTTCTCGCCGAATCGAACTAGCTGCTATCATCAACCGCTATTTCTAACAGCGATTTTTGCATGGGCGCTTGGCGTTCAACCGCTGTTTTCCAAACCTAACCAGATCTGGGAAGAGTTGCCTGCAATTAGAGAAGGACGCTCTGGAATGGTGGCCTTCACGACGTCTGATTCCAAACCTGCCTACTTCGGAGGCACGTCCTGGCAAGACGGAGTTAAACGCTTTCATGCTTCCGGATTCTTCCTAAACAATGGCTCATGGAAATCCCTGGACCCGCTCAAAGACCCCATCGCCTATGCGGCAGTTGCCGCGAAAAACGGGATGACCTACGCTACCGGCGGAACCGATGGAATCGGACTTCGCCCCGGAACCCTCGTCTTCAACACCTCCCCGAAGATCGTATCCAGTAACACCTTTCGCTCGCAGTACCGCGTTTATGCGGGCGCAGCTTGGCTGGGGACTGCCTTCTACGTCGTGGGCGGATCCACCGAGCTCTCTCCTTTGAACCCAACAGCCAGCGTTTCTAAATTCGAGGCTGGCCGTTGGAGCGACGTAAGCCAGCTGCCTGAGGGAGCGTTGATCAATCCAGCAGTGGCTACGTGGAAAACGGAGATCCTTGTCTTTGGCGGAGGCCTTCCCACCGATAATGGATTGGAAAACACCAGCTCAGTCTACGCATTCGAACCAGCTGAGAACGCTTGGACAAAGCGCCAAAGCCTCCCCGCTCCAACTCGCGGAACAGTCGCCCTAGCCTTGCCGAGCCACGGCATACTGGTTGCCGGAGGGTACATAGAAGAAGGCGTATTTTCTCCAGACCTTCTCTTATTCGACCCGGACCTGAACACCCTAGAAAAACTAGCTCAATTGCCGGTGAGTCTGATGCTCCCTGCTTTGGTATCGGATGGAAAGTGGCTGTACTTGTTCGGAGGAGAGGACGCTCCTCGTCACCGCTCTAATCGCGCCTTTCGTGCGTTCTTGCCTAACCTTATGAAACTTCGCTCCAACTAATACCCGCCTCAAAATGGCCTTTGGAACGCTTTGCAAATCGTGAGGCTGATCCCGCGATTGCGGGATCAGCCCTACCATTTTGGGTTCGGCAACAGACTTAAATTGCACTTTATTCGCCTCGGAATCATGCAATTGGGGAAAAGCTCTCAGGACAACACAGCCGCTCAACCGTCAACTCCCGTCAGTCTTGCCATTCTTAGGTCCAGAGGCGTTCTAAAGGCGCTCGCATTACCTCAGAAACTAACTCGCTTACCACACAATAGCTGCTGCCGTACGGAACCGCAATCGCGTGCCTGATGCGACGACAATACTTTACTCCTCTTCTAACACCCCCTGATGAAAGCCATTCTAACGATTCTCATACTGCCCATCATTTCACTCGGGGCGCAGCACCCGCGTTCCCTGAAGAACACCGACCATACGGTGATCTACCGCAACCAAGGCCAATACTCCGCCTTTCCCCGGTTGTACCAACTCCCCGATGGAACATTGCACGTCATGTTTCAGGCTCGGGTCACTTCCAGCCACGTCGAGCCCCGAGCAGATGCGAAGCGGTTTATATCCAAAGATGGAGGACGAACCTGGCAAGCAACCGACGACGATGCCCTAAATCCCGAATGGGCGAGCGGACCCACCAAGCCCGGCCGCCTAGTGGATGCCAATGCCCACGCCTGGCGATATGTGGCAGCGGACCGACGCGACGAGTTTGAGCGGCAGGGAATCGAAGTGCGCAATTCGCCCGACGGGCGCGTGACCTACGCCTACGGCTGCTACGTTCGCATCAGCGAGGACAACGGGATTACTTGGACACAGCGAGATATCGATGTTCCCGAGAAGGGATTGATCATGAGTTTCCTCGGTCCGGCGACGGATCTTCGTCTCGATGCCAACACGATTCTGTGCTCGGTCTACGGGCGCCCCACCGCGAATTTCCGCTTCTATGAGTCCTGGTTGCTGCGCAGCGAGGACGACGGTCTTACCTGGGACTTCCTGACCGTGGCTGCCGATCCAAAACAGAAGCGCAGTTTCGGGGAAACCTCGATCGCAGAAGCAGCTAACGGAGACATTGTCGCCATGATGCGCACGGAACCTGCCCTGGGGACCAAGATGTGGACTACTCATTCAACGGACCGGGGCGAGACCTGGTCGAAAGCGGTTGAGACGAATCTCCATGGCCATCCCCCTCATCTGCTCACCCTAAGCGATGGCAATATGCTTTGCACCTATGGCTTTCGCGACGAACCCATCGGCATTCGGGCCGCTCTGAGCCGGGACAATGGAAGAACCTGGCTGGAAGAGGATATTATATCGCTCCGTTCCGATGGTTCGGGCCGACCGGGCGACAATGGCTACCCGTTAACTGTGGAGCTGGATGATGGTTCGCTAGTCTCAGTGTTTTACATAACGCGCGACGGGATAACCGGAATCGAAGCCACACGCTGGGAGAATCCATGGAACTGATACAAATTAGACAGCGATTCTTGCTGGCCGTCATCGGGTTAGCCCTGCAAGCGCTGGTCTCGGCGCCGACACTCGGGCAGGCTATATTTCGTCATGCCGGTTTCGAGCAACTGTCCCAAGGCGAACTCGGCAATGCCGGACAAAACCTCTGGGTCTCCCAGAAGGGTGAACTGAAGCTCATCAACTGGTTCGATTTGGACCGCGATGGGTATCCAGAATTGGTTATCAACAATGACCATAGTCCCTACGAGAATTCGGATAGTCTTATATACTTTCAACACCCTGTAGATGGTTTCCGCTCGTTGCTTCCGACCGTGTCCAAAGAAGGGGGCGTATTCGAACGGCTGTCCTGGATGCGGGCCGCGGAACGCCAATCCCAATTCCTTCCCTCCATGGGAGGAGGACGCAGCGTTATCGCGGATCTCGATGAGGACGGATACCCGGAAATCATCTTTGCCAATTTCATCCACGGCTCCACCCACGACCATTTTCCGGTGTTCGTGTATTGGGGAACTGAACACGGGTACTCGGCCAACCGCCGTTCGGATTTCCCCTCGGAATCGGCTACCGGCGTGGCGGTGGCCGATCTCAATAACGATGGGCGCCTCGATCTCGTAGTCGCGAATATGGGCAAGGAAGACGACACGGTATTCGCTTCTTCTGGCCCACTGGCAACGAGCCCGCCCCCCGTGGTTAGTGGCGCCACGGCTGATGCCTGCATCTACTGGCAAAGTGACGCCGGATTTTCGATAGACAATGTGAGCGACCTGCCCACTCGCCATGCGGTCGATGTGAAAGTGGGCGACTTTAATGGCGACGCCTGGCCCGATCTTGTTTTTCTTCAAGGGGGCGATTGGCCATCGGTCCGCATATTCATTGGCGGAGAAGATGGATTCAACGCCGATCGCGTACGCGATAGTACCGTTCAGGGCCGCGGCTTTCTGGACGGCTTCGCGGGCGAACTGGCAATTGCCGATCTCAATGGGGATGGTCTGCAGGACCTAGCGGTAGCCGCTGGAGGAACCGAGCTCGAGTTGCTCTTCAATCAAGGTCCAGACCTCAACAACTGGAAACGCCAAGGGCTTCCAGCGAATATTCCGCTTTCCGCGGTAGCCACCGACCTAGATGGGGATGGTCGAGCCGATATAGCGGTAAATAGCTATGCCGCTGAGCATCGCGTTGAATACAATACAAATGCCTACGTCTATTGGAACTCTCCCAGCGGTTTTTCCGCTTTGCGAAACGACGCGCTCCCAGTGATGGGTGGAACCACAGTAAGAGCAGGCGATGTTAATGGAGACGGATTTCCCGATTTGGCATTCGCCAACAGCAAGGACAACGAAACCCACGATGCCACAAGCTACCTGTATTGGGGAGGCAAGGACGGATACACGCCAGTCCGCCGCCAGGAACTGACGACTTTCGGGGCCGTATCTGTCGCCATCGGGGATCTCAACCGGGACCAAAAGCCGGACTTATTCATCAGCAATCGCAGCAGCGGCCGCACCCACAGCGGAGGGGCCATCAATTCCTACATCTATTGGGGCAACCCGGACCGTGCCTACAATCGAGCCACCCTCACCAAAGTTCCGCTGGATACCGGCTTCAGCTCCAGTGCCGGAGACCTCTTCGACGAAGGACGGGCCGCAATCGCCTTCACTGAATCCGGCGGTATCGCGGTTGCCCGACTGGCAGCGGATCGCAGTTTGGAGACGATTCAGCGCTGGCCCTTGCTTCCTTCACGAGGATTTACGACCTCCCTCGCAGACCTCGATCACGACGGACGACTCGACCTGATTGTCGGATTCATTGACGGTGAAGGACGCAACCTCGCCATCCTTCGCGGCTCAAACGATGGGTTCGCCGACCCAGAATACTACAAACCCGGATTGCCCATCATCGCCTCGGGCATAGCGGATCTCGATGGCGACGGCAAACTCGACGTGATCCTCGGTGGACGCGGCGGTTGGCTGTTCTGCGGGTTGGATTCCAATGGAATCCCGCAACTGGATCAGGCCCAACGAATACCGTCCGACTTTCAGATACAACGCCTCACTGTGGCCGACCTGAACCAAGATGGCTGGCCCGAGGTAGTGGCTACCCACTACCGTGAAATGACCGGTCGGCGCAACGCCATCAATTCGGCCATCTACTGGAACCGCAATGGGCGCTTTCGTTTTGAAGACCGGACCCCGCTCCCCACTTACGGCAGCCACTGGGTATCCGTGGCGGACACCCTGGGCCAAGGTACTCTAGATGTATTGTACAGCAACTACCATGGCGAAACGACGCGAACCGTGGATCTCTTCGTTTACCAGCCGGATAATCAAGGTAAATACTCCGCTCCCAATCGTTTCGAACTGCCCGCTTATTCGAGCTCGGCCAACTTTGTTTCTGACTTCGATAGAGACGGGTTCAACGACATCGCCGTTATCAACCATACCGGGCCCAATATCGCTTTGGGCCTAGGCCAAAAAACCGGAAACCACGGCATTGGCTCTTTCGTCTACTGGGGAGGCGAAGACGGTTTCAGAATCGAACGGCGTACTACCGTTGCCTCTCACGGTCCGCACAAGATCCTCAACGCGGAACCCGGCGACATCCTAGGTAGACGGCCTTTCGAGACCTACACCTCGCCATGGATCGAAGAATCGTTCGCTCTAGGCGACTATGAACTGATCGTCACCGGTTCCTGGCCCGGGCCCTCCGGCGTCGACGCACGCCTGCAAGTGGACGGCAAACCAGAATGGATCGAGCTCAAGCCAATCGTGAATGTAGATTCGAGTATCCGCTTCTCAGCTACGCTAAAGTCGAAAGCTCAAAAATTACGCTATCGCCTAAATCTGCTCACAGGCGGCGCGGGCACCGGCCCGACAGTAAGAGCCATCGAACTTCGGCGAAAGTAGACCAAGGGTAGCGCTACGGCTATTCTTTAACCAGATCGCTGGGGCTTGTGATTCATTCATTAGCTCTTGCATGATCTGATTGGATACAGCGGTGGATTGCGTCAAATTGAAGGGTCCAACCAACTCAATTGCTTGAACCGTGAAAATCCTTGATCGAGACTCACCAGAGTCGCTTGGTTCTCCAAGGCAATGGCCGCCAGCCATGCGTCGTTCACGTCGTTTCCACGCAACTGGACCCGGGCAATGAGCTTGCAAAAGATTTCAGAATGACGGGATCCAGGCGCCAGACGGAAAACACCTTTATACGACCACAAATCTTCATTCCAGAAGGCCAGAACATCACTTGGCGGCATAGATAGAAGTTTCGGGTGGGTTCCGATACGGAGGAGCGCGATTTCCACCACTTCAGTCAGTCCAATCGAATCCCCCAGCCTAGCACGCGCCTGCAACCAGGACCGGCAGACATCGTGGCAAGGGGCATCCTTCCGCAGGGCATTCAAGAGGATGTTGGCATCGGGAATGAAAAGCGCCATGGCTATTTGCCTCCCAATTTCTTCAAGTCATCCTCCAGCTGAGCCGCCTCTATGGACCTCTTCAACTCCTCTCCGGATGGATAGGGATTATTGCCCTCGCAAACGCGCAGATTCCATTCTCCAGCCAAGTCTGACGCGCCTTGATCGAGCCGTTTGCGGATGCTATCTTCGAGAAATTTCGTCAAGGAAATACCCTCCCGAGCCGCTTCCATTTTGGCTCTGCGGTAAAGCTGATCGTCGATCCGCAACGTCGTCTGCATGTGGTATAAATCTGTCGGATGCTTTAAAAATGTCAAGTTTCGAACTTCGAGGGGAGTAATAGGGTCAGTGATTGCTCAGGTTTTTTCCTTTAGAGTTTTGGTAACGGATTTTTGCTACCCATTGTTTTCCAGTAAACCCTTGCATGATTGTACAGCTGCTGCACCCGTTCGGGATGAATCTCGGCCACATTGTTTCGTTGCCCTGGATCTTCGTGAAGGTGGTACAATTCCACACCATTTGATCCAAAGTCTTAAGGCCATTGTCCGCGAATTCTTGAATTTTCCTTTCGGCTGGGCGGCACTAGCTTCCACTTGCCCAGGTGCACGCCACCCAGTGCCCTGCCTTCTATCTCGTATGCAAAGAATTTCCTAGCGCCCGAATTGACCTTCTCCACTGTTCTCGACGGTATCGTCTACGAACTCGAGCCCTGGGAACAGGCGCGACGGGAACGGCTTGCTAGCTACGCTCGCGAACGCGACGACCTTGCAGGCATCCCGCCGCGGCGGGACGGAGATTGGGGCGATACCAACGACTCGCCCTCCGAATCCGATCCCGCTCAGCGGGAGCAAGACCTCGACGAAAGCCAGGGGACAAACTTCCCGGACGACTTCGACCAACGAACTCCCCCGCAATGAGAAGAAGACCAGTGGGATCAGAGGCCAATGGGAGATCCGACAGTCCCGCGGACGCTAGCCGACCCCGATATCGCCCAAGGCCCTTC
>Ga0181579_10003609_pt1 | contig 12205 bp, 10 predicted proteins | sample 071ome_24_FD_132996 | JGI IMG/M metagenome (GOLD analysis project Ga0181579, IMG submission 132996) | Coastal salt marsh microbial communities from the Groves Creek Marsh, Skidaway Island, Georgia - 071402CT metaG (megahit assembly) | ecosystem: Environmental > Aquatic > Marine > Intertidal... | reverse complement strand
GCCGTGCGACGCCGCGCACAAAGCTGCACTCCTGCGCGAACAGGTGCCGCGCCGCCGCGAGTTCGGCGTCCGTCGCCGCGCCATCGTCGCCGGTCATGGCGTCAGTCGGTTTTTCCGCCGCCGACGGAAACCCCCATGCGCCGCATGATGACGTATTGCTGGGTGATCGAGAGCAGGTTGTTCCAGGTCCAGTAGATCACCAGACCGACGGGGAAACTCGCCAGGAAAATGGTGAACATGACCGGCATCAACAAGAAGATCTTGGCCTGGACCGGGTCCGCCGGAGCCGGGTTCAGCTTCTGCTGAAGGAACATGGTGATTCCCATGAGGATCGGCCAGGCACCAAGTGCGAGCCCGAACGGCGGATCCCAGGGAATCGCCCCGAACAGCGTCAGGATGTTCAGCGGGTCGGGGGCCGACAGGTCCTGTACCCAGCCGTAGAAGGGGGCGTGGCGCATCTCGATCGAGATGAACAGGACCTTGTAAAGCGCAAAGAAGACCGGGATCTGGAGAGCAATCGGCAGGCAACCCGATACGGGGTTCACCTTCTCGCGCTTGTACATCGCCATCAGCTCGCGCTGCATTGCCGGTTTGTCGTCGGCGTATTTCTCGCGCAGTTCCTGCATCTTCGGCTGCAGCGCCTTCATGGCGCTCATCGACCTGTAGGACTTGTTCGCCAGCGGGAAGAAAAACAGTTTGATAATCACAGTTACGAGCAGGATCGCGAGCCCGAAGTTGCCGAGGAACTCGGCGAAGAAGATGATGACATCGAGCAGCGGCTTGGTCAGGAAGAAGAACCAGCCGAAATCGATCGACATCTCGAAGCGTTCGATGCCGAGGTTGTCGCGATAGTCGGTCAGGAGGTTGAAAACCTTGGCGCCGGCGAAGAAGCGCGTGGTGACCTCCGTGCTCTCGCCCGCGGCCAGTGCGATCGCCGCGCCGCGATAATCCGACTGATAGAGATTGGCTCCCGACGGCGTGGTGTCGAACAGGAACCGTGCGTCGATCTCCGTGTCCTGATCCGGGATCAGCGCCGTCAGCCAGTAGATGTCCGTGAACCCGAGCCAGCCACCCTCGGACTCGAAGTCCTGGGGAGTTTCGGGCTCGTCCTCGAGATCGTCGTAATCGATCTCGTGCAGCGTGTCGCCAAGGATGCCGATTGGGCCTTCGTGCAGGATGAAGAAGCCCAGCGTATCGGGCTCGTTGACCCGTGTGATCCGCCCGAACTGGCTGACGTTCACGGGCGCCGAGGTCGCGTTCTGGATGCGGTCCGTCACGGTGAACATGAAATGGTCATCGACCGCGATCGTTCGGGTCAGGACCATCCCGTCGTCGGTTCGGGTCGTCAGTACCACCGGGCTGTCGACGGTCAGTTCGTTCTGGTTTGCGGTCCAGCGGGTCTGACCGCCGCCGGATACCGTGCCGTTTCCGGTCAGCCAGCCGAACTCCGCGAAATAGGGCTCCTCCGAACCCCTGGGCGACAGCAACGTAATGTTCTTGCTGTCGGGCTCGATGGTGGCGCGATACTCGCTCAGGGTGAGGTCGTCGAACCGTCCGCCGACGAGGTTGATGGTACCGCTGAGCGCCGGCGTGCGGATGTTGATGCGCGGGGTTTCGGCGATCACCTCTTCGCGCTCGCGCGGACCCGTCGGGGCGGCGGGCTGGGCCGTGCTGCCCGCAGACGGGACCGACGGCACGCCGATCGTGTTCGGGTCGCGCCCCGCCGCCAGTTCCTGGCGTTCGAGTTCGGCCTGGCGCTCGGCCTGGCGCGGTTGCTCGACGAAGGTCTGCCAGCCCAGGAGAATGGCGAGGGACAGGGCGATCGCGAGAATTAGGTTCTTGGTATCCATCGTCGCCTAGCTCCGCGGTGCGGGCATGGAGGCGCCATGCCGGCGGTGGTCGTGTTCGTTGTTGTGATCCGCACATCGGCTGGCGGGCACAGGGTCGTATCCGGCGCCGCCCCAGGGGTTGCAGCTCAGGATGCGGCGCGCGGCCAGACAGCCGCCGCGCAGCAGGCCGTGCCGCGACAGCGCCTCCGCCGCGTAGCGCGAGCAGCTCGGCTCGTAGCGGCAGTTCGCGCCCATGACGGGCGCCAGAATCCATTGCCAGACCAGGATGAGGGTCCGCAACATCAGCACCGGGAGGCGTGACAGATGGGTCATGGGCCGGCGGTTATCCTTGTTCATGTGCAAGCGCATCGCACCGCCCGAGCGCCGTGACAAGATCGTCCTTCAGGGCGGCGTAGTTTCGCCCGGCGGTTCCCGCGCGTGCAATCAGGACATAGTCGAGACCGCCGCGCGCCTGGGTGGTCATCACGTCACGAACGGCTGCGCGCAGGCGCCGCCGCGCGCGGTTCCGCACCACCGCGCCGCCAATTTTCCGGGTGGCCGTGAAGCCAACACGGATCGTGTCCGGGGCCAGGCAGGCTTCGTCGGGGGCCGGCGCGGTCTGTAAAACGAGGCCTGGCTGCGCCCAGCGTCGCTTCGCCGCGGCGATGCGCAGAAAGTCACGACGCTTCGGCAGGCGCGCGATTGTCGAAACCGTGCGGCCGACCGAACCCGGCGTTGTTGCCTCCGCCGTCGTCGTCATGCGTTCATCAATCCCGGTGATCGTGCCCGCGCGGCCCATGCCGCGCCCGGCACCGTTCAGGCGCTCAGTTTTTTGCGGCCTCGCGCCCGCCGGCGCGCCAAGACACGCCGTCCGCCCACGGTCTTCATTCGGGAACGAAATCCGTGGCGGCGCTTGCGCACCAGGTTGCTCGGTTGAAATGTCCGCTTCACGCGAATTCTCCATTGCCCAGAAGGCCTTGCAAGTCGGCGCGCTGTATACGGTTTCAGCCGATGGAAGTCAACGGACCCGCACGGTGTTAACGGAGATGAAAAGTCACGCATTGGTGAATGGTTGAGATCGCCGCCATGCACCAAGTAGTTTCGCAGCCAAGAAGGAAAAGCACGCGATGACCCAGTCCGATACATCCCCGGCCGGCAAGGCTTCGATCCAGACGCTCATGTTCCGCCGAATTCTCCCGATTGCCTGTCTGATCGCCGGTTTTGTGGTGTTTTTCGCCCTGGGTCTCGACCGCTTCGTCTCGCTCGAGGCACTCAAGGAAAACCGCGAGACCCTGCGTATGCTGGTGAATGAGAACGGGTTCGGCGCGATCCTGGCCTTCGTTCTGATCTATGCGGTTGTGATCGCCTTCTCGCTGCCCGGGGGCGCGATCATGACCATCACGGGCGGTTTCCTGTTCGGCGCAATCGGCGGTGGACTGGTCGTGGTCCTCGGGGCGACGATTGGCGCGACGGCGCTGTTCCTGATCGCGCGGACGGCGCTGGGCGATGTGTTGCGTGCCAAGGCCGGCCCGTTCATGTCGAAGATGGAGGATGGGTTCCGCAGCAACGCCCTGAGCTATCTGCTCGTCCTGCGCCTGATTCCGCTCTTTCCCTTCTGGCTCGTCAACCTGGTCCCGGCCTTCCTCGGCGTCTCGACCCCCACCTATGTGATCGGCACCTTCTTCGGGATCATCCCGGGCACGTTCGTCTACGCCTCCGTTGGCAACGGCCTCGGTGCCCTGATCGATGCCGGTCAGGACCCGGACCTGGGGATCATATTTCGGCCGGAAATCCTCGGGCCGCTCGTCGGGCTTGCCGTACTGGCCCTGCTGCCGGTGATCTACAAGAAGGTCCAGGCGCGGAAGAGCGGCTCCCCGTCGCCGGCATCCTGAATCCCTCCCTGAATCTTCGAAACTGGTGCTGTCATGAGCGAAACACGACAAGTGGATCTGTGTGTCATAGGCGCGGGCTCGGGTGGCCTGTCGGTTGCCGCGGGTGCGGTCCAGATGGGCGCCAGCGTGGCACTGTTCGAACGCGGAAAGATGGGAGGTGACTGCCTCAACTATGGCTGTGTTCCGTCCAAGGCCCTTCTGGCGGCCGGTCATGCAGCGGCCCACTACGGCCACACCAGCCAGTTCGGCGTGAACGGAACGGGCGCGGATATCGACTTCGCCGCGGTCAACGATCATGTCCATGGCGTGATCGCGGGCATTGCGCCCCACGACAGTGTCGAGCGCTTCGAGGATCTGGGCGTCGACGTGATCCAGGAGGGCGCGAAATTCATCGGCCCGCGCGAGGTGGTCGGCGAGGGCGGCACCCGGGTGCGTGCCCGGCGGTTCATCATCGCCACGGGATCGTCGCCCGCCGTGCCGCCGATCCCCGGTCTCGACCAGGTCCAGTTTCTCACCAACGAGACGGTGTTCGATATGCGCGAGCGGCCCGATCATCTCATTGTCGTGGGTGGCGGTCCCATCGGACTCGAGATGGCGCAGGCCCATCGCCGCCTGGGTGCGAAGGTCACGGTGCTCGAGGCTCTCCGGATCATGGGGCCCGACGACCGCGACCTGGTCGCGGTCGTGCGCGCGCGGCTAGCAGCGGAAGGAATCGACATCCACGAGGACACGAAGGTGGTCGGGGTAAAGCAGGGCGACGGCGGTGTCGCCGTGGTCTGCGAGCATGGCGACCGCAGCTTCGAGGTCACCGGCAGCCATATTCTCGTCGCGGTCGGACGGTCGCCCAACCTGTCCAGCCTCGATCTCGATGCGGCGGGCGTTACGCACGATCGCAGAGGCATCGAGGTGGACGCACGCCTGCGGACGACGAACAAACGCATCTTCGCCGTCGGCGATGTGGCCGGCCGGTACCAGTTCACCCATATCGCGGGGTATCACGCGGGCATCGTCATCCGGAACGCGCTGTTCCGGATGCCGGCGAAGGTGAGTTACGACGCGGTGCCCTGGGTGACCTATACGGACCCGGAACTGGCGAATGTCGGAATGACCGAGGTGGCCGCGCGTGAGAAGCACGGGGACGCCGTTCGCGTCATCACGGCCGAGTTCGCGGAGAATGATCGCGCGCGGACCGAGCGGCGGACAGAAGGCATGGTCAAGGCCGTCGTCGGCCCGAAGGGACGGATCCTCGGGGCTGGTATTGTCGGCCATCATGCGGGCGAGCTGATCCAACCCTGGATCCTCGCGATATCTCAGAGAATGAAGATCGGTGCCATGGCACAGATGATCGCGCCCTATCCGACCCTTGGCGAGATCAACAAGCGGGCCGCCGGCGCGTACTACACCCCCTCGCTCTTTTCCGACCGGACCCGCAAGGTCGTTCGCTTCCTCGCCAGGTTCGGCTAGTGACCAAGGTCGTGTGACTGACCGGCACAGCCGAATTCTGCTAAATATGCCGCGTCATGATCCGGTCGCGGAAATTCTCGCTCCCGCCGTTCGCGCGGTCCCTCTCGGCGCGGCTGCTGGTCCTGACGATCTTGTTCGTCATGCTGGCCGAAGTCCTGATCTACGCGCCGTCGGTTTCGAACTTCCGGACAAACTGGCTCAAGGACCAGGCCGATTCGGCCCATCTGGCGGTCCTCGCGCTCGAAGCGGCACCCTCGGAGCTGATTGGCGAGGACCTGAAGGCGAAGCTCCTGGCGCGCGCCGATGCCTATGCGGTCGTGCTCAACCGCGCCGACCGCCGCCTCCTGCTCTACACGGGCCCGCCACCGCCCGTCGATGTCACGGTCAACCTCGCCGATGGCTCGCTGTTTGCGAATATCGGGGCGGCCTTCGCCACCATGTTTCGTTCGGGCGCGCCAACGCTGCGCCTGATCAGCCCCTCCGGCCAGGAGCCGGACCTGCAGGTCGAGGTCGTGCTGAACGAGGCAAACCTGCGTGCGGAGATGCTCGCCTATTCCCGCAACATCCTGCTTCTGTCGGTCCTGATTTCTCTGGTGACCGGGGCGCTCCTTTACCTCTCTCTGCAATGGCTGATGGTCCGGCCCATGCGCCGTATCACCGAGGAGATCACGCGGTTCGCGCAGGATCCGAAGGATCCGTCCGTCGGGGTCGAGAGAACCCGGCGGACAGACGAGATCGGCGTTGCACAGTCGGTGCTGGCCGAGATGCAGACCGACCTTCGCGGGGCGCTTCGCCAGCAGGAGCATTTGGCGGCGCTCGGTTCGGCGATGAGCAAGATCAACCATGACTTGCGCGGGATTTTGTCGACGGCCGTCCTCATGTCCGACCGCTTGTCGGTCGTCGATAACCCGGAGGTCAAGCGTGTCGCGGCGCCGCTCATCCAGGCCATCGATCGCGCCATCAACTTGTGCACCCAGACCCTCAACTATGCGCGCGACGAGGGCCCCCAACTGACCCACACGCGTTTTCGCCTGCACGCACTGATAGACGAGATCGCGTCGGACCTCTCGGTGCTGTCGGACGGCGAGGGTGATGCGCCCTGTTCCGGGCCGACGGTCGTGAACGATATCCCCGACGATACGATCGTCGAGGCCGACCGGGACCAGATCTATCGCGTGTTCGCCAATCTGGGCCGGAACGCCTTCGAGGCGGGCGCGCGCAGTGCTGTAATTTCGCTCGCGTCGCCGAAAGGCACCGATCTGCTCGTTGATATTTCGGACGATGGTCCTGGGCTTGCTCAGGCGGCGCGTGAAAGTCTCTTCAAGCCGTTCAAGGGATCGGCGCGGCAGGGCGGGACCGGCCTCGGGCTGGTGATCGCTCGCGATGTGATGCAGGCCCATGGCGGCGATCTGGAGATGGTGTCGTCGGGAGACGACGGAACCGTGTTTCGCCTGACCTTTCGCAGTGAGACCTAACGGCCCTCAATTCGCCGTGAGTCCGGTTTCGATCGGCGTGCAACGAACCAACATGTGGGTCATGGACCCGTCTTGCGCCGTCTCCTTTCGCAACCTGGTCGCGGCTGCCTGCGGCAGCTTCTTGCTGCTCGTCTTGTTCGCTGCGCCGGCGATGGCGGCGCCCCGGTCGGAGCTTTGGCCGCGGTGGTCTGTACACGATCCGGCCTCAAACGCGGTGATCGATCACGCCGACTGGACCCGACTGCTGCGGCTCTATACGCGGGCGTCCGACGACGGCGTCGTCCGATTCGATTATGCCGGGCTTGCCGCCCGCGACCGGGCAGCGCTCGATGCCTATGTCGCGCGACTGGCGGCGCTGCCGGTCAGCACACTCAACCGTGGTGAGCAGCAGGCCTACTGGATCAACCTCTACAACGCGCTGACGGTTCAGGTGGTGCTCGATCACTACCCTGTCAGTTCGATCCTGAGGATCGGGATCTCGCCCGGGCTCTTCGCGGTCGGCCCGTGGGGCAGGAAACTGGTCACGATCGAGGGCGAAGAGGTGTCCCTCGACGATATCGAGCATCGCATCCTGCGTCCGATCTGGAAGGACCCGCGCATCCACTACGCCGTCAACTGTGCGTCCATCGGTTGCCCCGACCTGATCGACACGGCCTACACCGCCGCGCGGATGGAAACGCTTCTGGAGGCGAACGCGGTCGCTTATGTGAATCATCCCCGCGGCGTCGCGGTGCGCGGCGGATCGGTCATCGCATCAAGTATCTACGATTGGTTTCAGGAGGATTTTGGCGGTTCCGTGACCGGTGTCCTGGCCCATCTGCGGAAATATGCCCGCCCGGATCTCGCCCGCGAGCTCCAACACGCCCTCGACATCGACGACTACGACTATGACTGGTCGCTGAACGACATCGCGGAACAATAACGCCTAGTCGAGCTGGATCATCTGACCCTTGAGATAGCCCGTCTCCGGCAGGAACGGATGCACCGGATGGTCCGGCGCGGCGCCGGCGCTTCGGAGAATGCGGCCGCTGCGCCCGGCGTCCGAGAGCGCACGGCGGACCGCCTCGGCGAAGCTCGGCGGATCCACATGATGCGAACAGGACGCGGCAAACAGGAAACCGCCCGGCGCCACGGCCTGTGCCGCCAGCCGGAACAGCTTGCGATACCCGCGAATGCCGGCCTGGTAGTCCTTCTTGGACTTCACGAAGGCGGGCGGGTCCGCGACGACCACGTCGAAGGTCTCGCCGGCTTCGGCAAAGCCGTGCAGGAGCTGGAACACATCCCCGCGGGTGGCGGCAAACTTCCCGTCCACGCCGTTTGCCCTGGCGGCCTGGCTCGCGAAATCGAGGGCAGCCTGGGACCGGTCGAAGGCGTGGACCTCCGCCGCACCCGCCAGTGCGGCCGAGACGGCGAAGCCGCCGGTGTAGGAATAGAAGTCGGCGACCCGTTTGCCCTTGGCGAGTGCGCCGACGAAGGCGCGGTTGTCGCGCTGGTCGTAGAACCAGCCTGTCTTCTGGCCGGCACGCGGGTCGGCATGAAAGACCCCGCCATTCTCGAGTACCTTGATCGGCCCATCGAGTTCGGCGCCGACGAAGCGCACTTCCTGGCTTAGCCCCTCCAGGTTCCGCACCGCGCTGTCATTGCGGAAGAGGATTGTCTTCGGCGCGAGCACGTCCTGCAGGGCGGCGGTCAGCGCGTCGCTAAGCATCTCCATGCCGGCCGTGTTCACCTGTGCCACGCAGACATCGCCGAACCGGTCGACGATCAGCCCCGGAAGGCCGTCGGCCTCGGCATGGATCAGCCGATAGTAGGGAACGCTGTAGAGACCCTCGCGGACGGCGAGCGCGGCACGCAGCCGTGCGGCGATAAAGTCGCCGTCGACGACTGCCGCGGGGTCCCGGCTCAGGATGCGCGCTGCGATCAGCGGGTGCGGATTGAAGGTGGCGACCCCGAGACTGCGGTCGCTCGCGTCGATGAGCTGGACCAGCCCGCCGGGTGGCAGCGCCTTGGCGCCGGCGTCCATCTCGATCTCGTTCGAGAACACCCACGGATGGCCCTGGCGGGCGCGCTTGTGGCGTCCGGCCTGCAGGCGAACTTGCGGCAGCGCGGAGATGCTTTCGGCCAGGGCGATCATCGGCGGCACTCTAAAGCCTTGTCTGGAGAGAATGAACCACTCTAGCTTGCCTTTATGTCCGGGCAGGAAATCGACGATCTGTTTCACCGCATCGACGCGCAGGGCGACGCACTCGCGTCCCTGACGTCGGACCTCGTGCGGATTCCGACGATCAACCCCCCGGGTGACGCCTACGAGGCCTGCGCACGTTTTCTCGGCGAGCGTCTCGCCGCACGGGGTTTCACTGTCGAGTATCTGCGCGCAGAGGGTGCGCTCGGCGACAGCGATGCGTATCCCCGGACCAACGTCGTCGCGCGTATCGAGGGCGATGGGGATGGCCCTTGCGTGCATTTCAACAGCCATATCGACGTGGTCGAACCGGGCGAGGGCTGGACCGTCGACCCGTTCGGCGGCGACGTCCGCGACGGCCGTGTCTGGGGCCGCGGCACCTGCGACATGAAGGGCGGCCTCGCGGCCAGCGTGATTGCCGTCGAGGCGCTGCTGGAAGCGGGGGCACCGTTCCCCGGCGCGATCGAGATATCCGGGACCGTGGATGAGGAATCGGGTGGCTATGCCGGCGTTGCCTGGCTGGCCGAGCGCGGCCATTTCTCGCGGCCGCGGGTGGACCATGTCATCATTCCAGAGCCGCTCTACAAGGACAGTGTCTGCCTCGGCCATCGCGGGGTCTGGTGGGCTGAAATCGAGGTGCGCGGGCGGATCGCCCACGGTTCGATGCCGTTCCTCGGCATCTCGGCCATTCGCGGTATGGCAGCGTTCCTGGAGCTGGTCGAACACGAGCTGTATCCCCGGCTTGCCCAGCGCCATACGGCGATGCCGGTGATCCCCGACGCGGCGCGTCGGTCGACCCTTAACTTCAACTCGATTCATGGCGGTCTCGACGAACAGGACATGGCAAACGGATTCCCGTCGGCCCTGGTCGCCGACCGGTGCCGCGTGGTGCTCGACCGGCGTTACCTGATGGAAGAGGACGAGGCCGAGGTGCGTGCCGAGGTCGTTGAGATTCTCGACCGGCTGACGGCGGAGCGCGAGGGCTTTGCGTACGAGCTGCGCGAGCTCTGGTCGGTGCCGCCGACCCTGACGCCACCCGAATCGCCTCTGGTATGTGCGCTCGACCGCAACATCGAACGCGTACTGGGCGCGCCGTCGCGCCATGTTGCATCGCCCGGCACCTATGACCAGAAGCATGTCTGGCGGGTCGGCAAGCTAAGGGATTGCGTTGCCTACGGGCCGGGAATCCTCGAGCTGGCGCACCAACCTGACGAGTATATCGATATCGACGACATGGTCGTTTCCGCCAAGGTGATGGCGGCGACGGCACTGGAACTTCTGCGGGGCGAGACATGATGGAGCCGGGTGCGCGGAACGCGATCACGGATGTGCCGGGGCTGGCCGTCGGGTCGGCCGAGGATGCGGTGATCCGGACCGGGGTCACTGTCGTGCTGCCGGATGTGCGCGCCGTTGCCGCGGTCGATGTGCAGGGCGGCGGCACCGGCACCCGTGAGCTCGAGCTTCTCCGCCCCGAGGGCACCGTCGATGCGGTCGATGCGATCGTGCTCGCAGGCGGCTCGGCCTTCGGGCTCAGCGCGGCGGACGGCGTGATGGGGTGGCTGGCCGACCGGGGACGGGGTTTCGCAGTTGGCGATCTGCATGTGCCGATTGTGCCGGCCGCGATTCTTTTCGATCTCCTGAACGGCGGCGACAAGACCGCGTTCCGTGAGATATCCGACAACGGCCTGCCCTACCGCGCCCTGGCCCGGGCAGCGGTTGCGGACGCGGGCGGCAATGTCGTGCTCGGCAATGCCGGCGCGGGATTTGGTGCGACCACGACCGGCCATGACGGACGTCGCCTGAAGGGCGGCCAGGGGAGCGCATCGCTCGTTCTCGACGGCGGTGTGACCGTCGGGGCCTTGGCCGCCGTGAACGCGTTGGGAAGTGTTGTCGCGAACAGCGCGGGGCAGTTCCTCGCCGGTCCGCTCGAGCGCGGCGGTGAGTTTGGCGGGCGCGGGGGCGCCGCGACGCTCGAGATACCGGATCATCCGCTCGACAAGTATGGCGTGCGCGACGCGGCACCGAACACGACCCTGGCCGTCGTCGCGACCGATGTCGTGCTGACGAAGGTGCAGGCCGCGCGGGTCGCGAAAATGGCCCAGGCGGGGATGGCGCGCGCCATTCGGCCGGTCTTTACGCCCATGGACGGCGATGTCGTCTTCGCGCTTTCGACGGGGCGGGTCGCGCTTGCTGATCCGGTGCGTGACGTCGCACGCATCGGCATGGCGGCGGCGGACTGCCTGTCCAGGGCGATTGCGCGCGGGGTCCATGCGGCCGATACGCTCGACGATTGGCCGGGCTACCGGGATATTTATCCGTCGGACGGCTGAGCCGTTTATTGGACGCTTTTGGCCCGGTTTTGCTACCGTGCGCCGCTCGGAATTCACGGGGGAATGACGATGTACAAGACGTTTCGTATCGCGGTGGTGATTGCGGCGACATTGGCGTTGCCCGTCGCCGGACCGGCGCTGGCCCAGTCGAAGGACACGCTCACGATTGGCCTGACCCTCGAGCCGCCGCATCTTGACCCGACAGCGGGTGCGGCCGCGGCGATTGACGAAATCGTCTATGCCAATGTTTTCGAGGGTCTGACCCGGATCGACCAGAACGGTGCCGTCCAGCCGCAGCTGGCCGAGAGCTGGACCGTCTCGAACGACGGTCTCGTCTACACGTTCAGGCTGCGTGACGGCGTTGCGTTCCACGACGGCACGCCCTTCGATGCCGATGATGTGGTGTTCTCCCTTGATCGTGCCCGCGCCGAGGATTCCGTCAACGCCCAGAAGCCGCTGTTCTCCGCGATCGAACGGGTCGAGGCGGTCGATCCCCGGACGGTCCGCATCACCCTGTCGCGCCCGGAAGGACGCCTGCTGTTCAACCTGGGCTGGGGCGATGCCGTGATCGTCGCGCCGGAATCGGCGGACAACAACAAGGCCGCGCCGATCGGCACCGGGCCCTACAAGTTCGATCGCTGGGTGCGCGGTTCCCAGGTTCGGCTCCAGGCCGTGTCGGATGACCGGCCGATCCGGACGGTGACCTTCCGCTTCGTGCCCGACCCGTCGGCCCAGGTCGCCGCGCTTCGCGCCGGCGACATCGACGCGGTCGCGAACCTGCAGGCGCCAGAGGCGGTGATCGCATTCCAGTCGGACCCGAACTTCGAGGTATGGGTTGGCTCCACCGAGGGCGAGACCATCCTCGCCATGAACAATGCCCGGCCGCCGCTCAACGATGTCCGGGTGCGCCGCGCCATCGCCCATGCGATCGACCGGCTGACGGTTATTGGTGGCGCGATGTTCGGCTTCGGGACGCCGATCGGCACCCATTTCGCGCCCCATCACGAGGCCTATGTCGACCTGCGCGCGGTCT
>Ga0181579_10003607_pt1 | contig 12207 bp, 11 predicted proteins | sample 071ome_24_FD_132996 | JGI IMG/M metagenome (GOLD analysis project Ga0181579, IMG submission 132996) | Coastal salt marsh microbial communities from the Groves Creek Marsh, Skidaway Island, Georgia - 071402CT metaG (megahit assembly) | ecosystem: Environmental > Aquatic > Marine > Intertidal... | reverse complement strand
TGCCAGTGAAGGCTTGATTGGTGAATGAGGTTTTGCGCCGGTTCGCAGGAGAAATTCGCTCCGTGATAGGCAACTGGAAAAGCCGTGTCTCGGTAAATGAACGGCGAACAGGCTGAGGTGAAATAACCGCTTGGAATGGATTCGGCTTTGCCGTAGCGCTCGGTGTAATACTCAGAGAAACCAGGGTCTTCATAGCGGCGGGTCCGCCAGGGGTGCGGGCTGGATATGGGAAACGTCTCCTGATAGCCAGCGGCATTGCGTTCGAGTCTCCCAACCGATAGGAACGGGTTGCGAGTGAGGTAACTCCAGGGAATGGGAAGGACCTGATAGCCGGGCGTGCCTGTGCTGATGGTCAACCTATCGCCTTCGGCGGTGAAGGTATGCCCGAATGTCCCTGTGCTGCCTTCGACAGCTTCGATAGCACTGCCATCGGCTCTGATCCGGAAATCAGTGCGTCCGAGGTTTACGGGTTGGTCCAGGCCAGGTCCTGTAATCTGATCTGCCCGGCCACCACCGCCCAAGTAGATCCAATTATCCAGCCCCCACTGAGGCGCATTAATCCGGCGTTCGAGCACACCTTCCTCGAAACCTGTGAAGAGGATTTCTTGCTGGTCGGCCTTGCCATCACCATCGTTGTCCTTGAGAAAGAGAATATGGGGCGCACAGGCAACGATGAGGCCTCCTCTGGCTGCTACCATGCCAAAGCAGGGTGGCAGGCCATCGGCAAAAATTTGTGCCTGATCCATCCTCCCATCACCATTCAAATCACTGAGGAGCTTGATCCGACCGTAGGTACCCGACAGGGCTTTTTCCTTGGCCGCTGGGTCGGCTTGAATGCGCCGTACTTTGCGATCGAGTTTACCGGTTCGGTTCAGTGCTTCGATGTCATATTGTCCCTCGAGGTTGTAACCATGAAGTTCACAGACATAGAGCCGGGAAGAGGCATCCCAGCATACTCCCGAGGGTTCTTCAATCAGTGGTTCTGAAGCCAGCAGTTGCAGTTCAAATCCCGAGGGCAGTTCAAAGCAAAGGAGACTTTGCTCCGGAGACAGGGCAGGTGGGGCATCATCGGCTGGTTCGATCTGTGCTCCTGCCTGCGGGCTTAGGCAAATGAGCGCGCAGCCGAGGGTGAGCATCGGAAAGCTGGAGAGCCGTTGCATGCCTCATTTATAGCGTTTGTGTGAAGACGGGCAAGTCCGTGGGGTCCGTGACTCACAAGCACTGGGACCCCTGCATCGTTCAGGCTGATAAGCTATCTCAGGAAGGGCTGATGGAGGGTTAAGTTGATCTTATAGATAACGAGAAAGAATCGGTCCCAATTTCTGGATGGTTGATTCTGGCCACATCGAGCGCTGGGTGATGATGGCGTGTTTCAGGGCATCGTGTTCGGGCCAGCTGGCCAGCTGAGGCATGCGAGGCAGCAGGCCGAGCAGTAGCGCTTTGGCGGTGCCTGCATTGCGATGCAGGTTGTCGATAACTTGTTCGACTGTCACATGATCGTGATCTGGATTCCACGCATCGTAATCAGTCACCATGGCCATGGAGGCGTAGGCAATCTCAGCTTCTCTGGCGCATTTGGCTTCGGCCAGATTGGTCATGCCAACGACCGAAAGGCCAGCCTGGTGGTTGATCACTGACTCGGCGCGGGTGCTGAAAGCAGGGCCTTCCATGTTGAGGTAGGTCCCTTTTTCGTGGTGGTCAATACCCTGCTCCCTGGCGGTCTCAATCATGAGTTTCCTTAGATGCTCGCTAATCGGGTCGGCAAAGGCGATGTGGGCGACAATGCCTTCGCCAAAAAAAGTGTGTTGGCCTGACTGCTTTGTCTTGTCCACAAATTGGTCGATGAAAACCACCTCGCAAGGTTTGATGTCTGGTTGCAATGATCCCACCGCACTGATGCTGATGACCCATTTCACGCCTAGATACTTCATGGCCCAGAGATTGGCGCGGTGATTGAGCTCTCCTGGAAGGAGCCGATGCCCGCGTCCATGGCGTGGGAGAAAGATGACTTCTCGCCCTGATAATTCACCGGCGAGCAACTCATCAGAGGGATCACCAAATGGGGTGTCCACTCGGGACCACTTTTGGTTGCTCAGGCCTTCAATGTCATACAGGCCACTGCCTCCAATGATTCCAATGCGATCTGCCATGCCTGGATTATGGGTGGGGCCTTCAATCTGACAATGGAAAACCCATGTCTAGAACGGGAATGTCAGACTAGCTCGTACCTCAGCGATCTGATGGACAAAGTTGTTTTTATCACCCATGCTGGTGACATGTTCGATATCATTGCAATGCGCTTTTCTCGACTGCTCCCGCTTGCTCTAGGGTGGCTTTGCCTGGCCATCCATCCATCCCTTTCTGCTCAAACACCTACTCTGGAAAAAAGTGTCAAACCCGGCATTAATGACAACTTTCTCCAGGCCGACCTGCAAGTGGGTGAATGGGTTGAACGGTTTGAGCGAGAAGGACGAGAGGTTTATGATTCTCGTCTGGCTGTGCTCGAGGCCATCGGCATTAAGCCAGGTGAAGCCATTGCCGATGTGGGAGCTGGGACCGGACTTTATACCGGCCTGTTTGCCGATGCAGTCGGGTCTGAAGGCAAGGTTTACGCCGTGGACATCGTGCCTATTTTTCTCTCCCGCATTCTGGATCGCGCCAAGGAGACGGGCCGAAACAACATTGTGACTGTATTGGGTGATGGGAAGACTTCAGCCCTACCTGAGGGTAGTGTTGACAAGGTTTTCATTTGTGACACTTACCACCACTTTGAGTATCCCCAGACTATGCTGGCTTCCTTGCATCAGGCCCTACGACCTGGGGGAGAAATTATCTTGATTGATTTCAAGCGCATTGAAGGAACCAGCTCAGAGTGGATCCTGAGTCATGTGCGGGGAGGCCAGGAGGTATTCAGTCAGGAGATTAAGCAGGCTGGTTTCCAGGAACTTGGCTCACATGCACTGCTGAAAGACAATTACATGCTTCGGTTTGGCAAGAAGCCCTGACTGGTGAAGGAGGCTCAGGGCCAACGGCCTTCTGTGGTCGACTTGCATCGCCTCTCTCTCAGCCAGAGCCTAACAAAACCGTTGAAGTTTCAGTGGGGGGCTTATTAGTCTCCTCCTCGGGCCAGAGAGCAGACCAATCACGCCGCTTCCTTGTCCTCACGTCTATGCTGCTGGTCATCGATAATTACGATTCGTTCACCTACAATTTGGTTCAATATCTGGGCGAAATGGAGGTTGAGATGGAAATCCATCGCAACGACCAAATCACCCTTGATGCCATTGAAGCTAAAAAACCTGAGCGGATCCTGATCTCACCTGGACCATGCTCACCCAGAGAGGCGGGCCTTTCTAATGATATCATTCGGGCTTATGCCGGAAAACTGCCTCTTTTGGGAGTGTGCCTTGGCCACCAGTGCATTGGTTACAGCTTTGGGGCAGAGGTGGTCGTCAACTACCGACTGATGCATGGAAAGATTTCCCCTGTCATCCATGATGGCAAGGATCTCTTCAAGGGAGTTCCAAGTCCCGTCAATGCCACACGCTACCACTCGCTTGTGATCAAACCTGACACCCTCCCTGACTGTTTGGAAGTCACGGCTCAAACCGAGGAGGGTGAAATCATGGGCATCCGCCACCGGGATTTCCCGATCTGGGGGGTCCAGTTTCATCCAGAGAGTATCCTTTCCGAGCATGGTCGTACCATGCTACGAAACTTCCTTGAGCTGGGATGATTCAATAAAAAGGCCGACTTCCACTTGGAAGCCGGCTTTGAAATGAATCCAGAGGGGAAACCTTCTGAAGGGTCGTCAGGAACCGCTTAGCCGTTACGACGGCGCCGTTTAAGATTCAGCTGAGCCACAGATTGAGCCAGTGCTGCCTTAACTGTAGCCAGTTCTTCGTCCGAAAGCTTTTCTTGAAGCCGTTCCTCAGCCTTGCGCCTAGCTTCCTCGGCCTTGTCCTCGTCTATGTTTTCTTCCCTTACCGCCATGTCTGTCATGACAGATACCTTTTCGGGGGTGACCTGAACAAAGCCATCGCCGATGGCTAGGTGGTGATGCTCGTTTTCCTTCCGCACACTGATCTCTCCGGCGGTGACCTGCGTCATCAGAGGGATGTGCTGGGGTAGGATGCCCAAGGTGCCTTCCTTACCTGGAAGGGTCACCATGTTGACTTCCTCCGAGTAGACGGTGCTCTCGGGAGTCACGATTTCAAGTTTGAGTGTCTGAGCCATGGGGACAAGATTTCTCGATTTAGGCTTCCAGAAAAGTCAGGCCAATCGGCAGATAGCCGATCGATCAGTCCTCTTCGTAGATTTCCTCGATGGCACCCTTCATGTAGAAGTTGCCTTCACCGACATCGTCGTGCTTGCCTTCAAGAATCTCCTTGAATCCACGCACTGTGTCCTTCACGCCCACCTGTTTCCCGGGGCGACCTGTGAACACTTCAGCCACCGAGAAAGGCTGACTCAAGAATCGTTGGATTTTTCGCGCACGGAACACGGTCAATTTGTCCTCAGGGGACAATTCGTCCATACCAAGGATGGCGATGATATCCTGCAAATCTTTGTAGCGTTGGAGCACACTCTGAACGCCACGTGCCACCGAGTAATGCTCTTCCCCGACCAGCTCAGCACTCAGTGCTCTGGAGGATGAAGCCAGGGGATCCACCGCTGGGTAGATGCCCAACTCGGCAATGGAACGTTCCAGCACCACGGTGGCATCAAGGTGAGCGAATGTGGTAGCAGGGGCTGGGTCAGTCAAATCGTCTGCCGGCACATACACGGCCTGGAAAGAGGTAATGGAACCCTTCTTGGTAGAAGTGATTCGCTCTTGGAGGTTACCCATTTCGGCAGCCAGGGTAGGCTGATAGCCCACAGCACTTGGAGTTCTGCCTAGGAGAGCCGAAACCTCTGAGCCAGCCTGGGAAAAGCGGAAAATGTTGTCCACAAAGAGGAGCACATCTTGATTCTTCTCATCGCGGAAATACTCGGTCATGGCTAGACCCGAGAGTGCCACACGCAGACGGGCTCCAGGGGGTTCGTTCATCTGACCATAAACCAGAGCGATCTTTGAATCTTCGAGTTTGTCTTGCTTGATGACGCCTGCGTCGGACATTTCACCGTAAAGATCGTTGCCTTCACGGGTGCGTTCTCCCACTCCAGCGAAAACCGAAACACCACCATGCAACTTGGCAATGTTGTTGATCAGCTCCATGATCACCACCGTCTTGCCGACTCCGGCACCTCCGAAGGCTCCAACCTTACCACCCTTGAGGAATGGGCAGATCAGATCGATCACCTTGATACCTGTGGTCAGAATTTCTGGAGAGGTAGCCTGATCCACCAGTGCGGGGGCGGTGCGATGAATCGGGTAATATTTGTCCGCCTTGACGGGGCCACGGTCATCGACCGGTTGGCCGGTCACGTCGAATACGCGACCCATGACGCCTTCACCGACGGGCATCGAAATGGGGGCCCCTGTGTCGGAGACTTCGAAACCTCGTTTCAAACCTTCCGTGGAGGACATGGCAACGGCTCGAACCCAGTTATCTCCCAGGTGCTGTTGGACTTCCAACGTTAACTTGGTATCCTGTTCCCCAACTTTATAGTCGAGGGTGAGCGCGTTGTAGATAGCTGGTAGCTGGTCTGGAAATTCCACATCAACCACTGGCCCAATGACTTGAACGATCTTGCCTTTGTTCATCGATTTCGAAACCTAAAGTTCTTGGTAATCCTGAAAGGTGTTACGCCTCCGTTGGCATTTTTGCCGACACGAGCTGGTCAATGTAAGGTTTAGGGCAATCAACTGTCAAGCGGTCAGAGTGAGTTCTCTCTCCTCCATCTCAGGACGTCGGTCAGGCGCCAATCATTGGCACCAAGACCTGTTGATGAGCAGGCTCCCAGCCCTCCACAATCTAAGACTAGGGAGTCACGATTTTCCAGAGATGCTGAGCTGAGCGCAGGAGGAGGGTTCGATTCAGAATCGCTGGTGAAGCCAGTGTTCGCTCCTCGAGATCATTTTGGGCTACCACCCTCATGCCCGATTTGTTGGCCTCCACGACGGTCACCTTGCCTTCCTCGCTGGTTAGGTAGAGATGGTTTCCCACCGATACAGGCGAAGCGCTGTAATTACCACCAACGCGCTCGCTCCAGTGAACTTGGCCACTTTGAGGCTCTGCACAAGTGAGAATCCCTCCATCGGAAAGGAAAAATAACAGATCATTGACCACAATGAGTGAGGGTGTATTGGGTGCGGATCGTTGGGTTTCCCAGCTGACATGGCTCTGGGTCAGGTTGCCAGTGGCTTGATCTAGGCGAATCGCCATGACCTTGGGACGATCGTAGCCTGTGCCGATGAATAGCTGACCTGCATGGAGGATGGGACGAGGGATGACCGAATAGCCTTCTCCGTAGTCCACCCGCCAGATGAGTGCCCCATTGGATGGATCATAAGCACCGACCATGCCGCTACCCGGGCTAATGACCTGGGTGCGGTCTCCCACCTTCACCGCTAGAGGGGTAGAAAATGAAAAAGTTTTTTTGGCCGAGGTTTCCCTTTTTGTTTTCCAGGCTATGTCGCCAGACTCGACCTCCAAAGCATAGAGTGCTGGTCCCGAGGCCCCATCTGCACTGAAAATGAGACGATTCCCAACCAGAGCTGGAGAGCCCCCGTTACCATGCACTGGCTCATAGGCAATGATCCTTTTCCATAGGATCTGGCCGTCATTCAAACTGAGAGCGCAGGTGCCAAAGTGTCCGAAATGAGCGTAAATCTTGCCATCGTCAAGGATGGGTGTGCAACTGGAGTGGCTGTTTTTTGAATGCCTAGCCTTTAAGGTGGCAGGGTCTGGCTTGAACACTTCACGCTCCCACTCAAGGCTGCCATCATGGAGGCTGTAGGAGGCGACGTGCAGCGTGATGCCCTCATCGGTTGCGCGTGAACCACTCAGGATGATATGGCCCTGATCGACAACCGGTGAAGCCCAGCCATCCAGTGTCATGGGGATTTTCCAGGCGACCTTCCCTTCATCATTCCATTCGGTTGGCACATGCAAAGCTTTGGCGTGTCCTTGGCGGTCTGGTCCGCGAAAGGCTGGCCAGCTGTCCTCGGATCCTGAAAGGCTGGTCGGCAAGCATGCCATGGCTCCCAAGCTGATGGCCAAGACGAACGGTGGGAGAAAGGGTTTCATGCCATTACGATAGTTGAGAGCTTGATGATTTGGCAACCGGAAGGATTTCCTTAAGTAAGGCGTCCCATTCTGGTTCACGGAAACCCACAACACCATGTTCCCCCATCAACGCGAAGGGACGTTTAACGAGGTTACCATTTTGTGAAAGAGCGTTCAGCGCCTCGGACTCAGACCAGTTTGGCAGTGTGTCCTTCAAATTCATGCTCCGGTAATCCTGGCCAGCTGTGTTGAAGAGTCCCTTGATGTGACCATTGAGGGCTTTTAGCATGCGTTCCAATTCCTCGAGTTCGGGAGGTTGCTCACGAATGGGTAAAGTTTCGTAGGCTATCCCTCGACGCTCTAAATACTTGAGCGCCTTGCGACACGTGTCGCAGCCCTTATAGACATAGACTCGGAGCGTGGTCATGAGGCTCCCATCTTGCCGCATGGTTTCCAGGGATCAATGCATTTGCTCCAGAGCCCTGTCGATTTCCTTCAACACTCGCTTTTGGCCTAGAATGGCCATGAGATCATACAGGCTTGGGCCCTTGGTTTTTCCCGTGCAGGCTAGGCGCACCGGGTGCACTAGCTTCCCAACCTTGACCCCCAGTTCTAGAGCGGTTGCCTTGAAGGTGGCCTGAATGGTATCGGCTGTGAATGGTGTGGTGGCGGCAAGGGCCTGCCGCAGTGCTTGGATTAGGGGTAGGTTATCAGGAATGAGATGTTGCTGGCATGCTTCTTCATCCCGGGAGATATCCTCGCTACTCGAAAAGTAAAACCCTGCATAATCGAGTATTTCAGACATTTGCTTGAATTTGCCGTGAGTGCTCTCCAGGGCCGCCTGCACATAGGCAGGCTCCCATGAATCCAGGGATATCCCACTTCGTTCCAAAGCCTGGGAGGCCATCTGCAGGTGGGCTGGCATGTCCAATTGGGCCAGATATTGCCCGTTGAGCGATAGCAGCTTATCCATGTCAAAGCGGGCATTGTGTCGTAGCACCTGAGGCAGGTCAAAAAGCTCAATCACCTCGGCCAACTCCATTTTCTGGCGATCGTCCTTGGGCGACCACCCCAAGAGTGACAGGTAGTTCACGACCGCCGCTGGTGTGAATCCCTCTTCCATGTAGGTCGTCATGGATGCGCCCAGATCGCGCTTGCTCATCTTGGAACCGTCCTGATTCAGAATGAGCGGTATGTGGGCATACTGGGGTGGTGTTGCCCCCAAGGCTTGGAATAATGCGATGTGCTTGGAAGTGTTGGACAAGTGGTCCTCTCCACGGATCACATGAGTGATACCCATCTCGAGGTCATCGATTACGTTGACCAAATGAAAAACCGGTTTGCCATCCGAGCGCACGATGACGAAATCTGGATCGGCTTCCTCTCGGTCGGTTAGTTTTCGAGTGACTTGTCCGCATACCAGATCGGGAATGACAACCGGCTCACGGGTCATACGAAAACGAATGGCTCCATCTCGCTCGTAGGCAAGGTCCTTTTGAAGTAGCTGCTCGACGTGCTTTTGATACAAGTCACTGCGCTGCGATTGAAAATAGGGTCCCCGATCGCCTTTGGCCGCAGCTTTAAGATCACCACAAGTAGGGCCTTCATCCCAGTCCAGACCAAGCCATTGCATGGAAGAGAGGATGATCTCCACCGCTTCCTGGCTATTTCGTGCCTCATCGGTATCTTCGATACGTAGGACGAAAGTGCCTCCGGTATGCCGGGCGTACAGCCAATTAAATAAGGCGGTTCTAGCTCCACCTATATGCAAGTAACCCGTGGGGCTGGGGGCAAATCGTACTCGGACACTCATCAGGTCTTCATACGTATTGCATCGCCAGATGACAAGCCACCTTTCTCACGCCGCGCCTCCAGTTCATGAAGGGTAGCGACCAATCGTTCGAGTATGGGCGTTGGCACATTGGCCGACCGGGCGCAATCCAGAGGTTGGCTGAAAAGGCTATCCATTTCCAAAGGGTCTCCCCGCTCAAAGTCAATCAGCGTCGAAGCCCGGTAGGACCCCATGGTCCGTGTCTTGGCGATCAGTTGGTCCGGCAGTGACGTATCAATGGAGTAACCTAGGCTTTGGGCAACATGCATGACTTCCTGCATGAGCTGCTTGATCCGCATCAGCCATCGCCTGTCGTTCAATAATTTCCCCGCATCCAAGCAGGTTCCTTCCCTGAGGTGCTCAAGTTGAGTTGGATCCCCATCAAAAGCCAGATGACCAAGGCGTGCTGCCACCCCAAGTCCATTGAAAGGGATATTCCACAGGAGTTTTTCCCAATGCGCCTGCATCAGATTTGAGGTCACTTGGCATGGGATGTCAGCTGACTGGAGAAGTGCCTGCACCTCCTCAAGTCTTCTTGTCGTGCTGCTTTCCCACTCGCCAAGGACAATCAGTCCGTGATCCAGATGTTGGATCACTCCCGGACTGATACGATTGAGGCAGACAAAGCACAGTCCCCCCAGGATCCTTGAAGCCGGCACAAGGTTCGCTAATGCCTGTTCGTTTCCCAGACCGTTCTGCAGAGTGAGTACTTGAGTCTTAGGCCCCATCAGTGGCTCCAGCAAAGGCTTGAGAGCCTGGTTGGCAGTGGTTTTGAGTCCTACCAGAACCAAATCACAAGCACCGATGGTATGACCCGATCGATGCGCATGAGGATGGACATGGAATGAACCATTTGGGCTTTCAATGCGGACTCCATGTTGGCTGACATGCTCAAAGTCGCTGCGAAGCAGGAAATGAACTTCCAGACCTATTCTGCGAAGCATGGCACCGTAGTAGCTTCCCAGGGCGCCACATCCAATGATGCCTATTTTCACGATTGTCTGATCCACCGCTGAAGGATTTCAAAAAAAAGGCGTCTCTTTTCAGAGACGCCCTTTGAACTTAAAGTACTGGCCTAATACAACATTACTTCTTCTTGGCAGGTACAACAGCGTCTTTACAGGCCTTGGCAACGCGGAATTTCAGCACTTTCTTGGCAGCGATTTTAATTTGCTCACCAGTTTGTGGGTTGCGACCCATACGAGCCTTGCGTGAAACCAGAACGAGTTTTCCGATTCCGGGAAGGGTGAATCCATCCTTGGCGTGCTTATAGGAAAGCTGAGCCAGCAGATCGAGGATTTCAGTCGCACTTTTTTTGGTCACATCTGCTTTCTCGGCAATGGTTGCCGCCAGCTGTGACTTGGTCAATGGTTTAGCCATATAGTTGTTGTCAGTTAGGTTTATTATTTGAGGTCGAAGCAAGAGAGACGTGCTCTGCTAGTTGCAGCAACCACTCGGGCAGCATTTTTAGGGAATTGTTGATTTTATCAACCTTTTTATAGCGCTAAACCTCAATATTTTCGCGGTCATTGAGGCTTTGGCCCATGCTGTTCCAGAACCTCAATCAGCTTCTGGTAATCGGAGCTCTGGTTATACAATTGAGCTGAGATCCGTAGGAGCCTTCTTGGGTGGTGCGGCCAGGGCACAATGGGAACTTCGATTTGATGCTCTGACCAGAGTTTATCTTGAAGGCTGTCCGAATAGAGCGGTGTGCTCTCCGGAATCGGCATGTTGGTATCCGGAATCTGTACTGATGCCATGGCACCCAGCATAGAGTCAGGGGCCAGGCACCTATAACCCAAGCGCGACTGGAGTTGTTCACTGGCCTGAGTCACAAGGGTGTGATTGCGCTGCATGATAGCCTTCCAGCCTCCTGGCATTTGCCCTGCCATCCATTCGATGGCAGTCCCAACGCAAAGCCAGGCCGTGGGATCGGCCGTGCCTGTCCAGTCAAACTCCATGGTGAAGCGGCTACGATCCTGGCGTGTGGCATTGGCACCATGACTGATAGCAAGCGGGCGTATGATTGGCCTGTGTTCAGGATGGACGTGCAGGAAGCCAGCACCCTTGGGAGCACAGAGCCATTTGTGGCAGTTCCCGGTGTAGAAGTCTGCTTCCAGATCCCTTAGATTCAGATCAATCATACCGGGTGCGTGGGCTCCATCTACCAAGGTCAGGATGCCTCTTTCGCGCATACGTGCTACGACTTCCTTGATGGGAAAAACAAGCGCTGTAGGGCTTGTGATGTGATCAACCAAAAGCAGGCGGGTTCTTGAGCTGATACACTTTTCAATATGCTCGCATACCTCAAGCGGGTCCTTCAAAGGCAAAGGGATAGGAGCCACCCTGATACGGGCTCCTGCGCGTTCAGCCACGTAACCGAGCGCATTGCTGCATGCGTTGTAGGCATGGTCAGTCGTCAGCAGTTCATCCTCAGGGCCAAAGTTCAGAGAGCGCAGGACGGTATTGACGCCACTGGTTGCGTTGGAAACAAAGGCCAGTGACTCCGAATCAGCTCCAATGAATTGGGCTAATGTTTCCTTGGATTGATCCAGCATTCCCTCAAGCCGGCGAACCATGAAATCCACAGGCTGCTCTTCAAGCAGTTGGCGCAGTCGTGCTTGCTCTGCAAGCACCGGTTTGGGACAACTGCCAAAAGAGCCATGGTTTAAGAAAGTCATCCCATGGGCCAGCGGCCATGCTTCAACATTCCCGACTCGGGCCATGGCTTGAGCTTGCATCGTATGGATAATGGGAGCGTTTGGCTTGGTCGATGGCAAAGTCGGCTCCGGCGAGAGGGTTGAGGTTTAACTTTTAGGAAGTGACTCCAGCTGCCATAAAGACCGCAGAGTTTGTCGCTTTCTCACCACATGATGCTGGTCACCATCAACCAGGATTTCCGCTGGCATGGCACGCGTGTTGTAGTTGGAGGCCATGGTGAAGGCATAAGCCCCGGCGCTGAGCATCCCAAGCAGGTCGCCCTCACGACATTTTGGGAGTGGGCGGTTTTTGCAGAATGTGTCCCCTGACTCGCAGATGGGACCCACCACGTCGGTGGGGATCTGGGTAGCTCGACTGGCTCGAATCGGGACGATTTGGTGGTAGGCTTCGTAAAAAGAAGGTCGGATCAGGTCATTCATGGCCGCATCGACGATGACAAAATGTTTCTTACCCGTATCCTTGATGTATTCAACGCGCGTTACC
>Ga0181579_10003604_pt1 | contig 12210 bp, 22 predicted proteins | sample 071ome_24_FD_132996 | JGI IMG/M metagenome (GOLD analysis project Ga0181579, IMG submission 132996) | Coastal salt marsh microbial communities from the Groves Creek Marsh, Skidaway Island, Georgia - 071402CT metaG (megahit assembly) | ecosystem: Environmental > Aquatic > Marine > Intertidal... | reverse complement strand
ATCTACATGCTCATCAACCTTGGTATCCATGGTCTCCTATATCAAAAAAATATGCAAAGGAATATCTTCCAGTAAAACATTTCATAAATCCTAGTGTAGGCACTATTAAAGAAAAATTGTTAAGTCAATATGCGAGTTTAGAATATGAAAAAGATAATATATCAAGTGTATGTGGGGAAGAGATCGAAACTTTATGATCATTGTACTAAGAGTGTAGAAGAGTATGCTAAACGTATTGGTGCAGATTATATAAAGCAGACAACCCCCATTCTTCGCATCAAACCAGATGTGTTTAGTACTAATCGTAGCACTGAATCGTATGAAAAGTATGGTGGGTTCTTACCGATTTATGAAAAAGAAAATGCCTTTTCATATTTAGATACTCATGACCAAGTTGCTATCATAGATGCTGACGTTTGGATACGTGACGATGCAGCAGATATTTTCCAAGATATAGGTGATGCAGATTTTGCCGGCGTAGTAGAAAGAGAGATGCCTATTACCGAACAATATCTCCAAAAGATTCGTAACTACTCCCGCATGCAGTATAGTACACTAGGAGATGTAGATTGGAAATGGAATGACCGTGGCGCCGAGTTTATAAACATGGGCGTTATGGTTATGAATAAATCATTTAATAAGTATCTTCGTGGGCAAACACCTATGCAATTCCTAGAGCGTATAGAATTTAAAAGATTTATAGATGGTATGGGTGCTTGGAAATGGTCTACCGATCAAACACTATTGAATTGGTGGATTAAAAAAGAAAAGATGAAAGTTAAAAACTTAGATTGGAAATTCAACGGTTTATTCACAGCAAATCGCAAAATAGAAAAGTGTGATTTCGTACACTTTTTCTTAAAAGATAAATTACCTAACAGAGGCGAAAATGTCGAGGAGTTAATGAAGTATGTTTCTTAAAAAAGTTTTTATTCATATTCCTAAGAACGCAGGAATGACCATTCGACGTTCGCCTATGCTAGCAGATAAGATTATGCCTGCTGGTCCTGCTGTACACAAGTCTAAGCTGTATACAAATTCTGTATTACAGACTATGGATATGAATAATGATCATCACGGTTTCGAGCACGCGCGGTGGCGAGACTGCAATCGATCAATTGTAGACGGTCAAGGATCTTTTGCTGTTATACGTAATCCGTGGGATCGAGTGGTCTCACGGTATTTCTTTGCAAAGAAAGTTATCGAGGTAGAAAAGAAAGAACCGGTTGGTAAACACCAAATCGATTCATTTGAACACTTCCTCGAGGAAAGATTCATTTGGGGTAATAAGAATTTTATGTGGCACCGTGCTATCCGGGGTTGGTATCCAGCGTATGATTATGTTACAGATGAAGATGGTAATATCAGATGCGATCTTATTCGTTTCGAAAATCTAAACGAAGATCTATGCGCATACTTTAAAATACCAGAGATGAGCAGAGCTAGAAACGTTACTGCATTAAACCCCGGCACATATAAAGATCTATATACACCAGAGACTATTCAAATCGTAGCAGATTGGTACGCCAAGGATATTGAAACATTTGGATATGATTTTGACAGTGGCCCGACTAAAAATTATTGGAGATTAACACAATGATGGGACGACCCTCTAACCCAGATTCAGATGCCATATTGCATCTGATAAAACCTAATACGGTTGGTGCTGAGATTGGTGTATGGATGGGCAATTCATCTGCTAAGTTTTTAAAAAAAGACATTGCAGAATTGCAGTTAGTAGATGCGTGGAGCGTAGAACCATATAAAGAAAACAGTGAATCTACATACGAAGAATATCTTGCTAAATATGCTAAAGTTACTGGCGGAGCAAACGAACGAGACTTCGTAGATTACTACAACTGGGTGCATCAGGGAGTAGTTACTCGTTTCTCTCAAGATGTTAGGGTAAAGGTTAATCGTCAGAATTCGATTGATTTTTTCAAAGAATATAAAGGCAATAAATTCGATTGGATCTACATCGATGGAGATCACTCAAAAGAAGGTTGTCTTGCCGATCTTGAGGGGTGTTTACAACACATGAAGAAAGATGGTATAATACTAGGTGATGATTACAGATGGCCGTTTCAAAATCAAGGTGGCAAACTAAATGGTAAGCCAGGTGTTACTGAAGCAGTTGATTTGTTCGTCGCGAAACATGGATTTGAAAAGATCCAGCATGGCAACATTCAGTATGAGATTAGGATCAAATAATGCATCCATCCTCCTTAGATAATATGGAAAAATGCAAAGGTTACTTGCAACACATTACAAAAGATCTAGGTACAGATTTAGATATTCTCGATGTAGGTGGTAGGCAAATTCCTGGTAAAGAAAGCGAAAGATCTTATCGTAAGATCTTCGAAGATGTAACCAAGAACTATTACATCTGCGATATTGCTGAAGGCCCTAATGTTACGCACCTTATGACAGGTGAATATGAATTCCCATTTGAAGATAACTCTATTGATTTAATTGTATGTGGTCAGGTTCTAGAACATGTAAAGAATCCTTTTAAAAGTGTCGCTGAGATGAAGCGTGTTCTTAAGCCAGATCATTACATGATTTTAATTGCGCCTTCTACTGGTAAGCGACATGATTCAATTGATTGCTGGAGATTTATGGATGATTCATTTAAAGCGATCGCTGAAGATGTTGGATTAAAAGTAGTTGTAGACTACATAGATAAAACAGCACCAGATCAAAGATCTGCCCGTTGGCAAGATCATGTTTTTATCGGCAAAAAGAATGAGTCTAATTGAACAAATTAATTTGTACATGCCTGCAAAAAAACAAGGCGCTAATATAGTATTACATCGACTGAGGTATAGAATGAAAGCTTTCATTATAACCCTACACAATCATCATGAATCTACGGTCGGCGCAAGACGTTGTATCCAAACTATGCAAGAGCATAATTGTAATCTTGAGCCACTAATTTATCCTGCGGTTACTCCTGAAAATCTATCAAATACTATAGAAAGATTTTTTGGTGCAGATAAACTATTTCAACCGCGGTATACGTATCCAACTGAAGGTGAAAAATATGATATGCGGTCGGGGATGAAGCTAACTGCATATAAAGGTGCTAATATAAAGCGTAGAATTGCATGTTTCATGAGTCATTATTCGCTTTGGATAGAGTGTGTTAAAAGTGATGAGCCTATCATGATTCTAGAACACGATGCAGTGTTTACCCGTAAATTCGAATGGAACAAATTTAAAAGAGTGATAAAAGAAGATAGTATCGTCATTGCGCTGAATGATCCCAGAGGCGCAACTAGAAAGGCCAAAGAGTTTAATTATATGGTCCAAAGAAACTATGAAAAGAACGCAAAGAAAGACGCACCTGATTTTATTTGCACAGTTCCTTGGATCGATGATAAAATGGTTCCACAAGGATTACCCGGTAATTCTGCGTATATTATAACACCAGGAGCAGCAAGGAAGTTAATTGATTTAACCAGTGAACATGGTATTTGGCCAAATGATGCAATTATGTGCCAACAGCTGATGCCTACTAAATTAAAAATAGCATATCCTTATTATACGAAAGTAAAGCCAACTGGGCCAAGCACAACGAGTGAAATGAAATGAAGGCATACGTAATAACCATTAAGGATAATAAACAGTCTTTAGATGCTGCTTGGACTTTAATTCGATCTGGTAGAACTCATGGATTAACTATCGAGCCATATTATGCAATTACACCTAAAGATAATCCCAGGAAAATTGCACAACAACGTAAAATTCCTATACGCGGATTCGAAGAAAAATATTCACGATTCGAAAATTGCTTAGCTGCATTCCTTTCACATCATTCATTGTGGCAACAATGTGCAAAGACGGGCGAAGAATTAGTTATATTTGAACATGATGCATATATGGTTTCACCTTTGCCTGAAGTACCTTATAGCCATATTATGAATATAGGCAAACCAAGTTATGGTAAATTTAATACCCCACCAAACTTAGGATTAAATGAATTAACGTCTAAAAATTATTTCCCCGGTGCACATGCTTATATGATTAAACCAGCCGGAGCTGAACAACTGATTGAACGAGCAGAAGTTGATGCTGGCCCAACGGATGTCTTTATACATAATAATCGTTTTTGGTTCTTAAAAGAATATTATCCATGGCCGGTAGAGGCACGTGATAGCTTTACTACAATCCAGAAAACGGAAGGATGCTTAGCAAAGCATAATTATAATGACCAATACAAAATTATCTAAGCTATTCATTACTGGATGCGATAGCAATACAAATTGGATGTTGGACTGGTTTAAAACAAACTATTCTAAACATAATGATACACCTTTACATGTGTTTGACTTCGATAAAGAATTCAAACAAGCAAAGGGATGGTTTAAGAAACCAGCAGCCATGATGGCAGCAGCTAAGATGGCAGACTCTGTTTGCTGGTTAGACACTGACTGTGAAGTACTTGGTAATATTGAAGGTATATTCGATTACGTAGAACCAGAGAAACTCTCTATGGTAGAAGATAAACCATGGAGCAAGAGGAGACAGGAAACGTGGCACAATTCTGGTGTGGTAGCGTTTACTCAAGCCCCACGTATTCTATGGGATTGGGAACTTACGTGCTCCACACAGCCTACCGTAGGTGACCAAGAAGTTTTACATTTAATGATGGATTCCCCACTAAAAAGAATGATGTACATTCGTGACGTTCCGAACAAATATAATGTCCTTCGTTTACAGCACATAGATAACACTGTACCAGAAGATGCGTTGGTGTATCATTGGACAGGCAAAAAAGGAAAAGAACATATCCAAGGGTTGATGAAATGGCAAGAACAGTCCACGTAATTGGTAACGGCGACAATGCTAGGATGTACCAACAAAATTCAAAGGGATTAAAAGTTACATGTAATATCCCACCGTTTCCGGTGCAAGGTGCTTATGGCACGTGTATCGTAGACTTTAAGATGTGTAAAGCTATGGCTGAGCAAAGCCTAACCGTACCTGGCGATTGGATTATGGGATTTCGTCCTCACAAATTTCTAGAAATGAATCCAAACATTAGAATCCGATGGGCACAAAATATAAAAGAATTTTATTTAGATCTTCCCAAGTATGCAGGAAATTACACTAATTTTAACTGCGGCCATTTTGCTGTTCATTATTCATGTAATAAGTTAAAAGCTGACGAATTGCACATGTACGGATTCGATTCTATATTTGACTTAAATCTTCGCAGTTGTACAGATTTTTATCTCGGTTCAGATAGAGGTGATGGTAACAACGTAAGACTGACCGACAATTGGAGACCACTTTGGCACGGCATTTTTAATGAATTTAAGAATACCAAATTTGTACTACATCACAAGCATCCTAATATAAAGATTCAAGTACCTGATAATGTAGAGATCGTAACTAAATAGGAGATTCATATGGCAGAATTTATGCGTCGGGTTTTACAGCAAAAGATTAATGAACGCATGGACGATCTACAGGCTGCAATGGAAAATGATGAACACCTGAAAGACCCAGAACGAATTTATGAGATAACTACTAGTGTTAGTAAATTCTGGAGTGTTTTATCCGATGAAGATAAAGACTATATCCAGTGCGCGCAACATGCTATCGAAGATAAACTACCTTGGGGTGTTCCGGATAAATCTGCGTAATCATGAGAAACGATCTACTTTTCCGCGGCAACGTTTTTAATGAAGACGAAATAGAAGCAATAAAACAACTTTGCTGGGAAGCAGACTTGAGAAAAACCCTAAACGGTTATCTTAACGTTAAAGGTGCTACGATATATCATAATCCATTTAACTACGGAAGACTTTCAGCTCCTTATAAAAAAATTATTTCATTAGGCTATGGGTTTGAAGATCCTAACGCCCAATGGTCAGTAATAGATTATAAAGTCGGAGACTATACTAATCCCCACCCAGACGATTCTACATATACAACGGTAACTTTATTGAGTCAAAACTTTGAGGGCGGTGAATATGTATTAAACGGACAATCTTTAAAAATAAATAAGGGCGAAACTATAATTCACCGAGGGGAGATACATCACTCGGTCACAGAAATAATAAAGGGTCATAGAACGATCTTGTTGGGATGGTCATATAAAGAGGAATAATTATGATGGATGCAACAATCAAATTCAGAGATGTACATATCACTGGTAAAATAGTAAAAACTGATGACCGATATGTTGTTAAAGATAATACTACATTAAAAAATCTTGTTGTAAGCTCTACGAATCTGAATCCTAATAAATCTACTACTGGCCATTCGCATAAGGGTCAGGAAGAAGTTTATTATTTTGTAATAGGCGGTGGAATCATGGAACTGGATGATAACCATTTTGAAGTTAATCTCGGCGACGTAGTATTAGTTGAAGATGGTGTATTCCATCGAGTAAATGCCGGACCGAACGGTTGTTATTTTTTATGCGTATTACAAGGTGACAGGCACGAATAACCCCGAGAAGGAGCAGACCAATGTTAGAAACTATCAGTGATACTATGCGGAGAGCATATAACTCTAATTGGATCACAGCAAGAGATGGTAACGTAAGTGTAAGATATCCGAGAGAAGAATGGTTTTGGGCTACCCCGAGCGGGATCCGTAAGACAGAAATGTCCCCAAGTTTATTTAAAAAAGTAGATTGTGAAACTGGTGAAAGTCTACCTTATACTGAAGTTAGTCAGGGATTAAGACCTACTGGTGAACTACCAATGCATCTACGGCTCCAGCGAAAATTACCTACAGACGAGGTTAGGGTTGTAATGCATTTCCATCCGACCTATTGTGTCGCTGCTATGCATGCAGGTATTCGATTAGATACATTAGTCGCATCATTTCCGGAGCTGGGAAGATATACTAATGTTGGTCCGAACGTAGATGCGCATCTCCCTTTGACTGAAGCTCTTGCTCAAGAGTGTTGTGTTAATTTGGGTTTACAAGAAGACACAGGTGCGATACAATATGATATTGTTGGTATGAAAGGTCATGGCGTAGTCTCTGTTGACCGAACACCTTGGCGAGCATATGAACATATCGAAAGATTGGAGCATATCTGTAAGATAGTTTTAGCGAGTGGGATATGAAGACCTATATACCTAAGAATAAAAGATTCCTTTTAAGTCTAAGACTATTCATCAGTGATATAGTTAGGATATTTAAATGAGTGATGTCTGGTATACAGAAGAACACGAATGGCTTCGTAAGGAAGATGATATATTGGTCGTAGGCATTTCTCAATATGCCGTTGAACAGTTAGGCGATATTGTATTTGTCGATCTTCCTCCAGTTGACAGCACATACGGAGCAAATGATGACTGCGCAGTAGTCGAATCAGTCAAAGCGGCAAGCGATGTCTATTGCCCTATTTCAGGAAAAATTACAGAAGTAAATCCAGCCTTAATAGATGATCCTGAATTAGTTAATCGAGAGCCTTTAACAAACGGCTGGTTTTTTAAGATGACACCAGATAGCTGGGATGATCTTGAAAATTTAATGAATGAAGAACAATATCAAGAATTTATTTCATAACACGATAACTAGGAGAAAATCCATGTCCTTAAACGAATCTAGATCAACCTATGATTATGTTACGGAACGTTTAAAGGAGGATAGGGATGAAGAAATTAAAAAGTCTGTTGCATATACTAATATGAGATTAACAGAGGTAGTACACAATCTTTTAGATAGAATAAAAAGGCTTGAAGAAGAAATTGCATGGATGAAAAAATAAAATGAAAATTTTAGTTACAGGGTCAGCTGGATTTCTAGGACATCACTTTATCCAAGATATTCAAGATAGACATCAAGTTGTTGCACTTTGCAGTTACCGTGATAGCGGCAACTTGAATAGACTAGTAGGGGTCGCTAATCCTGGTGTGAAGATATTATATCATGATCTAAGCTGTGAGTTAAGCCAACATTTAACAGATCAGATCGGTCAGGTAGATGCTATAGTTCATATGGCAGCGCAACCACACGTGGATAAAGCTACACAAGATCCACGTAATACTGTTATGTCTAATACTGTTGGAACACTGAATATCTTAGAGTTCGCTAGAGCTCAGAAAGATCTAAAACACTTTATATATTTTTCTACAGACGAAGTGTTTGGTCCAGCTGGCCCTGATGACATATTTGATGAGTATGCTAGATATAATTCGACTAATGTGTACAGCGCAAGCAAAGCGGGAGGTGAAGAGCTTGCCTCTGCATATTATTATACATTTAAATTACCTATCACTATTGTACACTCTATGAATATGTTTGGCGAAAGACAACAGCGAGAAGCTTTTATACCCATTGCTATCCGCAAATGTCTAGAAGGTGACGTCCTTAAACTACACGTAGATGATCATGGTAATACCCCAGGAAGACATTACATGTATGTTAAGGATGTGACAAGAGGGGTTAAAATGCTTCTTTCGCGCGGGCACGTGCGGGAAGAAAAAGTACCTAAATATAGTATGGGCGGAGCACCAGAACAAAATGTACACACCATTGCATATAAAATAGCAGAAAATCTAAATTCTTGGCCTATAATAGAACAATCTAAAACTGACCGTCTATTTGTAGACACACGTTACTCCTTAAGCTACAAAAGAATGACTGATTTAGGTTGGAAAGTAGAACATGATTTTGATGCACGACTCGCACAGGTTTGTTCATTTTACTCAAACAATAGAATTTGGCTTTAGGATGAAAATATGAAACATGATTTTTCTAGAATACTAGGTAGGGTCTGCCATTGGGCATGGGCTACTAACAATAGTAAGGCGTTGGAAAGCTTACGACCTGATCAAATTGCGTGTAAAAAATGGTTGGTCCACGAGATACTAAAATTTGGGGGAAATAAATTCGATAGAGTTGCTGTACTGGGTAGTTGGAATAGCATACTTTTGTATGAATTGTTATCAGATAATGCTGAAATTACAGATTGGCATTTCTATGATATGGATACACAATGTCATGAAGATCGCCTGGAATACTTTGGCCAAAACGGATTGAAAGCTTCATATCAAACCTTCGATCTAGATGTTACAACAATATTTGATCAGCCCGATGTATGTAACCAATATGATCTTATCATTAATCCGTCATGTGAGCATATGAATGATATTCAGTATCAAGGAAAGCCTTTGTATGCTTTATGCTCAACTAATAAAAAACTTTTTGACGGAAGTCATATTAACGTAATTGAACATTTCGAAGACTTAGCTGTTAAAAATAATATAAATAGAATAGAATACCAGGGAAGGCTAAGATTAAAAGAGTGGGACTGGGAAAGATATTGCACGGTAGGATACGTTGAATGAGTGATATTTTTGATTTTGGGTTTACTGCAGTAGATGAAGAAGAATTAGAAGCAGTACAAGCTGCGAAGCAACAGGCTTCTGTAGTTGACGAGGCATATACTGCTACTCAAGATAAGATCGATAAACTATATAATGCTATGATTCCTCTACTGAGTAATTTAAAAAAGAACCCGGAGAAAGAATACATCCTTTGGCCTGATAGATTGGCAAAGGTTGAAGCATTCGAAGATCATCTTCTTTCCATTTACCGGAGCTGATTGTGAAGAAGCTCTTAATCCTGGCAGCAATATTATTTCCAATTAGTTCCATTGCTCAACCAGCGATTATGCCGCCTAAAGTACCACCTGAGACAGTGTTTGATTTTCCTTTTAATGGTCTTTGTGGTGATTATAAATGGATGTTAGAAGAAACTGTAAAAATAGGTATGGGCGACACTATAATTTTTACTGGATTTTCTAACGAAACTGGTTTAGTATCGTATCTTATTACAGATGACTTAGCTAGTAGTTATTCGTTTTTTGTACGCTTCCCAAACGGAATGGTTTGTCTATTATCATCCGGTGAATATTTCGATCTTGCCTTAATACCGCTCAGACCTACTTATTAAGAGGATTATCCAAAGCCTCTTGTAATGTCTTGCGTAAGCTAGCGTCAAGCTTTTCCATCTTATTATCGATACGATCTTCCGTTTCTCTCATAGTATCTCTAGCATCTTTTTCAGATTCACGTGCTAGATCAGATAATTCTCTCATCCGTACATCTATATCACGCTCAAGATTTTTCATACGCGCACTCGTATCGTCAGTTATTCTTTCAACACGAATGATATCATCTTTTAATCCCTGCTTAATGTCTCTTGTATAATCTATAGCTTCATCTAATTTAGTAACCACAAGTTCATTAGATGCTTTAATCTCTTGTATATCGATATTCTGAACAATCTCTTTCATATCCATGTAATCTTTATAGAATTCAAATCCAGCCCATAAACCACCAGCAAGTGTAGAGAGAACTGTAAAGAGGACCATCATCTTGCCCCCTTTAAATGTCATGCCTCCGACTTCTACCTCTGCCATAACTTTCTCCTAGTTCTCAAACTGTAGAGCTTTTAGCTCTTCTAGTTCCTTTTTAAGTTTAGCTACTTCTAGTCGTTTTCTTTCTAACTCTATCTGATATAATGTATCACAGTTTATCCTCGATTTAGGTCTAGATCCAAGAGGTATAACAATTCTAGCGTATATGCCAGTATTAATTCTTCTATCGCCGAAATTAGGATTAAATGGATCATCCTGTTCATTCATTATACCTGTCACACCAAGCTCCAGATTAGTTGCAGATCCAATAGCATTTGCGCAATCGAGATCTCCAGCTCTAAACCTGTCTTGTGAGAAAGTTTGAGGTAATGATGGGATGGTTAAATTAATACCACTTGAATCTGCTAACGCAGTAGAACTAATCAATAGCACGATGACGAAAATAAACCATTTCATTGTTTCACCTTAGAGCATATGCGTGATGTTACCGATGCTCCCTCTCCAGGATATAATTTTGAAGACGTACACACATATGTCACATTAGATATATCTTTTTCCATTATATAGATTTTAATCTCTTTGTTTTCAAGATGCTCCACTTTAAATACCCTATCAAATGATGCAAATGGAACTCTATTCCAATCCTGATCATATACAGATACAGAATAGTAATCTACATCATTTCGTTTATTGAACATCTTAAATGAAGTCATATAAACTCTATCAACTGGTGCCGGCGTTAATTTTAGATATGCCGGCACCATCTCATGGGCTGCTGCTGCGCTTGATAATATAAATGCAGCTAAAATTATAACGAACCTCATAATCACTCCTTACTTGGCGATACACTCCGCCGTCACAATAGCTGTATAATTACCAGCTGGTAGTGCTTTTGTATCACCATAGTCCATTTCAGATGAAACTTTAAAGCGTGTTGTACCAGCAACAGTAAGATCATATTCATGTGTATTATTGAATGTGGTCTTATCTGTGTCGTAATCAGCCATTCCAACATCTGAAACAGTTTCTACTTCTACGTTACCTGAAAAGTCTTGTGTATCAGGTAATGATGGTGAAGAAGAAAATGATGTAGGATATGAGATACGTCCTAAGAACGAATCTGCCAATGCAACATCAAAGCGAATGATTGGCTGTACACCACCATCAGATGGATCTGTTGTTAATTGACTTGCTATTGGTGATGCATATACACCATTTGTTTCTGTGAAGATGGTACATTTAGATTCTACTGTACCTGTAATAGGCGCTTCCTCTGATGTCGCCATACTGAAAGGAACAATTGTCATAGACACCAAAAAAGAACCTGCAAGAACTTTTTTCAGCATTTATTTCTCCCTATCGATCGTACTGTGACCGAATTATTTCGTTAAATTTTCGATCCTCGGCTAGGCTTTTAAAACCTCTCCGATTATCGTTTAATGTAGCATCCTGGAGTTCAATCGTTTCCTCGTATACTTTACCGTCCATAATCACTGCATAGTAATTATCGAACTCAGGTTTAAGAGCCATTTGGTCAAAGAGAGCTGATAGCCTTGCCGCATCGATCATTAAAGGATTTATGTCGCTGGCCAGCTTTCTCCTTTTATCTTCCTTAGTTAGTTCGTTATCTTCCTCTTTGGCCTGTTTCTCTTCGTCATCGTCTTCATACTCTTTCGCTAACGCATCTTGTACTTCATCCGATTCTAACGGATCTTCTTGAGGTGGTATAAAGTCCAGTGGATTCACTTCCTCTTCTGGTTGAGGGCACAATGGGTTTGTTAGTGGATCAAAACAATCATCAAACCTATAACTATACCTAACAACTGGATCTTTAACTTCTCCTGTTCCTTGTGTTT